>Ga0302314_10001014_pt1 | contig 52390 bp, 52 predicted proteins | sample III_Palsa_N2_3_FD_200533 | JGI IMG/M metagenome (GOLD analysis project Ga0302314, IMG submission 200533) | Peat permafrost microbial communities from Stordalen Mire near Abisko, Sweden - III_Palsa_N2_3 | ecosystem: Environmental > Terrestrial > Soil > Palsa > Peat permafrost | place: Sweden... | reverse complement strand
CCGGTCATCCGACCGGTCCGCCCGCCCGGGTGCCGACTATCCGTAGGTGGGGTGCTGGGGCCAGCCGGGCGGGGAGTCCTCCCGGTCCTCCTGGCGGCCGTAGGGCAGCAGGTCCAGGATGCTGTTCGTGAACACCAGCCGGTCCACGCCGCGCGCGGTGGTGCTGTACGTCCGGTAGACCTCGGCCCCGTCGCGCAGGAACACGCTCAGCATGAAGCCGTTGTCGGCGCCGCAGTCCTGGGAGAAGGACGTGCCGTGCGAGGAGACGAACGGCAGCGTCCAGCCCATGCGGGCCTTGTACGACTCGATCTGGGCCAACGGCATGTTGGAGACGGTCACCCAGGACGCCCCCGCTTCGGCCAGCCCGGCCAGGCCGGTGGCGGGGATGTTGTCGGTGAAGTGCGCTCAGCCGGGACAGTAGTGGTCCGGCCCGTTGTCCATGAACTGGTACACGACCAGCTGACCGTGGCCCTCGAAGAGGTCCAGCAGGCTCTTGGCGTCGTCGGGCGAGTCGAACCGGTAGCTGTCGGCGAATGCGACCATGGGCAGCCGTCGGCGGCGTGCCGCCAGACGGTCCTGGGCGCGGGTGAGCTCCTTCTCGGCCGCGAGCAGCTGTTGCTGGAACATGCCGTGGTTCCCGCCACGATCGGCACCCCGACCCCGGCCAGGAGCTGCAGCGCGGAGCGGCGGGTGACGGGCCGGTGGGAGGCGGTCAAGGAGAACTCCGATGGTGCGGTGGCTGCCGGGGGCATGGAGACCCATGGCGTTACCCGCCGTCGGGGTCTGCGATCATCGCGACAAGCTCCGCCGTCCGGGCGACACCGTCCGCGCCGACCGGGAACAGCGTTCCGAAGGGCGGCAGCCACTAGAGTTACCCACCATGTCAGGTGAAATGGTGCCCAAGCGCCGAGACTTACGAGCGTCGCACGAGGACCGGGACCAGGTCGTGGAGCAGTTGCGGGTCGCGGCGGGCGACGGACGGCTCAGCTCCGAGGAGTTGGACGAGCGGCTTGAGGCGGCTCTCACGGCACGGACCTATGCCGATCTCGAGGAGTTGCTGGTCGACCTGCCGGTCGACCACGACGCGGTGGTGGCGCCACCGCCGGCGCCGGTCGTCGCCGAGGAACTGGTCCAGATGTCGGCCAAGGGCAGCAACATCGATCGCATCGGGCCGTGGGCTGTCCCGCGCCGTATGGAGCTGGACGTCCACGGCGGCAACATCGTCCTCGACTTCACCCAGGCGGTCCTCACCGGGCCTGCGCTGGACCTCAATGTCCAGGTCCACGGTGGGAACCTGAGGCTGATCGTGCCACAGGGGGTGGCAGTGGACGTCGGCACTGTCCACATGCACGGCGGCAGTGTCCGCCGTCGGGTGCACAGCGAGCCGGGGGTCCGGATCGCGCTGCTGGTCACCGTCTCGGGACGGATGAAGGGCGGCAAAGTGATCATCCAGGGTCCGCGGACGTCCCGTGCGGGTCGGCGGGGCGGATGGTGGGGCAGGCTGTTCCGCCGCCGGTCCGCCACCGGCGCCGGGCCCAAGCTCATGCCCTGAGGCCGCAACGCTGCCGGCCTCGGCCGTGCAGCCACCCCGGGGCGACGGCGCTACGGCCGCTGCCCCGGGTGGCGGTGCGTCAGGAGGTGGCGGCGCGGACCTCGACCACCCCGGTCTCGGTGCCCTGGTAGAGGGTTCCGTCGGGGCCGGTGGTGCCGGTCATCTGCAGCGGGTTGTCGAGCAGGCCGATGCCGAGCAGGCTGCTGGACAGCTCCGTGCCGGTGGCGGGGTCTATCACCGCGAAGTGGTACCCGGCGAAGGTGTCGCTGCCCACCAGGCCCATGGGACCGCTGGCCGTGACGGTGTAGATCTTGTCGTCCCCGAGCGAGAGTCTGGGCAGCGCGGCGGAGGCGACATCGCTGTTCCAGACGACGGAGCAGCCGTCGCCGCTCGCGTCGACGTCCACCCGGGTCATGCCGCCCTGGTAGTCGGCCGAGGAGGGCACGCTCGCCGGAGCGCCCGAGGGCAGCGCCGGATAGGGGTATCCGTAGGTGTCGGTGACGAAGACGCTGCTGCCGCTGGCGATCATCGCGTCCTCGGTCCCGCTCTCCGGGTACTGGGTGAGCACGGGGGTGGAGCAGACCTGTGCGGGGGTCGAAGGGGTGGCCGAGCCGGTCGGGGCGGGGGTGCCGGCGGTGCGGTAGACCAGCAGGTTCTCGTGCGGTGCGGCGTTGTCGGTGATGGTGACGTATTGGGTGCCGTTGCCGGGGCCGAAGAAGCTGGGGGTGGCCCCGGTTCCCCAACTGAGCTGACCGGGCTTGCGGCCGGGGCCGCGGTCGTAGGGGGCGCGCCAGTCGATCTGCGGGGTGCCGTCGGCCGTTTCGGTGAGCAGGTAGAGCGCGTGGTCGGTGGCGACAGCGGTGTAGCCGGGGACGGTGGAGATGCTGTTCTCGACCTGTTCGCCGGCGGGCAGCGCGAGGGTGCGGACGGTGCCGGTGGCGGTGTCCACGGTGCCGACGACTCCGCCCTGGGTGGCGAACCAGACCCTGCCGTCCCACCCGGGGGACAGGCCGACGACGCTGTCCCCCGCGGGGATGGCCGCGGCCAGGGATGTCGACTGGTCGACCGTCAGCGACCAGTCGCCGTCGGCCTGGAGGTGGTGGCCGATACGCAGCAGGTCGTCGTTGCCGTCGACGACGACCAGGTCGTTGCTGTTGTCCAGATAGGTGTAGACGCCGCCGAAGAGGTTGCCCTTGGCCAGGGCCAGCGACGCGAGATCGGCACCGGTGTGCGGGTCGAGCAGGTGGACCGTCGGGGTCTGTCCGAAGATCGTGGTGCACAGGGTGACGGGGTAGCCGTCCGAGCCGATGACCACGGTGGGGCAGGCCGAGGCCAGTGCGGTGCGCTGGGAGCTGACCGGTCCGGTGCCGGGCCCGGCGAAGGGTGTGGTGTCGGACGAGGCGCTGTCGCCGTGCATGGTGGCGACGCCGTTGGTGGCGGTGGCCGGGTTCTGCGGTGGGAACGGCCCGAAGCCGTCCGGGTCGGCGGAGGCGCTGCCGACGGCGCCGAAGGCCGTTGCGGCCGTCAGGAGTGCGGTCAGCCGAAGGCGCGAGGACATGGATATGCGTGCCACGAGGGCCCTTTCCGAGCAGGTCGAGGACGCCGCCGTGCGTGGAGTACGCCGGTGATGCGCAGGGGAGTGCCGGGGGTGCGCGCGTCATTGCGCCGCCCCGCGGCGGGCCGCTCGGGTCAACGGGGGTGGAACCCCGGATCACGCCGAAGCAGCGGGAGAGGACTGGACCGGGTGGACCGGCCTGCCGTTCAACTGGCAGGGCAACAGCCGGTGCTGGTGACGCGGCCATGGTCCACATGGCGTCGGCTCACCAGAACAGTCATGGTGATCACGTTAGCGCCTCACGGCCTGCTGTACCAGGCCCTTCGAGACGGGGGAATCACCGGCAGGTCCGCCGCGTTGGACCGATGGTCCGAGACACCCCTCAAGGAACAGGCGGGCCCCGTGGTGAGAGAACCGAGAATCCCCGGACCGGACCACCCGATCACGATCACGCCCCACCCGTCGCGGATCGTGGTGCGAGCGGGCGGGGAGGTGCTGGCGGACACCACCTCCGCGCTCACGCTGCGTGAGGCCGCGTATCCGCCGGTGTACTACCTGCCCCTCGCCGATGTCGACCAGGACGCGCTCAAGCGGACCGACACCTCCACCTACTGCCCCTACAAGGGCGACTGCTCCTACTTCGGCATCCCGGCCGCCGACGGCAGCGGCGACACTGTCGACGTGGCCTGGTTCTACGAGGAGCCGTACCCCGCCGTCGCGGAGATCGCCTCACGGGTCGCCTTCTACGCCGACCGCGTGACGGTCGTCGTGGAGGGGGAGACCTCGGCGGACTGAGTGCCGACGCCGGTGCGGTGTCAACCTCCCTGTCTGCGGACCATGGTCCCCGCCCGGGCCTCTCCCCGGACGACGTTCCCGTTTGCCTGCAACCACGCTATGAATTCGCGCCGTGGGACGGCAGCCGGACAGCGCCAGTCCCGGGCGATTCAGTTGAGCAACTGGCGGAACCGCTCATTGCTCGCCTGTGCGTCAGCGGCACCGATGGTTGCTGTCCAGTGCCGACAGATCAGCTCGACGAAGCGCTCCAGAGCGTGTGCGGGCGCGTGCGCCCACTCCGGGAAGCCGGCGAGCCACGCACGGGCGTAGGCGGGTTCACCGCCGCATTCCATGAGCCGCACAGCGGTAAGGGCTGCGTCCACCCACGCGGGACCTGTGGCAGGCATTGCCCAGTCCACGAGGTAGCCGCGGGTCTCCGTGATCAACAGGTTGTGCGGGTTGGTGGTCCTCACGCCGGCCGGGGGCGCAGGCCAGCGGTTCGTTCCCCCCTGGAGCCACGATCAACGTCGCCGATAGGGTGCGCTGCGCTCTGTCCACAGGAGCGACAACGTCTCAATTTCGGCTCGGTACGGGTGACCCACAGCCTCCTGGTCGTCAACTGGGTACGGTCCTTGAAGAGCTGCTGTGCTCGTTGCGAGGGGGGATCGTGAGCGAGGACCTGTGGGCAAAAGTAGGCAAGGCCGTCAAGGCCGTCAAGGGCGTCGTGGACGGCGCGGTGGGCGCCTTCGAGGAGGTGATGGACCCCCGCACGCCCGGCCTGCCGCCGCAGCTGTTGTATGTCACAGCCTTCTACTGCCAGAAGCGAGGGGATGAGGAAGGCGCCCGGATCGGATACCGGCGAGCCGTCGACTCCCAGGACCCGGAGTTCGCACCGAGGTCGGGGGTCAACTTGGGCATCCTCCTGCAGCAGGCCGGGGAGACGGAGGAGGCGAAGGCTGTGTGGCAGGCCGTCATCGACTCCCGCCACAAGGACTCCACACCCAGGGCGGCGGTCAACCTCGGGCATCTCCTCGGCGATGCCGGTGATGTGGAGGGCGCTCGGGCCGCCCTCCAGGTGGCCATCGACTCCCATAACCCCGACTGTGCCCCCCGGGCCGCTTTCCGCCTGGGCACTGTGCTGAAGGAATCGGGTGATTCCGAAGGCGCGCGGGCCGCCTACCAACGGGCCGTCCACTCCCGCCACATGGAGTTCGCGCCCTATGCCGCGCTCAACCTCGGCCTACTGCTCACAGCTGACGGGGACACCGAAGGCGCGCGGGCCGCCTACCATGTGGCCATCGACTCCCGCCACAAGGACTGCGGCCCGGAGGGGGCCGTACTGCTTGGCGAGCTGCTGCAGGGAGTCGGGGACGTCGACGGCGCGCGGGCCGCCTACCGTGTGGCCATCAACTCCCAGCACAAGGTGCACGGCCCGCAGGCTGCAGGACGCCTCGGAGCTCTGCTGGCCAAGGCAGGGGACATTGACGGTGCGCTAGCCGCCTACCAACTGGCCATCGACACCGGCTCCGAGGAGTGGGCACGCTGGGTGGCGTTCAATCTTGGCCCCCTGAAGCAAAAAGCTGGGGATACGGAGGGTGCGCGGGCCGCCTTCCGGACGGCGATGGACTCGCGTGATGCCACCCTCGCAGCCAGGGCGGCCCTGTGTCTCGGGATCGTCCTTGCGCGGGCCGGGGACGTGGAAGGTGCGCGGGCCGCGTATCAGGTTGCCATCGACTCGGGCCACGGCGACCTGGCCCCCGAGGCAGCCTTCAGTCTTGGCAATCTGTTGGTCGACGCCGGGGAGGTGGAGGGTGCGCGGGCTGCCTATCAGCTTGCCATCGACTCCCGCCATCCGAACATGGCTCCCAAGGCGGCGCGCAACCTCGGCATCCTGTTGTGGGGAGCTGGAGACGTGGACGGTGCGCGGGCTGCCTATCAGGTCGCCATCGACTCGGGCCACAGCGACGTGTCCGCCATGGCGGCCCTCAGTCTCGCCTACCAGTTGAAGAGCGCCGGGGACGTGGACGGTGCGCGGGCCGCGTATCAGGTTGCCATCGACTCCCATCACGCGGAGTATGCCCCCAGGGCTGCCGTTCGCCTTGGCGACTTGCTGAGGAGCACAGGGGACGCGGAGGGTGCGCGGCACGCCTACCAGCAGGCCATCGCGTCTGCGGCTCCTGACCGAGCGCCTGCGACGGCGTTCGACATCGGCCTGATGCTTCACAAGGCAGGGGACGTGGAGGGTGCGCGAGCCGCCTACCAGGCGGCCATCGACTCCCACCATCCCGATCAGGCACCGAGGTCAGCGGTCAATCTCGGACTCCTGCTGCAGGATGCCGGTGACGTGGAAGGTGCGCGGGCGGCCTACCAGTTGGCCGTCGACTCCCACCACGACAAGCACGCCGAGCGCGCGGGATACTGTCTCAGGTCCCTTCGGAACTGAGACGTTCTCTGACGGATCGCCAGACTTCACGGGCTCGGTCGGTCCTGGGTGAGGTGTGCGTAGACGACCACGTTGCCGAGGTAGCCGCTGCGGCGGTGGTAGCCGCCGCCGCAGGTGATCACGCGCAGTTCGGGGTCGGCGGTCGGGCCGTAGACCCTGCGGCTCGGGAACCGGCTCTTGTCGTAGACCTCGACGGCGTCGACGCGGAAGACGGCGGTGGTGCCGTCCTGGCGGCCGATCTCGATCGTGTCGCCCCGGTGGAGCGCGCCGAGGCCGTAGAAGACGGCGGGGCCCTGCCAGTTGTCGACATGGCCGTCGATGATCGCGGCGCCGGCGGTGCCCGGTGTCGGGCCGTTGCGGTACCAGCCTGCGAGGTTCTTGTCCTGGTCGGGTGGGACCTGCAGATGTCCGGTGGTGTCCAGGCCGAGTGGGGTGAGCGGAGCGTTCACGCTGATCCGGGGGATCGTGATCCGGAGCGGGGCGGAGGCGGGGAGCGCAGGCACGGTGGCGTTCGGTGCCGTCCACCCGCTGGCTGGGGGCGTCTGGAGGGCGTCCGCGCCGGTGGGCTGCGGCGGCTGGGTGGTACTGGTGCCGTCGAGGACCAGCCACAGGCCCGTGACCAGTGCCGCGGAGGCACAGAGCAGGGACAGTGCCGTGCTCCTGGATCGCGGTGCGGTCATGGCCTTCTCCTCGTTCCGGTGAGGGGGTGAGGGGGTGCGGCTGCCTCCCGCCCGGAGGATGGAGTGCGGGAGGCAGCGGGGAGGTGGGGCTGTGTCGTCAGGCGTTGTCGCCGCTGGAGCGGCGGCGCACGATGACCGTGCCGCCGACGACCGCGCCTGCCGCCAGGGCCGCGCCGAGGGCGATCTCGGTGGTGGACATCCCGCTGGTGCCACCGCCGTCACCGGTGGCCACCGCGCCGGTGGGCGGGGGGGAGGTGAGGGCGCTGGGGGTGGTGGGGGAAGTGGGGGTGCTGCCGCCCGAGACGGTGAAGGTGCCGGAGACGACCATGCCGCCGGTGGGGCAGCTGCCGACCGCGGTGTAGCTGCCGGGCTTGGCGCTCGCCGGGACGTTCAGCGCTCCGACCAGGGACATGGTGCCGGGGGTCAGCGTGAACTGCCAGCCGGTGCTGTCGACCGAACCGGAGAAGGTCTTGTCCTTGGGGCACGTGGTGTTGCTGATGCTGAGGGTCACGCTCCCGCCCGCCTTCACGGTGCCGGGGTTCGCCTCGATCGTGTTGACGTTGCCGGCGGCGATGGCCACCGGGGCGAAGGCGAGGGACGCGGTGGTGAGACCGGCAACGGCTATCAGACGTGCGACACGCATGGTGGGACCTTTCGGTGGGTTGGTTCGATCCACTCGAAGCCAATCCAGACCGGGAAACCGCCGCATGGTCGGGAGTCACCCGATTGGTCCAGTGGACAGCTCGCCGTGATCTCGTGGATTCACTGAACGTGCTGCTCAGGAGGTGCCTGCGCGGCGGGTGGGTAAATTGCATCCGCGCTGCGCCAAGCGTGTCTGCGGGCGGGCTCCGCTACGCGCGAGCAGGTGACCGGTGGGTACTGGGTGCAGCATGGCCATGAGGCGGTGGGTCACAACCGGTTGTCCCGTGCCGTCAGAATCAGAAGCTGCTCGTCGGCTCCCCGAGGAGGACGCATGTCGCAGTTGTTGAGGGTGCAGTGTTTCAACGTGTCGCGGGACGGGTTCGGCACCGGTGAGGGGCAGAGCCTGGAACGGCCTTTCGGCCACGCAGAACCCTCCGACCTGTTCTCCTGGGCTGGGGCCACCGCCAGTTGGGTGAACCGCACCGACCCCGGCGGCACCCGCGGCCTGGACGACTACCTGACCCGCGACTGGGACCACAACATGGGCGCGGAGATCATGGGCCGCAACAAGTTCGGTCCTCAGCGCGGCCCCTGGGAGAACCACGAGTGGCAGGGATGGTGGGGGGACAACCCGCCGTTCCACACCCCGGTCTTCGTGCTCACCCATCACGAACGCCCGTCGATCACCCTGGCCGACACCACGTTCCATTTCCTCGACGCGACACCGGCCGAGGCGCTGGCACGCGCGAAGCAGGCCGCCGGTGGCCGGGACGTGCGCCTCGGTGGTGGTGTTGCCACCGTGCGCGAGTTCCTCGAGGCGGACCTGGTCGACACCATGCACTTCGCCGTCGCCCCCATCGACCTCGGCCGGGGCGAGCGGCTGTGGGAGAGCCACACCGAGCTGCTCGACCGCTTCCACCTCGACTCGGTGCCGAGCCCCAGCGGAGTCACCCACCTCCTGTTCTGGAGGCGGTGACCACGACCTGCACGCGCACAGACTGACTCGAAAAATTTACAACAGTGCTTATATAAGTGCTGTTACGATTCCGCCATGACGCAGAACAGCAGTGCACCCGATCCGACCGAGGAGAGCTTCTGGCGTCCGCTGCGGCTGCTCCAAGCGGCCATGGACGCCGACATCGGGCGCATCTACGCGGAGGCGGAGCTCGACGGGGTGAAGCCCAGCTTCGTCATGGAGCTGATCCGGCTGAACGCCCGAGGGCCGATGACCATCACCGAACTGGCGGAGTCCGTGCAGCGCACGCACTCCGCGCTCAGTCAGAAGGTCGCCGCGATGAGGGCTGCCGGCCTGGTGCGGACGATGCCCGGGCCCGACGCCCGCACCAAGAAGGTCGCCCTGACGCCCGAGGCCCGCCGGATCGTCACGCGGTTGGCCGCGGAGTGGCGCGCCACGGAGGCCGCGATCGTCGAGATCGATGCGGAGATCCCCTACCCGCTCAGCCAGGTGGTCGGCGACATCGAGCAGGCCCTGCAGCGCAAGAGCTTCCACGACCGCATCGCCGAGAAACTCTCGGAGGACCCGGAGTGGACCTGAGACGCGCGCTCATCGACATCGGGCCGCTGCGGACGTCACCGCTGTTCCGGCGGCTGTTGATCGGCCGGACCTGCTCCGCCCTCGGCGGACAGATGACCGTCGTCGCCGTGATGTTCCAGGTCTGGCAGCGAACCGGCAGCACCGTCTGGACCGGCGCGGTCGGCCTGGCCCAAGCCCTTCCGCTCATCGCACTCGGACTCCTGGCCGGGTCGCTCGTCGACCGGGTGGACCGGCGCAGGCTCTACCTGGTCACCACCACCGGCCAGGCCGCCTGCTCGGTCCTGCTGGCCCTGCAGGCACTGCTCGGTCATCTGCCGGTGGCCTCGGTGCTGCTGCTGGTCGCGGCACAGTCCTGCTTCTCGGCCGGCGGAGGGCCTGCGTCCCGGACGTTCATCCCGCATCTGCTGCCGCAGAACCAGATCGCGGCTGGGCTGGCGCTCCAGCAGATCTCGTTCCAGGGTTCGATGCTGCTGGGGCCGGCCCTGGGTGGCCTGGCCCTCGGCCGATTCGGCGTCGGCGGCTGCTACCTGATCGACGCGGTCACGTTCGGAGCCTCCTTCTACGGAGCATTCGGGCTGCCGCCGGTGCGACCCCGAGGGGAGTTGTCCCGGCCGGGCCTGGCCGGTGTGCGCGATGGCCTCTCCTTCATGGCCCGCAACCCTCCGGTGCGGGGCGCGTTGCTGACCGATCTGGCCGCCACCGTCCTGTCGATGCCCATCAGCCTGTTCCCGCTGATCAACGCCGAGCGGTTCCATGACGATCCGCGCACCCTCGGGCTGTTTCTGACCGCCATCGCCGTGGGCGGGGTGGCCGCGTCCCTGCTGTCGGGGGCGATGACCCGGCTGTCCCGCCCCGGTCTGCTGATGCTCGGGGGCGCGACCGTGTGGGGAGCAGCGCTGGCGCTGTTCGGACTGTCGGCCAACCCCTGGGTCGGGCTGGGGTTCCTGGCGCTGGCGGGCGCGGCCGACACGGTCTCCGTCGTGTCCCGGAGCACGATCATGCAACTGCACACCCCCAACGCCATGCTGGGCCGGGTCAGCTCGGCCGAGCAGGTCGTCGGCCAGGCTGGTCCCGACCTCGGCAATCTGCGCGGCGGTCTGGTGGCGAGCGCGACCTCGGGTGCCGCCGCCCTGGTCAGCGGGGGTCTGCTGTGTGTCGCGGTGGTCGTGGCGATCGGCGCGACCACGCCCGGCCTGCGCCGGTTCGCCAAGGACGGCGCCCAGCAGGGGATCGAGCAGGGGACCGAGACGGGGTTGGCCGCATCAGGGATCGAGACGCAGCCTGCGCAGGCCCAGACGGCTGCGGGGTGACCGGACCGGTGACCCGTCCGGCGGAGGCGGTTCCGAACCACACGATGTGATTGGCTACGGCGTATGGGTTTCAGGCGAGGGTTCCCCGGGTGTGCAGAGTGTCCCGCCGTCCGTCCGGGGAGTGGGTCGTGAGCGCCCGCCGCGCGTTCTCCGGGGCGAAGGCGGTGCCGCCCTTCGACCCCGAACTGAGCGTGGTGCTGGCGTCCTTGAGCGCGGAGTACCGAGCGCCGATCACCCCGGACAATCTTCGGGCCCGGCAGGAGCGGGATGCCGCGACGCGGCCCAGGCCGACGGTCGAGGACCTGCGCGCCGACGGTCGTTTCGAGGTCGCGGAGCTCTGTGTGCCGGGTCCGCCGGACGGACCGGACGTCACCCTCGTGAGCGCACGGCCGTCCGGCCTCACCGGGCCGCTGCCGCTGCTCTACTACATGCACGGAGGCGGCATGGTCATGGGCAACGCCTGGTCCGTGCTCCCGCGGCTGCTCCGCGAACTGGCCCTCCCATTGGGACTGGCCGTCGTCTCGGTCGAGTACCGGTTGGCGCCGCAGGCGCAGTACCCGGGGCCGCTGTTGGACTGCTTCGCCGGACTCGCCTGGACGGCCGAGCACGCGGCCGAACTCGGTGTCGACGTGGACGGCATCGTCGTCGGGGGGAAGAGCGCCGGTGCCGGACTCGCCGCAGCCCTCGCCCTGCTGGTCCGTGACCGCGGCGGTCCCGGGCTCCTGGGGCAGCTGCTGCTGTCCGCGATGCTCGACGACCGCGGCGGCACCTTCTCCAGCCGTCAGATGACAGGCACCGACGTATGGGACCTCACCTCCAACACGACCGCGTGGAGGGCCCTGCTGGGCGACCGTCAGGGTGCGGTGGACCTGCCGCCCCATGCGGCCCCCGCCCGTGCCACGGACCTTTCCGGACTGCCCCCGGCCTATGTCGAGGTCGGGTCGGCGGAGATGTTCCGGGACGAGAACGTGGCCTATGCGAACGCGATCTGGCAGGCCGGCGGCCAGGCAGAACTTCATGTGTGGCCCGGTGCGTGTCACGGCTTCGACAGCTTGGCGCCGCGGGCGGCCCTCAGCCGGGACGCACTCCAGGCCCGTACCCGCTGGCTCCAGCGCCTCCTCGCCCACCCGGTCGCCGAGCGGACGGCCTGAGGAGGAGAAGACAGAGAAAGCGATTGGCCGACTCACGGAGACGGCTGCGGCAGCCGGGTCGGCCGCCGCAGCCGTTCACTGTTCAGCGGATCAGCAGGCGTTGAGCCACTTGGTCGTGAAGTTCTCGTTGTTGGTGAGGCTGGAGGTCGAGTCGCAGACGGTGCTGCCGTTCTCGATCTCCATCTGGTCGATGGTGTAGGGGGAGCCGGAGAAGGAGCCGATGGGCTGGCCGTCCACGGTGAACCCGGTGAAGGGGTCCGTGCCGAACTTGGTCAGGTTGTTGGCTGCCATCTCCATCACGGCCTCGGCCGAGGAATCGTCGGCCTTGAGCGACTTGGTGACGCTGTTGGTCCAGCCCTGAGTGAGGTCCTTCAGCACCAGGGTGTACTTCGTCCCGGTGGTGTGGGTGACCGTGCCGGTGAACTGGTCACCGGGCTCCACCGTCTTGTTGATGACGATCACGTTGGCCGGGTACATCTCGTACCAGGCGTAGTAGTCCGGCGTGGCCCCGTCGCAGTCACCGGAGCTTCCGGTCTGCTCCACGGTGCTGGAGGTGTAGCCGTCGATGCCGATCCACGGGGACATGTCCGTCTCGCCGTCGCCGCTGGTACAGGTGATGGCGTTCTGCGTCCAACTCGCCGTCGCCGTGGTGAATGTGCTGCCGGTGACCGCATACCCGGACCAGTTGCTCGAGTAGCTGATGGTGCGGCCGCCGACCTTGGACGGATGGGCTCCCGGGGCCGGCTTGAACAGGCCGCCCGGCTTGAACGCATGCGACTGTGCAGCCGGCGCGGCGGTGTGGTGCGCAGTGTCGGCCATCGCCGGCCCGGTGAGCGCCAGCGATCCCAGTGCCAGTGCTGCCAGGGGTATTGACCATCGCTTGAGCATAGGTGAGGGCTCCTTTGCAAGATGGTGGCCGCCGCGCCGCATGGCGTGTTCGCCGGGACTCCGTGCTAGGCCATGGGGGAGACTACAGCGGTTCGAGGGATTTTTGAATGGTCCCTGTCAATCAGAAGCCAGGGCTCGCAAGGATCTTGGGCCGATGCAGACGAGACGTCGGGGTCGTCGGCAGGCAGGGTGAGGATCTCCCGCTGAGGGCGCGGTCCGTGTCAGGATGCTCGGCATGTCTGATCGCGCACTGAGCTTCGGAGTGATGGCAGAAGCCTACGAACGGTTTCGGCCGGAGTATCCCGTGGAGCTTGTCGACGTGGTGCTGGCGTATGCGGGCGGTCCGGTCCGGACCGCCCTCGAGATCGGCGCCGGCACGGGCAAGGCAACCCGTCTGTTCGCCCGACGAGGGGTGACCGTCACCGCGACCGAGCCTGACGGGGCGATGCTCGCCGAGCTGCGCAAGCATGTGCCGACCGACGTCAGGACGGTGCAGGCCGCGTTCGAGGACGTGCGACCGGGCGAGAGGCACGGGCTGGTCTACGCGGCAGCAGCGCTGCATTGGACCGACCCGGAGGGCCGGTGGTCACGCGTGGCGGCACTGCTGGAGCCCGGTGGCGTGTTCGCCTCGTTCGGCGGGCCGGTCGAGCTGGCCGACACGGCTGTGGCGGAGGCTGTCCGCACGGCACGGGCACCGTTCCTGGAGAGCGACGATGTTCCGTCCCCGGACGGGACGCCCCCGGATCGCGAGATGCAGTGGCCCGGCACCGAGCTCCTGCGGTCCGCATACTTCACCGCTGTTCAACAGTCCGTTGTCGAAAGGCGCTTGACGATGACCGCTCGCGACTACCTTGGTCATCTCTCGACCGTCTCGGCCTATCTCATGCTGCCTGCGTCGGAGCGGGAGCAGGTATTCCGTCAGATCACGCAGGTTCTGCCGGAGACGGTCGAGATTGCCGCCGACATCACCGTCCATCTCGCGCGTCGGTGCGACGGGCAGCAGTAGTTCCTCACCCGGGGTCGGTTGCGCGACGGTGTTCGGCAGCCGGTGAGCCGGGGTCGGACCAGAGGTCCGCCGGAACCACGCCCAGGGATCTGCCGTGGGGGTCCAGAAGGTGGCCCAGCAGCTTGTCCTGACGCAGCATCACCGCCCGGTCGATGATGTCGAGGCTGGGGTGCATCGTCGCGAGCTGCGTCTCGAAGCGCAGGACGTCGTTCAGGGAGTGCAGGCTCGCCTCCACGATCAGGTTGTACGGACCGCTGACAGCAGCACAGTTGCGGGTCTCCGGGTACCGGACCAGCGCGTGGCCGACCTCCGGGAGATCCGCGGGCGGCACGCGCGCCCAGAAGGTGACCGCGACCGGCCAACCGCCCAGCGGGCGGGAGAAGTCGCAACGGAAGGTGATCAGCCCGAGGTGGACGAGCCGGTCGATCCGGCGTTTCACGGTGGAGGCGCTGGTGTCCAGCGCAGCGGCCAGTGCCTGGTAGGAAGCCCTGCCGTCGACCGCCAGCCGTCTGAGGATCGCCCGGTCGTCGGGGCTGATGTCCAGCGGCCCCCGTCGGGTGCGGGGCTCCTCCGACGGCGGTGCCAGTTTGGCCCGTTGGCCGGGGTCGAGCGCGGCGATGCGCCAACTGCCGCCCTCGGTGAACATATGCGTCGCGATCCGGGTGCGCACGGCGATCACCCCCGGAATCGCCGGTAGGTGGTCGAGGGTGAACTGGGACATGGCGAACAGGTCGCGGGCCGCCACCGTCGCGAGCAGGTCATGGCTCCCGGCCGGGCGTTCAAGGGTGAGCGCATGCGCGTGGCCGCTCAGCGCCCGGGACACGGCGGTCGCGCTCCCGACGGCGCACTCGATCTCCACGAAGGCCACGCATATGTGCTCGAACAGCCGCGGACCGGGCGAGCCCAGGATCCATGCCTCACCGCGCCGGGCCAGTCGGCTCCAACGCCGGGCCACGGTGACCGGATCCACCCCCAGCGCACTGCCCAGCACCTCCCATGACGCCCTCGGGCGCAGCTGAAGGGCGTGGATGAGCGCCAGGTCCTCCTCGCTCATCATCGCCGCCGTCGTCAGTTCCTGCACTCACATGCCCATTTCTGCGGGATTCCTGCGTTTGTGCTGCTCCTTGTGCCAAGCATCGCACTGTGGAGGTCACGGGGACCCGGCGCCCCGGGATCCGCAGGTCGAAGAGAAATGGGCAGTTCATGAGTCACTCGTTCGGTTCCTACCAGGATGAGATCTACGGCGGCGGCCTTCGCGGGGTCATGCCCTCGTATCCGATGACCTACGACGGATGGGAAGCAGGAGCACAGGCGGCACTTCCCCCGTCGGTGTGGTCCTATGTCGCGGGCGGCGCCGGGAACGAGCACACGCAGCGAGCCAATGTCTCCGCGTTCGAGCAGTGGGGTCTCGTCCCGAGGATGTTCGTCGGGGCGGCGCAGCGCGACCTGTCCGTCGACCTGTGCGGGATGAAGCTGTCGACGCCGCTGTTCATGGCACCGGTCGGCGTCATCGGCCTCTGCGCCCAGGACGGGCACGGCGACCTCGCCACGGCACGGGCGGCAGCGCGCACCGGTGTCCCGATGATCGCCTCCACCCTGACCGTCGACCCGATGGAGGCGGTGGCAGCCGAACTCGACCGGACCCCGGGCTTCTTCCAGCTCTACACCCCCACCGACCGCGACCTGGCCGCAAGCCTGGTGCACCGCGCCGAGGCGGCCGGGTTCAAAGCCATCGTGGTCACCCTCGACACCTGGGTCACCGGATGGCGCCCCCGTGATCTGGCCATGAGCAACTTCCCCCAGCTGCGCGGTCACTGCCTGGCCAACTACACCAGCGACCCGGTCTTCCGGTCCCAGCTGGAACGCACACCGGAGCAGGACCCGGGCGCGGCCATCATGCACTGGATGCAGGTCTTCGGCAATCCACTGACCTGGGAGGACCTGCCGTGGCTGCGTTCGCTCACCTCGCTGCCGCTGATCGTGAAGGGCATCTGCCACCCGGAGGACGTGCGGCGCGCCAAGGACGGCGGCGTCGACGGCATCTACTGCTCCAACCACGGCGGCCGCCAGGCCAACGGGGGACTGCCGGCCCTCGACGCGCTGCCCGACGTCGTGGATGCGGCCGGTGACCTGCCCGTCCTCTTCGACTCCGGCGTCCGCAACGGAACCGACGTGGTCAAGGCGATCGCGATGGGGGCCACCGCCGTCGGCGTCGGCCGCCCCTACGCCTACGGTCTCGCCCTGGGCGGCACGGACGGCATCGTCCATGTGCTGCGCTCGATCCTCGCCGAGACCGACCTGACCATGGCCGTCGACGGCTACCCCGACCTGGCCCGCCTCACCCCGGACGCCCTGCGACGCACCCGGTAGGCCCCGACGCACGGGCCGTGGCCGAGTGCCTCAGCGGTCGATACCGAGCAGGTCCAGGTCGTTCGCTGGATGCTGGGTGCGGATGATCGCTTCCAGCGCGCCCTCCTCACCGGGATCGCAGTCCGACTCCACCAGCTGGATCAGGAACTCCCCGCTCTGCTGGGCCAGGGCGCAGCCATCCGCGGACCACAGCCCCCACAACCCTGCTCCCAGGGACCGGCAGGCCCTGGACCGGGCCGCCGTCCGCGACGGTGGCCAGCAGGACCGCGCATGGATCCGACGGGTCCGTGCGCCGGACCGTCATCGTCGCGAAGTCACCACCGGGACTCGGAAGAAGGGTGACGTAGGCGTACTCGGTGGTCACCGTTCGAGGCCAACCAGGTCCTCAGCTCCCGGCAGGCCGCGCGCTCCTGCTCGGCCGGGCCCCACCACCAGGTGAGGGGTGAGGAGTTGCTCTGAAGGTCGTCCCACCACCAGGCGGCGCACTCGGCCAGGTGCCGGTCGGCCGTCGGGCCCCTCTCAGCGTCCCAACAGGCCAGCCAGGGGGTGACGGACGAAGTCGCGGTGACGCAGCTCTCGAAGACCTCGCGGGCCGGGGTCGGCGGGGAATCCTGTCGCAGAGTCCAGATCCACCACGCTTCCAGGAAGCCGAGCACAGCGTCGGCCTGCTGATCGGGCCACCGGGACCAACGGGCGGCCGCCAGCCCGCGGGCAATCAGATCCGGCGATGCGGTGCCCTGCGCCAGCAGCACGGCGAGTTGCGGAAGAATCCTACGGATCACGGCAGGCTGGTCGTCCCAGTGGTCGGGAGCCTCCTCCGCGATCATCCGGACCAGGTCCGCGGGAAGTGCGACGTCTGCTGTCCGCAGCAACGCGACCTCATCCGTGCTGTAGCAGCGACCGCAGCCGACTTCGTCCGGACGGGCCGTCATACCGGCGAAGACCTCTGCGACACGAGCGATCGCGAGCTGGATGGAACGACCATCCGAGGTGGGCACGGCGACTCCGATCGACAACTCTCGCGAGCCGCGCCCACCGAGGAGAGTGACGCTACCAGGCCACGAAGGGCGCCCATTCGCTGGGCGGGCATCGACACGGCCGTGGCCGCGACGGCGCGGATCCTCTGCTCCGCACGGGGACCGCGTCTTCGGTGGGGAGCACCAGTGGGGGGCCGGTTTTTCGTGCGCCGCGACCAGTCGGGGGCGCGGCTTCGTTGCCTAGTGTTCACTCACTCGGCGGCGGGATGCCGCCCCCTCGGAGGTGACCATGGTCAGCAGCGAAGCCCTGGAGCCATGCCCGGGCGCGAGATCGAGAGCGGTGACGAGGGCACGGACCGTGCGCCTGGCGGGCGTGGCGGTTGCCCTGGGTCTGACGGTGACGGCGACCGGGTGCGGCGGCTCGGCCGGTGTGAGCACCGGCGCGAACGAGGTGGTCATCGCCATCGCTTCCGACCCGGGCAGTCTCAGCCCCACCACGGCCCTGGCCGACACCGCGATCTCCATGAACGAGTTCGCCTACGACACGCTCATCCATGTGGCCGCGAACGGCTCGCTGGTCTCCGGAGTGGCCGAGAGCTGGTCGTCCACTCCCACCTCCGCGCGGTTCACCATCCGTCCGGGGGTGTCCTGCCAGGACGGCTCCGCGCTGACCGCCGCCGACGTCGCCGCCGAGTACAACTACATCGCGAATCCCAGGAACCAGTCGCCGTTGCTCGGCCTCGCCGTGCCGCCGACCGCGTCGGCCGAGGCCGACCTGGCGACCCGGACGGTCACCGTGACCACGACGAGAACCGCGCCCTTCATCGTGCAGATGACCCGGCTGCTTCCGCTCCTCTGCCGCGGGAGCCTGGCCACGCCGACCGCGCTGGCCAGGGCCACCGACGCCACCGGCCCCTACGAACTGACCTCGGCGATACCCGGCGACTCCTACACCTACGTCAAGCGGTCCGGCTACACCTGGGGCCCCGGGGGGACGACCGACGCGGCCCTGCCCGGCACGGTGGTGTTCAAGGTGGTCGCCAACGAGTCCACCACGGCCAACCTGCTGCTCGACGGGCAGATCAACGCGGCGGAGGTCAATGGGGCCGACCACCAGCGGCTGGACGCGGCCCGGGTCAAGGACGCCGGTATCTCCGTGCTGTTCGGCCAGTTCATCTTCAACGAGGGGCCCGGCCACGCCACCGCCGACCAGGCGGTCCGCCGGGCGCTGCTGTCCTCGGTGGACCTGCAGCAGATCGGCGCTGTCGCCACCGGCGGCAGCGGCACCCCCGCCACCAACCTCGGCGAGACCGCCCCGACGCCCTGCGGCGGTGACTCGGTGGCCGGAAGCCTTCCGTCCCGGAGCACCGCACAGGCCGCCGCGGAGCTGACCGCGGCCGGCTGGGCCAGGAGCGGCGGGGTGTGGGCCAAGGACGGCAGGCCGCTCGCCGTCAGCCTGGCGTACCCGACCAGCAGCGGGCCGCAGGTGGACGCCGCCGTCGAGTTGACGGTCCAGCAGTGGACGGCGTTCGGAGCGAAGGTGACGACCCGTGCGACCGACGAGGCCGACATCGTCAGCACACTCGTCGGCGGCGACTGGGACGTGGCCTGGCTGCCCATCGGAGTCACCCTCCCGGACCAGCTCACCCAGTTCTTCGACGGGCCGCCTCCTCCGCTGGGCAACAACTTCGGCGACGTGCGGAACCCCGCGTACCACCTGCTCGCCACGCAGGCGTCCCAGCGGCCGGGCACCGCGGGCTGCCCGCTGTGGGACGCGGCGGACGCCTCGCTGGTCAAGCGGGACGATGTGGCCCCGTTCGTGGACAACCCGGTCCGCTACTACGAAAAGGGTGTCAGCTTCCAGATCGACGGCGCGGGCATCATCCCCAGCACCCTGCGGCTGAGCGAGGGCTGATGGCGACGGCAGCGACCGCGTCGGCGTCGATGGCCGCGACACCGACCCGCAACCCCTGGGCGGCCTTCGCCCTGCGACGCGCCAGGCGGCTGCTGGTGTCGCTGGCGGTCCTGGTCACGGCCTCGTTCGCGATGATCCACATGATCCCGGGGGACCCGGTGCGAGCGGCGCTGGGCACCGATGCCTCCCCGGCGCTGGTCGCCGCGGAGCGGCACTCGCTCGGGCTGGACCAACCGCTCCTCCGCCAGTACGCGGCCTTCCTGGGCAACCTCCTGCGGGGCCGCCTGGGCGAGTCGATCAGCACCCAACTGCCCGTCTCCCAGATCATCTCCAGCCGTCTACCGGCCACGTTGGAGATCGCCGTGCCCGCGTTCGTGCTGATCCTGCTGACCGCGGTCCCGGTGGGCATGGCTGCGGCCGTCCTCACCAAGGACGGCCGCAGCCGGCGGGGCGAGCTGGCGTTCACCACGGCCACCGGGGTACTGGGCGCGGTGCCGGAGTTCCTGCTGGCGGTCGGCCTGGTCGCGGCGTTCGCCGTGGCGCTGCCGGTGTTCCCGGTGGCGTCGCAGGGCGGCCTGTCGTCCTACGTGCTGCCGGTGCTGTCGCTGACGGTCATCCCGGCGGCGACGCTGTCGCGGATCGTGCGGGTGGAGACGCTGCGGGTGCTCGGCGAGGACTACATGCGCACCGCGCGGGCGAAACGGCTGCCTGCCCGGCTGCACTACCTGCGGCACGCCCTGCCCAACCTGCTGACCTCCTCGCTCACCCTGGGCGGCCTGCTGTTCACCTCACTGCTCGCGGGCACGGTGCTGATCGAGAACGTCTTCGCCTGGCCCGGCCTCGGCGCGACCATCGTGCAGGCGATCACCGAGAAGGACTACCCGCTGGTGCAGGGCATCGTGCTGGTCTACGGCGCGGCCGCGCTGCTCATCACCTTCGCTGTCGACGTGGCCGTGGCCCTCGCCGACCCCCGGTCCACGATCCGAGGGAGCTGACCATGCCCCACCTGCCCGCGAACTCGCTGCCGCACCGGCTGGGACGCACCCTGCGGACACCGCTGGGCGTCACCGCCCTGACAGCCTGTGTGCTGCTCACCCTGGTCGCCGTGCTCGGACCGGTCCTGCTCGGTGCCCGGGCCGACCAGGTCGACACCGCCGCCATCGACCAGGGCAGCAGCGCCGCGCACCTGCTCGGCACCGACGACCTCGGCCGCGACATCGCGGCCCGGGTGGTGGTGGCGACCCGGCTGACACTGGAACTGACGCTGATGGCCTCCGGGATCGGCGTCGGCGGCGGGCTGCTGCTCGGCGTGGCGCCCGCGGTCCTGGGCCGACGGCTCGGACGGCTGGTGACCTCCGCCGTGGGGGTCCTGGTGGCCTTCCCCGGCCTGCTGTTCGTCCTGTTCCTGGCCACCGTCTTCGGCGTGGGCAGCACAGGGGCGGTGCTCGCCGTGGGACTGGCGACGATCCCGCCGGTGGCGCGTCTGGTGCAGAACCTGACGGCGTCGATCGACGGCTCGGACTACGTCGCGGCCGCCAGGATCCTCGGTGTCGGCCGGTTCCGGCTGGTGGTGCGCCATCTGCTGCCCAACATCGCCGAACCCTGTGTGCTCTTCGCCGCCCAGGCGGCGGCCGGCATCCTGGTGGCGTTCTCCGGGCTGTCGTTCCTCGGCCTGGGCGTGCAACCGCCGCAGTACGACTGGGGGCGCCTGCTCAACGATCAGCTGAACGGGATCTATGTGAACCCGGTCGCGGCCCTCGCGCCGGGCGCGGCCGTGGTGCTGACCGGCCTGGTGTTCGGGCTGGTCGGCGAGGTCCTCGCACAGGCCGGTGGACACCGGGCCCCGCAGGAGCGGCGGCAGGCTGTGGCCGTGGCGCCCACGGCCACGGTGCCCACGGCCACGGGACCACGGCCGGACGGGCCCGACGCCGACGCCCTGGTCCGGGTGCGCGACCTGCGGGTGAGCTTCCCCGGCGGCCGGGAGGCCGTGCGCGGGGTGTCGCTGGCCGTCGGCCGCGGCGAGGCCCTGGGCCTGGTGGGCGAGTCCGGCTCCGGCAAGAGCCTGACCGCGCTGGCCCTGGCCGACCTGGTCCCGCACCCCGGGCAGGTCAGCGCCGGTGAGATCCGCTTCGACGGCCACGACCTGCGCACCGACCCGCGCCTGGGCACCACCCTGGCGATGGTGTTCCAGGACCCGATGGCGTCGCTCAACCCGGCCCTGCGGGTCGGCCGCCAGCTCTCCGAGGTCGCCGAGGTCCACCTGGGCGCGACCCGCTCCCAAGCCGCCGCCCGGGCCGTGGACAGGCTCGCGGCGGTGCGCATTCCCTCCGCCGCCCGCCGGGCCGGGCAGCGTCCGCACGAGTACTCCGGCGGCATGCGGCAGCGGGCGGTCATCGCGATGGGCCTGATGGGCGAACCGAAGCTGATCATCGCCGATGAGCCCACCACGGCCCTGGACGTGACGGTCCAGCAGCAGGTACTCGACCTGCTGGCCGAGGTCCGCGCGGACACCGGCGCGGCGCTGCTGCTGATCTCGCACGACCTCGCCGTCGTCGCCCAGGTCTGCACACGGGTCCTGGTGATGTACGCGGGCCGGATCGTCGAAGACCTGCCGGTGGCGGAGCTGGCCCGCGGCGCGGCCCACCCCTACACCCGTGCACTGGTGGGGGCGGTCCCCACCATGGCCACCGACCCGGACACCGAACTGGCGACCATCCCCGGCCGTCCGCCGGAACCGGCCGAGCACGGCCATGGCTGCTCCTTCGCGCCGCGCTGCGCCCTGGCCACCGGCCGCTGCCTCGGCACCGAGCCCGAACTTGCCGCCTTCGGCTCCGGCCGCCGCGTCGCCTGCTGGCACCCGGTGGACCCGATCGACGCGGACCCGATCGACGCGGACCCGATCGACGCGGAGGCGGCCTCGTGAGCTCACTGGAACTGCGCGCAGTCACCGTGCGCTACGGCCGATTCACCGCGGTACGGGACGTCGACCTGCTGGTCCCCGAGGGCACCGTGACCGGCCTGGTGGGCGGCTCGGGCTCGGGCAAGTCGACCCTCGGCAGGGCCGTGGTCGGTCTGGCCCCGGTCGTCTCCGGCCAGGTACTGGTCGACGGTGGCGGCCTCGGCCGACGGCGCGGACGCGGACCCGTGCAGCTGGTGTTCCAGAACCCGTACGCCTCGCTCGACCCGAGGATGACCGTCGGTGCGACCGTTGCCGAGGCCCTGCCGCGCACCGGCCGGGCCGGGCGCACCGCCGAGGTGGCCCGCTACCTGGACCTGGTCGGCATCGACCCGGCCCGGGCCGCACTGACCCCGGACGCGCTCTCCGGCGGCCAGCGGCAACGCGTCGCGCTGGCCCGCGCCCTGGCCGCCCGGCCCGGGGTACTGATCGCCGACGAGATCACCTCGGCGCTGGATGTCTCCGTCCAGGGCGCGGTGCTCAACCTGCTGCGCGCACTCCAGCGCGAGCTGGGCTTCGCGATGCTCTTCATCTCCCACAACCTCGCCGTCGTCCGCTACCTGTGCGACCAGGTGGCCGTCATGGACGACGGACGCCTGGTCGAGTGCGGTCCCTCCGCCGAGGTACTGCACCACCCCGACCACCCGACCACCAGGACCCTGCTGGCCTGCGTGCCCACGATTCCCCAAGCCGAGGAGGCGTCATGACCCGACCGCTGACGATCGATGACCTGTACCGGATCGCGATACCGGGCGATCCCGCGCTGTCCCCCGACGGCGAGCGGGTCGTCTACACCCTGACCACCCAGGACGCCGAGACCGACCGCACGGTCAGCTCGCTGTGGGAGGTGCGCGCCGGCGGACCGGCCCGCCGGCTCACCGCCGGTCCCGACGACACCGCACCGCGCTGGTCCCCGGACGGCTCCCGGCTGGCCTTCCTGCGCGCCGGACAGCTCTTTCTGCTGCCCGCCGAGGCGGGCGAATCAAGCGAGTTGACGAATCGTCGGACCTGTCCGGCCGGCGCCGGGACACCCGTCTGGAGCCCGGACGGCACCCGGATCGCCTTCACCGCCCCGGCGTCGGCCCCCGACCCGGACGCCCCCGTCGTCATCGACGTCCTCGGCTGGAAGGCGGACGGCGCGGGACTGATCGGCCCGGTGCGCACACACCTTTTCGTGGTGGACGCGGAGTCCGGTGAGGTCCGGCAGTTGACGGACGGGGACTTCCATGTCGGACCGCCCGCCTGGTCCCCGGACGGCACCCTGATCGCCTTCCCCGCGGCGATCCGCCCCGGCCGCGACCTGACCGGCGCAACCGGCGCCCATGTCGTCGACGCGAACGCCCGGACCGCGACAGCGCCCCGGCCGGTCGGTTCGGACGGCGGACTGACCGGGCCGGTCGGGTGGTTCCCCGACGGCACCGCGCTCCTGGTCACCGGCCGGACCACGGTCACTGTCGGCCACCTGGGACTGCTGCGCCAACCCCTGGACGGCTCCGGGCCCGTCCTGCTCACCGGGGCCCTGGACCGCAATGTGATGCCCGGAGGGCCGGGCTACCCGGGCGCGCTGCCGCAGTTCCACGGCGACGACATCGTCTTCTCCGCCCGCGACCGCGGCGCCACCCGGCTCTACCGGCTGGACGCCGCCGGGATCAGCCAGGTCCCTTTGCCCGTCGGCGCCGGAATCAGCGGCTGCTCGGTCGCCGCCAAGGCCGGATGCGCGGCCCTGGCGGTCGCCGACGGAACCTCCTTCGGCGAGATCGACCTGCTGGACCTCGGCACGGACACGCTCACCCGCCTGACCGGGCACACCGCCGCAACCCTGCCCCAGGTCGCCCTGCACCCGGTCACCGAGCGGGAGTTCACCATCTCCGACGGTACCCGGGTGCACGGCCTGCTCATCCGCGACCCGCAGGCCCCCGCCGGAGGGCCGCTGCTGGTGGACATCCACGGCGGCCCGCACAACGCCTGGGCCCCGCACGCCGATCCGGTCCACCTCTATCACCAGGACCTGGCAGCCCGGGGCTGGACCATCCTGGCCCTCAACATCCGCGGCAGCGACGGCTACGGCGAGGAGTTCTACACCGCCGCCGTCGGCGCCTGGGGCGAGGCGGACGAGCAGGACGTCCTGGAGCCGATCGCCGCCCTGGTCGCCGAAGGGCTGGCCGACCCGGAGCGGCTGGCGCTGACCGGCTACAGCTACGGCGGCTACCTCTCCTGCTGGCTCTCCGCCCGCAGCGACGTCTTCGCCGCCGTCGTGCCCGGCGGCGTGGTCACCGACCTCGTCAGCATGGCCGGGACCTGCGACGAAGGGCAGCTGCTCACCCGTATGGAGGTGGGTGGCGGGCAGCGGCGACTGGTGGCGCTGTCCCCGCTGAGCCAGGTGGACGCCGTGGGCGCCCCCACCCTGATCCTGCACGGCGGCGCGGACGAACGCTGCCCGGTCGGGCAGGCCGAACAGTGGTTCCACGCCCTGCGTGTCAGGGGCGTCCCGGCCCAACTGGTGCTGTATCCGGGCGGATCGCACCTGTTCCTCCTGAACGGCCGCCCCTCGCACCGCGCCGACTACTCCCGCCGCCTCGTCGGCTGGGTGACCGAGCACACCGACCGCTGACCCCAACGGATATGGAGCCCGTCATGACCGAGGCAACCACCGCAACCACCGCAACCACCGCGACCACGGCCACGGACCGCGGAACCGACCCGAACTCCGACCCGGTGGCCGCCCACTGGGCCGCCCGCCTCGCGCAGGCCGCCGCCCGCCACCGCGTGCCCGGCGCCTCCCTGGGCATCCTGCACCAGGGCCGAATGATCGCCGAGGCCGCCACCGGTATGGCCAACCTCGGCGCCGGGATCGAGGCCACCACCGACACCCTGTTCCAGATCGGCTCGATCTCCAAGGTGTGGACCACCACCGTGGCGATGGCCCTGGTCGACCAGGGCCTGCTCGAGCTGGACGCCCCGATCGTCTCCGTCCTGCCCGAACTGCGGCTTTCCGATGCCGAGTTGACCAAAGGCGTGACTCTTCGCCATCTGCTGACGCACACCAGCGGAATCGACGGCGACTTCTTCGCCGACACCGGCCGCGGCGACGACTGCCTGGAGAAGTTCACCGCGCTGCTCGGTGACGTCCCCGTCAACCACCCGCTGGGCGCGACCCTGTCGTACTGCAACACCGGCTTCGTCCTGCTCGGCCGGGTCCTGGAGCACGTCACCGGGGTCCAGTGGGACGAGCTGATGCGTGAACGCCTGTACCGGCCGCTGGGCCTCACCCACACCGCGACCCTGCCCGAGGAGGTGCTCAGTTTCCGTGCCGCCGCCGGACACGTGGGCGAACCACCGGTCCTGGCACCGGTGTGGGGGCTGATGCGGTCCGCCGGACCGGCCGGACTGATCTGCTCGACACCGCGCGAGGTGCTGGCCTTCGCCCGGCTGCACCTGAACGGCGGCCTCACCGACGACGGCGTCAGGATCATCTCGGCCCAGAGCGCCACCGCCATGCAGACCGCGCAGTTCGAGGTGCCCGACCCCTACATGCTGGGTCACGCCTGGGGCCTGGGCTGGCTGCTCGACGAGTGGGACGGGCACCCGGTCTACGGGCACGACGGCGGCACCGTCGGCCAGTCGGCGTTCCTGCGGGTGCTGCCGGGCTCCGACCTGGCGATCTGCCTGCTCACCAACGGCGGTGACACCCACGGCCTGTACCGCGAACTGTTCCAGGAGATCGTCCGGGACGTCGCCGGCGTGGCCATGCGCGAGCCGCTCACGCCGACCGCCGACCCGGAGCCGGTGAACCCCGGCGACTACGTCGGCCTCTACGAACGGCTCAGCACCCGGATCGAGATCCTCGAACGCGACGGCGGCCTGGTGATGCGCCACACCCCGACCGGCCCGCTGGCCCACCTGATGCCCGAGGGCGATCCGGAGACCCCGATGCACCCGGTGCGGCCCGGCCTGTTCCTCATCCAGCACCCCGGCATGGAGGGCTGGTTCCCGATGGTGTTCTACACCCTCGCCGACGGCACGCCCTACCTGCACCACGGTGCGCGCGCTACCCCGAAGGTGGGCTGACGTGCGAGATTTCACCGCCGCACTGGAGGCCGGACTGCCCGACCTGATCAGCAACGTCGAGGAACTGGTCGGCACGGAGTCACCGACCGCGGACACCACCGCCGTCAGCGCCTGTGCCAAGGTCGTCGCCGACCTCGGCACCCGGCTCACCGGCTCCGCCCCCGAGTGGCTCAACGCCTCCGGACGACCGCACCTGCGCTGGCGCTTCGGCACCGGGGACCGCGTCCTGCTGCTCGGCCACTACGACACGGTCTGGCCGCTGGGCTCCCTGGCCGACCACCCCTGCCGGGTCCGCGGGGGCCGACTCACCGGACCGGGCTGCTTCGACATGAAGGCCGGACTGGTCCAGCTGTTCCACGCACTGTCCCTGCAGGAGGACCTGGACGGGGTCAGCGTTCTGGTCACCGGTGACGAGGAGACCGGCGCCCCGTCCTCACGCGGGCTGATCGAGGCCGAGGCCCGGCGCACCCGGGCCGTCCTGGTCCTGGAGGCGTCCGAGGGGGGCGCGCTGAAGACCGCGCGCAAGGGGGTCTCCAGCTACGACCTGCGGATCGCAGGCCGAGCCGCGCACGCCGGGCTCGAACCCCACCGCGGTGTCAATGCCACCACCGAACTGGCGCACCAGGTGCTCGCCCTGGCCGCGCTCGCCGACCCGTCGACCGGCACCACGGTCACCCCGACGGTGGCGTCCGCCGGCACCACCCAGAACACGGTCCCGGCGACAGCACGGCTGCAGGTCGACGTCCGGATCACGACCGTCGAGGAACAGGCCCGGGTGGACGCCGGGGTGCGCAGGCTCAAGCCGGTGCTCCCGGGCGCCTCGTTCGAGCTGCTCGGCGGCCCCGACCGGGCCCCCCTGCAGGCCGAGGCCTCGGCGGCGCTGTTCCGGCGGGCCCGCCGGCTCCATGCCGAGCTGGGCTTCGGCCCACTGCGCGGTGTGGCGGTCGGCGGCGGCTCCGACGGCAACTTCACCGCTGGGGTGGGCACGCCCACCCTGGACGGCCTCGGGGCGGTGGGCGGCGGTGCGCACGCGGACGACGAACACGTCCTGGTCGCCGAACTCCCCAGACGCGCGGCACTGGTGGCCGCGCTCGTCGCCGACCTGCTCGCCGAACCCGCCGGGGTGCCCGCGTGAACAGCCTGCCCCCCGACCCGGCCGCCGACCCGGCCGCCGCCCTGAAGAGCGCCGACGCGGCGGCCGTCACAGCCGATCTGGCCGCCCGCGAGGCCGGGGTCACCATCTCCGAGCTGCACGAACTGGAAGCGATCCGGGAGGCCTGCCGACTGCTCGACCGAGTCTGGCAGCCGGAGCCCGGCAACCCGCTGATCACCCCGGAGCTGCTGCGGGTCTTCGCGCACTCCGGCAGCTACGTCGTCGGCGTCCACCAGGACGGCCGCATGGTCGGCGCCTGCCTGGGCTTCCTGGCCGCGACGGGCCTGCACTCCCACATCGCCGGAGTGGACGGCGGCGTGCGCGGCCGCAGCATCGGCTTCGCCGTCAAACTGCACCAGCGAGCCTGGTCGCTGGCTCACGGGATCACCACCGTGACCTGGACCTACGATCCGCTGATCAGCCGCAACGCCTACTTCAACCTGGCCAAGCTGGGCGCCGTACCGAGCGAGTACCTCACCGACTTCTACGGCCCGATGAACGACCAGGTCAACGTGGGCACCGAGAGCGACCGGCTGCTGGTCCGCTGGGACCTGACCGGCGAGCGGGCCGCCCGCGCCGCCTCCGGCCGTCCCCATGCCGTCGACCCGGACGCCCCGGGCGCGGTCGTCGCCCTGGACGCCAAACCCGACGGCCGCCCGGTCATCGGCCGCAGCGACGGCACACCCGTCCTGGTCGGGGTCCCGCCGGACATCGAGGCCCTGCGCCGCACCGCGCCGGGCACCGCCCGCGAGTGGCGGCCTGCACTGCGCGAAGTCCTCGGCGGACTGATGGCCGAGGGACTCACCGTCACCGGATTCACCCGGGACGGCTGGTATGTGATCGACCGACCCATCGCTCCACCCATCGTCCGACCCATCGTCCGATCCCAGGAGAGCCGGCCATGAAACTCATCGGTGTGGAACTGCGCCGGATCGCGATGCCCCTGGTCGCGCCGTTCCGAACCTCCTTCGCCACCATGACGACCAGGGAGATCCTGCTGGTCCGGATCGAGACCGAGCACCACCAGGGCTACGGCGAGTGCGTCACCATGGCCGACCCGCTGTACTCCAGCGAGTACACCGCGGCCGCCGCCGACATCATGCGCAGCCACCTCATCCCGGCGCTCGGCGCGCTGCCCTCGCTGGACCCCTGGGCGGTGGCACCCGCACTGGCCGCGTTCAAGGGCCACCGCATGGCCAAGGCCGCGCTGGAGACCGCCGTGCTCGACGCCTGGCTGCGGGCCCACGACCTGTCGCTGGGGGAGTGGCTGGGAGCGACCGCCGAACGCGTCCCGGCCGGGGTGTCGGTCGGCATCATGGATTCCCTCCCGCACCTGCTCGACGCCGTGGACGGCTACCTGGCCGAGGGCTACCTCCGGATCAAACTCAAGATCGAGCCGGGATGGGACGTGGAGCCGGTCCGCGCGGTGCGCGAACGGTTCGGCGACGACGTGCTGCTGCAGGTGGACGCCAACACCGCCTACACCCTGGCCGACGCCCCGCACCTGGCCCGGCTCGACCCGTTCGGACTGCTGCTGATCGAACAGCCGCTGGACGAGGAGGACATCCGCGGCCACGCCTCACTGGCCGCCCGGATACGCACCCCCATCTGCCTGGACGAATCCATCGTCTCGGCCCGCTCGGCAGCCGACGCCATCGCCCTGGGCGCCTGCTCGGTGGTGAACATCAAACCCGGACGGGTCGGCGGCTACCTCGAGTCCCGGCGGATCCACGACGTCTGTGCCGCGCACGGCGTCCCGGTCTGGTGCGGGGGGATGCTCGAGACAGGCCTCGGCCGGGCCGCCAACGTGGCGCTCGCCGCCCTGCCCGGGTTCACCCTGCCCGGCGACACCTCGGCCTCGGACCGCTACTACCGAACCGACATCACCGAGCCGTTCACCCTGCGCGACGGACACCTCGACGTCCCCCGCGGCCCCGGCATCGGACTCACCCCCCTCCCCGAACGGCTGGCCGCCGTGACCGAGTCCACCGAATGGATCACGCCATGACCACCACCCACCGCTCCCCGGTCGAGACCAGGATCCGAACCGCCTTCGACACCGCCGGAGTTCGCGGCTTCTGCTACGCCCGCGACATCGACAGCGACGCCGCCGTCGCCGTCGAACCGGACGAACCCGTCTGCCTGGCCTCGGTGTTCAAGATCCCGGTCGCCCTCGCCTACGCCCGCGCAGCCGCAGCCGGACACCTGGAGCGCACCGAGCGGCACTCGGTCGACCAGCGGTATCGCGACGGCGGCATCGGCACCTCCGGCTGCGCCGACCCGGTCGAGCTGAGCCTGCGGGACCTGGTCCTGATGATGCTGACCATGAGCGACAACGCGGCCACCGACGTGGTGCTCGCCCGGGTCGGCCTCGACGCGGTCAACGGACTCCTCGCCGAATTGGGCCGGGACCGGACCCACCTGGTCGGCGACTGCCAGGAGTTGACCACCTCGCTGCTCGCCGACCTGGGAGCGGCCACCGAGGCCGAGGCGCAGGCCAGGCTGGACGAACTGATGTCGCAGGGACCCGCGAAACTCATGGAGCTGTCGGTGTGCGTGCCCGAGCGCACCACCCGGGGCACCGCCCGCGACATCGCCGAACTGCTGGCGATGATCTGGCGGGACGAGGCCGGACCCGCCGAGGCCTGCGCCGAGGTCAGGTCGGTGATGGGCCGTCAGATCTGGCCGCACCGGCTCTCGTCGGGCTTCGACGACGGATACCGGGTGGCCGCCAAGACCGGGACCCTGCCGGGCTGGCGCAACGAGGCCGGTGTGGTCGAACACCCGGACGGCGGACGCTACGCGGTGGCCGTGTTCACCTGGGCCCACCACTTCCAGCTGCGCGATCCCGCAGCGGACCGGGTCATCGGCCAGGTCGCGCGGCTGGCGGTCGACCAGCTGCGATCACCTACTGTGTGATCATGACTGTGCCACCGCGGGCCGTACTGGGCAGGATCCTTGACGATCTCGGGTCGACGCTGGTCGAGGTCGTGGCCGGAGAGCCCGACCGCGACCGCGCCGTCAGCGGCGTGCTCATCCACGACCCGCAGGACGAGCCGACCCGGCTTCCGGGCGCCGTCGTGCTCGGCGTCGGCGTCTACGGTCCCGAGCAGGTCGCCTCGCTGGTCGAGCGGGCGGCCCGGCTCGGCGCGGCAGCCGTCGTCGTCCGCTCCCCGGTGGTCGCCGACGGCCCGGTGGCGCAGGCCGCCGGGCGCACCGGCCTCACCGTGCTCGGGCTGACCCCCGGCGCGTCCTGGGCCCAGGTCGCGGCGCTGCTGCGGTCGTTGCTCGCCGTCGACGACCTGGGCACGGTGGGCGGCCTCGACGAGGCCGGCGGCGACGAACGACTCGCCGGGGACTTGTTCGCGCTGGCCAACGCGACCGCCGGGCTGCTGGACGGCCCGGTGACCGTGGAGGACCGCAACGGACGGGTGCTGGCCTTCTCCAGCCGACAGGACGAAGGCGACGCGGCAAGGATCGAGACGATCCTCGACCGCCAGGTACCGGCCGAGAAGCTGCGCGCACTGGAGGAGCGCGGAGCCTTCCACGCCCTCTACCGCAGCGAGGGCCCCGTCTTCCTGGACGGCGTCTCCGACAAGCCCAGAGTCGCGATCGCGGTCCGCGCGGGCGGCGAGATCCTCGGCTCGATGTGGGTCGTGGTCGACGGGCAGCTGAGCGAGGACCGTGCGCAGGCCCTGCGCGAGGCCGCGAAGGTGGCCGCCCTGCACCTGCTGCGCCGCCGGGCGGGCGAGGACGTCGAGCGCCGGCTGCGCGCCGACCTGCTGGCCTCGGTACTGGAGGGCGGAACGCTCGCCGAGCAGGCCGCCGTCCGGCTGGGCCTGTCGGTCCAGCCCGCCTGCGTCCTGGCCCTGACGGTCACCGGGGAGCCCTCCGCCCCGGACCGGGTGGCCGCGGGGAACCGGATCTCCGAGGCCCTGGCCCTGCACCTGTCGGCGATCCACCCGCGCACCGCCGCGGCCCGCCTCAGCGGCGTGACCTACGCGGTCCTGCCGACGAATTCGGGCGAGCAGGCGCTGCGGGCGGCCCAGGCGTTCCTCAGTCGAATAGGCGACCGCATCCCGGCCGTGATCGGCATCGGCCGGATCGCTGCCCGCCCCGCAGAACTGCGCCGCTCGCGCTCCGACGCCGACCGGGCACTGCGGGTCCTGTGCTCGGGGCGTTCACCGGGCCGGGCCGCCCTCTTCTCGGACGTCTACATCGCCTCGCTGCTGAACGAGGTGACGGACCGGATGGCGGCCGAGGAGACCCTCCCCGACGGTCCGGTGGTCCGCCTGCGCGCCTACGACGCCCAGCACGGCACCGCACTCACCGAGACGCTCGCGGCCTGGCTGGGCACCTTCGGCGACGTCATCGCGGCCTCGGCCACCGTGCACGTCCACCCCAACACCTTCCGCTATCGGCTCAAGCGGCTGACCGAGGTGGCCGGGATCGACCTGACCGACCCCGAGGCCCGGTTCGAGGCCATGGTCCACCTGCGCCTCAGCCCGCCGACCGGCTGAGCCGCAGGCGTCGAGGGAGAAGTCCGCATGGACCACCTCGCTGCCGATCGACTCGGCAGTGGCGATGCCGCACTCCGTCAGGGCTGCCCGCCGGCACCGGCACCCAGCAGCCCGCAGGTATCGAAGCTCATGCAGCCGCACGCCAGGCAGTCGGCCACCGCGTCGCGCAGGGCCCTGGTCTCCTCGATGAATCGATCCAGCTCCGGCAACTTGCGTTCGGCAAGCACCCGCCACTGCCGGGTCGCGGGCGTGCCGCAGCCACCGGGCCTCGGAGGTGAAGCCGGGCATCGCCCGCACCATCGCCAACAGTCCGCGCAGGCGCGATCCCCGCAGCTGATGTCTATGCGGAGCGCTTGCGGGCCAGCTCCTTCTCCTCCAGTGGCAGTGCCTCGGCGACCAGCAGCCGGGGCAGCAGGTCAGGTTCCAGGGTCATCGCACGGAAGACCAGCGCGACGGTCACGTCGTGGTCGGGCCGGTGCACGATCTCGACCGGGTCGGCTGCGCGGATGTCGCCGGGCTCGATCACGCGCAGATACGCGCCGGGCCGTGCGGCCTGCGTGAACCGCTTGATCCAGCCGTCGCGCTCCAGTCAGCCCTGGAAGGTGCCGCACGGGATCCGCGCGCACGACACCTCCAGGACGACGTCCGACCCGATCCGCCAACGCTCGCCGATCAGGGCGCCGTTGGCGTCCAGGCCCAGGCTGGTGAGGTTCTCCCCGAAGACGCCGTTGTGGAGCGGCCTGCCCAACTCGGCCTCCCAGCCGTCGAGGTCCTCGCGCGCGTAGGCGTAGACGGCCTGGTCGACCCCGCCGTGGTGCTTCACGTCGTACACCCGATCGCCAAGGAGACCGACCTCACCGGTGCCCTTCGGTCCAGGTGCGGTGACGGGGACCGGGCCGGTGACGGGCTGCTTGTCGATGCCCGTCGCGTTCAGGCCGTTCCACGGGTTGGGCCGGGGCCTGCCGACATTGACGGAGAGTAGCTTCATGGGAGGTGACGGTACGGTCCTATCAACGCTGCCGCGACTTGTTTTTCCCAGCCGTACGGCGCATCGTCACGCTCAGTCCTCCGGTTCCCAGGCGCGGAACAGGTCGAGCAGCTCCAGGTCCCCGTCGAGTTGCAGGGAGTCCACCGAAATGCGTTGGTACGAGTAGAGGACCAGATCACTGGCCGTGCCGCGAATGGAGAGGCCGGCCGCGTCCGGGTCCTGGCCGGCAGCGGGCAGCCGGGTGGTCCGTGCACCGTTGCCGTCGACCGTGAGGCGCCAGGAGCGGCCCTCGGTGGCGTGGAAGTCGAAGGCGGTGGGCTTGTGCGGCCAGGCGCTCGTCGTGAAGAAGCTGATGAACAGGTCCTCCTCGACACCGTCGAGTGCCACCTCGGCCGGCAGCGGCTGCGGGGTGCCCACGGCGACCTGAGCGTCGTACGTGTGCACCGCGATCTCCAGGAGCTGGAGCCGGGCGAGGGAACCGACTGTGTCCGTCAACTGCGTGGAACCCCACCCGGTCCAGCAACTGCCGTCCGGGTCGGCAGCCAGCAGCACGTCCAGCAGCTCCTGCGTCGTTGCGGCCGACCAGGCCAGCAGCTCATCGCGCTCCCGAGGAGCCGGCACCGTGCTCTCGGCGACGGCCTCGGCCGGGGGAGCGTCGGCAGGTCCCGCGGCGATGGTGGCGGCCCGGAAACGACGCCCCTGGCCCAGGTGCTGCGCCAGATCGAACAGCGTCCACTCGGGGCAGGTCGGCACCTGTACGTCGAGGCTGGGCGCCGAGGCGATCACGGCGCGGAAGGCGGTCGCACGTTCGTCGATCAGCCGCAGCAGATCGGAAAACTCCAGAGTCTTATGCACGGCGGTAGTTCTATCACCTTGATCTACTTGCCCGACAGCGGTTTTCCCAGCCGAGCCCCGCGTCCCAGGCGACAGACCCACGATCCACCGGTCGGTGGTCAGCGCAGGCCGGGGAGGCTGCGTAGTTCGGGGATTCGGAGGAGGCGGGCCAGCAGCACGAACAGGGCCAGCATCGCGACGCTGCCGGCGGCCAGCGCCAGCAGGGAGGTCGCGGCTGGGGCAGGGGTGGCGCCGGAGCAGAGGCGTGCCACCGCCCATCCGACGGCGCCGGCGAGCCCGGCCGCAGCCGTGAGCTTCCCGTAAGTGCGCACGAGCCGTTTGCCGTCCAGGCGGCCTTCCATGTGGCGACGCAGCCTGAGTCCCGTGACGAGCAGGCCGCCGGCGTAGGACGCGGCATAGGCACCGGCCATGCCGACCACGGCCCAGCGCGGGGGCAGGAGCAGGTGGCAGCCGGTGGCCAGGAGGATGTCGAGGCCGGAGACCCAGACCGCCATCCAGAACGGGGTGCGGGTGTCCTCGAACGCGTAGAAGCCGCGCAGCAGCAGGTACTGGGCGGAGAACGGGACCAGTCCGAGCGCGAAGGCCTGGAGCATCTGGCCCAGTGGCTGCGCCGAGGCCGCCCCGCCGCTGCTGTAGGAGAACATCACCGTCGCGATCTGCGGGCCGAAGGCCAGGAAGAAGAAGGCGGCCGGGACGATCGCCACTCCGGTGACGCGCAGGCCCCGGGACAGGTCCTCGCGGACGTCGTGCAGCCGTTGTTCGGCCACCGCCCGGCTCATCCGCGGGAGCATCGCGGTGACCAGGGAGACCGTGATGATGCCCTGCGGGAGCATCCAGATGTTCTGGGCGAAGAAGTAGGCGCTGTTGCCCGCGCCCGCCTTGGGCAGGGCCGCGTCGGCGGCGTTCGCGTAGCGCGTCACCACGGTCAGGGCGACCTGGTTGACCAGCACGAACAGCAAGGTCCAGCGGGCTGCAGCCACGCTCTTGCCCAGGCCCGTGCCGCGCCAGTCGAAGCGCGGGCGCCACCGGAACCCTGTCCCCGCGAGGTCGGGGATCAGGCACAGCGCCTGCAGCGCGATGCCGACTGTGGTGCCGATCCCGAGCAGGTGTACCTGGGCCGCCGTCACCGACCCGGCGTCACCGGGTGCCGGCGCCAGCCACCGGTACAGGCCGAACATGGTGATCAGCACGACGTTGTTGAGAACCGGCGTCCACATCATCGCCCCGAACCTGCCGCGGGCATTGAGGACTTGGCCCAGCATGAAGAAGAGACCGTAGAAGAAGATCTGCGGGAGAAGGAACCGGGCGAAGGCGACGGTCAGCTCGAACAACTGGTGGTTCCCCGCTGTGTCCGGCATGTAGAGGCCCACGATCCACGGCGCGAGCACCACGCCGATGACGGTCCCCACGGCGAGCACGCTCAGCACCATGGTGACCAGCCGCTGCTCGTGCGCCCGACCGCCATCGGCGTGCTCGTTGCGGGCCCGGATCAGCTGTGGCACCAGCACCGAGTTCAATGCACCACCCACCAGCAGCGTGTAGAGGCTGGTCGGCAGTGTGTTCGCGGTGTTGTACGCGCCTCCGACGGCGAGCGTGCCGAGGGCAGCGGCCTGCAGCATCAGTCGGAGCATCCCCGTGCCGCGGGACACCACGGTGCCCGCCGCCATCAACGCGGACGAGCGCAGCAGGCCGCCGGATTCCGCTCCTGAACGACGCCGCGCGTGGCGCCGCCGCCCGGAACGATCCGTGTCCGCCGCTGTCGTTCCCGCCCCCGAGTGATCAACCATGGTTCCCAATCTAGGCCTGCGAAGATCACCTCGGAGGCGGATGCCGAAAAACGAACGTCAGGACGCGCTGCGCAGCGCGAGGACGGCGTTGTGGCCTCCGAAGCCGAAGGAATTGCTGATCGCGAAGTTGACGGGGTGACGGCGCGCACGGTGGGTGACCAGGTCCAGCTGCAGGGCTTCGGGGCTGGGATGCTCGAGGTTGGCCGTGGGTGGCACGAGCCGGTGTTCGATGGTCAGCGCGGTCAGGGCCGCCTCGATGGCACCGGCCGCGCCCATGGTGTGGCCCAGAACGCCTTTGGCGGCGGTGACCGGGGGATGGTTCCCGCGCAGGGACCGGGTGAGCAGGGCCGCTTCGGCACTGTCGTTGAGCCGGGTTCCGGTGCCGTGGGCGTTGACATGGTCAACGTCCCGTGGCGTGGCACCGGCACGCCGCAGCGCATGGCGGAGTGCGCGTTCCGCGGCCAGACCACTGGGGTCCGGCGCGGTGGCGTGGTGGGCGTCCGTGGTTGTCGCGAATCCGGCCAGGAGTGCATGGGGCCGGTGGCCGCGGGCGAAGGCGTCCGCCTGCCGCTCCAGGATGAGGATCCCGGCGCCTTCGGCCAGGACGAAGCCGTCGCGGTCGGTGTCGAACGGCCGGGAGGCGGCGGCCGGGGCGGCCAGGTGGGTGGACAGGGCGCCCATACGGGCGAAGGCCGCCGAGCAGAGTCTGGTGACCATGGCGTCGGCGCCGCCCGCGACCGCTATGTCGCAGGAGTCGGATTCGAGGAGCCCGGCAGCCAGGGCGATGGCCGTGGCGCCGGAGGCGCAGGCCGTGGACAGGTGCAGGACGGGGCCGGTGGCGTGCAGGTCGATGGCGAGCTGGCCTGCGGCCATATTGGGCAGGAACGCGGGCAGGGTGAGGGGGGACAGTGCGTGCGGACCCTGTTCGAGAAGGCGCCGGTGCTGTCTCTCCAGGGTGGTGATGCCTCCGGCGGCGGACCCGAGGACGACGGCGACGCGTTCGGACGCCCACTGGGTGCTGTCCAGTCCGGCGTCTTCGACGGCCTCGCGGGCAGCGGCGAGGGCGAGGTGGGTGAGGCGGTCCAGCCGCCATGAATCCGTCCCCCGGGAACCCCGGGAGCTCCGGGAACCCTGGGCCTCGGGGACACGGCACGAGAAAGGGGCGGCCAGGCCGTCCAGTTGAGGGTCGAAGGCGGCGGTCGACCGCCCCTGGCACACTCTCTGCCAGGTGGCGGGCACGCCGATGCCGGCCGGAGTGATCAGGCCCAGGCCGCTGATGGCGATGGGTCGGGTACCAGTGCGCATGGGTTTCCGGTGCCTCAGGCCGGGGTGGTGCCGAGCTGGTCGGCGACGGCGCGGGCGACGTCGTCGACGGTGAGTTTGTTGGTGGCGGTGTCGTCCTCCAGGGGAATGTGCCAGTGCTCCTGCAGGGTCAGGTAGAGCTCGACGACGGCCAGGGAGTCCAGGCCGAGGTCGTCGAGCGTGGCGTCGGGGCGGATCCGGTCGGCCGGGGCTTCGAACTTTTCCGTGAGGACGGTCATGAGGTGGCGTCGGATGGCTTCCATGCGGGGCTCCGTAAGGTTGTCGGTGGCCCGGGAGGGCCGGATGTGGCTTGTGCGGGCCTGCCTTCAGTGGCGTCCCAGGAGTGGTCGTCCTGCTCTCCGGGGCGCCCTGGCTGCTGGTGGAGATCTGTGATCGTGTCGCCGTTTACGAGGCTGACGGTCTGTGCGCGGGGGACGGCCTCGGGCCAGGTGAGGGTGACGGAGGCCCAGGTCAGGCCGCCGCCGAAGGCGGTCAGCAGAGTGCGTTGGCCGGGGGCCAGGGCGTGCTGGGTGCGGGGATCGGCCATGGCGAGCGGGATGGAGGCGGCTGCGGTGTTGCCCAGCTCGTGGATGTTGCCGAACCGGTGGGCGGGTTCGATCCCCAGGCGCTGGGCGACCGCGTCGAGGATGCGCTGGTTGGCCTGGTGGCCGATGAAGGCGCGAAGGGTGTCGGTGGGCCAGTCGGCCTGGTGCAGAACGGTCCGGGCGGACTGGGTCATGCGGCGTACGGCGTGGGCGTAGACCTCGCGTCCGCGCATGTGGAAGTAGGTGGAGCCGTTGGCGTGGGCGAGGTGGTGGGGGTGGCGGGATCCTCCGCCGGGGACGGTGATCAGGGCCCGCCCGCTGCCGTCGGCGCCCCAGTCGGCGGCGGTGATCGCCCCGGGCGCGTCGGGCGGGCCGGGGCCGAGCAGGACCGCCGCGGCGCCGTCGCCGAAGAGCGCGGCGGTCTCACGGTCCTGACGGTTGATGATGCCGGAGTAGGTGTCGGCGGCGATGACCAGGGGCGCCCGGCACGCTCCGCCGCGCACCAGGGCGGTGGCGGTGATCAGCGCATACAGGAATCCCGAGCACACGGCGGCCAGGTCGAACGCCGGGACGGTGCCCAGGCCCAGTCGGTGGGCGACCTCGGGTGCGGTGGCCGGGCTGGGGTGGTCGGGGGTGCTGGTGGCCAGCAGGACCAGGTCCGGTGGGGGGAGGCCGGACGCGGCGTGGCAGGCCGCCCGAGCGGCCGCGAGGGCCAGATCGCCGGTGCTGGTGCCCGGGTCGGCGTGACGGCGGCGGGCGATGCCGGTGCGGGTACGGATCCACTGGTCGGTGGTCTCCAGAGCGCCGGCCGCGATGACGTCGTCGTTGTCCAGGACGCGCTCCGGCACGCAGGTCCCGATGGCGGTGATGACCGCGGTCACATCGTCGAAGCGCATGGTCGTCAGGCGGCGAAGGGGGAGGACGGCTTGGGGATCCCGGCGAGGCCGCCGTCCGGGACCGAGGTGCCGCCGTCCAGGACCAGCGCGTGTCCGGTGATGTACGAGGCGGCGGGGGACGCGAGGAACAGCGCGGCGGCGGCCACCTCCTCGGGCTCTGCCCACCGGCCGAGCGGGACATGGCTCATCAGCCAGTCCGACAGCGGTGCCGTCCCGCTGGCGAAGGCGGTCATGTCGGTGCGGGTCCAGCCCGGACACACGGCGTTGACGCGGATGCCCTGCCGGGCCCAGCCGACCGCGAGGCTGCGGGCCAGTGAGACCTGTGCGGCCTTCGACGCCGCGTACGACTCCATCATGGGCAGGCCCATGAGTCCGGCCACGGAGGAGACCAGGACGAGGCTGGCGCGCTCGGAGGCGGCCAGATGGGGGTGGGCGGCCCGGCACAGCGCGGCAGTGGCGTTGAGGTTCACCGTGATGACCTGGTCCCAGTGCGGCTGCGCGGAGTACTGGAAGGGGACCAGGACCGGGTTGCCGTCCTCGTCGAGCGGCAGGACACCGGCGTTGTGGACCACGATGTCCAGTCCGCCCAGCGCCGCCGCGGCCTGGTCGGTGATCGCTTCGGCGGTGCCGGGTTCGGCGAGGTCGCCGGCCAGGGCGACGGCCTTGTGGCCGCGGTCCTCGACGGCCCGGACGGTGGCATCCAGCGCCGGGAGGGTGCGCGCGGCCAGCGCGAGGTCGGCGCCGGCGTCCGCCAGGGCCAGGGCGACGGCCTTGCCGATGCCGCGCGACGCACCGGTGACCAGGGCGCGCGCTCCGTCGAGACGGGAGAGTTCCAGGTGGTTCATCGGTAATCCCTTCGTGGATGTCCCTGGCTTCGGCCGGGGCGGGAAAAAGGACGATCAGGCGGGGGGAGGATTCAAGCGGGGACATGTGCCAGGACGGAGGCGTGGAGGGCGCTGTCCATGGACTGGGTGCCGCTCCAGGTGAGCAGGGAGCTGCCCCAGGTCATCCCGGCCCCGATCGCGACGAGCAGGACGCGGTCGCCGGGGCGCAGGGTGCGCTGTGCGGCGGCGGCCAGCGCATAGGGGGTGCTGGCGGCGCCGATGTTGCCGACCTGGTCGCCGACGATGACCACACGCTCGGGCGGGAAGCCGAGTCCGGTGCCGAGGCGGCGCAGCAGGACCGGGTTGGGCTGGTGGGCGACCAGGCAGTCGATGTCGTCGATGGCCAGGTGGTTGCGTTCGAGCGCGTCGCCCACCAGGCGGGGGAAGATGTCGGTGATGAAGTGGCTGACGGCCCGTCCGTCCATGTGGATGCGGTGGCCGCCGCCGTCGAGGGTGGCGGGGCTGGCCGGGTGACGGCTGCCGCCCGCCGGGATGAGGACGATGTCGGCGAGGGTGCCGTCCGAGCCGAGGCTGAAGTCGGTGAAGCCGTGCGCCGGGGCGACCGGTCCCAGGACCGTGGCGGCGGCGCCGTCGGCGAACAGCACGGCGGTTCCGCGGTCCGTGGGGTCGAGGAACTTGGAGTAGGCCTCGACGCCGACCACGGCCGCGTAGCGCGGGGTGTGATCGGCGCGCAGCCAGTCGTGGGCGACCTTGGCGGCGAACAGCCAGCCGGAGCAGGCGGCGCTCACGTCCAGGGCGACCGCGCGGGAGGCGCCGAGGAGGGCCTGGATCCGGCAGGCGGTGGAGGGGCCCAGTTCGTCGGGGGTGGAGGTCGCGCACACCAGCAGGTCCAGGTCGGCGGGGGTGATACCGGCGGTGGTGAGCGCCGCGCGGACGGCGTGCGCGGCGAGGTCGGAGGCGGCCTGTTCGGGCCCGGCCAGGTGCCGGGCGCGGACACCGGTGCGCTCCAGGATCCAGTCGGCGCCCACGCCGGTGCTCCGGGCGACCTCGGCGTTGCCGCGGATCCGCGGTGGCAGGTAGGTGCCGGTGCCCAGGACCCCGATCCCGGGCTGCGGCGGGGTGTTGGCGCTCATGGTGTTCCTCCGGGAGTCCAGCTCAGCGTGTCGGCGAGGGCCTGGTTGTAGTCGGGCTCCCCCAGCGGTGCGAGGACGATCTGCTGGGGGTGCGCGAAGACGTCCTCCAGCAGCGTGAGCTGGGGCAGCAACCGGTCGCACAGGTGGTCGGCGACCTGGGTGAGGTGCTGCAGGTGGCGGGGGCGCAGGGTGCCGGCGGCCAGGAGGGAGCCGGCCCAGCGGCGCGCCGAGAGCGTGCCGTGCAGCGCGGCCAGCGTCGGCAGTACGGCGGTCAGCCGGGGATCCTGCAGGTGCGTCAGGGCACGGACGGTGTCCTCGGCTTCGAGCCTGGCCGCGTAGACCTCGCCGAGTTCTCCGGCGTGTTCCAGGAGCGGGTTCCAGGCGGTGAAGCCGCCCGTTCCAGGGGGGCCGGATTCCGCGCGCGACCGCTGCAGGGCGCGGGTCAGGCGCCGCTGGTGCGTCCTCAGGACGGCGGGCCACCAGTCGGGCGACTCGGCGTCGAGATCGGCGGGCATCGGGGCGTGGAGGGGAGCGGGCTCGTCTGCCAGGGCGCGGCCGAGGTCGTAGAAGATGAGCTGGCTGTCGCCGCCGGCGGGGTCGAAGGCGTGGAAGAAGCCGTGGTAGGCGGCGAGCCGGTTGACGTCCAGGTGTCCGGCCAGGCCGCAGCGGCGCTGGCATTCGGCGGTGATCCGGGCAGCGGCTCTGGCCGTGTGGGCCTTGTAGGCGGCCAGCGGACGGCTGACTGCGGCCCAGGGGGAGAACGTCATGGCGTCCCCTCCGCCCCCTCCGTCCCCGTCGGCCGTAGGGGAGTGGGCGGCGAGTGCCTGTGCCCACAGCGCCCGGGCCTGTCCTGCGGCGCAGGTCAGGGCGTAGGAATCGGCGAGGGCGCCGAGGACGGCGTGCTGCTGGGTGCGGTAGTCGATCAGGGGAGTCCCGGGGGCCAGGCGGCCCTGGGTCCGGCGCTGACGGGCGTAGCGCAGGGCCAGGACGGAGGCTTCGCACGAGACCGCGGCGGCAGCGGTGGGCAGCACGCCCCACAGCGTCCGGCCCACGCACAGGGTGCGCTGCAGGCGCGCGTCGGCGCTGCCGAGCGGGTCGTGGAAGGTGCCGTCGGCGCTGATGCCGGCGCTGTCGCGCAGCCAGTGTGCGAAGGGGAGCCGCAGACGACGGAAGCGGATCTGGGCGTAGTCCAGCGGCAGCGCGCCGACCTCGATGACGGAGGAGATCTCGACGCCCGGCAGCGGACCGTCGCTGTCGGTGAGGTCCACCACGAACGGGAAGACCCCGCAGTCGCGGTCCCGGACGACGAGTCGGGCCAGGGCGACGCCGATCTGCGGACTGCCCATGCCACCCACACTGGAGAACTTCGCGGCCGCGGGCTCCGGGGTGTCCAGGACGAACTCGCGTGTGCGCGCGTCGAATTCGGCGCGGGTCCCGGTCGCGAGGTGGCTGTTCGCCTGCCCGACCTCGGTGATCAGATAGGTCCCCCGCGCGCGCCCGGACTCCAGGGCGTCGAAGTGGGACTCGAGCGCCGCGTGGTCAGGAGCCAGCTGCGCCATGGAGCCCAGGCAGAGCAGGTAGTGGTTGACGGCCGTCATGCACAGGGCCGGGTCGGCGACCGCTGTCCAGGCGTGCAGCGCGGCCATCCGGTCCGGTGCGGACAGCAGCAGGCGGGCCGTGGGCAGACCCAGCGTCAGACGGCGAAGGCCGTGCACCAGATGCCTGCTGCGGTTGACCGGGCCGGGCTGATGATCCGCTGCCGGGCGCGGCGTCAGGGCGTCGCGCAGGGCGTCCAGGAACGACGGATCACAGCCTGCGTCGATCAGACCTGCGGCGGACACCGGGGACAGGGCGGCCGCCTCCCGGCTGCGGCGCGGACGGGACTCGACGCCTCCGGCGGGGGTGGCGGCGGGCCGCCAGGTGAAGTCGGCGTCGGCCAGCGGGGCGTGAACAGCCGGGGCCCGGTCGGCCAGGACACGGCGGCTGCTGTGAGCGAGTGCGCTGCCCGTCCCGGCCTCGAGAAGGGCTCCGGGGCAGGTGTCGGCCACCGCGGGCAGGACCGCGGGCAGCCGGGCCGGTCGGATCAGGCAGTCCGCCAGACACCGGGCCATGTCGTCGCCCACCACATAGGCGCGCCCTGCGACCGCCGAGAAGACCGCGCAGCGTGGGCGGCCGACCGGGTACCGCCGAATCGCCGCTGCGAAGCGACGGGCCTGGTCGGTCAGCGAGGGATGGTGCGAGGAGAACGGCAGTCGCAGTCGCACGGCGGCCACCCCGTGGTCCGCGGCGAGCTTCTCCACGTCCGACAGATCGGCCAGCGGCCCGCTGAGGACCGTCTCCTGGTCGTCGTTGACGCAGGCCACCGCCACGGCGGCGACCCCGCTGCGCCCGATCAGCGCGAGCGCGTCCGTCTCCCCGCATGCCAGGAGCGTCAGCCCGCCGGGACAGGTCGACAGGATGCGGGCGAGATCGTGGGCCAGCCGGGCGCCGTCCTCCAAGGTGAGCACATCGGCACAGGTCAGCGCGGCGATCTCACCGAAACTGACACCCAGTACCGCGCCCGGGGCGCCACGGGTGGTGCACAGGGCCCGGTGGACCGCCACCGAGGTGGCGAACAGTGCCAGTTGGGAGGTTCCCGTCGGCGCGGCGGCCAGGTCGCGCCCGTTCACCGGGCTCGGCCCCAGCAGCCACGGCCCGAGGGCAGGGAGGCCGCGCTCGGACGCGACCTGGTCGACCGATGCGAAGACCTCCCGGACGGCGTCCCGCACAGGGCCACCGGACCGGACCGCGCGCACCAGCGCGCTGACCGCGAAGTCGCCCTGCCCCGGGAACAGGTGGACGCTGCCGCCCGCACCGGCGGTGACCGCATGGATCAGACGGGTGTCGTGCATCAGAACACTCCTTCGACAGGATGGGGCTGTGCTGTGCCGGGCGATACGGCCGCCGCCGTGAGGAGTGGGCAGGTCAGGCGTCCGGACAGGATCAGCGCGAGCATGTCGCCCGCCGTCAGCTCCCCGGCACCGCGCTGTGCGGGGGAGAGCAGACCGTGACCTGTGGAGGGTTTGGTGGTGCGGTCCGTCATGGGGACACACCTTCTCGTCCGTGCATGCAGGGGGCGGGCGACCGTTCCGATCGCGGGCTGAGAGGGTGGACCGGCGTACACCGGCCATGGGGCTGTGCACCTTCACGCCCTTAAGAACTCCGTTCGTGTACCGCACTCTGAGAGTGGCTGCGCCCGAGCAACCAAACAACCGGCTGCCACCGCGGACATGTGGAACCTAAGCGGACGTGGCACGTCCGCTGTCCGGCCCGTGATCCGCGCTCAGGAGGGAGGCGTCGTGAGGTCCGCGCGCACCCCCAACCAAGCCCTGCGGAGGCTCCTGGCCGAAGCCGGATGGAGCGGCGCCGCACTGGCACGCGCGCTCAATGCCCTGGGCGCCGAGCTCAGCCTGCCCCTGCACTACGACCGGAGCACCATCGGGCACTGGCTGGCCGGAATACGGCCGCGGTCGCCCGTCCCCGAGCTCGTGGCGGAAGTGCTCTCCCGCCGTCTGGGCAGACACGTGCATGTGGACGACACTGGGCTGGCCCCCGCCCTGGCCCCACTCCTGGCCGAGGGATTCGAACCCGACCCGTTACCCCGGGGGTGCGACGTGCTGGACCGGCTCGACCAGCTGTCACGCCCCATCGGCCGGCGCAGCCTCAACGCCGCCGGCGTCTACTCCCTCGCGGTCCTCGCCATCCCGAACTGGAGCGCCCCGACCGGCGCGGCAGCTCCCCCCGGTCCCCCCGGCAGCCGACGGTCACCCGTGACGATGGAACACGTCCAGGCCGCACGCTCGATGCTGGCGCTGCTGTCCCAGCACGACGCCACCTTCGGCGCCGCCCCGGTGCGCGAGACCCTGCGCCAGTACCTGTCCACCTCGGTCATCCCCTGGCTGCGGGCCGACGCGCCCGCCCGGGTACGACGCGAACTGTTCACCGTCGCAGGCCACCTGGTCTACCTCTGCGCCTTCGCGCACTACGACACCAACCGCAACGCCACCGCCCAGCACTACTACCTCACCGGCATCGCCCTCGCCCGCGAGGCCGACGACCCCCTCGGCTACGCCCTGGGCCTGCGGGGCCTCAGCGTGCAGGCGCACGCCCTGGGCCACCTCGCCCACGCCGACCAACTGGCCGAGCAGGCCGCCCGCGTCGGCGTGCACCACGCCCCGGGTCACCAGCAGGCGTTCCTCCTCGGCCAGTGGGCCGTCACCCAGGCGGCCCTGGGCCGCGGACACGCCGCGGCCCACCATCTCGCCGCCGCAGAGCGCCAGCTGGACCGTTCCACCGGATCGTCCCCCGTCGGCGTCTACCATCCCGGCTCGCTGGCCATGCAGCACTCCGCCGTCGCCACCGCCCTGGGCGACCACACACGTGCGATCAACGCGCTGGAGACCTCCCTGCGGCACCGTCCCGGCGACGAATGCCGCTCCCGCGCCGTCAGCCTCGCCGACCTCGCCGAGACCCACATCCGCCTCGGCCACCTCGAGCAGGCCTGCCACACCTGGCAGGCGTTCCTCGACCTCTGCCCCCAGCTCCACAGCGCACGCGTCGAGGACAGAGTCCGACGCCTGAACGCGCACCTGCGCCCGCACCTGGGCAACCGGGCCGTACAGACCCTGTACGAACGCGCCGGCCTCCTGGGCAGACGCCCCACACGCACACCCCGTTGACATTCGTCGGCGATGCGTCCGGACGGCTGGACTTGAACGCGCCCCGGCAGCGCATTCCGGTGAGATGCACACCCAGGGCGATAGCCTGCCCGCACGGGAGTGAGAAGAGTGAGCGTGGCACGTATCGGCCTCTGTTGAATCGGGACCCACGATGAATCGCAGCGTGCTCCTGGAGACCTTCCACTCCAGCCGGGAGATCGCCGACCGCGGAACGGTGACGGTGGCGACCTCGTGGTCCCATCCGCAGCGCGGACCGGTCACCTGCCCCGCGCACCCGCTCCTCACCGCATCCGCGGGACACGCCGGCTTCAACACCGTGACCCGGGCCCTGACCACTCGCGACCTCCGCCATCGCCTCCGCCCGGGCCCGAGCGCGGCCAGCACCGTCTTCGCCGCCTCCTACGAGAACCCCACCGGCGGCGTGGTCGGATTCGCCGTCGCGGCCCACCCCGCAGACCGACACGCCCTGGCCTTCGCACGCGAGGAGGTGGCCGCCTGGCGCACGGTGCTGCGCACCCGACGCCTGCTCCACACCTCCCACCCCCACAGCGCGCCGCACACCGAGCGGCAGTCGGCCGCCGCCGCACTGCCCAGCCAGGGCCGCGACGGCCGCCCGTTCCGGTGGCGGGCGTGCGGTTGCCCCGTCACCACCGCCTGCCCAGCCGTCGACAACGCCGTCAGCACGATCCAGCGGTTCCAGAGCCGGGGCGACGAGGTCGTCCTGATCGGCCGGTCACCCCTCGGGCCACTGCCACTGCCACCGACCCTGCTGCAGGCGCCACCTGGCCTCACGGTCTGCGAAACCGCCGACCAGGCCGAGACGCTCACGCTCACGAACCCCGGCGCCCTCGCCTTCGTCATGGCACCGGGCGCGGTCACCAGCCAGACCACCCGCATCCTCGCGATCCTGCGTCGCCGCTTCCCCCGCCTGCGCGGCCAGCATCCCGACCAGTGGTGCTACACCGCGACCGACCTGCACGACGCCGCCCGGTCCGTGATGGCCGAGAGCGACGTCCTCCTGGTCGTCGGTCAAGGGCACAGCCCGGCCTCCACCGTGCTCAGCGCCGAAGCAGTCCGCGCGGGAATCCCGGTGCACCGCATCGAGTCACTCACCGTCCTCCGACCCCAGCACATCGACGCCTCCACCGTCGCCCTGGTGGAGGCCGAGGCCACCCCGCCGACCTGCACCACCCTGTCCGGACTCCTCGCGGGGCTCGGGCCCTGGAGCACCATCCACCGCGAACTCGTCAGCCGCGTCACCACCCACACCCCCGCAACACACCCGGCCAACCGCTGACACGGGACGGTCCGACTCGTGCGATCTTGTTCGGGCGACGTTGTGGCAGCATGGCGCAGGTGCTGAACATAGAGATCAACGGCCGGCCCGCAGACGTCGAGGACGTGCACCGGGTGGCGACGTGGAACTACGGGCACTACACGTCGATGCAGGTACGCGACGGAGCGGTTCGCGGCCTGGACCTGCACCTGAGGAGACTGGAAGGAGCCTCGCGCGCGATCTTCGGCGAGGAGGTCAAGACTGACGGCGGCACGATCCGGGGACTGATCCGGCATGCGCTCGGTGACGAGCACGACGCATCGGTCCAGGTGACTATCGTCCCGCGGGTCGGTGCCCCCCTGTCGCCCGACGCCATGGTGTCCGTGTTCGATCCGGTTGCCGACGCGCCGCGGCCCGCGCTGCGGGTCCGCACGGCGACATACGAACGCGACCTGCCGCACCTCAAGCACCTCGCGACGATGGGACTCACCTATCAGCGGCTCCAGGCCAGGGCCGCGGGTTTCGACGACGTCCTGTTCGTGGGGCGGGACGGGGGCATCCGCGAGGGCTCGGTGTGGAACATTGCGTTCTGGGACGGCCATCAGGTCGTATGGCCCGAGGCGGACGTGCTGCCCGGCATCACGATGCAGTTGCTGCAGCGTGGCTTGACGCGAATCGGTCTGCCCTGGGCGATCCTGCCTCTGACATCGGATGACCTCCCGGGCCTGCGGGCGGCCGCGGCGACCAACTCCCACTGCCCCTGCCAACCGCTGGCCGGCATCGACAAGGCGACCTTCCCCGACGACGGGGGCGGCCTGGCCGACGCCCTCCATGCCGCCTGGGCCGAGATCCCCTGGGATGCGATCTGACAGCGTCCGGCGGGGTCAGAACGAGTCTGGGGTGATGATCTCCTCGCCCTCGCCGTGAGGCGGCTCGAACCGGGCGAAGAAGTCGTCCAGCGCCTGGGGCGTCACCGTCAGGGCGTTCGCGTCCCCGCGCCGGTTGCGCTCCTCCAGCCGACGCAGCAACTCGCTTCGGCCGACCGGGAAGTACAGCAGCCGCCAGCGGCCGCCCAGTGACTCGACCAGCTCCTTCATCGCCTCACGGTCCTTGCGCGGCCACAGCCCGTGGTCCCACACCACATCCCGGCCTGCCGCCACCAATCCCGCCAGCCGCCGATGGAGTTCGGCGACGACCGGGGCCTCCTTGTCGAAGTAGGTGTGCTCCGGATAGTCGATGCCGTACCGGCCGTACCGCTCGTGCACCAGCTCGTCCACCGACAGCCGCACCGCGCCGCCCGGCACCAACCGCCGCTCGGCGTACGTGGTCTTCCCCGACCCTGTCAGCCCCACCAGCAGATACACCATCGGACCCGCCACTGCGCCGCTCTCGTTCACCGCTTGACTCTCCCTCACTCGCGCTCACCCACAAGCCTGCCACCCGAGCCGGCTGCGCCGCAGAGCCACTGCCGGTGGGGGGAGCGGTGTCGGGATCGCGCCACGGCGTTGTCGTGCTTCCGGCACGCGAATCGCCCTGCGCCGGCCGGGCGTCGGACAGTCTTTCTCTTGTCACCGCAGAGACGCTACGCCGTCTCACCGGCCTGGCTCGCCCTGTCCCGGCAGGAGCGCAATGCCCTCGTGGCCGCGCACGTTCGCCCGCTGTTCGCCTCGTACGCCGACCGCGTCCGCGCCCGCTTCTTCGACGCCGAAGCCTTTCAGGTCCGCGACACCGACTTCGCGGTGCTGGAGACCGAAGACCTGAGCGCCTACTACTTCCTGATCGAGGAACTCGGCGACACCCCTCTGATCAGCCGGCAGTACCTCGCCTTCACCGACATAAAGATCGGCATCGAGGACGGCTACCGCGAATTCGAGCAGGCCACCGGCCACGACACCACCCAGGCGGCACGGCCATGACCGACACCCCCCGGTTGCCGCGTTCCCTATCCTTGACGACATGACCATTCAACGGATGGACAACGTCGCCATCGTCGTCGACGATCTGGACGCGGCTGTCGCGTTCTTCACCGAGCTCGGTATGGAGCTGGAAGGCAAGGCGCAGGTCGAAGGCCCGTGGGTGGACCGCATCGTCGGACTCGACAGCGTGCGGAGCGACATCGCGATGATGCGGACCCCGGACGGCCACAGCAAGGTGGAGCTGACCAGGTACCACACCCCCGCAGCGTCCGGCGCCGAGCCGGAGAACCCGCAGCCCAACACGCTGGGCCTGCATCGCGTGATGTTCGCCGTCGACGACATCGACGACACCGTCGCCCGTCTGCGCGCCCACGGCGCCGAACTCCTCGGCGAGGTGACGCAGTACGAGAGCATCTTCCGGCTCTGCTACCTCCGTGGTCCTGCGGGCATCATCGTCGCCCTGGCCGAACAGATCGGCTGACGTGAGCATGCGGCAGACAAACCCGCCCGCCAATATAGTGAGCGCCATGACCGACCCGCGCCCCACCTCGGCCTTCCACGCGGCCAACTCCGACCCCGCGGTCACCGACCGGATGGTCCTCGCGCTGGACGCCCAGGCCGCCAACCCCGGCGTGCGCCGGCTGCGCGAGTGGGCGCACACGCACCTCGCCGCGCGCCCGGGCGAGCGGGCGCTGGACGTCGGCTCCGGCACCGGCTCGGAGACCCGGGTCCTCGCTGCCGCGGTCGCCCCGGACGGCGCGGCGATCGGCCTCGAACCCCACCCCGGCCTGCGCGCTCGCGCCGAGCAGCGCACCGCCGACGCCGACAGCCCGGCCCGGTTCCTGGACGGCGACGCGCTCGCGCTGCCGCTGCCCGACGCCGACCTCGACGTGGTCTGGTGCGAGCGGGTCCTCCAGCACCTCACCGATCCGGCGCGGGCCGTCGCCGAGATCGCCCGGGTCCTGCGCCCGGGCGGCAGGGTCGCCCTGCTCGACACCGACTGGGCCACCTTCGTCCTCCACCCGGCCGACCCGGAGATCCGCCCCGCGCTGGCCTCCGTCACCCAGGCCACCGCCGCCACTCCGGACGCCGGGCGGCGCCTGGCGAGTTGGGTGACCGCGGCGGGCCTGACCGTCGACGAGCTCGGCTCCGAGGTCCTCCTGCACGACCCCCGCTCCGTGAGCTGGCCCCTCGTCCGCGGGATCAGCACGGCGGCCCTCGGGCGGGGCCTGATCACCGAGGAGCAGCGTGACCTGCTCCATGCCGACCTCGCGGCCGCCGCCGAACAGGGCGCTTTCCACCTGTCGGTGACGATGTTCGCCGTCGTCGCCCACCGTCCGGTGCCCAGCCCTCAGCCGCAGACGCGGCCTTGACGAGCGGCGCGTCCCGCGAGAGCTCCCGGAACCCGACGCCGTAGTACAGCCAGGCCGCCGTCCGTCAAGGACACCGGCAAGTCCGTCGCGACGTTCTGCACCCCGGCGGTGAAGGCCAAGCAGGTCTCCGCTCCGGGCTGGTACACCGGTTCCATGACCGCGAGGATCATCGCGCCCGTGCCGGGCACGCTCGGCTCCCAGCAGAGCAGTACCGTCTACCTCAAATAGCACTGGAGGAATGATGAACATCGAGTCCGTCGATCCGCGGGACGGCACCTGGGAGCAGGACTCGGCGGTCTACCGGGTCTACCTGTGGGACCGCAACGAGATCCAGTCCCACGAGTACGAGGTGACCGATGCCTCCGTCGAGGAGGTACTGGCCTGGGCCCGTGACCGCGCGAAGGAACCGGGCTGGGACTACACCCTCTACGTCCGGGTCGACGACAGCGCGGGGCGGCGCGGACTGGTGCGGCTCGACGGTGTCCTGGGAGACCCCTTCCCCCAGCCGTGACCCGCCCCTGTCGGAGCGTCTGCCGCTGGGCCGGCATGTGTGACATGAGGCCGGCAACGGCCAATTCGGGTGACGATCCAGCAGGATCACCTTCAAATCGCCGGCCGGTAGTGGTGCGACCATCGCCCTGCAGCGCACCAGTCTGCTGGGAGCATCCGCCACCCGCGTCACCAGGATCGGCGTGATGAGCGACCCGACCCAGGGCTGCAAGGCGACGGGCAGTTTCGCGTTGCACGACGTGGGGTGGGCCGGTGGTCCGCCCCACGTCGTGCACTTCAGCCGTTGAAGCCGTACGTGCAGTCAATGGTCTGGGTGTATGCCTGACTGCCTTGGGTGTAGTTGAGCTGGCAGCCGGTCAGGCTGCCGACGACTGTGCCGGTGATCTCGACTTTGGCCATGATGTAGCGGTCGCTGGTCTGGCCGGCGTTGATGGTGATGGGTTTGCCCGAGTAGTCGGGGTACTTGGACAGGTCCGGTGTGTGCTGGGCCGGCTTGTAGGAGTAGCCCATCAGGTATCCGGGGGTGTCGTCGACGGAGAAGACGGAGTAGCCGAGTACTTCGATCCCTGCGGGTACGCCGGCGATGCGGTATCCGGTGATGGTGACCGGCTGCTTCGTGTTGTTCTGCAGCAGGGGGAAGGAGAACCCGTCGATGTTGCCGACGTGTGCGTTCGGGGCTGACAGGGACATCGGGGTCCCTGGGGTACCCAGTGCTGTGCCGTTCTGTGGCCCGCTGCCGGAGCAGCCCGCCAGCAGCAGGGCCGTGCTTGCGGCGGCTGCGACGGCGATGCTCCTAGTAGGAGTAGAGGACACCGGGATCGTCGGAGAACTGGCCATGTGCGCCCCAGATGTTGTGCGTGGCGGTGCTGCCGCCGGCGGTGATCTTCTCGGTGTGGTTGGAGTTGTAGGTGGTGCTGGTGCTGATGGCGACGCCGAAGGCGGAGGCACCCGCACCGTAGGTGATGGAGTTGCCTCCGGTGATCGCGGCGGAGAAATGGGGCGGGATGACCGAGCGGTACTTGGGGTTGCTGTGGGCGTAGCCGGAGGCTCCGTCCGAGCTGCTGACATTCGCGCCGATCTGGGCGATGCTTCCGCCTGCGGGAACGTCGTAGCCGATGGGGAGGATTTTATATGTCCGCGATTTGACGATTCCTCCGCAGAGGTAGTTCGACTCTGTTTCGGCGTACTGGATCGGGACGGTGATCTGGTGTCCCCAGTTAGGGCCTTCGGTGACGCTGATTGCGTGTCCCGTGTTATTGCTGTGGGAGACGCTGCCGTTGATCTTGAATATCTTTCCGTCCGTGCTGTAGGCCACGCCGAATGTGGTGGAGAGGGTGTTGTTGTACTCGAAGTACGTTGTGGCGTCCCGGTAGGCGTGGGCTTCTCCGACGACGGTGTAGGCGATTCCCGTCCTGAGCGTGGTGTTCGTTGTGCCGCAGGGGATGGACCGATCGGGGGTGACGTCGCTGTAGTTCACGCTGTTGATGATCTGGGGGTTGTAGCCGGCGGTGGAAGTCCCTGTGTTGCTCTGGTATTGCGCGGGGGCCGCGTCGATCTGGGCGGCGTCGTTTGAGGCTACGGCCTGGGAGCTGTAGCTGTGGGCGGCTTGGGCGTCTGTGGGCACGGTGGCTGCCGGCGCGTTGGGGTCGGCGGGCGTGAGCGCAACCGTGTCGTGGGTGGCGTTGGCGCGGGCTGCTGCCGAGGCGGTCGTGGTGTCGTCGCGCTCTGCGACGCCTGCTGCAGTGAAGTCGCTGGCGCTGAGCACGGTGCCGTCCGGTGCCTGGCCGACCGCGTTGGCCTCCAGGTTCAGCACCCCGCCATTGGCGTCGGCCATGGCTTGCAGGTTGCTGGGCAACGGGTCGGGCAGCGTGAAGGTCCAGTGACCGTCGGTGTCCGTGGTGGTGCTTCCGACCTGCGTCGGGGCGGTGCTCTGGCCCTGGTCGGGGACAGCGTCGGCTGCGTTGACGGTGACCGGGTAGTTCGCCAGGGGGCTTCCGTTGCCCAGCGTGAACGTGCCGCTGACCTGGGCGGCACCGGTGACCGGTGCGACCGGGGCAGTGCTGGGCACCGCCGTGGCCGTGGGACCGGGGTCGTCGGCTGACGACGAGGCGGTGGGTGTGGCAGCCGGAAGGGCGGTGGTGCCAGCCGTGGGAGTGGGGCACTCCGCTTGCTGGATGCAGCCCGTCCCTCCTCCCGGCCCCATCGCATATGCCCCGCCCGTGCCCAGGGTCAAAATAAGCGCCGAACCGGCCACTGCCACCATGCTGGCCACGCGGATGCGACCTTTTTCGTTACGATCCATTACTGGCTCAAGCCTCCTTGATAGTTGCTCTTCCATGCCTTGCGGAACGGCTTCCGAAGAAAATGCGCGCAAAAGGGGAAGGGATTACTCATGCACTCTCTCCGCCATGTGGCGACCGGCCCTGGAGGACCTCGGATGTTCGTTCCATCTGGCTGCTTTTGTGGGAATTCCACTACACTCAAGCACTCCTCAAACGACAGCACCACAGAAGATGGAATTGGCCACTATGCCCGGAGCAGGAATACGACCCGGGCGCGGAGGACGTGGTGTGTCAGGCGACCAAGGAAACGGCGGCGCCGAGGCCCTTGCTGCCGCTGTCGGGGTACATGGTGAGTTGGCCGTCGGGGAAGAGGGCGACGAGGTCGTCGGGCCAGCCGTTGGCGGAGAAGTTGCCGACGGTCATGTCGGTCACGTTCGTCCAGGCGGTGT
>Ga0302314_10001010_pt1 | contig 52493 bp, 48 predicted proteins | sample III_Palsa_N2_3_FD_200533 | JGI IMG/M metagenome (GOLD analysis project Ga0302314, IMG submission 200533) | Peat permafrost microbial communities from Stordalen Mire near Abisko, Sweden - III_Palsa_N2_3 | ecosystem: Environmental > Terrestrial > Soil > Palsa > Peat permafrost | place: Sweden... | reverse complement strand
GAGGTCAGTGTCCGCTTATCGCCGGTGACCTTCTTCTCGGGCCCAATCGCGGGTGAGATCGTCCCGGTTTCTTCTGGTGTTCCCTCGTCCTGGAACGCTCGATAGGTCGACACTTATTCGACAGTTCAGACCCGCCGAGCCCCACCTAGATGACCCGAGAAGTTCCTTGTATAATCGACGGATCACAACAATAGGTTCCGTGTATTGACTGATTTATCAGGAGTTTTGCCGAGAAACACGTAGTTTCTCGGCTAGTGGCGAAGTTGGAGATGCCCCCAGGTTTGATCCAGGGGGTCAGGGGTTCGAATCCCCTTGGATCCACAAATGTGAGAATAGCTCCGCTTCGGCGGGGCTATTTTCCTGTTCTCCCGTCGGGGACTCGCCGCCGCGGCACTTCGCCGGTTTGGGGCCCAGTCGCCCGCGCGCGGCCGACAACGTCTCGAACGGAGTGGTTCGCGGGCTCAGTCGCGCCCACGCAACAACGAGACCCGGAACGGCCGCAACTCTCCGCGCGCAAATCCGCCCTCAACCGCAGGGTCGCCGTCGACGATCTTCTGCGCGGCATCCTCGTCCGCCGCCTCGAAGATCGTGATGCCCGTGTTGACGCTACCGAGAGTCGGGCCCGCCAGCACCAGCGTGCCGGCGTCGCGCATCCGTTTGAGCCGCTCGAAGTGGCGATCCCACGCCTCGGCCTCCGCCTCGGTCATCGTCGCGGCGAAATTCTCGCGAGGTGGGTGTAGAAAGTAGATCCACTCGGCCATAGCGACATTCTGGCCTGGCACGCGCCCCTGGCACAGGCCTCGGCGCGGGAGGTAGAAGACTCCCTCGAATGGGGGTAACCTCCATTTCGTCATAGGAACGCATAACCGGCGTCTCTATCGACAAGAGGTGGGGACTCCAACCAGGTCTCCCGCTTCCTGCGTAGCCAACCACTACGCAAACCTGCCCGCACTGGTCGGATTCCAGTGGGGGCCTTAGATCAGGATTGAAGGCTCACCATGTCCGAAGTACTTCCGCCGCGCCGTCGTCGTCTCGCCCCTCTGGTGATCGTGACCGGTGTCGCAGCAACACTGCTCCTCGCATTCGCCACCACCGGCGCCCTGGCCGGTTTCACCGCGAGCATCAACAACTCCGCGAACACTGCAGCATCCGGCACCCTGCTGATGACGGAGACCCAGGGCGGCACTACGTGCCTGTCGTCGGCCGCCGGAACGGTGACGACGACGAACGCGGGCACCTGTGCCACGATCAACAAGTTCGGCGGCAGCACGACCATGGTTCCGGGCACGCCCGTGACTTCGTCGATCACCATCACCAACAACGGCACCGTGCCGGCGAACACCTTCACGCTCACGCCGGGCGGATGCACACAGAGCAACAACGGCACTGTGAACGGTACGGATGCGGCATTCTGCGGCAAGGTCGACCTCACGATCGCCGACACCACCTCCAGTAAGTGCGTCTTTCCGGCATCCACCAGTGCCTGCGTCGCGCCGACCTCGGCGAATACCCTGACCACGCTCGGAACGACGGCAATCAGCCTCGCAACGCCGCTGGCGCCAGGGGCAAGCCGGTCGTACACGTTCACCGTGCAGCTCGACGGCACGAATGCGACCAACGCCGACCAGGGGCTGCAGGCCAACGAGACCCTGCTCTGGTCCTTCGCCTCGTAACCCGAGACCGGACGATCTCATGAAGATCGACAGGAGGGCGATTGCGGCAGCCGTCGTTCTCGCCCTCCTGTCCACGAGTTGCGTGCTCACTGGTTCAGCGCTGTCCGGTTTCACAGCGTCGATACGCAACACCAGCAGCACGGTCGGATCGGGAACCGACTTTCTCACCGCCACGAACGGGTCGGTGCAGTGCACCTCGGTGCCGACCGGGTCCACCGTGCCCAGCACGGCGTCGTTCCCCTGCACCGGCAACCAGGCGCCGACAGCCGTCGCGGCGACGGGCAACAGCACCGGCGCGGTGACCCTGACGGCGACGGGAACATCGAGCTTCACGTCGGCGACCTACCGCGCCGTGTCCTGCGGACCCGTACAGCTGGCCAATGCGGCCACGGCGGGGGATCCCATGGTCGTGCGCTCGGGAGTGACGTTCGCCGGTGCGGGGCCGAGCACTCTCAGCGGTTCCGGTGCCTTCGGTGTGGATGGGACAACGGGGATGGCTGTGGACGTGACCTCGGCCAGCGGCCTGCAGACCTTCTCGGAGGGGATCTGGTTCAAAACCTCGAGTGCAGCCGGGGCGATGATGGGGTTCAGCTCGAGTCCGAGCAACACCTCGGCGTCGACGTTCGACCGCCACCTCTACCTGAACGCCGCAGGCAATGTCGTTTTCGGGGTCTACCTCTCCGGCGCCGACACCGTGCAAAGCCCCTCGACCTACGCCAACGGTGCCTGGCACTTCGCGCTCGCCACCCTCACCTCCAACACCGGCCTGCTGAACGCGCAGGCGATCCAGACCCTCTATGTCGATGGCGTACAGGTGGCCACCACGACTCGCACGACCGGTGGCAACGGGGCCGAGAGCACGACGGGCTACTGGCGCATCGGCGAGTCGCGCACCAGCGTCGCGGACGGCTGGACCGGCAACGGCGAGTTCTTCTCGGGCTCGCTCTCGAATGCCATGGTCTTCCCGACTGCACTCACACCCGCGCAGGTCAGTGCGCTGTACGCCTCGACGAGCCAGTCCGGCTACGCGACCCTGGTCGCAGCGGACGGTGCCCAGCACTTCTGGCCCTTGAACGACAACGGACTGCAGACCTTCGCGGGGCCCTACCCGGTGCTCGGCACGACGTCGCCCTGCGCGCAGATCCGCGCGACGGTCGGAACAGCCAGCCGGTGCGTGTACCCGTCCAGCGCGTCGGCGTGTCCGGCGCAGTCGTCGACGAACCTGCTGAGCGGGCTGGTCGCGGCGGGAAGCCTCGCGCTCACGCCATCGACACCCTCCACCTCACAGCTGCTGACCACCACGGTTTCGGAGGACACGTCGTACAACACCGGCTACGACGTCGGACTGCACCTGCTCGTGCCCGTGACGATCACGGAGACGCCGTTTACCCAGTCGTTCACCTGGTCGTCGAATGCGACGGTGATCTAGCCGTGTTGCAGGCATCCCGGCGGTCGACGCGCACCCGGCGCGCAGTGTGGCTGTCACTGGCCGCGCTTCTGGCAGCAGTGTTGCTCGCCATCGCGGTCTTCTACCTCACGGGCGGACGGTGGTTCGTCATCAAGACGCCGTCGATGGGCGAGTATGCGCCCGTGGGCACCCTGGTGCTGGGCACCGTGACCGGCCTAGGGGCACTGCGCCGAGGCACGGTCATCCTGTTCCACCCGCCGAGCGCTCCGAGTGAGGTCTACTTTCATCGGATCTACTCGATCCACGACGGCGCGATCCGCACCAAGGGCGACCTCAACGCGACCATCGACCCCTGGACACTGCACGCGCACGATCTCATCGGCACGGAATTCGGCCGTGTCGTCGGCGTGGGCTGGCTGGTCGAGGCGCTGCCTATCCTGCTGGTGGGCGGGCTCATCCTGCATGTCGTGAGCCACTACTACGTGGTGCGCTACTGGCGGTTTCCGGTTCGCGTACTCGGCTGGGCTGTGTTGATCTCGCTCGCGGCCTGGCTGATCAAGCCATTCGTTCGGGCTGTGCTGCTCCGCCAGGTCGTGGAGCATGGCAAGGCCACCAGCAGCCTGGTGCCAACCGGACTGTTCGACGTCACAGCCCACGCGATACGGGGAACGACAGCCATACTCCGGCCCGGCGAGCCCGGCGCCGTAGTCTCGACCCACGTCGCTCGCTCCGGGCTCTTCGAGATCGACCTGTCGCCGAGCCTCGGGCCGGTCGCGTGGCTGCTACTCATCGCGATCTGGCTGGTTCCGGCACTTCTTTGCATCGTCTACTCGATTCGTCGGCCGGAGCCCGATCCTGGGTAGCCTCGAGGTCGACGGCTGCGCTCGAGTTGCTCACATCGCTGACATGACGAGCGGTGCGATGCGCTCGCGGTGATACTGCAGGGCGCGATCGAAGGCAGCGGTCGCCCGCTCCCTGTCTCCACCGACGACGAGGCCCACCTGGATGCCGTAGAACGTGTCGAGCAGCAGCTGGCCTTCGACGACCGCATCGTCCCAGCTGAGCCCGAGGGCCACCAGGGTGTCGCGCGCGCGAGCGTGCAATTCTTCGTGCACGACCCGGGTCAGCGAGCGGTCAGGAGCGACGGCCTCGAGCATCTGCGCTTCGAACTCGAGTCGCTGGAGCGCGCGGTTGCGGGGGAGCAGCGATAACTCGAAGCTCTGCCGGAGGCCCTCGAAGTAGGAGTCGACCGTCACGGTCTCGGGATCGAACACCGTCTCGAAACCCCGCTGGCGCGTGGCGATGGCCGCGATGATGTCGCGCACCAGCTCATCCCGCGTTCCGAAGTGATAGACGAGAGTAAACGAACTGACGTCCAGAGCACTCGCCAGCCCTCGGAAGGTCAGGGCAGAAAGAGGCTTGTCGATCACATAGTCGACGATTTGCTCGAGTAGCGCGGGTTTCTTGGCGGGATCGGCTTGACGTGTCACGTGTTAAACATAACAGAGAGAAGCTATAACTTCTGTTTTGAATAACATACAAATGTTTTTTATAACAAGTGCTAGGTAGAACGGACCTTCTGTGCCATGCTTGCGGTCAGCAGGTTGAGGACAAAATCTTCGGGGGAAGCACCTCAACCTGGGGCATCGTCGGGACGAACAGGGGTATATCTCCCGGCGCATTGATGAGTGGCGCTCTTTTCCATTTCGGGTGGAGAGGGCGCCATCCGTCATTTTCGGGGCACGACACTTCTGGGGAAATACCGATCGGGCGGGGGCCTGGCATGCACGTTTCTACTTCTACGACCAAAAAATCTTTTCCGGTGAGGGTTCGGATGCTCACTGCGGCAGGCATTATCGCCGTCGTCGGATTCTGGAGCTTCGGGTCCGCCGGGGCTGCAGAGGCGGCCAGTGTGCTTTCGGGCCCGATCGACCTGGGTACCTCGTCGACGTACGGCGTTCTTGCCGCCAGCGCCGTGACGAACACCGGACCGACTGTGGTCACGGGCGATGTGGGCGTCAGCCCTTCGACCTCGATCACCGGGTTCACGGGAGCGCCGAACGGCACGAATACGGGGGCAACCCATTCCGCAGATCCCGCGGCCGGGCAGGCCCAGTCCGATCTGACGACGGCGTTCAACGCCGCGGCCGGGCTGACGCCGAGCCTGTCGGGCCTCGCCGAACTGAACGGCCGGTCGCTCACGCCGGGTGTGTATTCGGGCGGGGCGCTTTCGCTCGCGAACAACGGCACCCTGACACTTGCCGGTACTTCGGCCAGCTCCGTGTGGGTATTCCAGGCGGCATCCACTCTGATCATCGGTTCGGCAACCCACATCGTCATCACCGGGGGAGCAACCGCCTGCAACGTCTTCTGGCAGGTCGGCAGCTCCGCCACGATCGGCACGAGCGCCCAGTTCCAGGGCACCGTTCTCGCGGCACAATCCATCTCGGCCAAGACCGGCGCAAGCATCGTCGGGCGGCTCCTGGCCCGCACCGCGGCCGTAACGCTCGACTCGAATCCGATAACGGTTCCCACCGGCTGCGCGCCAGGCGCCGCTCCGACAACGACGACGGCGCCTGCCATCACCTCGGGACTGCCTCCGGCAGCGCGGGCAGGAACGCCGTTCTCGTTCGCCGTCACCGCGAGCGGCACGCCGAGCCCAACCTTCGCGGTCTCGAGCGGCACTCTGCCGGCAGGCCTCACGCTCAACTCCGCGAACGGCCTTATCTCGGGGACCCCGGCTAGGGCGGGAACCTCGGCGTTCACCGTGAGCGTGACCAACGCGCTGGCCCCGGATGTCGCAGAGGAGTTCACCATCGTTGCCGCTGGCCCCGTGTTGGCCGAGACCGGAGTCGATCCGACGGTGCCGCTCGGTCTGGCATCGGCCCTGTTCGCCGCGGGTATTGTGCTGTTCCTTCTGCGTCGTCGTCGCCAGCCGCAACACAGGTCCTAGTTCGCGGCAGGTCGGCGATCGGGCTGTCTGCCCGGTCGCCGAACCAGCGCGAATTCCGCGGGCGCTCCACGACCGACGATGATCTCACTCCGCACGGCAAAGCCGAAGCGCGCGTAGAAGTCGAGGTTTTCGATTGTCGTCTCCAGGCACGCGGGCATCCCGTCGGCATCGACCAGGGCCAGCACGTGTTCCATGAGGGCACTGCCGGCACCGCTGCGCTGCCGTGACGGATCAACGCCAAGCAGCTGCAGGTACCAGTGGTCGCCCCGCGGCCGTGCTCGAGCCACCGCGACTCCGGCCCGGGTCATGCGGGGAATGTCGGTCCCCAGCGCCCAGCCCGCGGCGAGAGCGAACGGGACGGCCCGCGGGGATGCTGGCCGACGGGGAGCGCGCCAGATCGCGGCGGCCTCGATGGTCTCCCCTTCGACGGCGACCCACACGGTCGCGAAGGGGATCGCATCGAATCGAGCGATTGCGGTGTAAAGCCGGCGAAGCGTCGCGGGCCGACGCGCGCCGCTGGGAGTGACCCAGCTCGTGACGGGGTCGTCGGCGAAGGCTCGAGCGAGCATGGCGCCGACCTGCCGGGAGTCGGCCGGCCGGGCGGCCCTCACGATCGGGCTCATGCCATCGAGGCTAGTCGGACCCCGCCAGCGCCAGGTTCGCCGCGTGGACCTCGGCCATGCCGGGGTACCCGATGCGGGCATCCGCGCTCGGGCGACGCAGCGCGAGATCGTCGAGGTAACGGCGGTCAGCGTCGACCCGCGCGGCACCGTCTGTGGCCACCGACCCATGGCCGGGAATGACGATCCTGGCGATTCGGGCGTAGGGGGCCAGGGACTCGAGCCCGGCGTGATAGGTGGCGAGCGCGGCGGGCGAGTCGTCGGGAAGCGGAAGCTCGACATCGCTCAGCATGTCGCCGGCGACGAGCACGCCGAGTTCAGCGATCCACAACGCCGAGTGACCCACGATGTGCGCATCGTGCAGCACGACATCCGTCTCGGGGCCGAACCACGGGATGTCGAGGCCGGGAAGCGCCGAGACTCGCCCGGCCAGCGCAAGCACTTCATCGCGAAAACCGTCTCCGAGGGATTCGACGATCTCGTGGCGGTGCGACCCGGCGATCCGCACGGTGTCGGGCGAGGCCCAGCGCGGAACGTCACCGAAGCCGGGATGCCACAGCACGTGGTCGTGGTGGGCGTGCGTGGCGAAGCCGGCGACGGGTCGAAGATGCCGATCCGCGAGCTCGGCCGCGAGCTCATCCAGTTCGTCCTGCTGCCAGCCCGGGTCGACGACCAGCACCCCGCCGTCCTGGCCTGCGACGACAACCGTGTTGAGCGAGTCGGTGCGTGAGGTCGCGACCAGCAGGCCGGCCGCGACCTCATGCAGGCGAGTCATTTCGATGCGACGGGCGTTGCTTCTGCGCGAGCTGACTCGACCTCGGCGGCGGCGTTGGCGATCCGCGTCGCTTTTCCCCGCCACCAGAACAGCACGCCGATGCCGATGAAGATGAGCACCGGGATGAGCTCGGTGAGCAGGTAGAGACCGGCCTCGGAGGCCTTCCAGCCGTCGGGACGGTAGTCGGACCCGAACCAGTTGACGGGTGCGCCGGGTGCGATGAGCTGGAGTACCGAGATCGCGAGGAGAAACATCAGCAGGATGGTGAGTCCCTTCATCCACGGCATTTTGAACGGGCGAACGACGTCCGGATGGCTGATGCGCAGCTTCCACAGGGCCGGATAGATCAGGAGGTAGCTGATCAGGGTCGTCGAGATGGTAACGCCCAGAACTGCGCCGAAGAACTTCTCAGCGCTACCGCCGGTGATGAAGTGGGCGAGCACGAAGATGATGGTCGCGACGATCCCGCTGAAGATGTTGACTCGCACCGGTGTGCCCAGTCGGGCGTTGATGACACCGAGAAATCGCGGTGCCGCGCCGTCGTAGCCCGAGACGGCGAGCGCACGGTCGGAGCCCATGATCCAGGTGACACCTGAAGTGAGCAGGCAGATCACGAAGAGGATGCACCCTATGCCGCCGGCGAACCCGGCACCCGGCCCGTACACAGTGAAGACCTTCTGGATGGCGTCGACGAAGCCGCTGAAGTTCGTCACCGAACTCACGGGGAGCACCAGCAGGATGCCGAGGATCGGTACCGCATACAGCAGGAACGAGAAGATCGTCGAACGCAGGATTGCGAACGGCACGTGCTTGGCCGGATCCTTCATCTCTTCACCGGCGCTCGACGGGAGCTCGAATCCGACGTAGTTGAACAGCAGCACGCCGATCACAGCGACGAACCCGCCCCCCGTCGGCGAATACGCCCCTGCCGGGAGGCCGTGGAACCCGTTGTTGATCGCATAGATCACGACGGTGAAAGTGAACCAGCCGAGCAGCGCGAATCGTGCGAACGCACCCGCCGTCGTGATCCACTTTCCGACCTTGAACGACAGTACGGCGGCGAGAACGCCGACCCAGATGAAAATCACCGCGATGACGATGGTGACCGGATCGGAGAACGTCTTGCCGCCGTTGAAGAAGACCTCGAACGCGGTGATCGCCGAGATCGCGAGCGTGCCGCCCAGCCAGACCGGGTTCGTCACCCAGTACATGAAGTTGTTGATGGCACCGACGAGGTGGCCGAAGGCGAGTCGCGTCCAAAGGTAGGGGCCGCCCTCCTGGGGGAAGGCGGTACCGAGCTCAGCGAACAGGAGTGCCTGCGGTACGAAGAACACGATCGCGAATACGACCATCCAGGTGAAGGCTTCGCCGCCGTCGGCAGCGACGGAGGCGATCGTATCGACACCGACGATGGTGCAGATGAGGAAGAACAGGATGTCGAACCGGCCGAAGTGCCGGCTCAGTTTTCCCGACTCGACGGAGGCGGGGGAGGCTACGGTGAGCCCGATTTCAACGGTCATTGCTGGGGGTTACCTTTCGGCTAGTCCGCCATTGCATGCGCGGGGGTTGCTCGATTGTCCTCCTGATCGGTCAATCGTGGGTTTCGCGCGTGTTTCAGTTGGATTTCGTGTCGCAGGCCCCCGAAATCAGAAGGAGGCGAGCCCGGTGAGATTGCGGTTGGGTTTCTGGCATCCAGCAGCTAACATTGGTGTACCCGACCCCCCTTCGGGGGGACTTCGTGCGGCACCCCCGGCCGCGCGATGCATTACCTGAGGTCAACCCGAACGGACATCAGTTGTGACTGTTATCAATAATCCTGCGCGCAATTCCGGCACGAGCGGTCTTTCCAACAAAGACGGCGGTTCAGCCGGGCAACAGCCCGCATTCACGAAGTTCACCGACCCGTACATCAGCAACGTGGGGGTGACATCCCCACTGGCTGCGGCCCAGACGTCCTACTTCGACTGGAACGGCGCGCTCGACGATCTCGAAGAGAGCGAATTCAGCCTGCTGATACGCACCGTCGAGCTGGTTGTGCAAGCACAGACCTACTCGAGCGAGCGGCTGCAGCTGGCGATCCGCATCTCCGCCGAGCAGGCCGTGCGCATGACCCACAGCCTCGAGCTGCTGAGTGTGATCTCCGCTGGCGAAGCCCAGGCCCAGCGCCGGGTTCTGGTGTCAGTGCGCACTCTGCCCGTGTTGCTCGCGAAGCTGCTGTCTGGTCGCGACCACCTTTCCGCGTTGTCGGCGCCGCGCGAACTGCGTGTAGCCAGCTAGCTTCTCGTCGCCATAACGACCGTCGCGGCTCGCTTTTTCGAGTGTGCCGTGCTCGGTTTCAGTCCCGCGCCCGCAAACAGGTCAAGGGCGGCGAGAGCCTGGCCCCGGCTGGTCTCGATCAGCACGGTGCCCCCGGGCGCCAACCACTGTGGAGCCTCGGCGGCGACACGACGATGCACGTGGAGGCCGTCGTCGCCACCGTCAAGCGTGACCAGGGGTTCCCACTCGCGCGCCTCGGGCGGCATCCCGGCGATCTCGGCGGTGGGCACGTAGGGAGCATTGACGAGCAGCAGTTCCACCTGCCCTCGCAGGGTCGTCGGCAAGGCGGCGAACAGGTCACCCTCGAAGACCTCGCCGATTCCCGCCAGGTTGCGGCGAGCACAGCGGACTGCCGCGGGATGGATGTCGGCGGCGAACAGTCGGATTCCCGGCATCCCCGCCGCCATCGCGGCGCCCAGTGCGCCACTGCCGCAGCACAGGTCGACGACGACGGATGAGGGATGAGCGAGCCGCAGCGCGCGTTTCACGAGGTACTCGGTGCGGCGCCGAGGCACGAACACACCAGGATCGATCGCGATGCGCAGACCGGCGAAAGCCGCCCAGCCGAGTACGACCTCGAGCGGTTCGCCGGCGATGCGGCGCTTCACACTGCGTTCGAGCTGTTCATCCGAGCCGGCGGCCTCCACCAGCAGGGCGGCCTCGTCCTCGGCAAAGACGCACCCGGCGGCGCGGAGAGCGCGCACGAGATCATCCGGTTCGGGGTAGCTGGCTGTCATCGCCAACCCATCGTATTACGCATGATTTCGACGCTGGGCAAGCTCCCAACTAGTTAGGTTAGGCTTACCAAACACTTCGTTTCGCCTCTCCGGCCCCGTCAACCGAGGATCCCATGCCGCTCTCCCGCAGGCCCCATTCACCGAGCGCGCGCCGTGTCCGCGCAGCGAGGGCAATCGCCGGCACAATGCTGGTTGCGCTCGTGCTGGCCGGATGCTCGGCATCTCCTGCCAAGGCCACCCCGACGACGATCGTGCTGTACAACGCCCAGCACGAGCAGACCACGACCGCGCTCGTGAAGGCCTTCACCAAGCAGACCGGCATCGTGGTCAAGGTCGACAACGACGACGAAGACGTGCTGACCGCGAAGATCGAGCAGGAGGGCTCCCGCTCGCCCGCCGACGTGATCTTCACCGAGAACTCGAACTGGCTGCAGCAACTGGCAGACAAGGGATTGCTCGCGAAAATCGACAGCAGCACACTCGCCGCGATTCCCTCGGTCGACAACGCCACCGACGGCGACTGGGTCGGGGTGTCGGCCCGGGTGAGCGCACTCGTCTACAACACGAAAGATCTCACACCGGCCGAGTTGCCAACGTCGGTGCTCGGCCTCGCCGACCCCAAGTGGAAAGGCAAGCTCGAGATCGCGCCGTCCGAGACTGACTTCTGGCCCGTTGTCTCGTCGGTGGAAGCCCGCTACGGACACGCGAAGGCGCTCGCCTGGCTCGAAGGCCTGAAGGCCAACGCGGGCGCCAACATAGTGCCGGACAACGAGACGATCGTCGCCGATGTGAACCGCGGTGTCGCCCAGATCGGCGTGATCAACCACTATTATTTCGAGCGGCTGAAAGCCGAGACGAGCACATCATCCGTGCACGCCGGACTGGCCTACTTCGCCCCGAAGGATGCCGGCTACCTCAAGACGATCTCGGGAGCGGCAGTGCTGAAATCGAGCGCTCACTCGTCGGCGGCCCAGAAGTTCGTCGCATTCCTCACCAGCCACGCCGGACAGGAGACCATCGCCGCGGGACAGAGCTTCGAATACCCGTTGCGCGCCGGGGTCGCTCCGAATGCGGCCGATACACCCCTCGACCAGCTCTCGCCCTCCGACTTCACACCGAGCGAGTTCGGCACGGGCGAGGAGGCCAAGAAGTTGCTGCAGGAAGCCCAGCTGCTGTAGCCGTGAAAGGCTGAGAGCATGACAGGACTCGCGGGCCAGGGATTTGCCGCCGCCGGCCCGCTGAAGGGCGTCCGGCGCGGCCGCCGCCGCCCGGTGCTGACGCTGGTTGCGGCGGCCATCGGCCTGCTGCTGCTGTTGCCGCTCGTCGCCGTTGTGGTAGACATCCAGCTGTCCGGCTGGCCCGAAATCGCATCGGTGCTGTTCCGAGCGCGGTCGGCCACGCTCCTCGCCAACACCCTGCTGTTGCCGCTCATCGTCACGCCCCTCGCGGCCGCGATCGGCACGGCGGCCGCCTGGTACACGGAGTGCACTCGACTGCCGGGACGCCGCCTCTGGACGGTGTTGCTCGTACTGCCGGTGGCCATGCCCGATTTCATCGTCGGGTACGCCTGGCACACCATCGACCCGACCGCGAATCCGCTCGGCGCGGCGGTGCTCGTCATGACGCTGTCGAGCTACCCCCTGGTCTACCTGCCGGTGGCCGCTGCCCTGCGGCGATCGGACCCCGCCCTGGAAGAGGCGGCACGCAGTCTCGGTCTGGGGTCCGTGCGCACTTTCTTCAGGGTCGTCCTGCCGTCGCTGCGATCCGCGATCCTCGGCGGCTGCCTGATCGTCGTACTCGTGTTGGTGTCCGAGTACGGCGCGTTCGAGATCGTGCGGTTCCAGACGTTCACCACCGAGGTGTTCACCGAGTTCCAGGTCAACCCGGGCGCGGCGGGCGCGCTGTCGATCCCCCTCATCCTCATCGGGCTTCTCGTGGTCGTCGGGGAGTCCCTCGTGTCGGTGCCGCAGGCATCGACCCGCACCGGGATGCGCAGGAGAACCCTGCTGCCGCTGCGCACGGGCGCCGCCGGCGTGACGGCGGCGTTCACGGCGCTCGTCGTCCTGGCGGTGGGCATCCCGGTCGGAGCCCTGGTGTACTGGCTGCTCTCGAGCCAGCACACCACCCTTCCGGCCCAGGCGAGCGTGCTGCAGGCCACCCTCACCACCTGCGAGTACTGCGCCGGCGGCGCGATCCTCGCAGTTGTACTCGCACTCCCTATCGCGTTCCTGTCTGCGCGCCGACCGCGGGGGCTGCCTGCGGTCATCGAGCGCAGCACGTACCTGACGCTTGCGCTGCCAGGTGTCGTCATCGCGCTCAGCCTCATCTTCCTCTCACTGCGGATCGCGTTCGGTATCTACGAGACCAGCTGGCTGGTGATGATCGGGTATGCCGTGATCACCTTCCCGCTCGCCCTTAGTTGCATGAAGTCGTCGGTTCGGCAGGCACCCGAGCAGCTCACCTCGGTTGGGCGCTCGCTCGGGCGTCGAGCACCCTACGTTTTCGCTCGCGTCACGCTGCCGCTCATTGCTCCAGGGATCGTCGCAGGGTTCTGCCTGGTCTTTCTCACCGCAAGCACAGAGCTCACGGCGACTCTCGTGCTGCAGCCGCCCGATGCGGTGACCCTGACGACGCAGTTCTGGGCGTTCCAGAGTGAGACCGCCTACGGAGCCGCAGCGCCTTACGGACTGGTGATCATCCTGTTGTCCACAGTCCCCGGCGCCCTGTTGGCGCTCTGGTTCGACCGGGTCGGGCAGTCCCGGTGAGCGAGATCAACCTGGCCTCCGTTGCGAAGCACTTCGGAACATCCGTGGTGCTGGACGACGTATCGCTGACGGTACCCGAAGGATCGTTGACCGCGATCCTGGGGGAGTCCGGCAGCGGCAAGACCACGCTGCTGAGAATCATCGCCGGGTTCGAACGGGTGGATGGCGGAGCCGTCTCCATCGGCGGCAGGGTCGTCGACGACGGCGCACGCGTCGTCGGGGCCGAGCGCCGCGGTGTCGGCTACGTTCCCCAGGATGGCGCGCTGTTTCCCAACCTGACGGCGCTCGCCAACATCGGTTTCGGGTTGCGGCGTGGCGAGAGGGCACGGGCGGCCGAGTTGCTTGAGGCAGTGGGGCTCGGGGGACTGGGCGGTCGTCGGCCACACCAGCTCTCCGGCGGCCAGCAGCAGCGCGTGGCGCTCGCTCGCGCACTCGCGGTGAATCCGGGGGTGGTGCTGCTGGACGAGCCGTTCGCGGCCCTCGACGCCTCGACGCGCGCGACTGTGCGCAGCGATGTCGCCCGCATCCTCGCCGCCGCAGGCACTACCGCGATCCTGGTCACTCACGACCAGGACGAGGCACTGTCGATGGCCGACCAGGTGGCGCTGCTGCGACACGGGCGAGTTATCGCCGCCGCCCCGCCCCGCGAGTTGTATTCGCGGCCCGCGAACCGCGAGGTGGCAGGTTCGCTGGGTGAGATGAACATCGTTCCGGCCACCCTCGCAGGAGCAACGGCACAGTGCCTGTTCGGCACTGTGCCGCTCACCGACCAGGTCACCGGGGACGGGCACGTATTCGTGCGGTCGGAGCAGCTCGAGGTTTTCGAGACGGAGCGACCGGACGCGGTGCGAGCGACGGTCGGCGGGTTCGACTACTTCGGCCACGACGCGCTGGCCCGAATCGACCTGATGGGATCGAGCGTCACCGCGCGGCTGCCGGGTGACCGATGGCTGACCGTGGGACAACCTGTGTGGATCGCAGTGCGTGGCGCGGTGTCACCACTTCAAGCGAACTAGTCTCGAACCCATCGTTCACCCAACGGTCACCCGCAGGACATTGCCTGGCCCGGAGCGCGGACGTAACGTCGTGACATTCACGAAGGGAACTCCCATGAGCAACGCAGCTGACGGACGCGGCCTCGCAGCGGACGATTTCGACGACGACGAAATCGACTGGGATGACGAGCCGAACGACGAGGTGATCGCTGCCGACGACGACGTGGACGACGACGAGAACATCTCGCCCCTCGAGCAGTTGGCAGGCGAGGGCGACGACATCTTCGACGGCACCGACGACGACGAGGACGACTAGACGGTCGCCAGCACCGCCTGCACGGCGTCCGCCACGTGCGACATGCCGTCCCGGGTCGGATGATACGCTGCGGCCTTGCCGCCGAATAGAACGAAGCGCTCGGTCCACGGGTCGGATGACCACGCGTGGTGCGCGGCGCTGGCGACCGAGACGTCGGCGAACAGGGCACCCGCGCGAACTGTGGCCTGGCGCAGGGCGAGGTTCACGTGCTGCCAGTAGCGCAGGCCGCGCCGGGCATCCTGGGGCGCCAGCGGGGGAGCTGAGGCCGATGCGTCCTGGGGCAACAGGGCGAGGTAGTCGGTGACCACGATCGTCGCGCCCGGTGCCCGAAGCCGGATCTCGTCGAACAGGCGCAGGAGGTTATCGGCAAGGGCCGCCGCCTTGCGTTCGAAGTGGTTGTCGTTGGCCAGGTCGGCGAGTCGACGGTTGCCGCCGGTGACGGCTCGCACCAGCCAGGGAAGGCTCGACGTCGCGACGTACCCGATGTAGCCGACGTCGTTGCCTCCGCCCGTGAGAGTCACCAGGCGTGTAGAGGATGTGACGGCCTCCAGCTGGGGCACCGTCGTTGCGCCCTTCTCGCGGCCCAGGATCTGCGCGACGGTGGCACCCGAGAACGAAACATCCGTGAGACGCAGTTTCAGGCGCTCCGCGAGAATGTGCGCGTAGTTGTGGGTCGAGCGCGCCGCGAGTCGAGGGCTTCCCGGCACGCGGTCGCCGAGGCCGGGACCCGCGGCATAGGAACTGCCGAGGGCAACGTATTCGGAGCCCTCTGCAAGTTCCATCAGCGTGCCGCGCTACCTGGCGGCATTGACCTTGGTCTTTGCAGTGCTGCCGGTCGTCGCCGGTTTCGAAGCGACAGGCTTTGCCGCAGCGGCGGGCTTGCTGGCAGGAATCGTAGTCGCAGCGGCCGGCTTCGTGGCAGGAGCCTTCGTGGCAGGAGCCTTTGCGGCAGGAGCTTTTGCAGCAGGAGCTTTTGCGGCGGGAGCCTTGGTAGCGGGAGCCTTGGTGGCAGGAGCCTTGGTAGCAGGAGCCTTTGCGGCAGGAGCCTTGGTGGCGGCGGCCGGCTTTGCCGCTGCAGGGGCCTTCGCGGATGCCGCTGCGGGCTTCGCCGCGGCGGGGGCCTTTGCGGCTGCCGCGGCAGGCTTTGCAGCAGCAGGCTTTGCGCTCGACCGGCTACCGGCGGCCGACTTCAGCGCACTGCCGGAGTTGCCCTGGTCGAGCCCCGGAGCCGCGATGACCTTGCCCGGGTTGAAGTTGCCCTTCGGGTCGACCGAGTCGAACAGTCCCTGCATCACAGCCATGCCACTCGACGAGATGTCCTGTTCGAGCCAGGGGGCATGCTCGAGCCCGACGCCGTGGTGGTGCGAGATGGAACCGCCGTTGTCGATGAACGCCTGCTGGATGGCCGACTTGACGATGTCGTAATCGTGCAGTGCATCCTTGCCGAAGACGAAACCGAAGGTGAAGTAGAGGCACGCTCCGGAGTGATAGGAGTGCGACAGGTGGCTGATGATGACGCCCTGCTTGCCGATCCGGTCGAACGCGTCGTGCGCGGCCTTGACTACGCCGTCGTGCAGCCCCTGGAGCTTCGACCAGGGCGCCGCGCTCTCCGAGACGTCGCCCGCCGCACCACGGTCGAGCAGGAAGTCGCGAATATACGGGGTGTCGAATTTCTTCTGGTCGTAGAGGATGCCCGGCCCGGTGCCGACGCCCATGCCGTTGTGCTTCTTGACGATGGCATCCACAAGCTTCTTCTGCAGCTTGGCGTGCCGCTCGCTTCCCTCGTAACCGATGAAGGAGAGGCAGATCTCGTCGAGGTTCCAGCCCTTGGACTTGAAGATCGCGGGAAGCACCGTGCCCGAGACGAACTTCGTGACGCCGTGGCTCGCCTTTGAGGTGGCCAGTGAGAATCGCGTCTCCATGTTGTCGGAGACACGCGTGATCGTCGGGGCGGCGTCGCTCTCGGAGATCTCCTGCATCGCCTTCAGCCCGACCTCGAAGTTCGGGAAGAAGTAGGCGTAGACGTCGCGCTTCTCGGGGATGCGGTGCACCTGCACCCAGGCCTCGGTGACGATTCCCAGGCGCCCTTCCGAGCCGAGAATCATCTCGCGAACGCTCGGCCCGTTGGACGCGCTCGGGATCGGACGGATGACGACAGTGCCGCCCGGCCGCACGAGGCGCAGGCCCCGGGTGATGTCGGCGATGTCGCCGTACTTGTCGGACTGCATCCCCGACGAGCGAGTGGCGATCCAGCCGCCCAGCGTGGAGTGGGTGAAGCTGTCGGGGAAGTGGCCGATGGTCCAGCCCTTGCCGGCCAGCTGCTCCTCGAGGTCGGGCCCGAGCGCACCGGCCTGGATACGGGCGAGGCCGGCATCCGAGTCGATCTCGAGTACGCGGTTCATGCGGCCCATGTCGAGGGAGATGACGACGCGCTTCTCGGTGCGCAGCGGTTCGAGGCTGCCACCGATGTTGCTTCCCCCGCCGAACGGAATGATGACGGCGTTCGCCGACACCGCGATATCGACGATCTGCTGGATCTCGGACTCGGTCTCCGGGTAGACGACCACGTCGGGCGTGCGCTCGATCTGGTTGGCGCGGATGCGCACCAGGTCGCGCAGGCTCTTGCCGTAGGCGTGGACGACGCGCTCCATCTTGTCGGACGACACGTTGGAGACACCGACGACGTCGGACAGGGACTTAGTGAATGCGGGGGATGCGAGCGACTTGGCGACCGTGACCGCGTCGAAGTCGGGCATCTGCGCCTTTTCGGCGGTGTGCAGGTCGAGTGCAAGGTTCTCAAGGATGAAGGGCGCGAAGCCCGGCTTGTCCTCGTGCTCGAAAGCAACACCCTCGACGCCCCAGCCCCACCACTTCATGTGCTTTACGTCGGTCACTTTTTTGCTCCTTTTGACGATTTCCGCTGGCCAAGAATATCTGCTGTGTTGGCATCCCGCAGGCGAATGATCTCGGCTTTGACCCGCGCAGTGAAGTCGACCGGGTTCTCGCCGGCCAGAGCGCGCATCGGCTTGCCGATGATTACGCCCACCGGCAGGCGCCCGCGCTTCGGCCAGTTCGTGCCGCGCGGATGTGCGAGATTCACGCCTACGAGGGCGACGGGGATGCACGGCACGTCGCACGAACTCGCGAGCGCCGCCGCCCCGGGCTTGAAGTGGCCGATCGTGCCATCCTTCGACCTGGTGCCCTCGGGGAACACCAGTAGCGGGATATCGCGTTGCAGCAGTGACTTCGCACTGATCGAACGGATGCCCCCGGCCGTTCTCTGCACCGGGAACGCGTTGAAGAACAGTGCGGTCAGGCCGCGGCGCCACCAGATGTCGAAGAAGTAGTCGGCCGCCGCGCCCGCCGCCAGGTAGCGCACGAGCTTGCGGGGGAGCCCGCCCATGATCAGCGGAGTGTCGAGGTGGCTCGAGTGGTTGGCCACGACCACGTACCCGCCGCTGATGTCTTTCACGTTCTCCTGGCCACGCACGGTCACTGTCACCAGCGTGTGCCAGACCACGGGCCGCAAAAGGGCCCGCTGGGCGACGAAACGCGCCGCTGCCTGGAACCGGGAGTTGAAACGGTCGTGCGTGTGCGAGGACGGTGCGGCGTCGATGTCAGCACCGTCCTTTACATGAACGGTCAAGGCGCAACCGGCTTCCTTCGGTCAGACGAAATAGCTCCCGAGAAGGATCTAATCGCACTTTTGGGGGCATGCCGAGCCAACCAGATCAGTACTCGGTAGCGAATAGTCGGTATGGAAATCACCTTGCCGCGGTCGATATCGCGCAGAGCTGCACGTACCAATGGTTCGGCGTCGAGCCACAACGCGTTTGGAATACTGCTCTTACCGATGCCGGCGCGATCATGAAATTCGGTGCGGACCCAGCCCGGGCACAGCGCGGTCACGGTGATGCCGGTGCCTCGCAGCTCGACGGCCAGGCCCTCGGTGAATGCGGTCACCCAGGTCTTCATGGCGGAATAGCTGCCCATGGTGGTGAACCCGGCGGTGCTGGACACGTTCACGATGGCGCCCTTGTAGTTGCGCGCCAGCATTCCGCGCGCCGCCGCGCCCGAGAGCACAAGCACCGCGCGGATCATCACTTCGAAGCCGCGGTCGTGTTCAGAGATGTCCGGATCGGTGATGGCCGCGTGAATGCCGAATCCCGCGTTGTTCACGAGCATGTCGATGGGACGCTCTGGATCTTCGAGTCGGGCGGCAACTCTCGCGACGGCCTTGCGATCCGCGAGATCCGCGGGGAGAATTTCAATAGTGCGACCAAGGGCGCGAAGCTCGGTCGCCATGGATTCGAGGCCGGCAGATGAGCGTGCAACGAGCACTAGATCGTAGCCTCGCGCAGCGAGTTGCCTGGCGAACGCGGCACCTATGCCGGACGTTCCCCCGGTCACGAGAGCTACACCCATGGCACTTACGATACGGTGCTGACAGGCAACTGTGTGCGATGAACGGTCGCCGCGAGAGCAGCAAGGGCCACATTTCATGACAACTACTGGCGAAGTCGGTCAGCGGACGCGGTTCGACGTGCGTGAATTCGCGCGCACCGCCCGTGGCAATCACCGGGACACCCTTCAGCTTTCCGAATTCACATCGGCCCCGCTCAGTCCGGACACTCTGCGCATGGTGCGCTACCTCGGTCGGCTCGAGAGCGCGACGATGGAGCACCTGCGCAACCTACTCGTGACCGCCACTCACAAAGACGCCCGGGTCACCGCGTTCCTCGTGACGTGGGCCTTCGAGAAATTCTGGATCGCCGACGCACTGGATGCCGTGCTCGAGGCCAACGGCCTTCCCCGGTTCCAGGATGCCCCGGAGGGCAAGGTGCGCAAGCGCCGTTCCGAGGCCGCCGACCGGCGCGGCCCGATACGTCGCGCCGTGTCCGCCATCCGGCTGGGGGTGCCGATCATCGCCGTGCACACAACGACGGGCCTCATCGACGAGTGGATCACGCGCGCCGCCTACGTGCGCGTGGCTGCGCAGGGCAAGAGCGCTGCGCTCGCATCCACGATCTCGATGATCCTCGATGTCAAGAAACGGCACCAGGAATTCTTCGACGACGAGAGCCGTCATCGCCTGTCCGAGTCGGCCCGCGCTGTGAAACTCACGCACAAGACCCTGGCCACCGCATCCTGGCCGATTGGTGCGATCGACCGTGGGGCCGACGACCGGGCATTCTTCGAAAGCTACGTCTTCGGCGGTGAGGCGGGCGTCGCCAGCGCCTCCGAGATCGAATCCCTGGTGGCCTCACTGCCGGGCCTTGACGACCGCGACGGCTACGCCGTTGCCCGTAAGCTTCTTCCGTGACTTCGAAGGTAGCCAATACCGACCTGGGGAAATCGCACGTATTTCTGACCGGGGGTACAGGTTTTCTCGGCCAGGCGGTGCTCGAGCGGCTGCTCACCGACCACCCCGGCACGACGATCACTCTGCTCATCCGTAAGAAGGGCTCCACTCCCGCGGTGGATCGCCTGCGCACGCTGCTGAAGAAGCCGGTCTTCTCGGTCTGGCGCGACAAGGTGGGCGAGGCAGGGATCGAGGCGGCCATCAAGAATCGCCTGCGCGTCGTAGAGAGCGGGCTGGGCGCACTTCCGCCGCTGCCCAAGGATCTCGACCTGGTCATCCACAGCGCGTCGACCGTCTCGTTCGACCCGCCCATCGACCAGGCATTCGATACCAACGTCGGAGGTGCGCTCGGCCTGTACGAGGCGCTGCTGGCGGCGGGCGGCGACCCGATGGTCGTGCACGTGTCCACTGCGTATGTCGGCGGTATCCGCAAGGGGGTGGCCCCCGAGGCGAGCCTGCTGCACGAGGTCGACTGGCGCGCCGAATACGAGGCCGCGAAGGGCGCCCGCGCGCGCGTCGAGCTGAACTCGCGCCAGCCGCACGAGCTTCGCCGGTTCATCGAGCAGGCGCGGGCGGTACACGGCAAAGAGGGCCCGCAGGCTGTCTCCAAGGCCGCGGAGGCCGCCCGCGTGGAATGGGTGCAGAGCACCCTGGTCGACTACGGCCGCACTCGCGCCGAGAGCCTCGGCTGGACAGACGTCTACACACTCACCAAGTCCTTTGCCGAGCGCGCCGCGGAAGAGCTCTGGGCCCAGAACGGCCACCGGCTGTCGATCGTGCGTCCGGCCATCATCGAGAGCGCGCTGCGTCACCCCTACCCGGGCTGGATCGACGGCTTCAAGGTCGCCGACCCGCTGATCATCGCGTACGGGCGGGGCCAGCTTCCCGAGTTCTTCGGGCTGCCCGACAGCGTGCTTGACGTAATTCCCGTCGATTTCGTCGTCAACGTCATCCTGGCCGTCGCGGCCAACCCGTCCACAGTGGGGGAGCCCGGATACTTCCACGTCGGCTCGGGCGCGAGCAATCCGCTGCCCATCCACCGCGTGGCCGAGAACATCAACAAATTCTTCAGTGCGCATCCCATGCCGCTGCCGGGCGAGGCCGGCCACATCATCGTGCCGACCTGGAAGTTCCCGGGCGGCCGCAAGGTCGAGAAGGGCCTGCGCCGCGCGCAGCGTCGCGCCGAGAGCCGTGAAAGGTGGCTCGAGCGTTTCGGGTCCAGCGCCCGCAGCCGCGCCAAGCTCAGCACGGTGCAGCAGCGCAAGAACGACCTCGAGGTGCTGAGCAACTTCACCGAGCTTTACCGCGCCTACGTGCAGTCCGAGATCATCTTCGACGACACCAACACCAAGGCGCTGCACGCGTCGCTTCCTGCCAGGCGCCGAGACGACATCGGATTCGATGTCGGTGCAATCGACTGGGAGGACTACATGCAGAACGTGCACCTTCCCTCGATCACCGCGATGACACGAGTGTTCGCTACCCGCCCGGCCGCGCGGGAGCAGGTTGTCAAGGCGCTGCCGAACCGCACGGATGTCGTCGCCATCTTCGATTTCGAGGGCACTGTCGTCGACGCGAACCTCGCCACGCAGTACCTGTGGGTGCGTTCGGCGGGAATCCGCAAGGCCGCGTATCCCGGTGAGTTCCTCAGCCTGCTGTCGAAAGTGCCCGGCTATCTCCGCGCGGAGCGTCGGGATCGGGGCGAATTCATCCGGGTGTTCCTGCGTCGCTACGCCGGGATGCCGTACGCCCGCCTCGAGAAGGTCGTCACGGGCGACTACAGCGACACCCTGCTGCGCCGCACCTTCCCGGGCGCCGTGAAGCGCATTCAGGAACACCGGGACGCCGGGCACCGCACAATCCTGGTTACCGGGTCGATCGGCATCCTCACCTCACCACTCGCCGGGCTGTTCGACGAGGTCGTGGCGAGCACCATGCACCAGCGGGACGGCATCCTCACCGGGTACCTCGAACGACCGCCGCTCGTGGATGAGGCGCGCGCGGCCTGGCTTCGTCAGTACGCCAAGACCCACGGCATCAACCTCAGCCAGTCCTACGGGTACGGCGACTCGCACGCCGACCTGGTCTGGCTCGAATTGCTGGGAAACCCCTCCGCTGTGAACCCCGACACCAATCTCTCCAGGGAAGCACAACGAAGACGGTGGAGAATCTACAACTGGAAACGCGGATCGAACGGACTGACCCATGATGGGATAGTTGCAGCGAGTGAGCGTTCGCTGGAGACAGCGCAAACCCAAGCGGTGAAGGGAGTGGGAGCCAGCTAACGGTGGCCCCCGGGACGACAGATGGCATTTGACGTAGACAAATACACGGCGACGTCCGTCAGCGTCAACTGGTCGGACCTCGACCTCGAGAGTTTTCGCGATCATCCGCTGAATGAGCGGTCACTTCGCACGCTGCGCTACATGACAGACGTCGAGTACCACACGGTCTGCTACACGCGAGACCTGCTCACCACGCCTTCGCACAAGGAGGCCGACATGAGCGCCTTCATGACGATGTGGAACCGCGAGGAATTCTGGCATGGTGAGGCGCTGTCGACGGTTCTCGGCATCCACGGCATCACGGTCGACTTCGACGAGGTCAAGGCCGGGCGGATGAAGCTCGGCTGGAAGGATCGGCTCGACCCGATCAAGCAGTCGGTGCTGGGCAAGATTGCCGGCAATGATTTCGTAGCAGTTCACATGGCGTGGGGAGCCGCGAATGAATGGTCCGCCATCCAGGCCTACAACCGCATGGCCGACCTCGAGGAAGACCCGGTGCTGGCCGAGCTGCTGAAGCGAATTGCCAAGCAGGAGGCCCGACACGTAGCGTTCTACACCTCGCAGGCCCGTGATCGTCTCGCGAAGTCGAAAAAGGCCCAGGTGCTCGCGCGTGTCGCGCTCGGCAACTTCTGGGCGCCCGTGGGCTCGAGCATCATGGAACGCGACGAGGTCGTGCACGTGATGAACCACCTCATGAGCGGCCCTGAGGGTCGTAAGGCGGCACGCAAGATCGACGCGGCCATCAGTGGGCTTCCGGGTCTCACCGGCCTGAAGATCGTCGAGGACTCGCTCGACAAGCTCGGTATTCCGGCCTGAACACCTGACGGGCAGGGGATTTCGGCAGAAGTGGCCGCCAGTACACCAATCTGTCTGTCTGTCCCCATAGGATAAATCCACTCGGTCCCGAAGCCGAAGAGAAAAGTCCAATGACGAACGCACTCCCCGACAACGCGCGCGTTCTCGACGTCGCGGCCGACATCGTCGCCCGCGGAGGGTTCGAGGGCCTAACCATGGCGCGACTCGCCGACGAATGCGACCTTGCCGTCGGAGTTCTCGAGCGAGAGTTCGGCACCATCGAGGACGCCCTCGTGCTGATGCTCAACCGCGAGTTCACCGGCATCTACGTTTCGATGGTCGACCACATCGAGCGTGACCCCGAGGGCGGCCGGCTGTCGCGCATCTACTACTACACGCTCGCTGCGGTATACGAGCGACCGCTCGCCCGCACCTTGTACACGGTCGACCGCCATGCGATGAATGCGATCATGCGCAACGCCAAGAGCTTCAGCTACATCCCGGGAGTCGGTATCCGTTCCGACCTCATTGAAACAATGCAGCGAGTCGGCATGGTTCGTCGCGATGTCGACGCCGGCACTGTCTCCAACATGCTGACGATTTTCTCGGCGGGACTGGCGCTGACGGCACCGCACGAAGACCTCGACCGGGTCGTTCGGGGTGTGACAGACCTCCTGGCGCAGGTCGTCGACGACGAGCGGGTCACCGATACGACACCCGGCAAGAGGGCGTTTTTCGAATGGGCTCTCAACCTCGCCAACTGACCGGCGGGAATTCTGCGGCTCGCTGCGATGTTGATACGTTCGCATAGATCAGATCTCGACAGGAAGCGCAATCATGACGCAGCAACTGGAGCTCGGCCTCGACACCTTCGGCGACGTCACCCGCGGCGCAGGCGGCCAGCCCGTGCCCTATCCGCAAGTCATCCGCAATGTCATCGACGAGGCCGTTCTCGCGGATTCCGTGGGCGTCGACTTCTTCGGAGTCGGCGAGCACCATCGCAGCGACTTCGCGGTGTCGTCACCCGAGATGGTACTGGCCACGATTGCGGGACGCACGGAGCGCATCAGGCTCGGATCGGCCGTGACCGTGCTGAGCTCGGACGACCCGATCAGGGTATTCCAGCGTTTCGCAACATTGGATGCGGCATCCAGCGGCCGAGCGGAGGTCATCCTCGGTCGCGGCTCGTTCACCGAGTCGTTCCCGCTGTTCGGCTTCGAACTCAGCGACTACGAGCAGTTGTTCGAAGAGAAGCTCGACCTGTTCGCGCAGGCGCTCAAGGAGCAGCCGATCACCTGGCAGGGTCACCTGCGGGCATCCCTGACCAGCCAGAGCGTTTTTCCGACGACCGAGTCGGGGTCGCTCAAAACCTGGATCGGCGTTGGGGGCAGCCCCGAGTCGGTCGTGCGCGCGGCGCGGTACGGGATGCCGCTGCTGCTCGCAATCATCGGCGGCTTGCCCGAGCGCTTCGCGCCCTATGTCGATCTCTACCACCGCGCCCTCGCCCAGATGGAGATGCCCGACCTTCCGGTCGGCGTGCACTCCCCGGGGCACATCGCCGACAGCGATGAGGAGGCTGCCGAGCAGTTGTGGCCCGACTACAAGCTCATGCGCGACCGCATCGGCCGAGAACGCGGCTGGGGTCCCATGGGCCGCGGCGAGTTCGACCAGGAGGTCGAAACCGGTTCGCTCTACGTAGGGTCGCCCGAGACGGTCGCGCAGAAGATCGCGAAAACCGCGAAGGCATTGGGAATCGCCCGGTTCGACCTCAAGTACAGCGCAGGCCCACTGCCGCACGAGACGCTCATGCGCTCGATCGAGCTCTACGGCACGAAGGTCATCCCGCGGGTGCGCGAACTGCTGGCCTAGCCTCTGCGCGACGTCCGGTCAGTGCCGCGCGGCCTCGGAGTGCCCGTGGCCGTGGCGCCGACGAGAAAGCAAAAGCCCCCGGCATCGAAGATGGCCGGGGGCGTTCGAGGTGCGAATCGGATTCGCGACCTTGGTAGGACTAGATGGGGCGAATGTTCTCGGCCTGGGGACCCTTGGGGCCCTGGGCTACCTCGAACTCGACCTTCTGGTTCTCGTCGAGCGAGCGGTAGCCGCTCGTCGCGATCGCAGAGTAGTGGGCGAAAACGTCAGCGCTTCCGTCCTCGGGGGAAATGAATCCAAAACCCTTTTCGGCGTTGAACCATTTGACAGTACCTGTTGCCATGCTTAGAACTCCTTGTTAGTGCAATTCGGTCGGTCCCGAATCCGGAGCCTCACGATTAACGCGCGCCAGAGCGCGCTAATGCACGGCTAACACTAGTGCAGAAGGGCAACTTGGCAACACATTGCCGCAGAATCGTGTCATTGCGTCGAAATATGAAGAGCCCTTAGGCGGCGACGAGTTCGTCCCGCAGCCGGCCGATCCCGGCACGGATGCGCGTCTTCACGGTACCGATCGGAACATTGAGGATGGCTGAGACCTCGCTGTGGCTGAGGCCACCGAGGTGGGCCAACTCCACGGCGCGACGCTGGGATTCGGGCAGCCGCCCCAGCGCACGCTCCACGCGCTTGCTGTCGATGCGCAGTTCGACGGTCTCGGCGACGTCATCGGCGGGCTCGAAATAGTCCCGCATACCGATGCGGGCGTCGCGAGCCCGCCCGGACTGGGCAGAGCGAACCCGGTCGACCGCTCGGCTGTGCGTCTTGCGCAGGATCCAGCCGGTCGCGCTTCCCTTTGTTCCGTCGAAGCGGGCGGCGTACTGCCAGACATCGAGAAACACCTCCTGCGCGACCTCTTCGGCGTGGCCCAGGTCGCGCAGCACTCGCATGGCGAGCCCCAGCACGCGCGGTTGCATGCGGTCGTAAAGCTCACCGAACGCGACCTGGTCGCCTGAGGCGACGGCATTCATGAGCACTGCTTCGGGTTCGGCAACAACGGTGGGAGTCATGGGCGACTGTCCTTTTGTGAGCGGGTAGTTCCCAGTACGGCCTGGGCTTACACAGAGAGACGGCATCGGGGTACAACTATGACGCGAGATACGCGTCCCCTCTTGGGGGGACACGGGACCGGCAGGTCTCCGTGGATGAACGTGCATTCACTTGGGGGAGCTGGGATGCGCCGCAAAACGGCGGACTGTCCGCGTAATCGCCTGTACCCCGGGTAGAACGGTTGGGTTTTCTTTCCGAATTCAATCGGGGTACAAAACGCGCCCACTCACCACTCGGATCGGCGGTAGTCCTTCAGAAAAACCCCGTACAGGTCGGTGCCGTCCTCGCCCTGAACGATCGGGTCGTACACGCGTGCGGCGCCGTCCACCAGGTCGAGGGGCGCGTGGAAGCCCTCCTCGGCGAGGCGCACCTTCGTGGGGTGCGGTCGTTCATCCGTAATCCAGCCGGTGTCGACGCTCGTCATGAGGATGCCGTCGGTCTCGAACATCTCGCTGGCGCTCGTGCGGGTCAGCATATTGAGTGCAGCCTTCGCCATATTCGTGTGCGGATGCCCGGGACCCTTGTACCGACGCGAGAACACCCCCTCCATCGCGGACACGTTCACGATGTATTTGCGACGCGCCGCTGACGCCGCCATGGCAGGCCGCAGCCGGCTGATCAGTAGAAACGGTGCGGTCATGTTGGCCAGCTGCACCTCGAGCAGCTCGAGTGGCTCGACCTCCTGCACGTGCTGGGTCCAGCTGTTGGCGTGATGGGTATCGGGAACCAGACCGCCCGCATCGATCGCTGTGCCGGCGGCGAGACGGGCGAGCGAGGTCGAGCCCGCGGCCAGCGCGTCCGCAGTGAGGCGGTCGGCCGCTGTGGTTCTCGGATCCGTTGCCGCGGCGGCCAGGATCGGATGGCTCGCGACCGACGCCGCCAGGGCGAGCGGATGCGCATCGTTGGTGTGGCCGAAGGTCAGCAACTCGGGAAGCGGCCCGTCCGGAAGCGGCGCCAGCTCGGCTTCGGCGAGCGGTGCATATGCTCCGGGGGATCGGCGAACCGTCTGCGCGGCGTTGTTGATCAGGATATCGAGCGGCCCGGCCGCCAGCATTGCATCGGTGAGCCCGATCACCTGTGCAGGGTCGCGCAGGTCTATGCCCACGACCGTGAGTCGGTGCAGCCAGTCGGCGGAGTCCGGCAGTGATGAGAATCGTCGCACGGCATCCCGGGGAAATCGGGTGGTGATCGTCGTGTGTGCGCCATCCCGCAGTAGTCGCAGCGCGATGTACATGCCGATCTTGGCGCGGCCGCCCGTGAGCAGTGCGCGCCTGCCGGTGAGGTCGGTGCGGGCATCCCGCTTGGCGTGACTGAGCGCCGCGCACTCGGGGCACAGCTGATGGTAGAACGCATCCACCTGGGTGTAGTGCTTCTTGCAGATGTAGCAGGCACGCGATTTCAGCAGGGTGCCCGCGATCGGAGCCTCGCTCGTGGGCGCGAGCGGGATCCCTCTGGTCTCGTCGTCGATACGGTCGGGAGCGCCCGTTGCCGTCGCCGCCACGACGTTGCGGTCGGACTGGGCGATGAACTCGCGTTTCGCGAGCCGCCCCTCTTTCTTGACCGCCTTGAACATCCTGGCGGTCGCCCGTCGCACCGCGACGAAGTCAGGATGCTCGTCATCGAGTTCGTGCAGCGCGCCCAGCACCTCGAGAGTGATCCTGAGTTGCTCGGGGTCGATGCCGCCCGGGGCCGCGTCAGAAGTCACATCAGATTCTAAGCGATGGCCACTGGGCGAAGCCCTGCTGCAGCACGGCGACCATCTGCGCGAAGCTGCGGTCCAGGTCGGGCAAGGCGAAGGCGCCGGCCGCAACCAGCGCGACGAACCCGTGCAGCGTCGAACGCAGGTAGCGCGTCGCGTCGATGACGTCGTCATCGGTGAGCCCGTAGGCGGCCAGGGCGTCGAAGATCACCTGGATGGCGCGACCGGCAGCTGCGAAGTCCTCGGGGTCGTTCGCATCCGGGGCGCGCAGCGTCGTCGCGTACCGGCCGGGGTGCTCCATCGCCCAGTCTCGGTAGGCCTCAGCCAGGGCGGCCACCGCATCCGGTCCCGCTTTGCCCACCGCCGCCCGTGCGAGCACGTCGGCGAGCTCGCTCTTGGCACGGTTCGCGACCTGGCGTTGCAGGGCGTCGGCCCCGGCGACGTGCTTGTAGAGGCTCGGTACCTGCACGCCCAGGCGTCGGGCCAGCACGGCCAGAGTGACCGGCTCGCCCTCGTCGGCCAGCGTCTCGGCCTCCTCGACGACGCGGTCGGTGGTCAGACCCGCCCTAGGCAACCGGGGACCCCGGGCGCTGCTTGTTCAGGAATGCGACGACCGCAGGATTCACGAGCTCGGGCTGCTGCGACTGCGGGTAGTGCCCGGCCTCGGGCACCATGAGCACTTCGGCATTCAGCTGCTGCGCAATCCACGCGGCCTCGGTCGCGGGAGTCCGGAAATCGGGATCGCTCTCGCCCATGACGACGAGCACCGGAACGTGCACGCCCGGCAGGGCCGCCTCGGCTGGAGCGTGGGTCAGGTGGCTGGTCTTCGAGAACGCCGCCGCGTATCCCTTGCGTCGCATCGCGGCGTTCGCAGCGGCGGCGAACTCGGCCTGGTCGGCGGGCTTGCGGCCGGCATAGAGGCTCGGCAGGTAGGCCTTCCAGACCGCGGCAGCCCAGGGCGCGGCGGTGGCGACGCGCATTATCCCGGTCGTGAGAGGGTTCATCCTGGGATCCCGCACGAACGGTCCAACCAGCACGAGTGCGGAGATCGACGCAGGTCGCGTTGCCGCTGCGATGACGCCCGCGCCGGAACCCATGGAGTTGCCGATGACCGTGGCGGGCTCGCCCAGGTGTTGGGCGAGCGCAAGGATGTCACTGGCCTCGGCCTCGTCGTCGTAGCTGGTGAATGTGGTGTCACTTTCACCGTGGCCGCGCAGGTCGAAGGTGGCGACCCGGTAACCGGCATCCAGCAGCGCCGGCACCAGGTAGCGGAAGGTCTGGCGGATGTCGCCCATACCGGGCGCGCAGATGACCAGCGGGCCTGCGCCCTGCACGTCGTACGCGATGCGGCCCCCGTCGCGGTCGAGCATCAGTGTCTTCATTGTCGATTCCTTCGTTTGGCTAAATGTCATAGCTCAAAAGCTAATACCCCTAGCCAAACCTGTCAACCCAAAAGTCCCCGAAAGGTCACGATCGACCTTTCGTTTGTCGAATGAAGGGTCGATCGTGACCTTTCGCGGATTTGTGGGAACGTTGGTGCATGGCCTTCAAAATCATTCTCGACTGTGACCCCGGACTGGATGACGCGCTCGCGCTGCTGCTCGCGCACGGCGATCCGAACATCGAACTGGTGGCCGTGACCACGGTCGGCGGCAATGTCTCCGTCGAGAAGACAACGCGCAATGCCCTCGAGCTGCGCGAATACCTGGGGTTCACCGACGTTCCCGTCGCCGCGGGTGCCGGTGAGCCCCTCAAGGGCGACACGAAGAACGCCGAGAACGTGCATGGCGAGGGTGGGCTCGGAAACGTCTCGCTGCCCGCGGCCACGCTCGGGACCTCCGACCGGCACGCCGTCGACGTCATCCTGGACGCCGTTCACGCCGCGCCCGGCGAGATCCACCTGGTCGCGACGGGGCCGCTCACCAACATCGCGCTGGCCCTCCAGCGGGATGCCGAGCTCGTCGACCTGGTCGCCTCCTTCACCATCATGGGTGGCTCATACACCCGCGGCAACGCGACCCCCGCCGCCGAGTTCAACATCTACGCCGACCCGGAGGCCGCCGCACTCGTCTTCGAGGCGGGCTGGCGGGTGACCATGGTCGGTCTCGACCTCACCCTGCAGGCCATCGTCGACGAGGGAATCGTCGACCGGATGCACCAGCTCGGCCGACTCGGCGTCGAACTCGTCGCCCCCCTGGCCACATTCTGGACCAACCCGCTCGACGACGACTGGGACGGCCAGGCTCTGCACGACGTCTGTGCGGTCGCCTATGTCGCGCGGCCCGACCTGTTCGTCACGAAACCGGCGCGCGTCGACGTCGAACTCGACGGCACGTTCACTCGAGGGATGACCGTGGTCGACTTCCACGGGTCCCAACCGAACGCCCTCGTTCCGATGAAGCTCGACGTGCCGGGCTTTTGGGACTACGTGCACGACGCGTGGGGCAACGTGCACGTGCATGACTGACCTGCTCGGGCTCGTTCCCGAACCGTGGGATCCGGATGACGCGTACCTCGCGTTCGAGCAGTGGGCCGAGTCGAGGGGGCTGGCGCTGTATCCGGCGCAGGCGGAGGCGTTGATCGAGATCGTGTCGGGAAACCACCTGATCCTCTCGACGCCGACCGGCACAGGCAAGTCGCTCGTCGCGGTCGGCGCCCACTTCGCGGCGCTCGCGCAGGCACGGCGTTCGTATTACACGGCACCGATCAAGGCGCTGGTCTCCGAGAAGTTTTTCGCCCTCGTCGACATCTTCGGCGCTGCCAACGTCGGCATGGTCACCGGCGACTCGTCGGTCAATCCGGATGCCCCGATCATCTGCTGCACTGCGGAGATCCTGGCAAACCTCGCGCTGCGGCACGGGACCGACAGTGACGTCGACCTGGTCGTGATGGACGAGTTCCACTTCTATTCGGACCCCGATCGCGGCTGGGCGTGGCAGGTGCCGCTGCTCGAGTTGCCGCGGGTGCAGTTCGTGGTGATGTCGGCGACGCTAGGCGACGTCGCGTGGCTCGCGACCGACCTGACACGGCGGACGGGCCGGGAGACCGCATCCGTCACCGGCGTTGAGCGACCGGTTCCGCTGCACTACTACTACGAGACCACACCCATCCACGAGACCGTCGACGAGCTGCTGTCGACCGGGCAGGCGCCCATCTACATCGTGCACTTCTCGCAGGCGGCCGCCCTCGAGCGCGCGCAGGCGCTCGCCGGGGCAAAGGTGGCGACGCGGGAGCAGCGGGATGCCATCGGTGAGCTGATCGGCGGGTTCCGGTTCACGACGAGTTTCGGCCGCACGCTGTCGCGGTTGCTGCGGCTCGGTATCGGAGTGCACCACGCGGGAATGCTGCCCAAGTATCGGCGCCTGGTCGAGCAGCTCGCGCAAAGCGGCCAGCTGCGGGTGATCTGCGGAACCGACACGCTCGGGGTCGGTATCAATGTGCCGATCCGCACGGTATTGCTGACGGCGCTCACAAAATACGACGGAACCCGGATGCGCCAGCTCAGCGCCCGCGAATTCCACCAGGTGGCGGGTCGAGCGGGTCGCGCCGGCTTCGATACTGCGGGAACCGTGGTGGCGCAGGCGCCCGAGCACGAGAGCGAGAACGTGCGGCTCGTGAAGAAGGCGGGTGACGACCCGGTCAAACTGAAGAGGATCGTTCGCAAGAAGGCTCCCGAGGGCTTCGTGTCGTGGGGTGAGCCGAGTTTTCAGCGCCTGATCGCCGCAGAACCGGAGACGCTGACCTCGAGCATGAAGATGACCGCCGCGATGCTGATCAATGTGATCGGTCGCGGAGGAGACGTCTTCGAAAACGTACGCTCCCTGGTCTTCGACAATCACGAGCCGTGGCGCAGGCAGCTCGCGCTTGCCCGCAGGGCGCTCGCGATCTACCGCACCCTTCGAACTGCCGAGGTGGTGACCCAGAGCGCCGATGGAACGATCCGCCTGACCCTCGACCTGAAGCCCAACTTCGCCCTCAACCAGCCGCTGTCACCCTTCGCGCTCGCGGTTTTCGAGTTGCTCGAGCCCGACAACAGCCCGACGGGCCACTATGCACTCGACATGATCTCGGTCATCGAGGCGACACTCGAGGATCCGCGCCCGGTCACCTCACAGCAACAGTTCCTCGCGCGTGGCGAGGCCGTTGCGGCGATGAAGGCGGAGGGCATCGAGTACGACCAGCGCATGGAGCTGCTGGAAGTAATCACGCACCCGATGCCCCTTAAAGAGTTCCTGGACGCCGCCTTCGCGACCTACAGCGCGTCGCAGGCGTGGGTGACGGACTTCGAGCTGCATCCCAAGTCCGTCGTTCGCGACATGTACGAACGCGCGATGACGTTCGGCGACTACATCAACTTCTACTCGCTGGCGCGCAGCGAAGGCCTCGTGCTGCGATACCTGTCCGACGCCTATCGGGCCGCACGTCAGACGATCCCCGACGAGGCGAAAACCGAAGACCTCCTCGACCTCATCGAATGGCTCGGCGAACTCGTGCGGCAGGTCGATTCCAGCCTGCTCGACGAATGGGACCAGCTCATCAACCCGGCCGAGATCGTCGAAGGCAAGCCGGTCCTTCCGCCGGCGCCGCCCGGTGTCACCACCAATGCGCGCGCGTTCCGGGTGCTCGTTCGCAATGAGCTGTTCCGCCGAGTCCAACTCGCGGCTCTCGAGAAGTGGGACGAGCTCGGCGAGCTGGATGCGGCATCCGGGTTCGATGCGGAGCGGTGGGCCGAGTCGCTCGACGCCTATTTCGACGAGTACGACTCGGCTTCCGGTGCGCTCATCGGCACCGATGCCGACGCGCGAAGCTCGGCAATGCTCCAGATCACGGAGGGTCCGACCGAATGGCTCGCTCGGCAGGTACTCGCCGACCCGTTGGGCGACCACGACTGGGGGATCAGCGCCACCGTCGATCTCGCAGAATCCAATGACCAGGGTGTCGCCGTGCTCCGCATCGTCGCTGTCGGCCCCCTCACCTGACATCGAGTTGCAGGTTTTCGCAGATACGCCGGGCACCCGGGCGCAGTACCGCGAGCTGACCGGCGACTGGGGCATCCACTGGACGGCTCTCGACTGACTCGAGCTCAACGTTTTCGTGAACCGGAGGGTGCTGTGGTGGCCAAAACGTGCAACTCGAAGGCAGACTTCGGCAGCGTGACCGGCCGCGTGACCGGCCGCTTGACCGGCACGGGCATCGAGAGGAGGATCGCTGCCAGCGGAGGCATCATGACCGACACCAGTGATTCGAACGCTCGCCTGCAATTGGGCGGACAGACCGTCGTCGTCATCGGCGGCACATCCGGCATCGGGCTGGAGACTGCTCGACGAGCCCGGGCGCAAGGCGCCGCCGTCATTCTCACCGGCAGGGATCCGGGCCGACTGGAGCAGGCCGGTCGCGACGTCGAGGCGGCCAGTACCTCGGCGTTCGATGCCACGGACGGCCCCAGCCTGCAACGCTTCTTCAAGGAGCTCCCGACGCCTATCGACCACGTGATGGTCACGGCCGGCGGCTCGTACTATTCCCCGCTGGCCACCATGGACCTGTCGCAGGTGCGTCGAGCCATCGACGAGCACATTGTTTTGGTGCTCTCGGTGGCGCAGGCCGCGATGGGCCGCGTGCGCCCGGGCGGAACACTCATCTTCATGACCGGCACGGATGCGCGCCGACCGCAGGTGGGCAGCAGTATCGCCGGCCTGTTCGCGGCGGCCCTGCCCGCCCTGATCGGCAATCTCGCCCTCGAGCTTGGACCGATCCGCGCCAATCTGATCGCCGCCGGCTTCGTCGACACCCCGCTGTCGGCGTCCCTGCTCGGCGACCAGCTTGAGAAACGCCGAGACCAGCTCCGGGCGAGCCTGCCTATCGGGCGGGTCGTCGAGCCGACCGACGTCGCCGCCCTCGCGGTTCAGCTCATGGCCAACACGGCCCTCACCGGGGGCACCTACGATATCGACGGCGGCCAGAAGCTGGTCGCGACCGCATAGTCGCCGCTAGTCGGCCAGACCCAGCTTTCGCGCAAGGAACCCGTTGCGGAACAACCCGTTCGGGTCGTATTTGCGCACGAGCGCGAGAAAGTCATCGAACCGCGGGTAGAGCGGCGCCACCTGGCCCACACCCGCCGCGAACACCTTGCCCCAGTGCGGTCGCGCACCGAGCGGCAGGAGGGCCGCTTCGATGGCCGGGAGCAGGTCGCCGACCTCGGTGGGCAGCTTCTTCCAGGTGAAGTGGATGCCGACGGTGTCGCGGTCATAGGCGCCGCTGAGCCAGAGGCGGTCGGCCGCCATGGTGCGGATCTCGGTGACCAGCAGCAGCGGCTCGATCTGTGGGCCCAGCTCTCGCATGGCGGCAAGAGCCGGCTGGATGTTCGACCGCGGCACCAGGTACTCGCTTTGCAGCTCGTCGCCGTTGCTGGGGGTGAAACCGAGCTTGAAGTGGGCCAACCGGTCGTTCCAGGGCCCCGGCACGCCGCCCTGGGTGGTGGTATTGCTGGCGGGCTGCTCGCGGATCATGTGCTCGTCCGCGACCTGCAGCGTCGCGCCGAAGAACTCGGTCGGGGGCACCGGGGCATCCATTCGCGACTTGAGCCAGGCGATGTCAATCGTGTCGCCCACCCACTTCGTGAACAAGCTGACGCTGTAGGCGCTCGAGGTGACGGCGTCGAAGTCGGAGGTGACGGCATCCCAGGGCAGATCGTTGTAGAGGTCCTGCCGCACATCGAACGTGGGCTGGATGTCGAGGGTGACCCGCGTGACCACCCCGAGAGTGCCTAACGACACCACCGCCCCCTCGAAGTCGGCGTCGCCGCGCGACAGGCGCACCAGTTCTCCGGTGCCATCCAGGAATTCCACCGCCGCCACGGCGGTCGCCAGGTTGCCGTTGCGGTCGCCGGAGCCGTGCGTTCCCGTTGCCACCGCGCCCGCCACAGAAATGTGGGGGAGCGAGGCGAGGTTATGCAGCGCCCAGCCGCGCGCCTGCAGTTGCTCGGCCAGGTCGCCGTAACGCACCCCGCCGGAGAACGCGGCGGTGCGGGCCTCTTCGTCGATCACGAGGTCGGTGGCGAACCGCTCGATGGAGACCAGGCGGCCGGGCGTGTCGGCAAGATCGGTGAAGGAGTGTCGCGTGCCGAGTGCACGAACCGGACCGCCGCGCAGGATGAGTTCGCGCAGTTCCGTCGCGTCCGTCGGCCGGTGCAGCACGATCGCGCCGAAGCTGTGGCTGCGCGCCCAGTTCTGTCCGGGTGCCTGGTCTTCGGTTTCGCTATACGCCATGTGTCTATTCTGCTGCGTCCATACTGGTCAGATGGCACGGCGGAGCATGAGGTCGCGGACGGAGTCCGAGTATCCGACCCGGGCCGAGGGCGACGCCGGATATTTCACGCGGCGCACCCTCTATGACGACCTGGCTGTCGTGATCCGGCGGTTCCCGCCTGTGCCGGGTGCGCCGGTCGACGGGCGACCGTTCGTGCTTGTGCACGGTATCGGCGTCTCATCGCGCTACTTCCACCCGTCTGCGGCCGAGCTCGCGAAGTACGGCACGGTATACCTCGTCGACCTTCCGGGCTACGGCTCGGCGCCGAATCCGCGTCGGGATGTCACGATCGCCGAGCATGCGCGTGTGCTGGGTCGGTTTCTGGCGGCGGAAGGCATCGAGCGCCCTGTGCTGGTCGGCCACTCGATGGGTACCCAGGTGGTGACGCGCCTGGTCTACGACTACCCGCACACGACCGACCGCATTGTGCTGCTCGCTCCCACCATGGATCCGGATGCCCGCGGATTCTGGCGCGCGACAGGGCGCCTGCTGCGCGACATCCTGACCTGCGAACCGCCCAGGGTGAACGCGATCGTCGCGGTCGACTACTTGTTCCGGTGCGGCCTGCCCTACTTCCTGGAGCAGACCAGGCACCTGCTGGCCGACCGCATCGAGGACCGGCTTCCGCTGCTCGACGTGAAGGGCCTGGTGATCCGCGGCGATCGCGACGGCATCTGCCCCGAGCGCTGGACACGGCGCGTCGCCGCGCTGCTGAAAGACGGCAGCTATGCCGAGGTTCCGGGGCCGCACGTGGTCATGTACACCGACCCGCCCAAGGTCGCCGCCTACATCGCCAACCACGGGAGGGCGTGAGCCCGTGCCTGCACCTTCGAACTGGCCTGCACCCTCGAACTGGTTTGTGCGACACGTGACGACACGGGCCGTCGATTATTCGTGGGCGTACCGCCTGCGGGCACGCGGGCTCCGCTCCGCCGGGCCCGAGCGGTTTCGGAGCGGCGAACGCCGCCCGGTGCTGCTGCTGCCCGGGGTCTACGAGACCTGGCACTTCCTCGAACCGGTCGGGCAGTTCCTGCACGGCCTCGGGCATCCGGTGCACGTGGTGCCGACCTTCGGCCGCAACATCCGGCCGATCGGCGAGATGGCGGCGCTGGCGGCCGCCTACCTCGACGAGCAGCGCCTCGAGGATGTCGCGATCGTGGCTCACAGCAAAGGCGGCCTGATCGGCAAGACGCTCATGCTGGCGAATGGGTGTGGCCGACTCATCCGGTCGATGGTGGCCATCAACACGCCGTTCGCCGGCTCCGATTACGCCCATCTCGTTCCGATCCGTACGCTTCGGGAGTTCGTTCCCGGCCACGAGACGATCGTGTCACTTGCGGCCAACGCGGAGGTGAACGCGCGCATCACGTCGATCTACAGCGCGTGGGACCCGATCATCCCCAACGGAAGCGCGCTCGACGGCGCCACGAACATCGAACTGCCGGCGACCGGCCACTTTCGTATTCTGGATCGCCCGGACCTTCTCGCGGCGGTCGAGCGCGCAGCGTCGACCTCCTGACGGCGGTTTGCGACAGACTGGGCAGATGGCACAAGTGCGCGTGCGGGACCAGCGTCTGATCCTGTGGATCGCGATCCTCGCGTCGTTCGTCTCGTTCCTCGACGGCAGCGTCATCAATGTCGCGCTCCCCGCGATCGAACGCGACCTGGGCGGCGGGCTCGCGACTCAGCAGTGGGTCGTCGACGCCTACCTGATCACGCTCGGTTCGCTCATCCTGCTCGCCGGTTCGCTGTCCGACGTGCTGGGCCGCATCGTCATCTTGAGGATCGGCCTCATCGGGTTCGGCATCACGTCGTTGCTCTGCGCGTTCTCGGTGGATCCGGAGATGCTCATCATCGCTCGAGGGTTGCAGGGTATCGCGGGGGCTCTGCTCGTGCCGAGCTCGCTCGCCCTCATCACCTCGAGCTTCGACGGCGCCGCCCGTTCGAGCGCGATCGGCCGGTGGACGGCTGGCACCACCGTCGCGTTTCTCGCCGGCCCGACGCTCGGTGGGGTGATCGTCGACACGATCGGCTGGCGCTGGGTGTTCGTCATCAACGTCTTCCCGATCGCCGCCACCCTCATCCTGCTGTTCGTGCTCCGCCAGAAGGATGTGCGCGAGGTCGGAGTGACCATTGACTATCTCGGCGCTGTGCTGTGTGTGCTCGGGCTCGGCGGCCCGGTGTACGCGCTCATCGAACAAGGCCACTACGGCTGGGGAAGCCCGCTCATCCTGGTGCCCTTCGTGCTCGGGTTGATCTGCTTCGCCGGCTTCCTCACGCGCCAGAAGCTGGCCACGATGCCGCTGATGCCCCTCAGCCTGTTCACCGTGCGCAACTTCGCCGTAGGCAACATCTCGACGGCGCTCGTCTACGGCGCGCTGTCGATCGGCGGGTTCATCATTTCGGTCTTCCTGCAGCAGGTGGCGGGCTTCCCGGCGACGCTCGCCGCGCTCGCCACCCTGCCCTTGGGCATTCTCAACATCAGCCTGTCGTCCCTGGCCGGCTCGCTGTCGGGCAAGTGGGGTCCGCGCCTGTTCATGGGCCTCGGTCCGATCGTCGGCGGCGCCGGGTACCTGCTGATGCTGGGCGCGGGCGCGCACCCCGACTACTGGACGCAGCTGCTTCCCGGCATCCTGCTGTTCGGCCTCGGCCTGACAGCGACGGTCGCACCGCTCACCGCCACGATCCTGGGTTCGATTTCGGAGACACAGGCGGGCATCGGGTCGGCGATCAACAACGCCGTCAGCAGGGTCGCGGGTCTCATCGCCATCGCGTTCCTGGGTCTCGTCATCGGGTCGCACATCGACGTCGGGGGATTCCATCGCACGCTGGTCCTGACCGCCGGGCTACTGATCCTGGGTGGCGTCGTGTCGCTCATCGGCATCCAGAACATCGGGCTGAAAAACCCCGCAAAAGCGCCCATCGCCTCTCACGACGACTGAACCGGGCGTTCGGTCAGCCGAGGTCCTGGCCGACGCCATCCAGCACCGCGCTCGTGACACCGGCGCTCTCGAGGGCCAGCAGCGCTGCGCCGAGCAGGGGCGGCGCAGCGACGTGCGTGACCACCGCGTGGGGCGCACGCGCGGCCAGTTCGGTCTCGAGCGCGGACCACAGCCGGTCGTTGTGCGTGGCCAGGATGCCCCCGCCAAGCACCAGCGGAACAGGCCTTCCGAGCAGTTCGAGCCGTTCGAGGCAGGAGCTCGCCATGATGGCGATTTCGGTGCCCTGGCGGTCCACCAGCCGCGCCGCGACCTCGTCGCCGGCATCCGAGTGCTCGAAGACGAGCGGTGCCAGCAGGGCGAGGTCGCCGTAAGAGATCCGGCCGAGGTGCAGGCCCTCGGTGACCTCGCCGATGGTCTCGAGCCCGAATTCGCGCGGCACCGCCGCCGTCAGGGTAGTCGCCGGGCCGCGCAGGTCGGAATGCCGTGCAGCGTGCCAGATCGCGGCCTCGCCGAGTCCGGTGCCGCCGCCCCAGTCGCCGGAGATGGTTCCGAGCGCCACGAATCGTGCCACAGCACCGTCGGCGCGACGCCCGAGCGCGTTGATGCCGGTGCCGCAGACGACGGCGACGGCGTCGGGTTGGGATGTTCCGCTGCGCAGCAGCGCGAACAGGTCGTTGTCGACCACGGTTGTGGCGCTCGACCACGGCAGCGTTGCAACTCTGGCTGCGAAGACATCCACCTCGTCCTGCAGGTCGAGGCCCGACAGGTAGACGTTCGCCTGCACGATGGGATGCCCGGCCGCCACCTCGTGCACCAGTACGTCGATCTGCGCCAGCGCCGCGTCGACGCCGATGAAATGCGGGCTCGCCCCGGGTCCCGTGGTGCGCCCGACGACCTGACCATCGAGGGTCAGCGCGACGGCATCCGTCTTCGAGCCGCCGCCGTCGACTGCGACGACGACGGGCTCGGTCACCTCGCCCACGGGAGCTGATCCGAGTTGGCGGACAGCAGCAGGTCGGTGAGCTTCTCGGCGCGCTCGTACTGAAGCACGAGCGGGTGTGCCTGCATGGCTCGCAGCACGCGATCGCGGCCGCCGTGGATCGCGGCATCGAGGGCGAGCCGCTCGTAGCCGGCGACAGCGCTGACAAGCCCCCGGATGTCGTCTGCCAATGGCTCGACGGCAACAGCGGCGACGCCGCCGGCACCGACCGTCGCCGGCACCTCGATGACGTGGTCGTCGGGCAGGAAGGGCAGGATGCCGTCGTTGCGCAGGTTGACGACCTGCACGTCTCCGCGGTCCGATGTCAGCGACGCGAGCAGGTCGACGGCGGCTTCGGAGTAGAAAGCTCCGCCGCGTTGGGCCAGCTCCTCCGGCTTGGTGTCGACCGTCTCGTCGGCATACTTCGCGAGCAGGGCCCGCTCGACGAGTTGCACCTCGTCGGCGCGGGTGGGAGCGCCAAGCTGCTGGTGCAGCACCTCGTCGTGGGCGTAGTAGTAGCGCAGGTAGTACGACGGCACGACCCCGAGCAGCTCGAGCAGGTGTGGCGGCAGCTCGACCTCCCGGGCGAGTTCGCCGACGTTCTCGAACAGGTCCGGAAGCCGGTCGACACCGTCGACCCAGACGTTGCGTTCCCAGGTGAGGTGGTTCAGGCCGACGTGACCGAGGCTCACCTGACGGGGTTCGACGCCCAGCACCGAGGCAAATCGGCGCTGGAACCCGATCGCCACATTGCACAGGCCGACCGCACGGTGCCCAGCCTGCAGCAGCGCCCGGGTGACAATACCGACCGGGTTGGTGAAGTCGACGATCCAGGCATCCGGCTTGGCGTGCGCTCGCACGACGTCGGCGACTCCCAGAACGACGGGCACTGTGCGCAGGGCTTTCGCGAAACCGCCCGGACCCGTGGTCTCCTGGCCGATGCAGCCGACTTCGTGCGGCCAGGTTTCGTCCCCGCGGCGCGCATCCTGCCCGCCGACCCTCAGTTGCAGCAGTACGGCATCCGCATCGGAAACCCCGGCGATGAGGTCGGTCGTGGCGTGAACGGTAGCCGGATGCCCGGCGCGGGCGAGCATGCGCCGCGAGATCCCCGCAACCAGCGCGAGGCGGCTCTCGTCCGGATCGACCAGCCACACCTCCTCGATGGGCAGTAGTTCGCGAAGGCGGGCGAAGCCGTCGATCAGCTCGGGCGTGTAGGTCGATCCACCGCCGACGATGGTGAGTTTCATGACTAGCCCTTGACTCCCGTCAGAGTGATTCCTTCGACGAAGACTTTCTGCGCGAAGAAGAAGATGATGACGACCGGCACGATGACCAGCATGGTGATGGCCATCGTGAGCCCCCAGTTGGTGCCGTGCGTGCCACGAAAAGTCGCGAGCCCGTAGGCAACCGGCCACCATTGCGGATTCTCCGAGGTATACAGCAGCGGTCCGTAATAATCGTTCCAGGAAGCGAAGAACATGAAGATCGCGGTCGCCGCGATTCCTGGCTTCGCCATCGGGATGATGACCCGCAGCAGCACACCGAGTTCGCCGTTACCGTCGATTCTCGCCGCGTCAGAGTATTCCTTCGGAATCGTCAGGAAGAACTGGCGCAGCAGGAAGATCGAGAAGGCGTCCCCGAGCGCGTTGGGCAGGATGAGCGGCAGCAGCGTTCCGGTGAGGCCGAGTTTCGACCACATCACATACACGGGCACCGCCGTCACCTGGGGCGGCAGCAGCATGGTGATTACGATCGCGACGAAGATGACGGTCGCTCCGCGGAACCGGATGCGTGCCAGCACGTACGCCGCGGGGATGGACGACAGCAGCATCAGCAGTGTCGAGCTGATCGCGTAGATCGCCGAGTTGCCGAACCATTGCGCCAGGGGCACATCGCGGAACGCCGCCACGTAGTTGCTCCAGGTCCAGGGGCTCGGCCAGAGCGTCGCAGTGAGGGTCTGGTTGTTGGTCATGACGGAGGTCAGGAAGACGAACACGACCGGTCCGATGAACAGTACAGCGAGGGTGACCAGCACTACGTGCTCGCCGATCCAGGCGAGTGGAGCACGGCCGCGGCGTTTCCTGGCCGGAGTCTCGGCTGTTCCGGCTCCAGTTCCTGTCCCGGTTCCCGATCCCTGTGCCCGTCGAATCGCCGATTCCGATGTCACCGCACTCACGATGTGGCCTCCTCGGGCATGAACGCACGCACCTTTCGAAGCAGTAGCACCAGGAACACGGATGCGACGATGAACAGCAGCACTGCCAGCGCCGACGCGTACCCGAGCTGGAAGTCCTCGAACCCGCGCTCATAGAGCCACTGGGTATAGGTCAGCAGTGACTGGTCGGGGTACCCGGCCACGAGAGCGCCGCCGCCTCCCACCGTCGCCTCGCCCGACGCCGTGGCCGACGCCACGGAAGCCTCGGTGAAGTACTGCAGCGCGGCGATCACTCCTGTCACGAGCGAGAAGACGAGCACCGGCACCATGGCGGGAAAAGTCACGTAGCGGAGTTTCTGTACGCCGTTCGCGCCATCCAGCGAGGAGGCCTCGTAGAGCTCTCGTGGCACATCCAGCAGGCCGGCGAGAAAGATGATCATGATGTCGCCCATAACCCACACGGCAAGGATCAACAGTGACGGCTTGGCCAGGTTCGGGTCGTTGAACCACAGCGGCCCCGGATGCACGCCCAGCCAGCCCAGGATCAGGTTCACCGGCCCAGTACCCGGGTTGAACAGGAAGACGAACGCGACCACCGACGCCACGGGGGGCACGAGAGCGGGCAGGTAGAACAGGGTTCGCCAGACACCATTCGATCGTCGCGCCCGAGCCAGCAGCCCGGCGACCGCGAACGCGAACGCGAGCTTCACGGGCACCATGATCACGACGAACCACATCGTATTGAGCGCTGCGGTGCCGACGTTCGGGTCCTCGGTGAACAGGTAGATGTAGTTGCGCAACCCCACCCACACCGGGTCGGAGAGCAGGTTGTAGCTTGTGAAGCTGTAGTACACCGAGGCGATCAAGGGGTAGACGAAGAAGATCACAATGCCGAGCAGCGCGGGCGCGAGCATCCCGTAGACGACGGCGAGGCGACGCCGGCGCGCTCGCCGCTGCCCCGGGCGGGCCACCGCAGTGGCCAGCCCGGAGCGGGCGGTTGCCGAGGTCACTGGGCGGCCAGTGCTTCCGACGCGTTGATCTGCTTGTCGACCGTCTTGAGCCCGGCGGCGATGCTGCCGGTGCCGGTCTCCTGATACTTCTCCCACCACTGCTCGAACGTGGTCTGGTAGCCGGCGCCCACAGGGCTCGCGGGAGTCGTCAGCGAGCTCGGGTTTCCCGCCACATCGATGAAGGTCTTGTACTGCGAGTCGACCTCGAGATCGGATGACTGCAGAGCCGACGTCAGGTGCGGCACGTTCTTGAGCCCGTTGGCCATCTTCACAACCGCACCGGTGTTCATCGTCAGGTATTTGAGGAGTGCCCACGCGAGCTCAGGGTTTTTGGAGCCCTTCGCGATGCCGGCTATGTTGCCCGTGATGTAGCCGCCGCCGTAGAGGTCGGTGTGGTCATCTGCGGTCGGGAACGGGGCCGTGCCGTACTTGAGCTTCGGGGCCTGGTCGGCGATGAAGGCGGTGCGCCACTCGCCGTCGAGGTTCATGGCGAGTTTGCCTTTCTGGAAGGCGTTGCTGGCCGAGAACTCCTGGCCTGCAGCCGCATCGAACGCCTTCAGCTTGGCGTATCCGATCTTCTGCACGAAGGCCGTCTGCCACTTGATGAGTTCGGGCCAGCCCGGGTCGGTGCCGATCAGCGACTTGTCCTTCGAGTCGAGCCACCGGGCTCCGGTGGCCGGCGCATAGTGCGCGGCGGCGTTCTCGTAGAAGCCCATCACAGGGTCGAAGCCCAGCGTTTTGATCGATCCGTCGGGGTTGTACGTAGTCAGCTTGAGTGCATCAGTCTCGAGTTCGCTGAGGGTCCTGGGAGGACTCGAGATGCCGGCCGCCGTGAGCAGGTCGGTGTTGTAGTAGAGCGCGTAGTCGTCCGAGAGCGCAGGCATGGCGCAGCGCTTGCCGTCGAACTCGGTGTAGCTCTTGGTGACCGGTGTGAGGTCGGAGATGTCGACCTTGTCGCGCTTGATGTACGGGGTGAGGTCGCGGAAGGCGCCACTGCTGCAGAACGCGCCGACGATGTCGGTCGAGTAGGACAGGCCGACGTCGACGTTGTCGCCCGCCGAGATGGCCTGCTGCAGTTTGGTGTCGTCCTGGCCGGAGTGCACGACGACTTTGACGCCCGGGTGCAGTTTCTCGAAGTCATTGACGACACCCTGGATGACCGTGGCTTCGCGATCGGTGAAGAAGTGCCAGAGCGAGACGGTGCCGGTGAGTTTCGTCGGTGCGGTCTTGTCGATGCCCGAGCTGCCGGTACTGCTGCTGCAGCCGGCGAGTACCAGCGTGGTGGCCGCGGCGATGGCGGTCGCTGAGGCGATTTGGCGGCGCAGTCGCGCCAGTCGACGGGTGGGGGGAATGCGTGTCACGGTGCTGGTCCTCTCTCGGTGGTGCTCTTCTGGGGGGTTCGGCTGGGTCAGGAAACGAGCGAATTGACGTCGCTGTGAAGCCGGGCGCGGATTTCGCCGCGCAGCAGTTCTCGGGCGCCGGCGAGCACGGGATGCCGCACGACACCCGTCGTCACTACGGCGGGGCGCCAGCGCGACAGAGTCAGCACCTGCTGTTCGACGAGCAGCGCGAGAGCTGCACCGCCTGCGGTTCCGGTCGGGCCGCCGAGCACGACGACATCAGGATCGAGCACGGCGAGTACAGGAAGCACTCCGAGGGCGACCCGCGGAGCGAGTTCGGCAAGAGCGGCCGGGTTGTCGGCGAGGCCCACCAACGCCTCCGCGAGCGTGTCACCGGTTGCGCCATGGGAGCGCAGGATGGCCGTCACCGCGTCGCCGCCGATTAGGTCGGTGAGGTCGGTGGCATCGGGTGCGATCGCGGCGGCCTCGCGCGGTACCGAGAGGTAGCCGATCTCGCCCGCTCCTCCCGACGCGCCGCGGTGCACTGTGCCGCCGAGGTCGACGGACACGCCAAGGCCGTCGCCGATCCACAGCAGGGCGAAGCTGGCGGCATCCCGGGTCGCGCCACCGGCACGCTCGGCGATGGCGGCCAGGTTCACGTCGTTGTCGAGCAGCACGTCGATGCCGAGCGCCCGTTCGAGCCGGGCGCGTGCGCCGACTTCGGGCCAGCCGGGCAGCGTGTCGGTGAACGAGAGCCGCTCACCGGAGTCGGAGGTCGCGGCCTGTACGCCGACGCAGACGATGCGCACGGTGGCCGGGTCGATTCCGGCGGCAGCAGCGGCCGCTTCGAGCGCCCCGCGAACGTCAGCCTCGGGTGACCGATCGTTCGCGGGGAGGATTGTCTCGACGGTTGGACGCGGCGCGCCGCTCGCATCCACGATGGTCGAGGTCGTCACGGTTGTGCTGATGTCGATGGCGACGCCGCGCACGCGATCGTCGCGCACCCCGTAGAGCGCCGCGTTCGGGCCGCGGCCGTTGGATGCCTCGCCCACGACCGAGATCAGGCCCGCGCTCTCCAACCGCGAAACCATCTGGGCTGCCGTGGGCTTGGAAAGTCCGGACAGTTCGCCGATACGGTTGCGGGTCAGGGGGCCATGCTCGAGCAGCAGCGCGAGAGCGACGCGGTCGTTGCGGGCGCGCAACCAGCCGGGCGTGCCCGGGGTCGTCGTCGTCGACATTCGCGCTCCTCATCGATCGGGGTTCGGTGCTGAGGAATGTATCAGTAAACTTTCTTTATAGAAAGATCCCCAACGGAACTCACAATTGGTGAGCCGGGCATCCCGCCCCGCGAGACCCGAGTTGTGGCCCTTCCCGGGGCTCGGGAAGGACCACAACTCGGGTCTCGGGGAGGTTGGCAGCGCTTGTTAGGCGGCCTGCTCGAGCACGGCATCGGCGCGCTCGGGGCTGCCCTCGGCGAGACCGCGGTCGATGGCGCGGCGGCTGGCGAGCCACATCACGATACCGACCAAAAAGACGATTCCCTCGCTGACGGTCAGCGACCAGATGATGCCGGCGAGGCCGAACCAGAGATTGCCGAGAATGACGATCGGGATGAATGCGACGCCCTGGCCGACCGACATGATGATCGCCGGTACCGAGCGCCCGGTCGCCTGGAACAGCGACGTGAGCAGCCCCGAGAACCCGTTGAAGACGGCCGAGACCAACTGCGCAGTGAGCACGATCACACCGATCGCGAGCACCGACGGGTTGGCGGAGAATTCCGAGAAGATCGGCCCGCGGAACAGGAACACGGCAGAGCCGAACAGCAGCAGGATGCCGCCGACCGCGACCGCGGCCGCCCGCAGCGCCGACGACAGCCGGCGCTTGTCGCCCTTCCCGAACGCATACGCCAAGAGCGGGAGCACGCCGATGGTGACGCCCATCACCAGGAACTCCGGCACCTGGGCGATCCGAACCGCGACACCGAGGGCGGCGAGCGCGCTGTCGCCGTAGATCACAGCGAGGTTGTTGAGCACCAGCGACGTCACGATCAGGAACGCCGACTGCAGGAGCTCGCCGACGCCGACCCCGAAGACGGGCTTCAGCACCGCGGGGGAGAGCGTGAACCAGCGTGGCGCGAGGCTCGCGTGTTCGCTGTGCCGCTGCAGCCAGATGACGAAGTAGCTAACCACCGCGAGGTTGGAGAGCCCCATCGAGAGCGCGGCGCCGGCGGCGCCCCAGTGCAGCACGAGAATGAAGAGAATGTCGAAGCCGACATTGGCGATCGTGGACCCGATCAGCCCGATCATCACCTGGCGCGCGGCGCCCTCGGCGCGAACCAGCTGCTCGAGGCAGAAGGCGGCGGCGAGCACCGGTACGAAGGCCAGCAGGACCGCAACGTAGGCGCTCGTCGCAGGAAGGGCGGCAGCGTTCGCACCGAGCACGGCAACCAGCGGGTGCAGCAGCAGAAGCCCGACCCCGCCGAACACGATCCCGGCGATTATTGCACCCCAGAACGCGAACGCCGAGACGTGCTTGATCTCGCCCGCCTTGGCGGGGTCGTTCTCGGAGGCGCCCAGGATGCGCGACATCAGTGCACCACCGCCGGCTCCGAACACGCCGCCGACGCCCATGACGAGTCCGAGCAGCGGGGTGCCGAAGGTGATCGCGGCCAGGTAGGAGGTGTTGTGCTGCGAGCCGATGAAGCCCGCGTTGATGACGTTGTAGACGGCTCCGACGATCATCGCCGCGGCCATCGGCACGCACAGGTGAATGAGGGCGCGCACGATGGGCGCTGCCGACAGGTACCAGCGGTTGCTTCCGACAGCGCCGATCCCGGCGCCTGGTTCAGGGTTCGTTTCGATGCTCATGACTGCTCCTTTCAGGGCAGGGTGGTAAGACGGATTCCGGGCATGCCGACGGGTGTCGGCGGCCCCCGGGTGAGGAAGTTCGACGGGCCCGAAGGGGTCGGGCCGGTGTTCGTGGTCCGGTGTTCGTGGTCCGGTGTTCGTGGTCCGGTGTTCGTGGTCCGGTGTTTGCGTTCCGTATTTGCGGCCCGGATTGCGTGGGCTACGGTCGCGTGGGACGCGGCAGTTGAGATGTGATCTTGGTGAGCAACGCGTGAAGAGTCTCGCGCTCGTCGGCATCCAGCGGCGCGAGGATCGTCTCGCCGGCCGCCTCCATCGCGACATCGAAGCCCGCGACGAGCTCAGCGCCGGTCGCCGTGGCGTAGACCTGTTTGCTGCGCTCGTTGCCCTGTTCGGTGCGGCGTTCGACCAGACCGCGAGCCTCGAGGCCCTGGAGCAGGCTGGAGACGCTCGCGGGGGTGGTGCGGGTCAGTTGCGCGATGTCGCGCTGGATGGCTCCCGGGTTCTGCGCAAGGAAGCCCAGGGCGAACGCCTGCTGCTGGCTGAGTTCGCGAGTGCGAATCCAGTCCTGGCCGGCCTGCGCCTGGGCCCAGCCGATCCAGCGAAGCAGTTCGAGGCTGCTGCCGAATTGTGGTTCAGGTACGTTCATAGTTAGAACTCTAATTATTAGAGATCAAACTGTCAAGCATCAAACTGTCATAGCTCAAACTGTTAGAGATCGACTGCAGGATTTAGGGATCGACTGCAGGATCCCGAACAGCGTGAACATGCTGAGCGCGGTCGCCTCGCCCGCGAGGATGAGGCAGCCCGGACTCGCGGGCCCCGGCGTCGACGGACTTCCCGTCGAACGAGCGGATGCCGCGCAGCGCCACGTCGCTGATCAGCTGCGCTGGAGCGAGGTGCTCACGCGAGGATGTGGGACCCGGCGAAGATCAGCACGACCACGTCGATCATGGCCGCCAGGATGATCAGGCGAAAGTGCCAGCGGGTGGGACGCAGGATCATCGAGCCGCCGACGACTGCGATGACGATGGACGCCGCGAGGCCGACCTCGCCCGGGATGAAGCCGAGTCCGCCGGTGCCGAAGAACTCCAGCACCGATGCGGCGAGCAGGATCGCGTACGTGAGCGCACTCGCCGCTCCTCGGCCCAGTCGCTGGGGGAGCCCCGCCACCCCGGTCGCGGCATCGTCGGCGAGGTCCGGCAGCGTATTGGCGAAGTGCGCTGCGGCGCCGAGCAGTGCGCCGACGCCCAGCGCCCAGAACGCGGGCGCGGCGGGCACCGGTCGCGCGAGCGTGGCGATCGCCGGGAGTGCCCCGAACCCGACCAGGTAGGGCACGATCGACAGCACCGACTTCTTGAGCCAGGCGTTGTACGCCCACGCGGCACCTACCGCGACCACCAGCACGAGCAACGCCGGCCAGCCGAGCGGGATCGCGAGCAGCAGCATCAGGCCGGCGCACACGATGGCAGCGGTGCGGACGGCTGCGGCGCTGATCCAGCCGCGGGCGATGGGCTTGTCTTTGCGGCCGACCGCAGCATCCCGGTCGGCATCGATCCAGTCGTTCGAGAGCCCCACCGAGAGCTGCCCGGCGAGCATCGCCAGCCCGAGGAAGACCAGGCGCAGGATGTCGAGTCCGGCTCCGATCCCGAGACCGACGGTGATGACTGTGACGGCTATCGACGGCCCCGGATGACTCGAGCGGGCGAGCGCAGCGGCCTTACTGGGCATTCCGCCAGTGTATCGGCCCGCCATTCGCGGGTTTTTGCGCAAGAACTTGCGTGGTTTGCGTAGAATTGCGGCCATGTCGCAACGACTCGCCGAGGTAGCCCGCAAGGTCGGGGTCAGTGAAGCAACCGTGAGCCGAGTGCTCAACGAGAAACCCGGCGTCTCGCAGGCGACCCGAACGGCCGTGCTCACGGCCCTGGATGTGCTCGGGTACGAGCGCCCCACGAAGCTGCGCGGCGAACGCGCACGACTCGTCGGCCTCTTCCTGCCCGAACTCCAGAATCCGATCTTCCCGGCCTTCGGCGAGGTGCTCGGCGGGGCTCTTGCCCAGAACGGCTACACGCCGGTGCTGTGCACGCAGACCGCGGGAGGCATCTCCGAGGCCGACTACGTCGACCTCCTGCTGCAGCAACAGGTGTCGGGCGTGGTCTTCGTCGGCGGCCAGTACAGCCAGCAGAGCGCCAGTCACGAGCACTATGCGCGCCTCACCGATCTCAAACTCCCCACCGTGCTGGTCAACGCCCCGATCTCCGAACTGGGGTTCGCGACGGTGTCGACGGATGACTCGGTCGCCACCCAACAGGCCTGGAGCCACCTCACGCAGCTGGGCCACGCCCGAATCGGCCTGGTGCTGGGGCCGAGCGACCACGTGCCGTCCCAGCGCAAGCTTGCAGCCGCGCTGGCGATCGCCGGGGATGCACTGCCGCCCGAGTACATCGCCCACTCGCACTATTCGCTCGAGGCCGGCCAGGCGGCCGCGACCCGACTGCTTTCCGCCGGAGTGACGGCGATGATCTGCGCCTCCGACCCGATCGCGCTCGGGGCCGTCCGGGCAGTGCGTCGCGCCGGCCTCCGCGTGCCAGAAGACGTGTCGGTCATCGGTTTCGACGACTCGGCGTTGATGAACTGTGTCGAACCGCCGCTGACCACGGTGCGCCAGCCGATCGAGACCATGGGGCGCATGGTGATCGAGTTGCTGGTCAGCCAGATCAATGGAACCGCGTCGGCCCCCGACGAGTACCTGTTCGAACCGGAGCTTGTGGTGCGAGGGTCCACGGGCCCCATCCGACCGCTCTGATGGGGAGCAAGCAGATGTAAGTTCACGTAACTTACTTACAATTTGTTTAGTTCTTGCGTCATTTTGTCAAGTTCGCTACATTCTGAGCAGCCCGCTGCGGTGAACCCCTGCAGCTTGACCAGAATTGAGCCCCTTCGTGGACACTGTTGTCCTCAGCCCCGGAACCGCCGGCAACCAGGCGGATGCGACGACGGCGATGATCGCGCCCAGCGAGACCGACCCCCTGTGGTGGCGAAGCGCCGTCATCTACCAGATCTACATCCGCAGTTTCGCGGATGGGAACGGCGACGGTACCGGCGACCTCGCGGGCGTTCGATCACGGTTGAGCTACCTGCGCGACCTCGGCGTCGATGCCATCTGGTTCACGCCCTGGTACAAGTCGCCACTGGCCGACGGGGGATACGACGTCGAGGACTACTTCGGCATCGACCCCTCGTTCGGCGATCTCGAGCAGGCGGAGGCGCTGATTCGCGAGGCACTCGCGCTGGGCATTCGCACGATCATCGACATCGTCCCCAATCACATCTCCGACCAGCATCCGTGGTTCAAGGCGGCCCTCGCGTCGCCCCCCGGTTCGCCCGAGCGCGAGCGCTTCTGGTTCCGCCCGGGTCGCGGCGCCGACGGCGACGACATGCCCAACCACTGGATCTCCAACTTCCAGGGCGACACCTGGACACGCACCACCGACCCGGACGGGACCCCCGGGGAGTGGTACCTGCACCTGTTCACCCCGGAACAGCCCGACCTCAACTGGAACCACCCCGACGTGCGCAAGCTGCACGAGGATGTGCTGAGGTTCTGGTTCGATCGCGGCGTCGCCGGGGTGCGCATCGACTCGGCGGCGTTGCTCATCAAGGACCCCGAGCTGCCCGAGGTCCCCGACGACCCGCAGCCCGGGCAGCACCCCACTGTCGATCGTGACGAGGTGCACGACGTCTACCGGTCCTGGCGCGCCATCGCCGATTCATACCCGGGCTCGCGGGTGCTCGTCGGCGAGGTGTGGATGCCCGACACCGAGCGCTTCGCCAAATACCTGCGCTCCGACGAGATGCACACCGCGTTCAACTTCGACTTCATGGCCCGCCCGTGGGAGGCGGGCGAACTGCGCAAGTCGGTCGACTCGATGCTCGCGGCGCACGCGCCCGTCGGTGCGCCCAGCACCTGGGTGCTGTCCAACCACGACGTCACGCGCCCGGTCACGCGCTACGGTCGCGACGACACGTCGTTCGCGTTCTCGACGAAGCGGTTCCACACGCCGACCGACCTCGCGCTCGGCCTGCGCCGCGCACGAGCCGCCGCGCTGCTGAGCGCCGCGCTGCCGGGCTCCCTGTACGTCTACCAGGGCGACGAGCTGGGGCTTCCGGAGGCCGAGGCGATCCCGCTCGAGCTGCGCCAGGACCCGATGTACTTCCGATCGGAGGGCGTCGACCCCGGCCGGGACGGATGCCGCGTGCCGCTGCCCTGGAGCGGCACCGAACCGCCCTACGGCTTTACGCCAGCTGGGGCGACCAGTGCTCCGTGGCTGCCGCAGCCCGACGACTGGGCGCCGCTCACCGTCGAGGCGGAGGCGGGGGATACGGGGTCGATGCTGTCGCTCTATCGCACGGCCCTGAGCATCCGGCGCAGTCATCCTGCCCTCGGCGACGGGACGCTCACCTGGATCGAGAGCTCGCCCGGCGTGCTCGCGTTCTCCCGCGGACTGGGTTTCGTGAGCGTCACGAACCTCTCGTCCGCTGCCGTCGAGCTGCCGTCATACACCCGGCTGCTACTCACCAGCACTCCGCTCGACAACGGACTGCTGCCCACAGACTCCACGGCGTGGCTTAGGACACAGCACTAGCCGGTCGGAGAAACGGGTCGCGTCGCGGCCCGCGCCCATGAAAAGAAATCCAAATCGAGACAGGGTTCCACGCACCAAAGGCCCCGCACCTCAAAGAAGATTCTGTAACTTCTAGACAGATCAAGAAAGGCAAGACAATGAAGTCACCAAGAAGGTCCATCATCCTGGCTGTCGCGGGAGTCGCCGCAGCCAGTGTGGTGCTGAGCGGCTGCTCGTCCAGCGGCGGCGGCTCGGCGAACGGCAAGACGGAGATCGTTGTTGCCAGCGTGCAGCCGGGCGCAAGTGCGGCGGCTCTCGCCGCATTCCAGACACAGGTCAAGACATTCGAGAAAAAGAACCCCGACATCACTGTCAAGGGTGAGGAGTATGACTGGACAGGCACGACCTTCGCTGCCGAGCTCGCCGGAGGCACCCTGCCCGACGAGTTCGGTGTGCCGTTCACCGACTCGAAGACCCTCGCCCAGAACGGCCAGCTCGCGGACCTGACGAAGTACATCACGAAACTCCCGTACTACAACGAGTTCAACAAGAATGTGCTCGCGGTTGCCACCGACAGCAAAGGCCACGTCTTCGGCATCCCGTTCAGCCCCTACGCGATGTCGATCTCGTACAACCGGGCGGACTTCACCAAGGCGGGCCTCGACCCCAACAAGCCGCCGACGACGTGGGATGAGGTCGAGACCGACGCCAAGGCGATCTCGGCCGCACTGCCCGGCGTCGCGGGTTACATGCAGATGACGAGCGGCAACACGGGCGGCTGGGAGATCACCTCCGCGGCCTACACTCGCGGCGGACGCCTCGAGACCACAGCCGCGAATGGCAAGGTGACGGTCAACACCGACATCCCTGCCGTCAAGGAGTCGCTGGCCTACCTCGCGAAGATCCGCTGGACCGACAACGCCGCCGGCAGCAACTTCATCCTGGACTGGAACGGAATCAATGCCGCCTTCGGTTCGGGAAAGGTCGCCATGTACATGAGCGGGTCGGATGTCGTCTCGTCGCTGGTTCAGAACGACGCGGTCGACCCGTCCAACTACGGCGTCACGACCATCCCGCTCGAGTCGGTGCCCAACGCCGGTGTGCTGTCAGGCGGAACGCTCGCGGTCGGCAACGTCAAAGACACCGACGCGCAGAAGGCGGCGGTCGCCAAGTGGATCGACTTCTACTACGGCCAGCCGCAGGTCAACAAGGCCGCTGCAGTGACGCAGGCGAAGGCACTCCAGGCGAGCAAGCAGGTCGTCGGCGCACCGTCACTGCCGATCTTCGACGCCAAGACCGCCGCCGCGGCCCGCGCCTGGATCGCACCGTATGCGACCTCCGGCCTGCTCTCGAACGTTGCACCGTTTACGAACAACATCGGTAACCAGGCGATCGTGCCCGAGCCGAACAAACACACGCAGGATCTCTACGCCGCGCTCGACCCCGTGGTGCAGGCCGTGCTCACGCAGCAGAACCCCGACGTGGATGCGCTGCTCAAGGCCGTGAATGTGAAGATCCAGGCCCTGATCGACGCGGATCCCGACCAGGCCGCAATCAAGTAACGCTCCACCACCACTGAACACAGGGTCGGCGGA
>Ga0302314_10001009_pt1 | contig 52503 bp, 41 predicted proteins | sample III_Palsa_N2_3_FD_200533 | JGI IMG/M metagenome (GOLD analysis project Ga0302314, IMG submission 200533) | Peat permafrost microbial communities from Stordalen Mire near Abisko, Sweden - III_Palsa_N2_3 | ecosystem: Environmental > Terrestrial > Soil > Palsa > Peat permafrost | place: Sweden... | reverse complement strand
ACCACGCCGGGATAAAGCGCCATCAGGCGGCGCGTCACGCCGTTGGTCCAGCCGAACCCGTCCTGTAGCGGATATTCGCCGCCGCCGCCGGGCCGGTCGGACACCACGTCGTATTTCTCGAACAGCTTGCCGGTTTGGTCATAGACCTTGGAAACCTCGGTCAGCCAGCGCTTGGCGATGTCGGCCGCCAGCTCGTCCTGGCCATAGCGGCGCAATCCGTCGACCGCGATCCATTGCAGCGGAGCCCAGCCATTGGGGGAATCCCACTGCTCGCCGGTGGTTACCGGAGTCGTCACGATACCGCCCGGCTGCAGCAGGGTACCCCGCACCGCGCGGGCGACATCGTCTGCCTGCAGGCCGCTCGCCGCCTGGACGAACAAAGGATAGAGGGTGGCGGCGGATAGGCGCGGGATCTGCTGGCGCTTGGTCCAGCGGTAATCGACGTAATAGCCGCCCTTGTCCAACCAGAACAGGCGGTTGAGCGCCTCCTGCCGGCGCTTGGCGCGCGCCGTGAAGTCGGCGGCGCAAGCGGCGTCGCCGGTGCGGACGCAGGCATCCGCGATCGCCTTCTCCAACCCGAACATCAGGCTGTTGAGATCGACCGGCAGGATCTCGCTGGTGACGATCGTGGCCTTGTTCTTGCCGTCCTCGAACCAGCGCGAGGAGAAATCCCAGCCGCTTTCGGCGCCGGCGCGGATATCGCGGTACAATTTGGCCGGCTCGCGGCCCGATTGGCGGGCCAGGCTCCAGTCGCGCCGATAGGCTTCGTCGCGCGGCGTGTCGCGGTCGTCCCAATATCGGTTGAGCAGCACGCCGTCGCCCAATGCCACGACATGACGGTGCGCCTGGCCGGGCTTCAGGGCCTCGGCGCCGTCCATCCAATAGGCATATTCGGCCTTGAGCCGCGGCAGGTAGCGCGCCGGTTCGTCGGCGGCCAGCAACTCGACCATCTTATAGAAGAAAGGCGGCTGTGACCGGCTGAGATAGTAACTGCGGTTTCCATTCGGAATATGGCCGTAAGTATCGATGATATAAGCGAAATCATCGAGCATGCCGCGCGCCAGGTCCCGCCGCCCGCTCTCCACCAGCCCAAGCATGGTGAAATAGGAATCCCAGTAATAGATTTCGACGAATTGCCCGCCGGGCACGATATAGGGACGGGGCAGGGGCAGCAGGCTGGACCAGGCCGGCTGGCTCTCGGCGCGGCGGGTCAGGACCTCCCACAGCGCGTCGATATGCTCGCCGAGCGGCAATCCCTGTTGAAGGACCGGTTCGGGCGTCTGTGGGGCCGGCGCGAAATGCGCCTCGACGAAGGCGCGCAGCGCTTCGGCGGTGACGGGCTTTTGCGCGCGGTAGAGCGCTAGAATCTCGGCCGGCGATGCACGGGGCGTGCCGGTCGTCATGAGCCGGTTGCCCTCCAGCGCGCCGCTTTCCGCCGCAGCGGAGAACAGCTCGCCATAGAGGATCTCCGGCGGGTCGGCGGCGCTCGCGGCGCCGGCCAGAAGACCCAATCCGACTAAAATATCAAAAGGCGTCCTTACCATTTCCGATACACCAACGACTTGTCGTACAGGATTGATAATACTGCTATAAGAGGGAACGGGTTAGTCGTCACAGTTTAGGGGCCTGGGATGAAACTTACCACTTCCACCAAATCCGCGCTGCTGGCATTGGTCAATGCAACCTTGGTTGCGATCCTGGTCGCCGCCGCCGCCATTCACATCGCCGACAACGAGGCGATGAAGGCCGCCAATCTGGCCATCGAGCGCAATCTGCGCGTGACGTGGCACGAGATCAACGGCAAGGGCGAGCTGAAACTGGCCGATGGCAAGCTGATGGCCGGCACGTCCGTCCTGGATGGCGATTTCGCGACCGTCGACAAGGTCAATGAGATGGTCGGCGGCATCGTCACCATCTTTCGGGGCGACACGCGCATCGCCACGAACGTCAAGAAGGATGACGGCTCCCGCGCCGTGGGCACGCAAATGGCGCGCAGCGCCGCCTATGATTCGGTCTTCTCCGCCAAGAAGCCCTATCGCGGCGTGGCCGACGTTCTGGGCAAGCCCCACATCAGCGGTTACGATCCCATCATCGGCGGGGATGGTTCCGTGATCGGCGTTATTTCCGTTGCCATTCCGATGTCCGATTTTAACGCCGCGGCCGAGCAATCGCGCACATGGCTGATCATCGCGACAGTGGTCTGCGCCGCGCTCGGCTTCGGCATATCGCTGATCCTGTTGCGCCGCATGCTGGGCCGTCCGCTCTCTATCGTGGTCAACGAGATCAGCCGCGTGGCGCGCGGCGATCTCGACCGGCCGATCGAGCTGATCGATCGCCAGGACGATATCGGCGACATGGCCCGCGCGGTCGAAGGTTTCCGCGTCGACGCCCAGGAGAAGCTGCGCCTGGAGGAAGCCCGCAAGCAGGAGCAGGAGCGCGAGCGTCTGGCCCGCGAACGGGCCAGCGCGGTCAACGCCTTCTCCGACGTCTTCGAACAGACCGTCAGCGCCAAGGTCGACGCGGTCGAACAGGCTGCCCGCGGCATCGACGCCACCGCCCAGACCATGGCGTCACGGGCCCAGCAGAGCGGCAGCAAATCTCTGCAGGTGGGCGAGGCGGTGACCATCACCACCGAGCGCGCCGAGGCCGCCGCGGCTTCGACCCGCGAATTGTCCCAAGCCATCAACGAGATCGCCCGGCAGGTAGCGTCCTCGACCGAGATCTCGCGGAAGGCCGTCAACGAGGTAGCAGCCATGTCCGAGCAGATGGATGGGCTGTCGGCCACGGTGAAAACGATCGGCGACGTGGTCCAATTGATCAACGACATCGCCAGCCAGACCAATCTTCTGGCGCTGAACGCCACCATCGAAGCCGCCCGCGCCGGCGAGGCCGGCAAGGGCTTCGCGGTGGTGGCGGGCGAGGTGAAGACCCTGGCCAGCCAGACCGCTCGGGCCACCGATGACATTTCCCGCAATATCAGCGCGGTGCAGGATTCGACCCGCGCCATGTCGGGCAAGATCGAGAGGGTGGTGACCACCATCCGCTCGCTCGACGAATCCTCCTCGGCGATTGCCGGGGCGGTGCAAGAGCAGGAAGCGGCGACCCGTCTGATCGCCAGCAATATCGACGAAGTCGCGGCCCAGGCCGTTGCCGTGTCGAAGAGCGTCACCGCCTTGGCCAAATCCTCGACCCTGTCGAGCGCCGGAACGGTGCGGGTGATCTGGAGCTCGACCACGTTGCGCGAGGTGGTGCAGGAGTTGCGAGCCGAGGCCCAGCAATTCGTCGACCGGGTGCGGAATTAGAGCGCGCAGATGCTGCCAGCCCGTCTGAGAGTCCTGCTGGTCGAGGACGATACCGTCAGCGCGCGCATCATAATGCGCACGCTGGAGCGCGTGCCTACCCCCAGTTTTCAAGTGGTGCATGAGGGAACACTGGTCGAAGCGCTCAGTCAGCTCAATACGGGCGGCCGTTTCGACGTCGCCATCCTCGATTTGAATCTGCCGGATTCCCTCGGAATTCAGACCTTGGCGCAATTGCAGGTGGCCGATCCCGATTTGCCGATCGTGGTGATGACCGGTGATTCCGACCCGGCCGTCGCCGAACTGGCGCTCGAAGTCGGCGCCCAGGACTACCTGATCAAAGGCGAGACCAGCGAGCGCACCATCACGCGCTGCATCCGCTACGCCATTACCCGCAAACATGCCGATCTCGACCGCAAGGCGATCTCGGACCGGCTGAACGACAGCCTCGCCGCCGAGAACAAGCGCCTCGACGAGGAAAGCGCGTTGGCCCGGGCGATGCAGTTCGGCCTGCTTCCGACACTGGAAAAGATGGGGCAATATCGCCAGGCGCGCGGCCTGGCGGTGGAGTCGTTCTTCGAACCGTCCTCGGATATAGGCGGCGATCTGTGGGGCTGCGCCGAGGCCGACGCGTTGCGCACCATCTTCTTCATGTTCGATTTCTCCGGCCATGGCGTCGGCGCCGCCCTCAATGTGTTCCGCCTTCATGCGCTGATGAGCCAGTTGGGCGGGCAGATCATCGATCCGGCGGCCACCCTGAGCCGCCTCAACGACATGCTGGTCGGCCTGCTGCCGCGCGGCCAGTATGCGACGGTGTTCCTGGCCGTGATCGACACCGCCGCCGCCACCTTGACCTGGTCGGCCGGCGGAGCGCCGCCGCCGGTGCTCTTCGCGGCGGATGGCAGCCATAAGATGCTCGACACCAAGGGCAAGCCGCTCGGCATCTCTCTCTCCGCCCATTACACCAACCGGGTCGCGGACTTTCCTGGGGGCAGCAGCCTGTTTCTCTATAGCGACGCCATGACCGAGTCCGTCGTTGGCGGCGGCAAGATGCTGGGCGAGGAACGGCTGGTATCGATGGTCAAGAAGCTCCACACGCCCGCCGGAACCGACATTCAAGGGCTGATCGCGCGCTTCTACGATACGGTCAAGACTCCGCTCGACGACGATCTTACCGCCGTCTCGATCTGTCATATCGCCACGGCGGCCGCGACGCAGCCGGTGCATACCCAATCCTCGGCCCCGCTGCTGCTGACCTCGCGGCGGCTCGAGGTGGTCGATGTCGGGCTGGCGCCGCCTTACAGCGGCTTCATCGAGATCGGCGCCGATGGCGTTTCCGATGTCGGTCTGGCCTGCCTCGATGCGGCCGAGCAGGGGGGATTGTGCCTGTCCTTGAGTGTCGCCGGGGCCTGGGCCTGCTGCGCGGCTAACCTGCTGGCCACGGCGGTCAGCCGCCGCTTCGGGGGAAATCGCGACTGGGCGGCGGTCGAGCACTGCCTGTCCGAGGCGATCACCAACGCGATGATCCATGGCGGGCTCGGGGTGGATAGTTCGCTGCGCGAGACTCCCGAGAGCCTGGCTGAATATGCCCGGTCCATCCAGGAAGGGTTGAGCGACCCCGCCCGCGCCACAAAACGCGTCGAAGTGACGGTGGTCCCCTTGCCGCGAGGCGATCTGCAAATTACCGTCTATGACCGGGGCGAGGGATATGATTTCGACGCCAAGATGAATCGGGCGGCGGTGCCGGGCGCCAAACATGGGCGAGGCCTGGCCCTGATCCGGAAAGCGGCGAAATCAGTGACCAGCCGCGATGGCGGACGCACGTTGGCAATGACGATCTAGAAGGGGTAAGTCATGAATTTTCAATATGATGAGGATTCTTCCGGGATCACTGTCCGCATGACGGGCGATCTCAATTTCTCCGCCAATGGCGAGTTCCGCCAGGTGCTGGAGCGTCTCGCCACGGCCAAGGGCCGGCAGGTGACCTTCGACCTGGCGGGCGTGCCGCATATCGATTCGGTCGGGCTTGGGCTGCTCTATATCGCCAAGGAGGAGTCCTCCGGCCGGATCCGTCTCAAATCGCCGCAGAACAGCATCATGAAGATGCTCGAACTGACCGAGGCCGACGCCGATTTCGACATCGTACGCTGAAACTCCCGGATACTGATCCAGATCAATGCGACCCCGCACCCGCCATGATTGTTTGGCCTGGGTTGCAAGAGGGGTTGAATGTCATGTCCTGGATCAAGTTCCTGGTTTCGTTCCTGGCCGGCCGCCGGGCGCCGTCCTACCGTCTGGGCGAAGCGCTGGCCAGCCTGCCTGAGGCGATGGCGCTGTTCGACGAGAGCGATCGGCTGGTCTATTGCAATGAGGCGTTCCGCCGCGCCTATCGCATTCCCTCCGACGCGCGCGCCCGCGGCCGCAGTTTTCCGGCCATTCTCTATACCTCGCGCCTGTTCGAGATCGCCGAGTATCCCTTGCGCGATCCACGCGGCGATGAGATGTGCGACCGCATCCTGGGCTATCATTGCGCCGCTCATGGCGAGACGCTGGTTCTGCCGCGCCACGATGGCGGTCACACCGAGTTCCGCGCCCTGCGCACCAGGAATGGCTGCACCCTGACCACTCGGCTGGAAATCCCCGGGGCCGGGCATACCTACGATGATCGCGTGGTCGATTTCCAGAGCGCTTATTTAGCGCGGAAAATGTAATTTTTTCAGGCCGCTGGCATTGCCAGGGCGGCCGCGAATCCCCATCCTTGTGCTGGAACCACCACACATTCGGGGACAATCATGAAATTCGAAGGTTTCTTCGCGCCGGCGCGCGCCGCGCTGCTGGCCGCCGGTTTCGCCATGGCCGCTTTCACCGGCGCGGATGCGCTGGCTTCGGCGCCGATGGCCAAGACTAACGCGCCTGGCTTCTACCGCTTCATGCTGGGCGATTTCGAGGTCACCGCGCTCAATGATGGCACCACCGACCTGCCGGTCGACACCCTGCTCAAGGGCCTCAGCAAGGAGCAGACCGACGAGATCCTGGCCAAGAACTTTCTCAAGAGCCCGCTGGAAACCTCGTTCAATGCCTTCCTGATCAATACCGGCGCCAAGCTGGTGTTGGTCGATACCGGCGCCGGCGGCAATTTCGGGCCGACGCTCGGCAGGATGTTGGCCAATTTCAAAGCCTCGGGCTATCAGCCGGAGCAGGTCGACGAGATCTACATCACCCACTTTCATGGAGACCATATCGGCGGTCTCCTGGCCGACGGCAAGGCGGCTTTCCCCAATGCCGTGGTGCGCGCCGACAAGCAGGAAGCCGATTACTGGCTGAACGAAGACAATGCCAAGAAGGCGCCGGACGCCATGAAGGGCTTCTTCCAGGCGGCCAAGGCCGATCTCGGTCCCTATATCTCGGCCGGCAAGTTCAAGCCCTTCACCGGCGCCACCGAACTGGTGCCCGGCATCAAGGCCGTGCCGACCGGTGGTCATACGCCCGGCCATAGCATCTATGTGGCGGAGAGCCAGGGCCAGAAGTTGGTGCTGGTCGGCGACCTGGTCCATGTCGGCGCGGTGCAGTTCCCCGATCCGAGCGTGGTGATCGGCTTCGACAGCGACAGCAAGGTCGCCGAATCCGAACGTCAGAAAGCCTTCGCCGACGCCGCAAAGGGCGGTTATCTGCTGGGCGGCGCGCATCTGTCCTTCCCCGGCATTGGCCATCTGGTCGCCGAGGGCAAGGGCTACCGCTTCCTGCCGTTGAATTTCACGCAGATCCACTAAGAGGTTGCGACGGGCGGCATTCACTCTCTTCGTGTCGCGAAAGCCGCCGGTCGCTCGGATTCAGCGTCGATCAGCACCCTGCCGTAATTCAAGGCCGCTCTGGCTCGTATCGGAACTTGTTTCGATACGAGCCAGAGCGGAGCATTCACGCTGTGTGTGGATCCCACGCGCCTCAAGGCCGCTCGCTTCCCGCCTCGGCCATTCTCCGCCTTGAAATACCATACCCCCCTATAGTATTTTCCGGGGCATGGGTCATATCGCTCAAGAGAAGCAGAAGCTTCTGAACCGCATCCGCCGTTTGCGCGGCCAGCTCGACGCGATCGAACGCTCGGTCGAGCAGGAAGGCTCCTGCGTCGATATTCTCCAGCAGATTACCGCCTGCCGCGGCGCGATGAACGGCCTGCTGACCGTCGTGCTGGAGGACCATATCCGCAGCCATCTGATGCCGGTCGACGAGGATCCCGCCGAAAAGGTCGGCGATGCCCGCGAGCAACTGATCGACATTGTGCATTCTTATTTCAAGTGAAGGCGGTCATGAGCGACTTTTACGAACATCCTTTCGCCTCCTATAACGATCACGTCTTCCTGGGTGCCGCGCACAAATCCAATGAGCGCAAGACCTGGGCGGTCATCGTGCTGTGCTCGGTGATGATGGTCGCCGAGATCGGCGGCGGCACGCTCTTTGGCTCGCTGGCCCTGGTGGCCGACGGGCTGCACATGTCGACCCATGCCGGCGCCATGCTGATCGCGGCGCTCGCCTACACTTATGCCCGGAAACACGCCCGCGATCCGCGCTTCGTGTTCGGCACCGGCAAGCTGGGCGATCTGGCCGGCTTCACCAGCGCCATCATCCTCGGCATGATCGCCATCCTGATCGGCTATGAGGCGATCGAGCGCCTGTTCGCCCCGGTGTCGATCAATTTTTCCGAGGCGATTCCGATCGCGGTGGCTGGCCTGCTGGTCAATATCGCCAGCGCCTGGCTGCTGAGCGGCGATCATGAGGGGCATGGCCATGCTCACCACGGCCATGCGCACGACCATGAGCATGAGGACGAGCATAAGCACGATCATCATGCCCATGACCACCATGACCATGACCACCACGATCACGGCCATGACCACGCGCATCACGACCACGGGGCGCATGCCCCGGAAAAGAGCCAGGACACCCGCGACCTCAATATGCGCGCGGCCTATATCCATGTGATCGCCGACGCCGCGGTCTCGGTGCTGGCCATCGGCGGATTGCTGCTCGCGCGCTATTTCGACTGGGTCTGGATGGACCCGGTGGCCGGTATCGTCGGCGCCCTGGTGATCGCCAACTGGTCCTATGTGCTGATCAAGGCGGCCGGCGCGGTGCTGATGGATGTCCGCCCCGACGACGCTGTGGCGAAGAAGGTCAGAACGGCGGTGGAAGGGGTGGGCGATCGCCTGGTCGATCTGCATATCTGGCGCCTGGGTCCGGGCCATCTCGGCGCCGTGGTCTCGGTGATCAGCATCTATCCGGACCGCAATCCGGCCTTCTATCACCGGCTCCTGGGCGAGTGCAAATCCTTCTCCCATGTCACCGTCGAGGTAAATATCGGGCAGTAATTGGGGTTTCGCGGAATCTCGTGTTGGCCCCTGGGACAAGCCACGAGAACACGGATTGAACGGATTTAAGCGGATTGAACGGATGGCGTTTCAGCGGCGCAGCCAATCTTTCCTCGCTCGAGCAGAGATAGTTTCGCCTGCGGCGCTGAAAATCCGTGAAATCCGCCTAAATCCGTTAAATCCGTGTTCTCCTGCAGTGAAGCCGGGAGCTCACACGAGTTTCCGCGAAAGCCCGCTACTCCCCGTGCGCCGGTTCCGGCGGGATCGCCAGGTGGTCGATCGGCATCTTGCCCATATTGTCCTTGAGCCAAGCGACGATCCTGGCCTCGATGTCGGCGGCGTCGGCGCCGTCGATCCGGTGCTTGTACAGCACGCCGAGCGTCCGATCCTCGTCCTGCACGACCCGGGCGGCCCAGATGTCGCCGTTCTTGTCCTCGGGATAGACGTAATAGAAGGCCATGTAATAGCTCATCCGGCCCTTATAGGCCGGGTCGGGCGCGGTGAAGGGCAGGACGAGCTTGCCGCCCTGCGCCTTGATGCTGCCCAGCATCGATTCGGCCATGCCCTGAGCGGTTATGGCGTGGCCCTTGCCGTCGGTCTTGTCGAGGTAATTGACGATGATCTCGTCATGGGCCTGGTCGGGGTCCTGCCCCTCGGGCGCGTAATAGACGCCCCAGCCATTATTGATCGTGCCCATGGCGCGGCAGTCGAACTGCACCCCGTTGAAGGTGATTGACGCCGGTTGTTCGGCCAAGGCCACGCCGGTCCAGGCGGCCAGAAGGAAAGCCGCCGCGGTGAGACGCATCATAGGGGTTCCGCGGTCACCGGCGGGCGGTTGGTCCAGCGCTGCAGCAGAAGCAGCAGATTCTCGGGGTCGAACGGCTTGGCGATATGATCGCTCATGCCGGCGTCCATGGCGCGCAGGCGATCGGCTTCGGTGGCATTGGCGGTCATGGCGATGATCGGCAGGGTGGCGAAGCGGGCCTTGGTGCGGATCTCGCGGGTGGCCGCATAGCCGTCCAGCACCGGCATCTGGATATCCATCAGCACGGCGTCGAAGGGCTCGTTCAGCACCGCGTCCACACCCTCGCGGCCATTGACCGCGACGGTGATTTCAATGCCGGCCTTGGTCAGGATTTCCTCGGCCACCATGCGGTTGATCTCGTTGTCCTCGACCAGGAGGACGCGGGTGCCAGTCGGGAACATGATCTCGTTTCCGCTCGTGGTGATTTTGCCGGTCAGGCGGAAGCAGCGCTCGAGCGTCTCGATCAGCTGACCGCGATTGACCGGCTTGGACAACATGCCGTCCAGCCCCAGCGACAGGACATGGGGCAGAACCTCGTCATGACCATAGCCGCTCACCATGATGATGCGCGGCTGAGGCAGATCGTCGCGGGCATGCAGCCGACGGATGGTCTCGACGCCGTCGAGATCGGGCATCATCCAGTCGATGATGAGCAGGTCATAGGGCTCCTTGACGGAAGCCGCGACCGCTTCGAGCACCTGCAGGCCGCCCGCCACCGATTCGGCGCGGCAGCCCATGCCGGCCAGCATCGCCGAGATGGTATGACGCACCAGCAGATTGTCGTCGGCGACCAACACCTTGAGGCCACTGAACAGGGTGGCGATGGAGCGGGGTTCCTGTGCCGCCGGATCGGTGTCCTTGCCGAGCCGCAGGGTGAACCAAAAGGTGGATCCGCGGCCGGGAATGGAATCGACGCCGATTTCGCCGCCCATCATGCCCACCAGCTGCTTGCAGATCGCCAGCCCCAGCCCGGCGCCGCCGAAGCGGCGGGTGAGCGAGCTCTCGGCCTGGGTGAAGGGGGTAAACAGCTGCTTCTGTTGCCCTTCGGTCAGGCCGATGCCGGTGTCGGTGACCGAGAATCTCAGGAACATGCCATGTTCGCTGCTGCCGATCAGCTTGCAAGCGACGGTGATGACGCCCTTTTCGGTGAATTTCAGCGCGTTGTTGGCCAGATTGGTGAGGATCTGATTGAGCCGCAGCGGGTCGCCGCGCAGGCGGGACGGGATGCGGCTATCGATATCGAACACCACTTCGAGCCCCTTGGCGCCGGCCGGCAGGGCGATCAGGTCGGACAGGGTCCGCATGATGTCGTCGAGCTTGAAGGAGACCACCTCGAGCGACAGGTGCCGCGCCTCGATGCGCGAGAAATCGAGAATGTCGTCGATGATGCCCAGCAGCGACTTGGCGGCGCTGTCGATCTTCGAGACATAGTCGCGCTGGTGGTCGTCCAGCCGCGTGCGCGTGATCAGATGTGACAGCCCGATCACCGCGTTCATCGGCGTGCGGATCTCGTGACTGATATTGGCCAGGAAATCGGTCTTGGCGCGGCTGCTCTGTTCGGCCTGCTGGCGCGCCACCTCGAGTTCGGCGGTCCGGGTCTTGACCAACTCCTCCAACTGCGACCGGCGTTCGCCCAATTGGCGTTCGGTTTCGCTCTGGCGGGCCAGCAGCAGATTGTAGGCGGACACCACCGATCCCAGCTCGTCGTCGCTCTTCCATTCGACCGGCTGACGGAACTGACCCGACACATCCTCGGCGCGCTCGGCCATGGCGCGGTCCAGCCGGTGCAGCGGCTGCAGAATGGCGCGGGAAAGCAGCACAACCTGGGCCGACAGCAGCACCGTCAGCGGCACCAGGAAGGCCAGCATGATCAGGCATTGGCGGTGGAAGGCGTCTTCCACATCGTCGAGATACAAGCCGGTGAGCACCACCCAGCCCCAGGGCAGATAGGATTTGGCGTAGGCCAGCTTGGCGACCGGCTCGCCGCCTTCGGGACGCGGGAAGTCGAAGCGATAATAGCCGCCGCCGGCTTGGGCGATGTCGATCAGCGCCCGCAAATCGAAGCGGCCGGGCGGATTGCCATTGAGCTGATAGGGGACGGAGCCGCCTTCCCATTCGGGATGGGCGCCGTGCACCAGGGCCGAGCCCTGACCCGACAAGACGATCAAATAGCCTTCGCGGCCATAGCGGATATGGCGGAGCGAGTCGAGGGCGAGGGCTTGCGCGTCGGCTTCGGAGAGGCGGCCGGCCTGGGCTTCGGCATGGAGCTGGTCGATGACCGAGGTGGCGGACTCCACCACCGAGCGCAATTCGGTCTTGCGCTCGCTCAGCATTGCGTCCCGGTTCATCCACAAACCGCCGACGGCCGTGATCAGACAGCCCAACTCGGCGATAATGAGAATTACCAGCAGCTTCTTCGCAACACCCCCCACTTTCATGCGATCGTCCGAAGTCGTTGAAGCGCGCTATGGCATGCGCTGAACTGGCCAGAAGATGACGTGGTTGCGCCACTCCCAAAAGAGGGACAACCGATGGTAACAGACGCGAACCGTTTGTCCATCGCTCTGTAAGCTTTTCTAAAGGAAGCGTAAAGAAGCGTCAGGCAAGCCATGGGGGGTTTGCCTTGTTCGACCCTACGATATCTGCTAGGGTCCGCGCTCGAACGCCTGGCCGTCCGGACAGGTTTCCAACGATCATAAGATCGCGCACCTCAACGCCGAGAATTCCGCATTGAATACAGTCGCAACGCCTCCTTCCTTCGACATCACACCCGTGACCATCGAAGAGGAGATGAAACGCTCCTATCTCGATTACGCGATGAGCGTAATCGTTGCCCGTGCGCTGCCCGATGTGCGCGACGGTCTGAAGCCGGTGCATCGCCGCATTCTTCATGCGATGAAGGAAGGCGGTTACGAGTTTAACAAGCCGTTCCGCAAATCGGCCCGCATCGTCGGCGACGTGATGGGTAAATATCACCCGCATGGCGACTCCTCGATCTATGACGCCATGGTCCGCATGGCGCAGGATTTCTCGATGCGCCTCATGCTCATCGACGGGCAGGGCAATTTCGGGTCGATGGACGGCGATAAGGCCGCGGCGATGCGTTACACCGAGGCGCGCCTGTCGCGCGCGGCGCATTCGCTGATCGACGATATCGATAAAGAGACGGTCGACTTCCAGCCGAACTACGACGATAGCGAGCATGAGCCGACGGTTCTGCCGGCGCGCTACCCCAATCTGCTGGTCAATGGCGCGGGCGGCATCGCTGTCGGCATGGCCACCAATATCCCGCCGCACAATCTTGGCGAGGTGATCGACGCCTGCTGCGCTTTCGTCGACAATCCCGACGTGACGCTGGACGAGTTGATGGAACTGGTTCCGGCACCGGATTTCCCCACGGGGGGCATCATTCTCGGCCGCGCCGGCACCCGGTCCGCATACACCACCGGCCGCGGCTCGGTGATCATGCGCGCCCGCTGCGCCTTCGAGGAGATTCGCAAGGACCGCACCGCGATCGTCGTCACCGAGATCCCCTATCAGGTCAACAAGTCGCGCCTGATCGAGCAGATCGCCGAACTGGTGCGCGACAAGAAGATCGAAGGCATCTCCGATCTGCGCGACGAGTCGGACCGCGATGGCGTCCGTGTGGTGATCGAGCTGAAGCGCGACGCCGTGCCGGACGTGGTCCAGGCCCAGCTCTACCGTTTCTCGCAGCTGCAGACCAGCTTCGGCGTCAACTGCCTGGCGCTGAATGGCGGCCGCCCGCAGATGATGACTCTGGCCGAGATCATCAAGGCGTTCGTCGAGTTCCGCGAAGAGGTCATCACACGGCGCACCGTGTTCCTGCTGGGCAAATCCCGCGAACGCGCCCACATCTTGGTCGGCTTGGCCCTGGCCGTGGCCAATCTCGACGAAGTGATCGCGCTGATCCGCAACGCGCCCGATCCGAGCACGGCGCGTGAGCAATTGATGGCGAAGGCCTGGCCGGCCGACGACGTCGAAGTGCTGATCAAGCTGATCGACGAGCCGGGCCGCGGCATCGAGGATGGCAAATACACGCTGTCCGAAACCCAGGCCAAGGCCATCCTGGATCTGCGCCTGCACCGCCTGACCGGCCTTGAACGCGATAAATTGCATGACGAGCTCAATGAGATCGGCAAGGAGATCGAAGAGTTCCTGCTGATCCTGTCGTCGCGTGCGCGCCTGATGGAAATCCTGCGCGAAGAGCTGGTCGAGATGAAGACCCAGTTCGCCAATCCGCGCCGGACCACCATCGAAGAGTCGGAATTCGAAGTCGATATCGAGGATCTGATCGCCCGCGAGGACATGGTGGTGACGGTGACCAACACCGGCTACATCAAGCGCGTGCCCTTGTCCGAATACCGTGCCCAGCGCCGCGGCGGCAAAGGCCGCTCGTCGATGGCGGTCAAGGAAGAGGATTTCGTCACCGATCTGTTCGTGGCGAACACCCATACGCCGATGATTTTCTTCTCCTCGAACGGCATCGCCTACAAGATGAAGGTCTATCGCCTGCCGCTCGGCAGCCCGCAATCGAAGGGCAAGGCGATGATCAATCTGCTGCCGCTTGAGCTGGGAGAGACCATTTCGACCGTCATGCCGTTGCCCGAGGACGAGGAAAGCTGGGGCAATTTGCACATCATGTTCGCGACCCAGGCCGGCGGCGTGCGCCGAAACCTGCTGTCCGATTTCACCGACATCCGCGCCAATGGCAAGATCGCCATGAAGCTGGATGAAGGCGATCACCTGGTTGGCGTGCACACCTGTTCCGAGGATGAGGACGTGCTGCTGGCCACCAAGGGCGGCAAGTGCATCCGCTTCCCGGTCACCGACGTGCGCGTCTTCGCCGGCCGCACCTCGACCGGCGTGCGCGGCATCCGCCTGGAAGAGGGCGACAGCGTCATCTCCATGTCGATGCTGCACCATGTGCGCTATGATTCCGAGACCCGCGATGCCTATGCCCGCGGCGAACTGTCGGCCGAGCAGATGGAACAGATGAAGGCCGAGGAGCAGGAAATCCTCACCGTCAGCGTCAATGGCTACGGCAAGCGCACCTCCGCTTACGAATACCGGATCACGGGCCGCGGCGGCTCGGGTATCGCCAATATGGAGCTGACCGACAAGACCGGTCCGACCGTGGTGGCGTCTTTCCCCGTGCTGCACGAAGACGGCGTCATGCTGGTCACCAACGCCGGCAAGCTGATCCGCACGTCGGTCGAAAGCGTCCGCATCGTGGGCCGCAAGACCCAGGGCGTGATGATGCTGCGCACCGCCGAGGACGAGCAGGTGATGTCCGTGGCGCGCCTGGCGGATCTCGGCAACGCCGATGAGGCAGCCGAAGGCGAGGAGGGCGAAGGCGTCGACGGCGCCGAGACTCCCGCGGGCACCGAAGAAGCCTAAGCCGGTTGGGGGACTGGAAAAATGGGCGGTAACTTGGGGCAGCCGCGTATCGGGATCTATCCGGGCACGTTCGATCCCATCACCTATGGCCATCAGGACATCATTCAGCGCGCCGCGCGAATCGTGGACCGGCTGATCGTCGCGGTGGCCAGCAATGCCGGCAAGGGACCGATGTTCACGGTCGATGAGCGGGTCTCGCTGGTGCAGGACGATATCGGCGGCTGGAAGACCAGCGCGGGCATGGCCATCGAGGTCCGTGCCTTCGACACGCTACTGATGAACTTCGCCGTATCCTGCGGAGCCGGCGTCATCATTCGTGGGCTTCGCGCCGTCTCCGATTTCGAATATGAATTCCAGATGGCCGGCATGAACAGCCGGATCAATCCGGATGTCGAGACGGTATTCCTGATGGCGTCCGAGCGCTGTCAGTTCATTTCATCGAGATTTGTCAAGGAAATCGGCCGCTTGGACGGCGACATCTCGTCCTTTGTCTCACCGCTGGTGCAGGAAAGGCTGAACGATCGCTGGGCCGCCGAGAAAGCAGAGGGAGCTTGAACATGAGTGACGCTAAGGACCTGGATCTGGAGAATACCCTCTATCTGGATCTGAAGGATGGACGGGTGGTGATCAATCTTCGCCCCGACCTCGCGCCCAACCATGTGGCGCGCATCAAGGAACTGGCCCGCGAGGGCTTTTATGACGGCGTGGTGTTCCACCGCGTCATCGACGGTTTCATGGCCCAGGGCGGGGATCCGACCGGTTCGGGCATGGGCGGCTCGGGCAAGAAGCTCGACGAGGAATTCTCGCGCGTCGCCCGCCACGTGCGCGGCACCTGCTCGATGGCCCGCAGCCAGAACCCGAACAGCGCGGACAGCCAGTTCTTCATCATGTTCGACGACGCCCGCAGCCTCGACGGCCAGTACACGATCTGGGGCGAAGTGGTCGAGGGCATGGAGTTCGTCGACAACATCAAAAAAGGCAGTTCCTTCTCCAACGGCACCGTGAAGGATCCGGACGCTATTGTCCGTATGCAGGTCGCCATCGACGTTAAAGAGTGAGCCATATGCGCCTCCTGTCCTGCCTGTTCGCGTTGTTCATCGGCTTATCCGCGACTTTTGGCGGCAACGGAATGGCGGCCTACGCCGCCGGGGCCGAACCGATCACCGATCCCGAGAATACTCTCGTACTGATGCTCAAGACGGGGAAGGTGGTGATAGCCCTCAGGCCGGACCTGGCGCCGCACACCGTGATGCGCGTCAAACAGCTGACGCGGCAGGGCTTCTATGACGGCACGCCGTTCCACCGCGTCATCGAGGGCTTCATGGCGCAGGGCGGCGATCCGACCGGCTCGGGAATCGGCGGTTCCGGCTTCAAGCTGCAGGCCGAATTCTCGGCCGAGCCGTTTCTGCGCGGCGTCGTCTCGATGGCGCGCGCTTCGGGCTTCGACAGCGCGGACAGCCAGTTCTTCATCGTTCTGGCGGATAGCCATAAGCTCGACGGCAAATACACCATCTTCGGCACCGTCATCGACGGCATGGATCATGTCGACGAGATCAAGAAGGGCGACGAGAGCAAGGATGGCCGCGTTACCGCTCCCGACCGTATCGTCTGGATGAAAGTGGCCTCCGACGTTAAGGAGTGAGGACATGAGGTTCCTGGGCGCCTGCGCGGGCATGACGATGTTCCTGTTCTGCGCCGTCTCCGCTCAGGATCGGCTTCCCGAAATCCCCCCCGACAAGCTGACCGACGCTCAAAAAGAGGCGTCCAAGACCTTCTTGGAAGATCGCAAGGTCGCGGTCTTCGGTCCGTTCGTGCCGCTGCTGCGCAGCCCGCAATTGATGCTGCAGGCCATGTCGATGGGCGACTATCTGCGCTACAACAATTCCCTGCCGCCGAAGATCAACGAGTTCGTTATCCTGATCACGGCTCGTGTTTGGACTCAGCAGCTGGAATGGCAGATCCACCAGCCGATCGCGCTCAAAGCCGGATTGTCGCCCGCCATCGCCGACGCCGTCGCCAAGGGCGAACGCCCCAACGGCATGGACGAGGCGGAAGAGATCGCCTGGGAGTTCTCGAGCCAGCTCCATCGCGACAGACAGGTCGATGATAAAACCTGGGCCCGCGCCGTCGCCCAATTCGGCGAGAAGGGCGCGGTCGATATGGCGGGAACCTGCGGCTATTACAGCTTTTTGGCCATGTCGATGAATGCCGCGCAAACCGCGCCGGACCCGACCAAACCACTGCTTCCGGTATTGCCAAAACACTAATTGACCAAGGCCCGGCTCGCCACTATGGTGTGCCCCCTCCGCACAGGCGAGCGCGTAGCTCAGTCGGTAGAGCAACTGACTTTTAATCAGTAGGTCCCGGGTTCGAGCCCCGGCGCGCTCACCAAGCATTCCACCATTTTGCTTGGTAACCCTCGCCAGTTTTTCAATTTCATCCGTTCGGCTTCACTCGCTTAGCCGTCAAGGATAGAAAAGCGCAAATATATCCCCAGATTGGGACCTTCCAGTGCCTGGTCGTTTCCTATATAGAATCCAGCCAGGAGAAGGGTGGGGTTTTGGTAATTTTTTCTATTCAAAAAGCGTGTAACTCACCCGCTTTGTGAATGAAATATTTCATTGCTTCACCCATCTGTGGTTTAACGGATGGGTTGGTCACCATGGCACGTGTCGAGGATTTGTGGTCTGGGCCCGAGCAGAGCCGGGATTCCGCTTTTTACCTGGAGAAGCAGGCGAACCGGGAATCCAACGCGCGCACCTATGCCCGTAATATTCACATCGCCATCGCCCGCGCCGAGGGCATCTTCGTCACCGATGTCGATGGCCGCCAATATTACGATTGCCTGAGCGCCGCCGGCACGCTGGCGCTGGGCCACAATCATCCGTTCGTGCGGGAGGCGCTTCTCCGCGCCATGGAGGAGGGGGTGCCGATGCAGACCCTCGACCTGGCGACGCCGCTCAAGGACGCCTTCGTCGACGCGCTGTTCTCGACCCTGCCCGAGACTTTCGCCAAGGATGCCCGCATCCAATTCTGCAGCCCGGCCGGCACTGACGCCATCGAGGCGGCGATCAAGCTGGTCAAGACGGCCACCGGCAAGCCCACCATGCTGTCCTTCCAGGGCGGCTATCATGGCCATACCCAGGGCGCGCTGGCGCTGATGGGTAATCTGGGGCCGAAGAGCAAGGTGGCCGGTGTCGCTTCGGGGGCGCAGATCCTCCCCTATCCCTACAGCTACCGCTGCCCCTTCGGCCGCGGCGGCGCCGAGACCGCCCGTCTCTCCGCCGCCATGCTGCGCAACTTGCTGGCCGATCCCGAGGGCGGCGTGCTGCCGGCCGGCATGGTGTTGGAGACCGTGCAGGGCGAGGGCGGGGTGATCCCGGCCCCGGTCGAGTGGCTGAAGGAAATCCGCACGATCACGCGTGAGGCCGGCGTGCCGATGATCGTCGACGAAGTGCAGAGCGGCTGGGGCCGCACGGGCCGTCTGTATGGTTTCGAGCATGGCGGCATCGAGCCCGATGTTCTGGTCCTGTCCAAAGCCATCGGCGGCGGCCTCCCGATGGCGGTGATCATCTATAAAGGGGAACTCGACCGCTGGCAGCCCGGCGCGCATGCCGGCACTTTCCGCGGCAACCAGCTGGCCATGGCCGCGGGCCTGGCGACGCTGCAGGTGATCCGCGAGGACAACCTGGTCGCCAACGCCGCATCCATGGGCGAGCGGCTCGCCGCCCATCTGCGCGAGATCCAGAAAGAATTCCCGCTGATCGGCGATGTGCGCGGCCGCGGCCTGATGATCGGCGCCGAAATCATCGATCCAGAGGGCCAGCCGAACGCGCTGGGCCATCCGGCGCAGGGCGGCGAAATAGCCCGCGCCGTGCGCGCCGAATGTCTGCGCCGCGGCCTGATCCTCGAACTGGGCGGCCGTCATGGGGCGGTCGTCCGCTTCCTGCCGCCGCTGACGGTGACGGTTGACCAAATTGACGCCGTCTGCGGCATCTTCCGCGAGGCCTGCGCCCAGGTGGCGCAAAGCCTCCGGCGCGCAATCGCCGTCTGAGGAGCCCGTCATGGCCGCCACGCAAGGGCTCCGCTCAAGGATCCGCTTAGGCTCGTTGAAGAGCGAGACCAAGCTGACCATCCTGCTGTTCCTGGTTTCCTTCTTCATTTCCGGCATGCCGCGCGTCTATACCCAGACGGCGGCGCATACGCTGTTCCTCGATCTCTACGGCTCGTCGGCCCTGCCTTACGCCTATTTCGCCGAAGCGTTGTTCGTGCCTTTCATCGGTTGGCTCTACATGCTGGCGGAGCGGCGGCTGCCGATCCGCTCGCTGATGCTCGGCGTGCTGGCGGTCGATGCGCTGGTGCTGATCGCGTTCCGTGTCTGCATCGGCCTGGGCGTGCCGTTCTCGGCGGCCGGCACCATCGTCTGGTTCGAGGCGGAATTCGTCCTGTCCAGTCTCGTGTTATGGGGCCTGGCCAACCACATGATGACGCTGCGCCAAGGCAAGCGACTGTTCGGTTTCGTCAGCGCCGGCGAGCCGGTGGCGATCATCGCCTGCGGTCTGACCACGCCGATGCTGCTGAAATTCCTCCGCCCGGAGGATTTGTTCCTGTTCTCGGCCCTGGGCGCCAGTATCGGCATCGCGCTGATCATCGCGATCAAATCCCGTTTCGCCCCGGCCGTCGGCGGGCATGAGGAAGAGGGGGAAGGCGAGGAGGGCGAGGACGCCCCGGCCGCGGGCACCCGCGAAGAGCCCTGGTGGAAGAACCGCTACATCCAGGTCATGGTCTTCACCTTGATCCTGGCGCAGCTCTGCTATTTCATCCTCGACAACGCCTTCTATATGGAAGCCAGCGCCCGCTATCCCGAGGAAGCGGATCTCGGCGGTTTCCTGGGCATCTATTCGGCGATCGTCGGCGCCGTCAGCCTGGTCTGCAGCCTGTTATTGGCCGGTCCGATCGTGCGCCGCTTCGGCATCCGCGGCGGCCTTCTGACCACGCCGCTGCTGCTGGCCCTGGGATGCGGGGCCACGGTCCTGGCCGGCTATTTCGGTCTGGGCGGCGTGTCGATGCTGTTCTGGATGGTCATCGGCAATAAGATCGTCAACCAGGCCGCGCTCTATACGATCGACAAGACCAACTCGATAACCCTCTATCAGCCTCTACCGACGCGCCAGCGCTCGCAGGTGCAGGCGGCGCTGGAAAGCATGATCGAGCCGTTGTCGGGCGGCCTGTCGGGTGTGATCCTGTTCGTGCTGATCGATTGGCTGGGGTTCGGCTCATTCCACATCACCCATGTGATCTGCGGCCTCGCGCTGGGCTGGCTGGGCATGGTGCTTGTACAGCATCGCGGCTATCTGTCGGCGCTGCGTAACGCGCTCAAGGGCCGCGCGCTGATCGGCCGGGACCTGTCCTACGACACCGAGGAGGCCGTCGCCTATCTCAAGGCCGGCCTCGTCAGCACGCGGCCGGGCGAGGTGATCTACAGCCTGCGCATGCTCGAGAAGACCCCGTGGAAGCCGGAGCTGGCCGAGGTCGCGGCTTTGTTGGCTCATCCCTCGATCGATGTGCGTCTCGACGCCGCCCGTCGGATCGAGGCAGGCAAACTGCCGGCCAGCCTGGAGATGATCCAGGAGCAATTGACCGCCGAGACCTCGCCGAGCGCACGCGGCGCCCTGGTGGAAGCCCTGTCGGCGGCCCCTCTCGACGATCTGGTCGGCGCGATGCTGCCCTATCTGGAAGATCGGGTGCCGGAAGTCCGGCTGTCCGCCTTCGTCGGCATGATCCGCCATGGCGGCATCGAGGGCATCGTCGAAGTCGGCGGACGCTTGCTGGCGGCGGAAAAGTCCTCGCTGGCGGTCGAGCGCCGCTTCGCCGCTCAGGTGATCGAGCATGTGGCCTCGCCGCAGCTCTATCGGCCGCTGCTGAGCCTGCTGGTCGATCGTGATCTCGATGTCCGGCGAGCCGCCCTGGCCGCCGCCAAACAGGTCAAGATGCCGCGTCTGTGGCCTTCGATCTTCGAGAGCCTCAAGCTGCACGGCATGGAAAAGCCGGCCATGGCGGCCATGGTCGCTATCGGCGCGCCGATTGTGCCGGCCGCCCGCGACATCGCCGCGGCGCCCGGCGCCAATGACCGCGTGCGTCAGGCGGTGCTCGCCGTGTTAGGCCAGATCGGCACTGAAGAGGCGCTTTCCTTCCTGACCGCGCATATCGGTCATCAAGACCGCCGCCTGCATCGCGGCGCGCTGCTGGCGCTGTGGCGGCGCAAGCAGCGTCTGGATCAGAGCCATTGGCCGATGATCTATGCCTGCCTGACGGCCGAGATGGTCGAGGCGCGCACTCTGCTCGCCGCCTGGCTCGATTGCCGCAAGGAAGGCGATGCCCGCGCCGAGGTGCTGCTGTCCGCCCTTGACCAGGAGCTCTCCCTGGTGATCGACGACATCTTCCAGATGCTGGCCCTGGTGCTGCACGACAACGACCTGCACGAGGCGCGCACTTTCTTTCTGAATGGCGACGCCAATCAGCGTGCTTTCGTATTGGAAATGCTCGATAACGCGCTCGACCGCGACACCAAGGACGCGGTGCTGCCGTTCCTCGAGGCCGAGAGCACGCAAGAGCGCGCCGCCAAGCTGCCGAGCGCCGATTATGAGGCGCTGCCCCGCGCCGAGCGCATCGCCGGCTTGGCCGCCGAGCCGGAAGGCAAGCTGCTCGACTGGACCCGCGCCTGCCTGCTCTATGCCGCCGATCCCGCCTCCCTGCCGACTGCCGTCATCGAGGCGGCGACCCACTCCGACAATTCCGCCCTGCACACCGTCGGCCTCTGGCTGGGCGCCGGCCGCCCGGATTTTGGAAAGGACCGTTCCATGCTGTTGACCATCGAGAAAGTGCTGGCCCTGCGCGGCGTCGCCATCTTCGCCGAGATCAAGGAGGAGTATCTCAGCCATATCGCCGCCTCGGCCGCGGAAGTGCGTCTGGCGCCCGGCGAGACTCTCTTCAGCCAGGGCGAATTCGGCACCGCGCTCTATGTCATTTACAGCGGCAAGCTGCAGGTGCTGGTCGGCGACCGCGTCCTGGCCGAACTCGGCGAGCGCGAGGTGGTCGGCGAGATGGCCGCCCTCGATCCGGAGCCGCGCTCGGCGACGGTCACGGCGACCGAGGAATGCGTGCTGCTCAAGATCACCAATGACGATCTCGACATGCTGCTCTCCGACGATGTCGAAGTCGCGCGCGGCATCATCCATGTGCTGGTTAACCGCCTCCGCAACAAGGCGGTCCAGCAGATCACCAAACCCGCCGAGGAAAAGGTCGCCTGAGGTGAGCTTCGAGGATCTGTTCTTTTCCCGGCAGTCGAATTGGGAAAAACTAATGGGCGAGGCCATGACGGCCCTGCGCGAGGCGTTGCCTGAAGGCGCCTATGCCGGCGGCGACGCCAGTACCCTGCCGCCGCTACCCGAGGGTCCCGTCCTGCCGCCTCGGGCGATGACGAACGACGCGGTAATGGCCGAGTTCAAGGCCATCGTCGGTCAGTCGGTGGCCGTTTGGCATCCCTATGTTTCGGCCCATCTCCATTGCCCGGTCCTGGTGCCGGCGCTGGCGGCCGAGCTGGCGATCTCGGCCCTCAACCAATCGATGGACAGTTTCGACCAGGCGCCGTCGGCGACCCTGGTCGAGCTCAAGCTGGCGGACTGGCTGTGCCGGACGGTCGGGATGCCGTCGAGCGCCGCCGCGACCTTCACCAGCGGCGGCACCCAGTCCAATTACATGGGCCTGCTGCTGGCGCGCGACGCCTTTTCGCTGCGTCATTGGGGCCATTCTACACGTGAGAAAGGGTTGCACCCCGATTTCGGGAAGTTGCGCATTCTGTGCTCGAAACACGCCCATTTCAGCATCGCGAAATCAGCTATCCAGCTCGGCCTGGCCGAATCCTCGGTGGTGCCGGTCGATACCGACTCCGCCTGGCGGATCGATCCCGCTGCGCTGGACCGCGAGGTGGTCCGGCTGAAGGCGGAGGGGCTGATCCCGTTTGCCATTGCCGCGACCGCCGGCACTACCGATTTCGGTTCGATCGATCCCCTGCAGCCGATCGCCGCCATCGCCGAAGCCCATGGGCTGTGGCTGCATGTCGATGCGGCCTATGGAGGCGCGCTGCTGATGTCGGAGAAATACCGCTCGCGGCTGGCCGGGCTGGAGCGGGCCGATTCGGTCACCATCGATTTCCACAAGGCGTTCTTCCAGCCGGTCAGCTGCAGCGCGATGGTGCTGCGCGACCGCGCCTGTTTCGCCCAGATCAATATCGCCGCCGATTACCTCAATCCCGAAGATCGCCAGGATGAGGGCTTCCCCGATCTGGTGAATTGGTCGCTGCAGACCACTCGGCGCTTCGACGCGCTGAAGCTGTGGATGAGCTTCCGCATGGTCGGCGCCGAGCGTTTCGCCGCGATGATCGACAGCTTGGTCGAGAAGGCGGTCTGGCTGGCCGAGACCCTGGCGGCCGATCCGCGCTTCGAGCCGCTGCATCGGCCGGAATTCGGCTGCGTGGTGTTCCGATATCTGGGCGACGACGCCGACTGGCTCAATGACGCCCTGCCGAAATACATGTTCCGGCGCGGCGAAGCGGTGATCGGGCATACCCGCATCGACGGCCGGCCCTGTCTCAAGCTGACCTTGATCAATCCGTTGACCGGCGAGGACGATCTGATCGCCCTGCTGGATAAGATCGACGGCGCCGCGCGCGTCCTGCTGGCCGACCGCGGCTGATGCGGCGCATGCCGGGACGAATTAAACGGAAAGAATCTCTTCCAGCCGCAGCATCAGGGCGGACAGGGCCGGCTCGTTGACGAGCTCGGCCGCCTTCTCGATGGGGAACCAGGTGCGGGTGCGCTCGCCGCGCTCCTGCCATTTGTTTTTCTGCTTCTCGACCAGCAGCGGATAAACCGCGATCGAGGCGCCGCAGGTGTTGCCGTCCTTGAGACGCTTGAGATAGGGCACGAAGCCGAGCGGCATGCGGGTGGTGATCTCGCCGGTGACGCCGGCTTCTTCCCAGGCTTCCTGGCAGGCGGCCGATTGGGCGGTCATGCCATGCTCGACATGGCCCTTGGGAATCACCCAGCGGCCGGTGTCCCTGGAGGTCACCAGGAGCACTTCCACCTGTCCATCGGCGATCCGATATGGAATCACGCCGGCCTGAGTAAGCAATTTTCCCATCTGCAAATAACAACGTAAAACACGAGATGGAACAAGTATATCCGAGAACCTTTTACAGGGCCTTAAGCAACAAAGTGAAACCAAGCTGGCATATTCAGGAGGGCAGGGAGGTTATAGGCTTCGAACGGGTTTGACGGAAAGACGGTGACGATGCTCAAGGGCGACAAGGTAATGTTAGGGCCGATCGTGCCCAATGATTTCCAATCCCTGTTCCGCTGGGGCGACGATGTCGAGGCGGCGCGGCTCAACGAACCCTATCGCCCGCCGACCTGGCGCGCTCAGGAGGATCTCTGGTTCAATGTCGGGCGAGATCCGTCGCGGGTGTTCTTCGCGATCCGCAAGATCGGCGCGGATCAGATCATCGGCTATGCGCAGATCACCGGCATCGATTCCGTCCACCGTTCCGCGACGCTGGGGATGCGAATCGGCGACGCCGCCGAACGGAGCCAGGGCTATGGCCGCGACGCGTTGCGCCTGGCGGTCCATTATTGCTGGAATCACCTTAATCTCAGCCGAATCCAGCTCAGCGTCTACGGCACCAACGAGCGGGCGATCCGCCTCTATGAGAACTCCGGCTTCCAGATCGAGGGGCGGCTGCGCCGCGCCCTCTTCATCGATGGCGGATGGATCGATCTGGTGGTGATGGGGCTCCTGCACACGTCGAGATAAGGGGCCCGATTATCGCAGCACGGCGCTGATCTCCGCTTAATCCAGCCCCGCATCCTTGGCGGCCAGCCCGCCGATGGCCGACCAGTCGAGATCGTCCCTCCCCTGAGCCAGCAGAGTCAGGAAGCGGTCGCGCAGCAGGCTGGCGATCGGCAACGGCACGCGCAACTCGTCGGCGGCTGCCAGCGCCAGCTTGATGTCCTTGAGGCCCAGAGGCGCCGCGAAGCCGGCCGGCTCGAACTTCCGCTCGACGATCATTCCGCCATAAGTCTTGTAGACCGGGGCGGAGAACAGCGTCGAGGTCAGCATGTCTAGATAGGCGGCGCGGTCGATGCCGGCCTTGCCGGCCAGGGCCAGCACTTCACCCAGGGATTCGATCACCGTGGCGATCAGCATATTGCCGGCCAGCTTGCCGATGTTGGCCGCCTCCGGCTTGTCGCCCATCGGGAAGACCCTTTGGCCGATCGCTTCGAACAGGGGCCGGGCGCGCTCGACCAACTCGGCCTTGCCGCCGGTCAGGATGAACAGCTTGCCTGCGGCGGCGGCTTCCGGGCGTCCGAAGACCGGCGCGGACAGGAAATGCTGGCCGGCTTTCTGATGTGCCTCATCGAAACGCCGCGCCGTGGCGGCGCCGATCGTGCTGTGGCTGACATGCAGCGCGTCCTTGGGCAGATGCGCGACCAAGCCGTCGGAGCCGAGAGACACGGCCTCCTCGGCGGCATCGTCGGCCAGCATCGTCACGGCGATGTCGGCCCCGTCGCAGGCTTCCGCCACGCTGTTGGCGGCGCGGCCGCCGATGGCCAGCAGCGGAGCGAGCTTCTTCTGCGTGCGGTTATAGAGGGTGACGTCGAATCCGGCCCGGATCAGGTTGGCGGCGATGCCGCCGCCCATATTGCCGATGCCGATGAAGGTGATTTTGGAGCGGGTTGTCATAAGATGTCCTTTCGATACAGTGAATTTGGACATGGCTGTGTCAATTTTCATCCCATACGGGCGGTTGATTGACAAAATTCCCGAGGGCTCCGATACCTTTCTGGCGCTTCTTGCGGCGCAATGGGGGATTTATGCCGAGGGTGGTTACAACTCTGCTGGGAGGGCTGCTGGCTGCCTTGAGCCTGCCGGTCTGGGCCGAAGGTCGCACGGCGATCGCGCCGTCCGCGCCCTGGCCCCAGGCGGAAAGCGACCGCGCGGCGGATCCCGCCGTCACGTTCGGGACCCTGCCCAACGGCATGCGCTACGCTGTGATGGCCAATGCCATGCCGAAGGGACAGGTCTCCTTCCGTCTGCGCATCGACGCCGGTTCCTTCCAGGAGGCCGAGTCCCAGCAGGGCCTGGCCCATTTCCTCGAACATATGGCGTTCCGCGGTTCGGCGCATGTGCCGGACAATGAGGCGTTCCGCATCCTCGAACGATACGGCGCGGCGATGGGCGCGGACAGCAACGCCTATACCCGGCAGAGCGAGACTGTCTACAAGATCGATTTGCCGAAGAACGACGCGGCGGCGATCGACACGGCCCTGATGCTGATGCGCGAAACCGCCGGCGACCTGACCCTGTCCGAGACGGCGGTGGAGTCCGAGCGATCGGTCGTGTTGTCCGAGGAGCGCGCCGGCGACACGCCCGGCGCGCGGGTGCAGAAAGCCCAGTTCGCTTTCGACTTTCCCGGTCAGCCGCTGGGCTCACGCCTGCCGATCGGCTCGGTAGACGTGCTGCGAACCGCCCGCGCCGCCGATATCCGCGCCTTCTACGACGCGTATTATCGGCCCGAACGCGCGACGCTGATCGTGACCGGCGACATCTCGCCCCAAGCCATCGAGAAGAAGATCAAGCTGCGCTTCACCCATTGGCGCGGCCGCGCGTCCGAGGGCGGCGATCCGACGCTCGGGCCGCCGAAAGCGCGCGGGCCGGAAGTCGCCAGCCATGTCGAGGCGGGGGCGGGCACCTCGATCTCGCTGATCTGGACCAAGCCGTCCGATACGCGCCCCGACACCCGAGCCCATGAGCATGACGAATTGGTCTCGGTGCTGGGGATGCTGGTTCTGAATCAGCGCCTGGACGATATGCGCCTGTCGGGCAATCCGCCCTTCCTGCGCGCCGGCGGCGGCATCCAGCAGTTCGGCCGCTCCGCGCTGGTGACCTCACTGGGCGTCTCGACCACCGAGCCCGGCTGGCGCACCGGATTGGCCCAAGCGGCGCGCGCCCAACGCCTGTTGGCTGAAAGGGGCGTGACGCAGGCCGAACTGGACCGCGAACGCGTCAATTGGCGCAGTCGGCTGGAAACCGCCGCCGCCGCGGCCCCGACCCGGCGCAGCAGCGTCCTGGCCGATCAATTGGTCGGCAGCGTCGATCGCCGGTCGGTGTTCGTCACGCCGGCCAGCGATCTCGCCTTGTTCGACGAACTCGCCCCAAAAGTCAGCGTCGAGCAGGTGGGTAAGGCGATCCGAGAGGCCTTCAGGGGCAATGGTCCGCTGGTGTTTCTGAGCGGGCCTCAGCCGATGGAGGGCGCCGAGCAGGTCCTGGCCGAAGCCGCTATCGCCGCGCCCGAAGCCGCCAAATCGGAAACGCCGCCGCAGGAAAACTGGCCCTATACCGCCTTCGGCACACCAGGCGATGTGGTTGAGCGCCATGAGGTGGCCGATCTCGGCGCCACCATGCTGCGCTTTGGCAACGGTGTGCGCTTGACCGTCAAACCGACCAACTTTCACGCCGACCAGATCCTGGTCGCGGTCAATATCGGCCATGGCCGTCTCGATATCGCCCCCAATAATGCGGCGCCGCTGTGGACGATCGGCAGCAACGCCTTCCTGCTGGGCGGTTATCGCGACCTGACCGTGCCCGAGATCAAGCGCCTCACCACCGGGCATCAGGTCGGGGTGAGCCTGGCCCTGACCGACGGATCGGTGCGCTTTTCGGGCGTCACCCGGCCGCAGGATCTGGCGCTGCAGCTGCAGATGATCACGGCCTATATGGCCGATCCAGGCTGGCGCGCCGAAGGGCTGGAGCTGGTCCGCAACAATATCATCAACGGCTTCCAGCAATGGCGGGCCAATCCGGCCTCGGTCTATTCGCGGGTCGGCGCCCAGCTGCTGCATGACGGCGACGGGCGGTGGCATTCGCCCGACCTCGAAGAGGTGCAGGCGGTTCGCTACGACCAGATGCGCCAGTTGATCGAACCCATTCTCGCCCGCGAACCGATCGAGGTCGCCATTGTCGGCGACGTCACCGTCGAACGGGCGGTCGCCGAGACCGCCGCCACGCTGGGCGCGTTGCCGATGCGCGAGGCGGAGGCCGACCCACCCGAGATCAACCGCCATGTCGGTTTCCCCGCACCGGTTCCGGCACCGGTGGCGTTGCATCACACGGGCCGGTCCGACCAGGGTCTGGCGGTCGCCGCCTGGCCCGGTCCGGACGGCATCGGCGACATCCACGCGCCGCGCGCCGCCCGCGTGCTGCAACTGATCCTCCAGCAGCGGCTGGTGGACGAGTTCCGGAACCGGCTGGGCGACACGTATTCACCGGGGTCGGATATGGAATCATCCCTGGACTTCCCGGGCTATGGCTTCATTCTGGCCTATGCCGAGACGCCGGAAACCAAGATGGCGGCCTTCGACGAGACGCTCGCCGGCATCGCCCGGGGCTTGCGCGAAAAGGAAGTTTCTGCCGATGAATTCGAACGGGCCCGCAAGCCGCGCATTGAAACCTTGCTGAAAAGCCAGCAGACCAACGAATATTGGCTGGGAACGCTGCAGCGGGCGCAAACCGAGCCGGTCTGGCTCGATCTGGTCCGCACCACCATTTCGGATCTGCAGCGCCTGACTCCAGCCGACATCAGGAAGCTAGCCGAGACGTATCTGAAAGATGACCGCCTATGGCGGTTGCGCGTGACACCGGAAGGAGAAAGAGGGTGAGTGACAGGAAGACCATCGATGCCAGCCTGGCCATACTCGATCCGGTGCCGATGGAAGAAGCCTTCGGCGAAATCGACGAGATGGCGCTAGATACCTACGACCTGTTCATCAGCAGCACCGAACCGCTGCTGGCTCAGATCGGCGCGCAGTTGGGCGCCGGGGACACTGCCGCCGCCACTGAAACCGCCCATTCGGCCAAGGGCGCGGCCCGCATGACCGGCGCTTTCCGCCTGGCCGGCGTTTGTTCGCATATCGAGAGCCTCAGCAAGGCGGGGAACGCCATCGAGGCATTGGAATGGCTGGCCCTGGTGCCGGAGGCCTTCGAGGAGGTCAAGCGGGCCATCGAGCAAGTGAAGGCTCGGCACCAATAAAAAAGGAGGCAAAAGCCTCCTTTTCCGTTTCAGCGGGAAAGCGCCGTCAGCGGTGCTTTTCGGCGAAGCGCCGGTTGAGAACGCCGGCGATCTTCGACTTGAGATCCTCGGCTGAAACCGGCTTCACCATATAGCCGTCCACGTCATGAGTGATGGCGGCTTGCACGGTGCTGCGATCGGATGCGCTGGTAAGGAAGATGATCGGCACCTGCGGATCGCTGCCACCCAGGCCGCCGCGCACATCTTTCAGGAACTGCAGACCGTCGACCGGGGCCATCTTGACGTCGCACAGGATCACGTCGGGCTTGTGGTGCTCGAGCAGCTCCAGCGCATAGGCACCGTTCGAGCATTCGAGCACCTTGGCGACGCCGAGACGTTTCAGCAGCTGGGCGATGATCGTGCGGACATAATCCTGATCGTCGACGACCAGAACCGTGAGCTTGGAAAAGTCGATTTCGATGCGAGCCATTGTGCAAATCTAACCGTTCGTCGAAGTCTGTCAATTAGGGGCGAAGAGATGCCGGAAGCTTGTCACACGCCCGACATCTTCTGCTCATGTGCGATATTTCTCGGCTACGGTCTGCATGGCGTGAACGACCTGCGACGCGAAGATCTGCCGCAGGATCTTGACCTTGGCGACGAACATCTTCTCGTCGTATTTGTTTTCCTCGAGCTTTGCCTCAGCGCGTTGAAGGGCGGGCGTGCAACGGTCATAAATCGCGCGCCGCCAATCCTCGGCGGTAAAGCGGGCCCGTTGGGACAGCGGCACCGCGGCCCAGATCTTCTCGGCGAGATCGACCAGCTTTTCCTGGTTGACGATAGCGTTATTGAAGCTGTCCTCCTGCTCGCGACGACTTTCCGTCGCCTGAGCCAACTGCTTCTTGCGATCTTCTTCCGACATATTCCCGGCGAGTTTCCTCAGCCGGTTGCGATCTTCATGTCCAGCCACCTTAACCCCTCTCTAAGTCGGCTTCGTTTACCAAATCTTACCTTAAAAAAATTACCAGTTTATTTCTATGCCATTCATCATACGCACAATCTCTCCATCAAACGCCGCAGAAATGCTTCGCCCTGCGCCAATTGATCGAGGGAGATGAATTCGTCCGGTTTATGCGCCTGGTCGATGAAACCGGGACCGCAGACGACGGTCGGTATCCCGGCATTGTTGAACAGGCCGGCCTCGGTGCCGAAACTGACCCGGCCGGTGCGGTTGTCGCCGGTAAGTTCCGTTACCAGGCGCACCGCCTCATGGTCATCCGGCAGGTCGAAACCGTCCGTATCGTTCATGATGGTGAAGTCGAATCCTGAGGCAGCATGCACCGCCTTCATCTCCGGCTCCAGCTCGGCGCGGGCGTAAGCCGTGATGCGGTCGGTCAGCGCATCGACATCGTGATGGGGCAAGGCGCGGATCTCGAACTCGAAGCGGCACTGATTGGGCACGATGTTGAGGGCTCGTCCGCCTTCGATCACGCCGGTATGGAGCGTGGTGTAAGGCGGCTCGTAGGCCGGGTCGAACGGACCGTCGCGGCGGATCTCGCGCTGCATGCTCTTGATATGGGCGATCATCTCGGACGCCGCCTCGATCGCGTTAACCCCTTGGGCCACCAACGCCGAATGGCATTCCTTGCCATGAACCGTACAAGAGAAGTTGCGCTTGCCCTTGTGACCCGCCACCACTTTCATGCCGGTCGGCTCGCCGACGATGCAAAGGCGCGGCTTGACCGCAAGATTAGCGAAATCGGCGATCATCCGGCGCACGCCGAGGCAGCCGACCTCCTCATCATAGGAAAAGGCGAAATGGAGCGGCGTCTCCAAGCCGCGATCGAGGAATTCGGGCGCCAATGTCACCGCCAGCGCGATAAAGGATTTCATGTCGGCGGAGCCGCGTCCGAACAGCTTCTGGTCGCGCTCGACCAGCTTGAACGGATCGGTGCTCCAGGCCTGGCCTTCGACCGGCACCACGTCGGTATGACCCGACAGCATCACGCCGGGCCGGTCGCTCGGGCCCAAGGTGGCGTAGAGATTGGCCTTCTTGCCGTCGTCATTGTGAGTCAGGCGGCACTCGGCGCCCAGGGCCGACAGAGTGTCCTTGAGATACTCGATGATCTCGAGGTTGGATTTACGGCTGGTGCTGTCGTAGCCAACCAGGCGTTCGACCCTTTCCAGCACCCCGGATGAAATACTCATACTGCGCTCCGTCGCTGCCGGGCAGCCTGGGTAATCACCTCGACCTGCAGATCGGGCAGGTCGTACTCGGCGATCTCCTCCAGCGCCACCCAGGCGGTATCCATGGCGTCGTCGCCAGCCCGGGCCTCGCCCGAGCGCCATTCGGCCAGCATGTCGATCACCGTGTAATGATGCTTTACCGCGGTCTCGTCGCGATCGATCAGATCGACCACCGCGGCGATCGCGGTAATATCTATCTCGATGCCCGCTTCCTCGCGGATCTCCCGATGCACCGCCTCATGCACCGTTTCGCCGGCCTCCTGCCGGCCGCCCGGAATGCTCCACCCGCCTTCGCGTGGCGGCTTCCCCCGGCGGATCAGCAGAAATCGCTCTTGTTTCCAGACGATCGCGCCGACGGCGACCACGGGCCAGGGGGAAAGTCGTGACATGATGCGAGGAGCTTAGCCCCTGGCGACGAACTTTGCTAATAATGGCGTATCATACGTCTTTGGATTGTACCGGCTGCTCGCCGGTTGTGGCGGCGCCAAGACCGACCCGCCGCTCGCGGACGTGAAAGCCTTGAAGGTGTCTGCGCTGGCACTAAGTGAGAGAAGAGAGAACCGGCCTCGCGCGCGGATGCCAGATCGATTTACGACGCGCCGAGCCGCCTATGCGCTTGCGTGGATCATTGAAATGAAGCGTCTCTGCATCGCCCTGATCGTTTTGCTCTTCGCCGCCCGGGCACCGGCCGATAACGTGCTGATGAAAGCCAACGGCGCCGGTGCGGCCGGCGCCGGTATGATTGCCGCGACGGCGGGCGCTTTGGCGCTCGCGCCGCCGCCGCAATGGCAGGGATATGACCGGAACGGCGACGACGGCATCCATTCTCCCTCGGCCGACAACTCCGTCGGTCAATGGCTCCGTGACGGGAAACGGCCAGACTGCGTGGCGGCGAACAGCCAGATGGCGGGACTGGCCAAGGCACTCAAGGACGACAAACCCGCCGCCCCGACGCCCGAAGGCCAGATTCATCTCCAGGAAAGCCAGACCCATGGCACCCAGGCGGCAGCCGCGGAGGATCCCAAGGCTGTGTATGCCGAAGGGCAGACGGTGACCTGTCCCAGCCAGTGACGTTGTTGTCGCGACTTGTGCCGCGTAGCGCATCGCGATACACTGAGTACTGATGATTATCAGCTTTCGCCATAAGGGGCTGGAGCTTCTTTACCGCACCGGCTCGACGCGGGGAGTTCAAGCGGCCCATGCCTCCAAACTTTCCCGAATATTGGCGGCCCTGGATGCCGCCTCGGGAGCGGCCGAGTTGAACCATCCGGGGTTCAAGCTTCACCCGCTCAAAGGCGAGTTGAAAGATTTCTGGTCCATTTGGGTCAACGGCAATTGGCGTGTGACGTTCCGCTTCATCGGCGCCGACGCTGAATTAGTCGATTACCAAGATTATCACTGAGGTCTCATCATGATGCGCAACCATCCTCATCCCGGCGAACTGCTGCGCGAAGACGTGTTGCTTCCGCTGGGCATCGAAGTGACCGAAGCGGCGCAACGGCTGGGAATGTCGCGGACAGCCCTGTCGCGGGTCATCAACGGGCATGCCGGGATTAGCCCTGATCTGGCTGTCCGATTGGAACGGGCAGGGGTAAGCACGGCGCGTTTCTGGATGGGCTTGCAGGCCAATTACGAATTGAGCCGGGCTGAGCAGCGCGAGCAGCCGCCCATCATTCCCCTGCAAGAGGCGTCTTAACCCGACCGCAGCGTCTTCACCACCGCATCCCGCTCGAATAGATAGAGCAGAGTACGCAAAGCCTTGCCGCGCGGGGATTCCAGCTCGGGATCCTGCGACAGGATCAGCTTGGTGTCGTCGCGCGCCATGACCAGCAGATCGTCATGGGCCAGCAGATCCGCCACCCGGCATTCGGGCACGCCGCTTTGGCGCACGCCCAGCAACTCGCCGCTGCCGCGCAATTTGAGGTCTTCCTCGGCGATCAGGAACCCGTCTTCGCTCTTCTTGAGGATTTCAAGGCGCGCCTTGGCGATCTGCCCAAGCGGCGGGGCATAGAGCAGCATGCAGGTGGAGTGCGCCGAACCGCGGCCGATACGGCCGCGCAGCTGGTGCAGCTGGGCCAGGCCGAAGCGTTCGGCATGTTCTACCACCATGATCGAGGCGGCCGGCACGTCGACGCCGACTTCGATCACCGTGGTGGCCACCAGCACATCCAGCTCGGAACCGGCGAAGGCGGCCATCACAGCATCCTTCTCGGCTGCCTTCATCTTCCCGTGCAGCAGCCCGACGCGGGGCCCCAGCAGCTCCTGCAGATGCTTATGGCGATCCTGGGCGGCGGCGAGGTCGCTAGTCTCCGATTCCTCAATTAACGGGCAGACCCAATAGACCTTGGTCCCGCCAGCCACCGCGCGCCCGACGCCGGCGGCCATGTCGTCGAGGCGGGAAATCGGGATCACATTGGTGACGATCGGTTGCCGACCCGGCGGTTTCTCGTCGAGGCGCGAAACATCCATGTCGCCATAGGCGGTCAGCGTCAGAGTGCGGGGAATCGGCGTCGCCGTCATCACCAGCATGTCCACCGCGCGCCCCTTGGCGGCGAGATCGAGGCGCTGCTGCACGCCGAAGCGGTGCTGCTCGTCGATCACGGCGAGCCCGAGATCCGCGAACGTCACGTCGGGCTGGAACAACGCATGGGTGCCGACCACGATGTCGGTCTCTCCCGCGGCCAGGGAGTCGAGGATCTTCTGGCGGGGCTTGCCCTTGTCGCGGCCGGTCAGCAGGGCGAGACGCAATCCGGCGGGCGCGGCCATCCTCTCCAGCGTGGCGAAATGCTGGCGGGCCAGGATCTCGGTCGGCGCCATCAGGGCGGCTTGCGTTCCGGCCTCGACCGCCTGGGCCATGGCCAGCAGCGCCACCACCGTCTTGCCGGCGCCGACATCGCCCTGCAGCAGGCGCAACATGCGCGAGCCGGAGGTCATGTCCGCGTCGATTTCGCGCCCCGAACGTTCCTGAGCGCCAGTCAGGGCGAAGGGCAGAGCGGCGATGATCTTCTGGCGCAACTGACCGTCGCCGGTCAGCGGGCGGCCGACGCCGCGTTTCAGCGAAGCCCGCACCAGGGCGAGGGCCAGCTGGTTCGACAGCAGCTCGTCATAGGCCAGGCGGCGACGCCAGAGCGGATTGAGCCCGAGGTCGGCGCTGCTGTCGGGGGCGTGCTGGCGGCGGATCGCCTCCTGCCAGGTGGGCCATTTCTCGCGCGCCACTAGCGCTGGATCGAGCCACTCCGGTAATTCGGGCGCGAGAGCCACCGCCTGGCGCACCGCTTTCACCATCACTTTGCCGGGCAGGCCGCCGGTCAGCGGATAGATCGGCTCGACGGAGGCGATCTCGGCTTCCTCTTCCAGAGGCACCATGTGATCCGGATGCGCCATCTGCCTGGACTCGTTGAATTCCTCGACCACGCCGCTGATCAGCCGCTTGCTCCCGACCGGCAATAGCTTGGACAACCAGTCGGGCCGCGCTCGGAAGAAGACCAGGGTCAGGCTGCCGCTGCCGTCGCTGACCTGCACGCGATAGGGCGCGCGGGAGGATGAGCCCGGCATGTGCCGATCGATCGTGACACGCAAGGACACCACGGCGCCAAGTGGCGCTTCGGCGATGTCCACCACCTGGCGGCGGTCGATCAGGCCCGTGGGCAGATGCCATAAAAGGTCGACCACATGCTCGCCGGCCGCCTTGGCGACCAGGCCCGACAGGCGCGGACCTATGCCTTGCAGCGTGGTGACGGGGGAGAAGAGCGGGTAGAGGGATTCGGGACGCATCGCCCTAATCCAGCGCAAAAAGTTTCACGGCGCAACTTCAGATCGGAAAAGGCTTCGTGTATGGTGCGCGCCGACATGGATATCGCCCGCAAAAGATTGCTGTTCCGCGCCCGTCACATGGGCACCAACGAGAACGATATTTTCTTCGGCGGCTTCGCCGAGAAGCATCTGGCCGACCTCTCCGAAGAGCAGTTGGTGCGCTTCCAGGAGTTGCTCGACGTCAACGATCCCGATCTTTTTCTGTGGGTGACTGGCGCCAAGCCGACGCCTGCCCGATATGAAAACGACGTCATGGCGATGCTGAAGACCTTCACCTTGGATCACGCGCGTAAATGAGCGAATTCATTAAATTCGCGACAGGCACGCGACTGCGTGCCCGCGAAGCGACGACGAAGCGCTTAGCCGAGGCGGGAAGTCGTAGCGGAGCCCAGGGGCGCGGAGCGACCGCCCGGCGTCTGAGGGCACTTAAATGACTCGAAAGATCCTTGCGGGCACCCCGGAGGGCGCCGATGCGCTGGCTTTGGCCCGCCGCGTGGCGAAAGGCGGCGATCTTCTTCATGTCGCGCGCGACGATGCCCGCATGGCGCGTCTGGCCGATTCGCTGCGCTTCTTCGCGCCCGACGCCGAGATCCTCGAATTCCCCGCCTGGGACTGCGTGCCTTATGACCGCGTCTCGCCTCATGTCGAGATCATCGCGCGGCGCGTCGAGACCCTCGCCAAGCTGGCCGGGCGCGGCGCAGGCGGCAGGCCTCGCATCGTCCTGACCACGGTGGCGGCGGCGATGCAGCGCCTGGCGCCGATCGAAAGTTTCGCCGAGGTGGCTCTGCAGGTTTCGGTCGGGCGTCCGCTCGACATGACCGGGCTGCAAGCCTATCTGAGCCGCCACGGCTATACGCGCTCCGATACGGTGATGGAGCCGGGCGAATATGCCTTGCGCGGCAGCCTGATCGATCTGTTCCCGCCGGGGTCGGCCGAGCCGCTGCGCATCGATCTGTTCGGCGACGATGTCGAGGAGATCCGCAGCTTCGACCCGATGAGCCAGCGTTCGACCGGCAAGCTGACCGAATTCGCCCTGCTGCCGGCCGGCGAAGCGACCCTGGACGAGACCTCCATCCAGCGCTTCCGTACCCGCTACCGCGAGTTGTTCGGCCCGGTCACCGGCGACGATCCGCTCTATGAAGCGGTGTCGGCGGGCATCAAATTCGGCGGCATGGAGCATTGGCTGCCTCTGTTCCATGATGGGCTCGACGATATTTTCGCCTATCTGCCCGACGCCCAGGTGACGCTCGACGCCCAGATCGAGGACGCCCGCAAGGCCCGTGTCGCGCTGATCGCCGAATATTACGAAGCCCGCCTCGAAGAACCCGGCACGGGGGAGATGCCCTACCGCCCGGTTCCGCCGAAGATGCTTCAGCTCGAAGAGGATGAATGGCATCGCGCGATCAATGCCCGCGAAGGGGGCCAGCTCTGGCCGTTCGCGCCGGCGGAGGGGCAGGCGGACGCGATCGACGAGGGTGCGCGCCAGGGCCACGACTTTGGCGATCTGCGCGCGACTCCCGGTGCCAATGTCTATGACGGCGTGGTCAAGCATGTCGCCGAACTGCGCGCCGCCGGCAAGAAGGTGGTCCTCGCCGCCTGGAGCGAAGGTTCAGCCGACCGCCTGGGCGGCGTGCTGGAGGAGCATGGCCTCAAAGGCCTGAAGACCGTCTCCGGCTGGAAAGAAGCCGAGGACGCGGACCAGCCGGTCCTGACGGTGCTCGGCATCGAGCATGGCTTCGTCACCGACCGGATCGCCATCATCGCCGAGCAGGATATTCTCGGCGACCGCCTGGTTCGCCCGTCGCGCAAGAAGAAGCGCCGCGCCGAGCAGTTCCTGGCCGAGGCGTCCGCTTTGGCTGAAGGCGATCTGGTGGTGCATGTCGATCACGGCATCGGCCGCTATGACGGTCTGGTCACCATCGAGGTGGTCGGCGCGCCGCATGATTGCCTGCGCGTGCTCTATGCCGGCGACGACAAGCTGTTCGTGCCGGTCGAGAATATCGACGTGCTGTCGCGCTACGGCACCGAAAGCCCCGGCACCCAGCTCGACAAGCTGGGCGGCGCCTCCTGGCAGTCGCGCAAGGCCAAGCTGAAGCAGCGGATCCGCGACATGGCGGAGCAACTTATTGCTGTTGCGGCGCAGCGCCAGCTGAAGAAGGCCGAGGGCCTGGTACCGTCCGAAGGCCTCTATGACGAATTCTGCGCCCGCTTCCCCTATGCCGAGACCGACGACCAGTTGAAGGCCATTTCGGACGTCGTCTCGGATCTCGGTTCGGGCCGCCCGATGGACCGGCTGATCTGCGGCGATGTCGGCTTCGGCAAGACCGAAGTCGCGCTGCGTGCCGCCTTCGTCGCCGCCTTGTCCGGCCGCCAGGTCGCCGTCGTGGTGCCGACGACGCTGCTGGCCCGCCAGCATTACCGCATCTTCGCCGAGCGCTTCGAGGGGCTGCCGGTCAGGGTCGCGCAGCTCTCGCGCCTGGTGCCGGCCAAGCAATCGGCGCAGACCAAGGCCGATCTGGCGGCGGGACAGGTCGACATCGTGGTCGGCACCCATGCGCTGCTGGCCAAGACCATCGAATTCAAGGATCTCGGCCTGCTGATCATCGACGAGGAGCAGCATTTCGGCGTCGCCCACAAGGAGCGGCTCAAGGCCCTGCGCTCCGACGTCCACGTGCTGACCCTGACCGCAACGCCGATCCCGCGCACCCTGCAGATGGCGCTTTCCGGTATCCGCGAGATGAGCGTGATCGCCACGCCGCCCGTGGACAGGCTTGCCGTGCGCACCTTCGTGCTGCCGTTCGACGGGGTGGTGATACGAGAAGCCATTCTGCGCGAGAAATATCGCGGCGGTCAGATCTTCTATGTCTGTCCGCGCCTGCAGGACATGCAGCGCGTGCAGGAGCGCCTGGAGCAGTTGGTGCCGGAGATCCGCGTCGCCGTCGCCCATGGCCAGATGAATCCGACCGAGCTGGAAGACACGATGAACGCTTTCGGCGAAGGCGCTTACGACGTTCTGATGTCGACCAACATCATCGAGAGCGGCCTCGACATGCCGCGCGTCAACACCATAATCATCCATCGCGCCGACATGTTCGGCCTGGGCCAGCTCTACCAGCTGCGCGGTCGCGTCGGACGCAGCAAGACGCGCGGCTACGCCTATCTGACCCTGTCGCCCAACCAGGCCCCGACCAAATCGGCCGAAAAGCGCCTACAGGTCATGCAGACCCTCGATAGCCTGGGCGCCGGCTTCACCTTGGCCAGCCACGATCTCGACATCCGCGGCGCCGGCAATCTCTTGGGCGACGAACAGTCGGGCCAGATCCGCGAGGTCGGCGTCGAACTGTACCAGACTCTGCTGGAAGAGGCGGTGGCGGCGGCCCGCGAAGGCGTGGGCGACGCCAAGATGCCAGACAATGACTGGTCGCCGCAGATTGCTCTCGGCATGGCGGTGATGATCCCCGAGACCTATGTCGCCGATCTGTCGGTGCGCCTGGCGCTCTATCGCCGCCTCGGAAGCCTGACCGACCGCGCCGAAATCGAAGCGCTGGCCGCCGAGTTGATCGACCGTTTCGGCAAGTTGCCGCCCGAGGTCAACAATCTGCTGCGCATCGTCACCATCAAGGCGCTGTGCAAGACCGCCGGCGTCGAGAAGGTCGATGCCGGCCCGAAGGGCGCCGTGGTCACCTTCCGCAACAACCAGTTCGTCAATCCGCTGGGGCTGGTCACCTGGATCAGCCGGCAATTGGGCATGGTGAAGTTGCGGCCCGACCATAAGCTGGTGTTCCAGCGCGCCTGGGACGATCCGGCATCGCGTCTCAAGGGCGTCACCGAGATGATGGAGACCATTGCCGGGCTGGCGACGGCGACTTAATCTCGCCTGCATGGAAGATGAAAAGCTGGGGCTGACTGCCCAGATTACCCGGCGGGATTTCCTCAACACTACGCTGATCGGCAGCGGCGCCGCGCTGATGAGCGCCGCTTGTCCGGCCCACGCCATGGCAAAAGGCGGCGATTTCACCGGCCCCGGCGGGATTGGCGACTATGCCCGCTCGAACGGCAATACGGCCGAAGTGATGCAGGCCGCGCACCGCATGCGCGACGGCGCCTATGACGCGCTGCTGGCCAAGGCGGGCGAAGCCGAGGAAAGCTACGACCTCGTCATCGTCGGCGGCGGGCTGTGCGGGATGATGGCGGCCTATGAATACGCCAAGGCGACCGGCGGCGGAAAGCGCTGCCTGATCCTGGAAAACCACCCCGTATTCGGCGGCGCGGCCAAGCAGAACGAGGTGATGGTCGATGGTGTGCGACTGATCGGCCCACAGGCCTCGAACGACTTCCTGCCGCCCGAACCGGGATCCGGCACCCAGCTCGACCATCTGTTCGACGAACTGGCCATTCCGCGCCGCTACGATTTCCAGGACTGGCCCGAAAGCTTGAAGGCCTTGCGCTTCGCCACCGACAATTACGAGAACATGGACGGGCTGGGCGAGGGCAATGTCGACGTCGCCTACTGGTTCGGCAAGCAGGGATGGCGCGCCAATATCTGGGCCGACGATCTCAAGAGCGCACCCTATTCGGACAAGATCCGCGACGACCTGCTGAGATGGCGCCGCACGACCGGGCGGGACGGGCAGGAAGACCCCCGCGCGCTCGACGGCATGAGCTACCAACACTACCTCGAAGCGGTGAAAGGCTACGACCCCGAGGTAACGCGCTTTTCGCGCGGCGTGGTCGGCTTGCTGGGCGGCGTCGGGCCGGACGCCGTCTCGGCGCGCGTCGGCCATGCCTATGTGCGCGACGCCGAGCGTTCCGCGATGGCTTTCCCCGGCGGCAATTCGATGCTGAGCCGCTATATGGCCCACGCGCTGGTGCCGGGCGCCATTCCCGAAGGACGCGATTTCGCCGGAATAGCCAATGGTCGCATCGATTTCGCGGCGCTCGACAAACCGGACCAGCCGACGCGCATCCGCCTCGAAACGACCGTGCTGAAGGTGCGGCACGACACGGATGGCCGCTCGGTGCTGGTCGATTACGAGAAGAACGGCAAGATTCACCGAGTGCGGGGAGGGGCCGCGGTGGTAGCGACCGGCGGCTGGGTGACTCGTCATATCGTCGCCGATCTGCCCGACGACATCCGCGAGGCTTACGGGACGTTCCTGCACGCGCCCGCGCTGGTGGTAAATGTCGCGCTGAGGAACTGGCGCTTTCTTTACAAGCTGAACGCCACGGCGGCGCGCTGGATGGACGATGACGGAATGATGGGCTTTTGCGCCAATATCCGCCGCTCGATGATCGCCGGTGACTATGCGCCCGCGCTCCACCCCGACAAGCCAGGCTTACTGACCTTCTACATGGGCCATTACGCGCCGGGTCCGGACGCCCGTGCCCAGAGCGTCGGCGGCCGCATGGCGATGCTGAATACGTCCTACAGCGACTACGAACGCCGACTGCGCATCCAGATGACCGAGATGTTCGCGGGAACCGGCTTCGACGCGAAGCGCGACATCGCCGCCATCATCCTCAATCGCTGGGGTCATGCCCGCATCGTCCAACCACCCGGCTTCTATTATGGAACCGAGGGAAAGCCGAGCCCGCGCGAGGTGGTGGCCAAGGGCTTCGGCCGCATCGCTATAGCCCATTCCGAGCTCAATGGCGCGCAGAACTATACCGGCGCCTTTCAGCACGGGAAGCGCGCGGCCGAGCAGATCCTGGCCTTGTCATGATGTCCGGCCGCCGGGCTGTTCCTGCGACAAAACCTCGACGCTGATATCCGTCCAGGCTCGCGCGGCGAAGGAAAGCTGACCGCCGCGCCGCCAGGCCAGCCCAAGATTCATGGGGATATCCGGTTTGGTCAGGGGGATCACCCGCACTTTGGCCGGATCGAACAGCCGGCAGACCTCGAAGGACATGACGGCTACGCCCATGCCGGTTTCGACCATGGCCTGCATCAGGTCCCATTGCGCGCTGTGGCCGACCTCGGTCGGGGTGAAACCGAGTTCCCGGCAATGGGCGCGGATCACGTCGGGCAGCAGGAAATCCTCGGTCGGCATCAGGAAGTTTTCTCCGGCCAGCTCCTCGAGCGCAATGCCGTCGCGCTCAGCCCAAGGACTGTCGGTCCGCACCGCCACGCCGACCGCGCCGGCAAAGATGCGCCGGGATTCGAACAGGGCCTGATCGACCGGCTCCACCATCATGCCGAGTTCGAGCTCGCCGACGGAAATGGCCTGGGCCATGCGCTTGCTGCCGCATTCGATGACCGTCAGCGTGATCAGTGGATAACGCTCGCGGAACACCCGCAGCACGCCGGGAAACAGCGCCGAGCTGATCATCGGCGTCAGGCCCAGCTTCAGCTCGCCGCGGGTCAGCCCCTTGATCTCGGCCATCTCGTCCTTGACCGTACGCACCAGTTGCATGATCTGCGTGCCGCGATCATAGAGCAACTGGCCGACATCGGTTGGCCATACGCCGCGGCTGCCGCGCACCAGCAATTCCGACTGCAGCTCCTCCTCGAGCTGGCGGATCATCTTGGAGAGGGTCGGCTGAGTAACATGCAGGATCTCGGCGGCGCGGGTGAAGTTCCGGTGCCGGACCACCTCGATGAAGTAACGCAGAGCCCGCAGATCCATCAGCTATTCCATATTGGAATGATTCGCATAGAGATATTTCATTTTATCTATGGCTGGGATCCTGTCAATTTTTGGCTGCGGCTTTCCTCGTCAACCAACCCTCAGGTTGCAGAGCCGCGCCAAGGAAATAAGATGAGCGAAACTTCGTCCGTGACGACGAGTATGCCGGTCGTCGCCAACCCCTGGGAGAATTCACCCGACGCCGCGGAGCGGCGCCGCGCGGACCTTCTTTCCGCTGCCCACCCAATCCTGCAGCAGATGCGGAACTGCCTTCCCCCGATCGGCATCGCCGTCACCCTCTCCGACGACCAGGGCGCGGTGCTGTGGCGCGACGGGATCGCGGCCAGCGGCGACGGCGCCCCCATCCGCGATCCCGTCGACGGGCGCGTTCTGGGCCGGCTCGACTTGTCGGGCGGCTCCGACGGCAATCGCCGTATCCTGGCGATCACCGACGCCCAGCGCATCGAGCTGAGCCTGGCCAATCTGGATTCCGAACGGCGGACCCGTCTTCTCGCCCAGACTTTTTCCGACACGCGCCGCTGGATGGATAATGGCGTGGTGATTTTCGACCAAAGCGGAGCCCTGCTGCATGCCAACCGCCATGCAGCCCGCTTTCTCGAGGAGCGCAATCTGCCGGCCGGCTTGTGGAAATCGACCGCTCTGCGGCGACTGGCCGCCGGCGTATCGGGCGCGCCAGTACCCGACTGGCTGAAATCCGACTGGTTCGAACCGGTGCTGGAAAACGGCCATCCGCTCGGCACGCTGCTGACCTTGCCGGTCGCTCTCCGCCTGCCGACTCCGCACTGCGACGCCTTGCGCGCCATCGTCGGCCGGTCGCCGGCGCTGATGGCGGCCAAGACCCAGGCCTCCCGTCTGGCGTCTTTGTCGATGCCGGTCCTGCTGCTGGGCCCGACCGGGACCGGCAAGGAAGTGTTCGCCCAGGTCCTTCACAAGACGAGCGGCGCCAAGGGTCCGTTCCTGCCGATCAATTGCGGCGCGGTCAGCCGCGATCTGCTGGCCAGCGAGCTGTTCGGCTATGCCGACGGCGCCTTCACCGGCGCCCGCAAGGGCGGCATGGCCGGCAAGTTCGAGGCGGCCGATGGCGGCACTCTGTTCCTCGACGAAATCGGTGAGATGCCGCTCGATTTGCAGGCCCATCTGCTGCGCGTGCTGGAGGATGGCGTGGTCTATCGCGTCGGCGAGACAAAGCCGCGCAAGGTAAGTGTCCGCGTGATCGCCGCCACCAACCGCGATCTCAAGGCCGAAGCGGACGCGGGCAAGTTCCGTATGGATCTCTATTACCGCCTGTCCGTGGCTAAATTAACCTTGCCGACGCTGCGCGACCGGTCCGAGGACATCGCGCCGCTGGTTGAACATTTCCTGCATCAGACCTCGGTCAAGCACGGCTTGGCGGAGAAGCCGCTCGGCCCGGGCGTGCTGACGGCGCTGGAGGCCCATGACTGGCCCGGCAACATCCGCGAACTCCGCAATGTGATCGAGAGCCTGATGGCCTTGTCGCCCGGCGCTGTGATCACCCTGGCCGACCTGCCGCCCGACATCCGCCCGGTCGCGGCGGCGTCCGCGCCGGCGCGGACCGCGATCGCGCTAAGTGACATCGAAAGCAACGCCCTGCGCGGCGCCATCCAGGCCGAGCACGGCAACCTGACCCGCGTCGCCCAGCGCCTGGGAATCGCCAAGAGCACGCTCTACGAGAAGATGAAGCGTCACGGCCTCAAGCGCGAATTGGCGGCAGTCGCTTAAGAAAAACAGGTAACTCATCCACAGATGAACACAGATAAACACAGATTTTTTCTTCATCTGTGTGCATCTGTGTCTATCTGTGGATGGGTTTTTTACCTTTTTGTTATCTCTCTCAGGAAATGACGGGATTTAAAAATCGTCCGGATCCCGGATGGTCTCCGAGACGCGGCGTCCGGAATTCCGCCACCCAAAAATCGCCTTTCCCACAATAAACCTAGGAAATACAACAGGTTGCCGGCTCCTCCGCCGCTGGCACGGGGCTTGCGTTTGAGACTCCCACGTCAATCGTTCCATGGAGTCTCCGATGTCCTTCCTCGACCATGTGAAGATCACCCACAAGCTGACCCTCCTGGTCGGGCTGTCGGGCGCCGCGCTGGTGCTGACAGTGTTTCTGGCCGCCAATTCTTTGCATCATGAAATGGTCGCCGAACGCACCGGCGGACTAAGCAATGTGCTCGATATCACGCTGGGCACCGCCGAATCGCTCGAGGCGCGGGTGCAGAAGGGTGAAATGACGCACGACCAGGCGATCGAAGCCTTCCGCCACGATGTCGACGCAGGGCGCTATGGCGACGGCAACTATGTCGTGGCGGTGCGCATGGACGGCCGCTATGTGGCCTATGTGCCCAATCCCAAGGAAGAGGGCCAGAGCGCGCTGGGCAAGACGGACGGCAAGGGGCGCCCGATCATCCGCGACATGATCGACCTGATGAAAAGCTCGGACGCCGCCAGCATGGAATATTGGTTTCCGAAGGCAGGCGGAACCGAGCAGATCAAGAAGATGTCCTCGATCCGCAAATTCGCTCCCTGGGACATGTTCATCTTCACCGGCGTCTATTTGGACGATCTCGAGAATGAGTACATCGCCGTGATGAAACGCCTGGGCTTGGCGGCGCTGGCGGTGCTGGTGGTGACCGTCGTGTTCGGTGTGCTGGTGGCGCGCAATATCGGCCGTCCCCTCGTCGCGCTGGAAGGCAAGATGGAAAAGCTGGCCGGCGGCGATCTCGATATCGAGGTCACCGAAGCCGCGCGCCGCGACGAAGTCGGGCTGATGGCGCGCACCGTCGAGGTGTTCCGCGCCAACGGCGAGGCGCTGGCGCGCATGCGCCGCGATCAAGAGGCGATGAAGGCCGCCGCCGAGGCGGAGCGCAAGGTGGCGCTGCGGCAGATGGCCGACGATTTCCAGGAAGCCATCTACGGCATCGTCCAGCAGGTCACCAAGACCGCCGAGACGCTGGAGACCTCCGCCCAGAGCCTGTCCGGCACCGCCGAGGAAACCGCCCGCCAGGCCACGTCGGCCGCCGGCGCCGCGCAGCAGACCGCCAGCAACGTCGAGACCGTATCGGCTGCAGCCGAGGAATTGTCCTCGTCGGTGGCCGAGATCTCCCGCCAGGTGGTGGCATCCTCGCGGATCGTCGACCGCGCCGTGCGCGAGTCCGACTGTACGGCGCAGGAATTCGCCGGCCTGACCCGCTCGGCCGAACAGATCGGGCAGATCATCCATCTGATCCAGCAGATCGCCGGGCGCACCAACTTGCTGGCGCTTAACGCCACGATTGAAGCCGCCCGTGCGGGCGAAGCGGGCAGGGGGTTCGCCATCGTCGCCTCCGAGGTCAAGGAACTGGCGCGCCAGACCCAGCACGCCACCGAGGAGATCAGCGAACAGGTCGGCGCCATCCAGAAGGTGGTGGCCCAGTCGGCCGACGCCATCCGCGCGATCGGCGCCAGCATCGGCGAGGTGGAAAGCGTGACCACCACCATCGCCGCCGCCATCGAGCAGCAGGATTCCGCTACCAAGGAGATCGCCCGCAACGTGCAGGAGGCTTCGGCCGGCAGCGGGGAATTGTCGAACAGCATGCTCGGCATGACCCAGGCGGCGGGCGATACGGGCAGCGCCGCCACCACCGTGCTGAGCGCCGCGGGAATGCTGTCCGGCGAGTCGCAGGAACTGCGCCGCAAGGTCGACGATTTCCTCGGCAAGATCAGAGCCGCGTAGGGAGGTGAACGCCATGTCCCCCTTCTCCACGCAGATCTGGGAGGATTCCGAGTTCCGTCTGGCCCAGATCGTCGACTCCAATCCCCTGCCGATCTTCGTCCTGGGAGCGGACCACACCATCACCCACTGGAACCGCGCCTGCGCCGAATTGACCGGCCTGAGCGCGGACCAGATGGTCGGTACCCGCGACGCCTGGCGGGCCTTCTATGCCGACCCCAGGCCGGTGCTGGCCAATCTGGTGATCGACGGCGCCGGCGAGGATGTCGTGCGCTCGCTCTATGGCGCGCAGGTGCGGCCATCGGGCAAGGCGCCGGGCGGCTGGGAGGTGGTCGACCGCCTCGAATTCCGCAATAGCTGGCTGACCCTGGCCGCCACCCCCATCTTCGGGCTCGACGGCTCGGTGGTGGGCGCGGTGGAGACGGTGCGCGACATCAGCTCGGACAAATATTACGAGTTCGAACTGCAATACCGCGTCACCCACGACCCGCTGACCGGCCTGCCTAACCGGGCCCTGCTGACCGACCGCCTCGACCACGCCCTGCGCCAGGCCGACCGTGCCCGCAAGCAGGTCGGCGTGCTGTGCGTCGGGCTCGACGGCTTCAAGCTCGTCAATGAAGGCCTCGGCCATCAGACCGGCGACCGGCTGCTGAAGGAGGCGGGTCAACGATTGCGCGCTTGTCTGCGCGACACCGACACGGTGGCGCGTTTCGGCGGCGACGAATTCGTCATCCTGCTCGCCAACGAGGTCAGCCGCGAGAGCCTGGCCTCGCTGGCGGAACGCTGCCTCGACGCCATCGGCATACCCTTCCAAGCGGAGGGGCATGACGGTATCCTGTCGGCGTCGGTAGGGCTGGCCCTTTATCCCGACGACGGCGTGACGGTCGAGACATTGCTCAACCGCGCCGATAGCGCCATGAATCAGGTCAAGGCGCAGCGCCGCGGCGGCTATCTGTTCTCGCAGGGCGCCGGGCAGGAGGATGCAGCTCGCCGGATCGCGATCCGCTCCGCCCTGACAAAAGCGCTGGAGCGACAGGAATTCTCGTTGCATTTCCAGCCCAAGGGCCACCTCAAGGATGGGCGTATCACCGGCTTCGAGGCACTGCTGCGCTGGTCGCATCCCTCGTTGGGATCGCTCCCGCCCTCGGTTTTCGTTCCCCTGCTGGAAGAAACCGGCCGTATCGTCGAAGTCGGCGATTGGGTGATCGATCAGGCCGTGGTTGAGGCCTTGCGGTGGCGCGATTACGGCTTGGCCGTGGCGGTCAATCTCTCGGCCCGGCAATTATGGCAGACCGACCTGCCGGACCGGATCGCCCGCGCCCTGAAGAAGCACAATGCGCCCCCGGAATGCCTGGAGCTCGAGATCACTGAAAGCATGCTGATGCGCGATCCCGAGCAGGCCATCCAGACGCTCAAGGCGCTGGCCTCGATGGGTGTAAAGCTGGCGCTCGACGATTTCGGCACCGGTTATTCCTCCCTGTCCTACTTGAAGCGCTTTCCGATCCGCACCATCAAGGTCGACCGCAGCTTCGTCTCGGACATCACGACCAACCGCGACGATCTCGAAATCGTCCGCGCCATCGTCATGCTGGGGCACAGCCTCGGGCGCAGGATCGTCGCCGAAGGGGTGGAGACCGAGGAGCAGCGTCAGTTGTTGGAGACATTAGGCTGCGACGAGATCCAGGGGTGGCTGCTGAGCCGCGCGCTGCCGTCCGACGCGCTGGCCCGCTTCATGAGCCAGAGCGGGCCGCGTCTCGGTCCGGCCGGGTGATTTTTGGGGTAGCCCTTTTACGGCGAGACGGCAAAATGGCGGGGAGGGAGCCCCGTCATGCGCCGTACCGCCATCCTTTCGCTCTGCCTGTTGTTTTCCACCGCCGCCCGCGCCTCTCTGCCCGACGGCATCGGCGATCAGGCGATCCGCCAGTCCGCCGCCGCCGCTTTTCCCGATTATTTCGAGCTGCTCTCGATGCCGTCCGACTCGATCAAGCCGGACGACATCCAGAGGAACGCCGCCTGGCTGGTCAAAGCTTTCGAGAAGCGCGGCTTCAAGGCCCAGGAGTTGGACAATAAGGGCAAGCCGCTGATGTTCGCCTCTTATGAGGGCAACACAGGGAAACGTCCTACGATCCTGTTTTACCTGCATTTCGATGCCCAGCCCGTAATCCCGTCGCAATGGTCGCAGAAGGATCCGTGGAGCCCGGTGGTCAAGAAGCGCGGCGATGACGGCACATGGGCCGAGGTGGATAAGAGCGCGCTGTTCCAGCCCGGCTTCGATCCCGAGCTGCGTGTTTTCAGCCGCGCCTCCGCCGACGATAAAGGGCCGATCGCCATGTTCCTGGCCAGCTTCGACCTGCTGCGCGGGAAGAAGAAGCTGCCGGCGGTCGATGTGAAAGTGCTGCTCGATTCCGAGGAGGAGAGCAATTCCTCCGGCATTCCCGCGGTGGTCGCCGCCCATCCGGCGCTGCTCAAGGCCGACGCGATGGTGGTGTTCGACGCCGCCGAGCATCCGAGCGGCCGTCCGACCATCGTGTTCGGCAATCGCGGCGCGACGCCGCTGACTCTGACCGTCTATGGCCCCAAGGTGCCGCTGCATAGCGGCCATTACGGCAATTACGCGCCCAATCCGGCCCAGCGTCTGGCACGCCTGCTGGCCGGCATGAAGGACGACGAGGGCCGTGTCACCATTCCCGGCTATTACGACCACACCCGCCTGACCGACGCCGACCGCAAGGTCATGGCCGAGGTCCCGGACGACGAGACCGCTCTGAAGAAGCGCCTCGGCATTTCCGAGACGGACAAGGTCGGCGCCAGTTATCAGGAGGCGCTGCAATATCCGTCGCTCAATGTGCGTGGCATAGCGGCGGGCGGAGTCGGCGAAAAGGTCGCCACCATCATTCCGGCGCAAGCCGTGGCTGAACTCGATCTGCGCACGACGGTCGAATCCGACGGCGCCTACCTGTCCGGACTGATCAAGGATTATGTCGAGAAGCAGGGCTATTTCCTGGTCGATCACGACCCGACCGACGAGGAACGCGCCGCCCACGGCAAGATCGCGCAGCTCAAGATCGGCAAGGGCGACGATGGCGCCCGCCAGGACATGGACTCGCGGGTCGGGCGCTGGGCGGTCAAGGCGCTGACCACTGCGGCGGACCAGGCGCCGGTCCAGCTTCGCCAGATGGGCGGCACGGTGCCGACCGCCGACATAGTAGGGCCGCTGAAGATGCCCTTCGTCCTGGTGCCGACGGTCAATGCCGACGACAACCAGCATACCTATGACGAGAATCTTCGCATGGGGCAGTTCCTGACCGGAATGCGCTCGATGCTGGGCCTGCTGCTGACGGGATATTGAATCGGGTCGCGGCCTGCAATCGCAGGGCGCGATGCAAGAGGCCGAAACGATTGCTCGTTTCGGCCGGTCTTCGTTAGTGCTTCGCCTCGGAGGAGGCCTTATGAGCGTCCTCCGAGTGCTGATGAGCCTTAGTGGACTGCTCGCGGGCCTTGGTGGAGTGCTCGTGAGCGGACTTGTCGTTCTTGCCGTGTTGCTCGGCAGCCTGACGATGCGATTTGGCCGCGTGGTCGTGTTGTTCGGCGGCCTTGGAATGATCGGTCTGAGACATGACTTCTCCAATACAGTACTTTATTTATCGAGACACTCCCCATAAACGCTCCCATCCAGATTTAGATCCAAAATTTTTCTACGATCCTAAAAAATAAATATAAATTACACGTAAGTATTTCTGTTGAATACATTTCTATTATTACAAGAACTATCCACTGGCGCCACCGATCGATGCCGACGACAATCGGCATGCCGATAACGAAATTCTCCGCGAGGGGCAGTATTGAGATGAAATACGCGATAACGCTGCTGGTGGTTCTGCTGGCGGGCCGGGCGGCGGCTTCGGATTATCAATCCTTTGTCGATCTCGCCCTGCAATGGCGCGGTTTCGCCGCGCCGGAAATCCATGAGTGCCGCCCTGATTACGGCAAGGCGGCACTGGCGCGCAAGACCGCCGGGCTGGAGCAGTTTCGCACCCGTCTCGCCGCCATCGACCGGAAGGGCTGGACCCTTTCACAAGCGGACGATTATCGCCTGGTCGAAGCTGAAATGAACGGCCTCGACTTCGATCTCCGGGTGCTGCGGCCCTGGGCCCGCGATCCTTCCTTCTACGCGACGATCAGGGGTGAGCAGAGCGATGTCCCGGCGCATGAAGGCACCGCCGCCGAACCGGTAATCGATCTTTTCGCTTATGACTATCCGCTGTCCCCGGAAAACCAGAAGAAACTGACCTGCCAGATCGGGGCAATTCCCGCCCTTCTGGCCGAAGCCAGGACCGAGCTCAAGGACGGCAACGCCGCCGATCTGTGGCGCTATGGGGGCCGCGCCTTCCGCGAACAGGCCGAAACCCTGGCCGCTCTGGAGGCGGGGACGCTGACCATGCGGACGCTGGAAGGGCCGGTTCATGGCACTCTCGCCGGCGCGGATCCGGCCCTCGGGGCCGCGGTCGAAGCCGCTCGCGCCGCTACCGAGGATTTCGGCCGCTGGATCGCGGCGGAAGCGCCGCGCAAGACCGGGCCCTCGGGAGTCGGCAAGGAAAATTACGACTGGTATGAACGCAACGTCCATCTGGTCCCGTTCTCCTGGGAGGACCAAAAGACGCTGCTGCAGCGCGAACTCGCCCGGGCCCAGGCCGGGCTCCGCACGGAGGAGTTCAGGAACCGCGGGCTTCCCTGGCAGCAGCCGGCCGCCGACGAGGCCGCCTTCAACGCCCAGGCCGCCACGAAGATCGCCAGGATCACCGACTTCATGATCGCGGGCGGCATCGTTCCGGACCGGCCCTATTACCGCTCCGCGATGGCGCAGCAGACCGGCGCCTGGGTTCCGGCCGATCAGCGGAATTTCTTCGACCACACGGAAGCCTACGATTCGCTCGGACTGGACTCGCACAAATATCATTGGATCGAGCTGGCCCGCCTCAAGCACGAGCCGAATGACAGCCCGATCCGCCGCCTGCCGATCCTCTACAATATGTTCGATAGCCGCTCGGAAGGACTGGCTACCGCCATGGAGGAATGGCTGATGCAGGCGGGGCTCTATGACGACGATCCGCGCGGCCGGGAAGTCGTCTTGATCATGCTGGCGAACCGGGCCGCACGCGGCCTCGCGGCGCTTCGGGTCCAGGCCAATGAAATCACCCTCGACGAAGCCGGACGCTTCCATGCCCGCTGGACACCGCGCGGCTGGTCCGACGCCTCAAGCGATCTGGTGGGCTTCGAGCAGTTGCTGTATCTCCGCCAGCCGGGCTACGGCACCAGCTACATCACCGGCAAACTGGGCTTTGAGCATCTGATCGCCGCCGCGGCGCATCGCGCCGAGGAGAATGGCGAGCCTTTCGACTTCCCGGCCTTCTTCGGCCGATTCAACAAAGCGGGTATCGTCCCCTTCGCCCTGATAGAGCGGGAGATGGTGGGTTCCTAGAGAGTCGAGCTTGTTAATCCGCTTCATTATGCTCGTCACCCCTGCGGAGGCAGGGGGTCCACGTCGAGGCCAGACTCAGCCCTTAGGTGGATGCCTGCCTGCGCAGGCATGACGGTATTGAGCTGGCGCAGATTTCAAGCGCGACGCGTTAGCGCGACGCCGATTCCAGCTGCGCTTCACGCGCAATATCCAGCAACCGCGCCACGATCTCGGGCTCCTGGGCGCCGGCGATGGCGTATTGCTCTTCGAAGATGTAGCAGGGCACGCCGGAGACGCCGAGGCGGTGCATGCGGGCGTTTTCGGTCTCGACCTGCAGGATGCCGGCGCCGCTGCGCAGGTAATCCTCGACCTCGCGGCCATTGAGGCCGTGGGCGACGGCGATTTTCACCAGGTTGGGAACTTCGCCGATATCGATCGCCTCGACGAAATAGGCCTGGAACAGGGCTTCGACGATATCGCTCTGGTGGATGCCGGCGAAATTGATCAGGCGATGCGCGTTCATGCTGTTGGGCATGCGCCTGATGGCGTCGAAATTGAAATTGATGCCTTCGCCCTGGCCAGCCTGCAAGGCGGCGGCATGGATGCGCTGGATACGGTAATTGCTGCCGAACTTTCGTTCGAGATAGGCCTGGCGGTCGATGCCGCCCGGCGGAAGTTCGGGGTTGAGCAGGAAGGGCCGCCAGCGGATTTCCGGTGTGACGTCGGGGCGCATGGAGAGCGCGCGCTCGATGCGATGCTTGCCGATGAAGCACCAGGGACAGACGGCATCGAAAACGATGTCGATGCGCATCACGGCCTCCTATCCTAGAGTATTACGCCACCATCGCCTGACGCGCCCGTGCAATCAAGCTTTCCGTCGTATCGCCATCGTCGAGCTCGGCATATCCGGCCCGCACCCATACCTTCACCGGCTCATAGACGTCGCGCACGGCGAAATCGGTGTAAGCCAGCACGCCGGCGATGCGGTTGATCACCAGCGAGGCCTCGGATTCAGGGCTGTCCGGCAGCAACACGCAGAATTCATTGTCCTCGTAGCGCGCCGTCATGTCCTCGACCCGCAGCAGGCCCGAGATCCATTGCGACACCTGAAGGCGCAGATGGTTGGCCTGCTCCTCGCCGAAGCGCTGGCGGATATTCTCGACATCAGGGACACGAAAGAAACCGATCGATAGCGGCTTGCCATGATTGAGGGCGTAGGAAACGCGTTGCGATAGATAAGCGTCGAAGAAGGCGCGGGAGAATACGTCGGTGGCCGGATCCTTGATCAAGGGCGTCTCGGCGTCGCCAAGCGCCTCGCGGATCGACCAGCGCTGCTTCTGGCGGCGCACCATGAACATGGCGGCGTTATTAAGCTCGAACGGATCGGCCGGATCCTTGAAATAGCCCGACACGCCATGCTGATAGGCGGTGTCCTCGTCGATCTCGCCGGATTTCGCGACCATGATCACCGGCAGGTTGAACAGGCGCGGATTGTTACGGATCTGCACGCAGAGATCGAGATAGCGGGCCGGGTCGCCATGGGCTATGGCGATGGCGGCGTCGTAATTGTGGTTCTCGAGCTCTTCCTCGGCCTG
>Ga0302314_10001008_pt1 | contig 52508 bp, 52 predicted proteins | sample III_Palsa_N2_3_FD_200533 | JGI IMG/M metagenome (GOLD analysis project Ga0302314, IMG submission 200533) | Peat permafrost microbial communities from Stordalen Mire near Abisko, Sweden - III_Palsa_N2_3 | ecosystem: Environmental > Terrestrial > Soil > Palsa > Peat permafrost | place: Sweden... | reverse complement strand
GTGTCCTGCCAGACAATGGCGTTGTGCACCGGCTCGCCCGTCGCCTTATCCCACAGCAGAGTCGTCTCGCGCTGGTTGGTGATGCCGATCGCGGCCAGGTCCTCGGTCGTGATCGACAGCTTGGCCAGCGCGCCCTTGGTCACCGCCTGGACATTGGTCCAGATCTCGACCGCGTCATGCTCGACCCAGCCGGGGCGCGGGAAGATCTGCCGGTGTTCCTTCTGGTCGATGGCGGCGATCTGGCCCTGGGCGTCGAAGATGATGCAGCGGGACGAGGTCGTGCCCTGGTCGATGGCGGCGACATACTGGCTCATTTGGGTCAGGCCCCCACCGCCAGGACCACCTTGCCGACCAGATCGCCGGCCTCCAGATAGGCATGCGCCTTGCCGGCCTCGGCCAGCGGGAAGGTGCGGTTGATGATCGCCTTGACCTTGCCAGCCTCGATCCAGGGCCAGACCACCCGTTCGACTTCGGCGGCCAGGCGGCTCTTTTCCGCCGGATCGCGCGGACGCAAGGTCGAGCCGGTAATCACGGCCCGCTTCTGCATCATCTTGCCGATCGGCAGTTCCACCGTCCCGCCGCCCTGGGCCGCGATATGGACGATCCGTCCGCCGATCTTCAGCGCTTCAAGGTTCTTCGCGAAATAGGGTCCGGCGACCATGTCGAGGACGACGTCCACCCCGCCGGCTTCCTTGGCGATCTGTTCAAAGTCCTCAGCCGTCGCGTCGACCGCGATGTCTGCGCCCAACCGCTTGGCCTCCGCCGCCTTGGCCGCCCCGCGACCGGTGGCGATCACCCGCGCGCCGGCGGCCTTGGCCATCTGGATGGCCGCGACGCCGATGCCGGAGGTGGCGCCATGCACCAGTAGGGTTTCGCCGGCCTTCAGGGCGCCGTGTTCGAACACATTGGCGTAGACCGTAAACACCGTCTCCGGCAGGCCGGCGGCATGGACGTCGTCCAGTCCCTTCGGCGTCGGCAACGCGTGGCCAGCATAGGCCACCGCGTATTCCGCATAGCCCCCGCCGCCCAGCAGCGCGGTGACCGCATCGCCTTCGCGCCAGCGCGTGACGCCCTCGCCCAGGGCCGCGACCACGCCGGCGACCTCGAGCCCCATCGTCTCCGGCGAACCCGGCGGCGGCGGATAGAAACCCATCCGTTGGATCAGGTCGGGACGGTTGATCCCAGCGGCGGCCACGCGGATCAAAATCTGTCCCGCGGCTGGACTCGGCGTGGGAATTTGAACCGCCTTCAACGCCTCCGGCGGGCCCTTGCCGCCGTCGATAGCGATCGCCGTCATCCGTTCCGGGATCATCTTCCCCCCTACCCGCACTTGCGTCATTGCGCTTACGGGGGTTGGATAGACCGTTTCCTGGCCGACCAACAGGAGGGTTGCTCATGCTGGAAGAAGCTATCGAACCTCGGCGCGGGCGCGGCCAGGCGCTGATCGACCTTGCTCGGGAGGACCTGGAAATCTATGGCGTCGTCGAGCTGACGGAACGCATCGAGCATCTGAACGCGGAGATCGCGCGGACGCAGGCGCAATTGAACCGCAAACAGGCGGGACGCGCGGCGGCTGACGCTCTCTTTAAAACGTGACATGGTCAAAACGTAATTGAGTTCAAAAGGTAAATGGGGACCGGCTCTGTTTAGTCGGTGGAAACCATAGTCGGGCTAGGTTTGGGTCAGGTTGCGACTGGCATGGGGGTTGCAATCCTCCGTCTCTCACGACGGGGTAGTTGATCCCGAGGCCTGTTCAGGGGCGAGTAGATGATTGATTTGGGTTTGGTCCCCGGCGTTTTGCCGGCTGGCGCTTGGCGCGCGAGCATCGTGCTGGACTTCGCCCGCTCGGAACTGTTCGACCGCACCTTTCAGGAAGGCATGGAACTGGTCGAAGAGACCGCCGCCTATCTGGACGGTCCGGGGCGTCAAGAATCCAAGCGGCTGACCCGCCAAGGCGGCCTCAGCTACGCCTCCGAAAGCATGCGCCTGACCACCCGCCTGATGCAGGTGGCGTCATGGTTGCTGGTCCAGCGCGCGGTGCGCGAGGGCAATATGGAAGCTGCGCACGCCTGCGAGGACCGATATCGGCTGGCGCGGGAAGCCGGGCCGGTTGCGGACGGCGATGACATCATCGGCCTACCGCCGGCCCTGGCGCAGCTGCTAACCCGTTCCGAACGGCTGTACGAGCGCGTGATGCACCTGGACCGCCGCATGTATATCGAGGCCCCCGAAGACGAAGCCCCGCATCCGGTGCTGTCGCAATACGAGAAGCTGCAAGCCGCCTTCGGCCGCTAGCGCGACGCCGGCTCTCGGCCGCAATCGTTTACGTCTCATTTACCAAACCGCCACAGGCTGAACGCACGATCCAGTGGCGTCTCGGACTTGACCACGGACCGCTGAATTTCAACCGTCCTGACATTCGAGCGCAGTCATGCCCGTCGCGTCCCTGTCCGACTACGTCACGGTTTTCGATGACGTGCTCGCCGTCGACCACTGCGCCGCGCTGATCGAGCGGTTCGAGGCTTCGACGGATCAGGAACTCTGCCAGCGCGACACCGGGCATAGCTTCACCCAGATCAACGTCACGAAATGCTGGCCGGACCAGCACGACATCATCTGGCCGGTCTTCATGTCGCACTTCACCGAATACCGCACGAGGACCGAGGCCTATTTCTGGCCGCCGGAATTCGCCTTCGAGCACGTGCGGATGAAGCGCTATCTGCCCAACGGCCGCGACTGCTTCCCGCCGCATGTCGATGTGATGGGCCAGGTGTCGGCCCGGCGGTTCATGACGGCGATGATCTATCTGAATGCGCCGGAAGCGGGCGAGACGGAATTCACCAGCCTCGGCATTTCGGTAGCCCCGGCGGCGGGCAAACTGGTCGCGTTTCCGCCGCTCTGGCTGTTCCCGCACGCCGGGCTGCCGCCGCGATCCAGTCCCAAATATATCCTGCACACCTACCTGTGCTACGGCGCGTAGAGCCGACACAGGCGCGTCAACGCCGGACTGACGGCCCTGGCTGCGAATTAACCCGCGCTAACGCGCGCGGTCGGTCGGTCCCCGAAGGGCGACGCCTACTTCTTCGCGGTGAAACCGGCGAACTTGGCATTGAAGCGGCTGACGCGGCCGCCGCGGTCCAGCAGGGTCTGGTTGCCGCCCGTCCACGCTGGGTGGGTCTTCGGGTCGATATCCAGGTTCAGCGTCGCGCCTTCCTTGCCGTAAGTCGAGCGCGTCTGATAGGTCGTGCCGTCCGTCATCACCACGGTGATGAAGTGATAGTCGGGGTGAGTGTCTTGTTTCATCGCAGGTTCGGACCGACTTAAACGAAAGACGCGGCCGGAACGCTTTCGCAATCCGGTCCGCGAGGATGGGCGGCTATACACGAAGGCCATGAGTCAAATCAAGATAGGCCGGCCACTGACCGTCCAGTTTCAATCGAAGGACGCCGAATGAGTGAAGTCCAAGCCGAAGTTGCCGGCCGTCCCGGCGCGGGGGCCGTGCTGGCCGATCAGTTGGCGCAGTCGGCGGAAAAGCGGCCAGGTCGGCGCGACCTGAAGCCCCTGCGCGGTCTGTGGCCGCCGGTGAAGAACCATTTCGGCGATGCGATTCTGGCGCTCATCTTTCTGCTCTGCTCTACCACCGCCACCCTGGCCATGAGCGCCGCGGCGCGGATCATCGCCGACAAGGGACTGGGATCGATCGCCGACCTCACTCGCACCATGTTGGGATTGGGCGCTGTGGTCGCCTTTCTGGCGCTTGCGACGGCCTTTCGATTCTACTTCGTCACCAAGCTCGGCGAGCGGGTCGTCGCCGACCTGCGCAAGACCATCTATGACCATATCCTGACCCTGGATCAGGTCTTCTTCCTGAAAACCCGCACCGGCGAAGTCCTGTCGCGGATGACCACCGACCTGACTATCGTCGAAAACATGGTCGGCACTTCCGTGTCGGTCGCTCTGCGCAACAGTCTGATGTTTGTCGGCGCCCTGGTGCTGTTGATGATCATCACGCCCCGCTACACCCTGCTCGTGCTCGGCCTGATCCCTCTGATCCTGCTGCCCATGTTCTATTTTGGCCGGCGCGTGCGGAGCCGTTCCGTCCGTGCGCAGGACCGGTTCGCCGAAGCGGTGGGCTACGCTGGCGAGAGCCTCGATTCGCTGGAGACCGTGCAGGCCTTCGGCCGTGAGATCAGCGTCGCCGGCCGGTTCGGACAGGCGGTCGAGTTGGCCTTTGCCACCTCCCTCTCCCGCATCCGCGCCCGGTCCTTCATGACCGCCCTGGTCATCATGCTCGGCTTCAGCGGCATGGGCATCGTCCTGTTCCTGGCGGCCAAGGATGCCTTCGTCCTGCACACCATCACCCAAGGGACCTTCATCCAATTCGTCTTCCTCGCCGTCATGGCGGTCAGCTCCATCGGCCAGATCGGCGAGGTGATGGGCGACGTGCAGAAGGCTTCCGGCGCCATGGAGCGGATCGAGGAACTTCTAGCGGCAAAGCCGGACATCGCCGCCCCTGCCCATCCCGTGCCCATGCCGGAGCCCGCGCGCGGGGAAATCGCCTTCGAGCACGTGACCTTCGCCTATCCCGGTCGGCCCGATCTACCGGCGTTGCGGGACTTCTCACTCAGGGTTCGGTCCGGCGAGCGGGTCGCGCTGGTGGGTCCCTCGGGCGCCGGCAAGAGCACGGTGCTGCGGCTGTTGCTGCGCTTCTACGACCCACAGGACGGCGCGGTGCTGATCGACGGGATCGACCTCACCGCCACGGTCCCGGCCGAAGCCCGCGCGCGGATCGCCCTGGTGGGGCAGGACGCGCCGCTGTTCTCGGGTTCGGCCTACGAGAACCTGCGGTTCGGCCGCGAGAATGCAACGGTCGGGGAGATGCGCGCCGCCGCCGACGCCGCCCAGGCCTCGGGCTTTCTCGACGCCCTGCCCGAGGGCTTCGACACCCCCATCGGCGAACGGGCCAAAACCCTGTCCGGCGGACAGCGCCAGCGCCTCGCCATCGCCCGCGCCCTGGTACGCGATGCGCCAATTCTCCTGCTCGACGAAGCCACCAGCGCTCTGGACGCCGAGAACGAACGTCTGGTCCAGCGCGCTCTGGAAAAGGCCATGGTCGGGCGGACCACCCTGGTCATCGCCCACCGGCTGGCGACCGTGCTGAAGGCCGACCGCATCATCGTCATGGACGACGGCCATGTGGTTGAGGAAGGCGTCCATGCCGACCTCGTCGCCAAGGGCGGCCTCTATGCCCGCCTGGCGCAGCTGCAGTTCGGGGTGGAAGCGGCCTAAGCCGGGTTGGGAGCCGCCACGGACAAGGCCGGCATTTCTGGCTTGGCGAACGGTACGGTCAGCAAGGCCAACAGCGTCAGCACCGAAACCAAAATCCAGGCTTCGTTGATCGCCTGAACGAGCGCCAGGTGTTGGACCATGGGCCGAAGCATATCGGCCGTATCGGCGTCGATCGGGCCCTTCCCGTGCGCTTGGAATAGCGCCAACGGAATGCCGACAGCCCGCGCGGTGTCCAAGTCTCCCTGCTGGAGCTTCGTCACGATGACCTGAGCCAGTTTCGGCGCGCGCCCGAAGATCACCGTGTCGATCAGCGCAAGGCCGATGGCGCCGCCGAGGTTGCGCATCAGGTTGAACAGCCCGCTTGCGTCCGGGATCTGGGACGCTTCAAGGCGGCCGAGCGCAAGGCGGGTCGGCGGCAGAAGACAAAACATGATCGCCACGCCCCGGGCGATCTGCGGCCAAAACATCTGGCCGAAGTCGGTATCTCGGGTTTCGAACCCACTCGCGGCCAAGCCAACGCCAAACAGCACAAAGCCGAAGCTCGTCAGAAGACGAGCATCCACACGCCGCTCAAGCGCGACCGCGATGGGCGCTGTCAGCAGTTGGGCCGAGCCTGTCACCAGCATGATCTCGCCGATCTGCAGCGCGCCATGCCCCCTCACCAGCGCTAAAAAGACCGGCATGAGGTAGACCGAGCCGAACAGGCCGATCCCGAGCACAAAGCTCAGCACGCAGCCGATGGCGAAGTTGGGGTTCTTGAGCGTGCGGAGTTCCACGATCGGACGCCAGGATGCGAGCGAGCGAACGACGAATGAGGCGGCGGCGATCGCGCTCAGTCCGAGCAGCCCCAAAACCAGCGGTGCGCCCCAGCCGTCGTCCGGCGCCTGCTTAAGCCCAATCTCCAAGGCCGCCAGCGCGACAGCCATCAGCGCCAGGCTCAGCGCGTCGATCGTCCGCAAGGCGCCTGGATTTGCGGGCGTGCGAACCAGGAAGACGGCGCCGCCGACGGCGGCGATGACGCCGGGCGCGATGTTGATCAGGAACAGCCAATGCCAGGAATAGGTCTGGGTGATCCAGCCCCCCACGATCGGCCCCACCGTCGGCGCGAGAACCGCCAGCACGCCTGCGATCGTTGTGGCCAAGCCCTGACTGCGCGGAGGGAACAGCAAGAAGACCACCGCGAATACCGACGGTATCAAGGTGCCGCCCGAGAAACCCTGCAGCACCCGGAAAGCCAGCAGCATCTGAAAGCTATGGCTCGCCGCGCAGCCCGCCGACGCCAGGGTGAAGACGCTGATCGCGGTGACGAACAGGCCTCGCGTGGACATGATCCGCGTGAGGGCGCCCGTGAGCGGGATGGCGATGACCTCGGCTGTGAGGTAGGCGGTTTGCACCCAACTCATCTGATCTGGACGAACGCGCAGGGCGGTCTGGATCGTTGGCAGTGAGGTAGCGACCACCTGGATGTCGAGGATGGCCATGAACATACCCAGGCACATCATGGCGAACCCGAGCCAGGTTCTTAGCGGCGTCGAACTCAACTCATCACCGCTTTGCATAGGAGCCTTTTGACGTCGAGAAATCGCCCAAAATTCCAGTTGAACGACAATTGGCGGCGCGTTCGGAACAGGTATAGCGCCAATCTGTTCCCTAGTCCGAGCGCACGCGCGTGAGCGGGCCGTGGAGTTTTGAATGGACGCCCCAGTAACTCTGCTCTCGCTGGCGACGGCATCGCCGCCCCACGAGCTGACTCAGACTGACGCGGAGACGGCGGCGCGGCGACTATTTCGGGACACGTTTCCGAACTTCGAGCGGATGGCCCCGGTCTTCACCAGTGCAGGCATCCGTACCCGCCAGATGGTGCGGCCGATAGATTGGTACATGACCCCCCGGGGATGGCCGGAACGGACCGAGGCCTATCTGGAAAGCGCCACCGACCTCTTTGTGATGGCGGCCCAGCGAGCCTTGGACGAAGCCGGTCTAAAAGGCGCCGATGTCGATGTGATCGTAACCGTGTCCTCAACCGGAATCGCAACGCCAAGCCTTGAAGCCCGGGCGTTCGAACGGATGGGCTTTCGCACAGATGCCGCCCGGATACCCGTGTTTGGTCTGGGCTGCGCTGGCGGGGTCACGGGCCTCGGCTTGGCCTCAAAGCTGGCGAAAGCGACGCCGGGCGCGACCGTTCTGTTGGTCGTCGTCGAGGTTTGCAGTCTTGCCGTCCGCACGTCGGACCTGGACAAGGCCGACATAGTTGCGGCCGCTCTATTCGGAGACGGCGCGGCGGCTTGTGTCCTAAGGACAGGTGGAGGCGGCATCGCCAACATTGCCGGGTCCGCTGAGCGGCTTTGGCCCGACACCCTGAACATCATGGGATGGCGCGTGGATCCCACCGGGTTTGGCGTCATTTTTGACCGAGCGATCCCTCCGTTCGCCAAGAACAACATGCGCCCCGCGATGGAGCAGATGCTGGCTGGCCAGAACCTGGGCATGGGAGACGTCGATCGGTTTATCTGCCACCCGGGCGGCGCGAAGGTGATTGAAGCGTTAGAGCAGTCCCTGTCTCTCGGTCAGGGGCAGTTGGACTTTGAAAGGCAGGTCTTGGCCGATCACGGCAATATGTCCGCACCAACCGCGCTATTTGTGCTGGACCGCGCGCGCCGCGCTGGCCTGCCGCCCCTGTCGGTCGTAACGGCCCTGGGCCCAGGTTTCAGCGCCACGACGGTTACCCTGAAGCAGGCCGCGTGATCCTCTCCGTCGTCGTCCTGAGCCTGGTGACGGTCCAGCGGCTGGCGGAGCTGGTCATCGCGCGCCGCAACACCGCGCGCCTGAAGAGCTGCGGCGCCCAGGAGGTCGGCGCGGGTCATTATCCCTTCGTCGTTGCGTTGCATGCCGCCTGGCTTGCAGGGCTCTGGATACTGGCCTGGGATCGCCCCATCTCACTTGCCTGGCTTGGCGTGTTCCTGGTTCTCCAGGCGCTACGCGTCTGGGTGCTGGTCACGCTTGGGGAACGATGGACCACCCGAATAATCGTCCTGCCCGGGGCGCCCTTGGTCGCCAAGGGACCTTACCGTCTAATCTCGCATCCCAACTACGCGGTGGTTATTGGCGAGATCGCGGTCCTGCCGATCGCATTTGGTCTTTTCTATTTTGCCGCGATCTTCTCGGTTCTAAACGCCGTGGTGCTTTGGGTTCGCATTCGCGCCGAAGGACGCGCGCTGTCGGAGGCTCCCCACTCGCTAGATCAGACGCCAATGGGAAGCGCCTAATATCGCTCTCCGTCCAAGCAACCGCCTTCACTCACCCATAACCTTGCGCTGCTAGCCTTTCCCCTCCTGCAGGGAGATTGGCTTTGGCGCACGAACGCGTCTTCGGGCGCAGAAGTCCGACCCACGCCGCCGCGCTTCGCAGTCCGACCGATGTCGAACCGTTGAGCCCCGTGGCGGAATACGTCAGGGCCGCTCCGGAAGCGCAAGACTACTCAGCCACATCCGAGTTCGCGGATTGGCGGCGTGCTCAGCGCGGCCGATGGCTCGCGGCCTGGGCCTTGGGACTGCTGTTTATATCGCCCGGCCTGCTTTGCTTCCTGGTCCACGCGCCAGTGGGACTCTCGGTGGCGATGGAGGTTGCGGGCGTGGCTGCAAACGCCTGGGTCAGGCGCGAACGGAAACGTCGGCTACACGCGATCGCCCAGTGGGATCCATCGGACGAGGCGCCGTAGGCGATTAGACCGCCTTCAGCCGCGCCAGCACCTGCGGATGCAGGTCGAGGTTGGACGCCAGGATGGTCCCCGTCTCCAGCGGATTGTCACCGCCATCGGCGTCGGTGACCATACCGCCGGCTTCAGTGACGAACAGGATGCCCGCGGCGACATCCCACTTCCCCAGGCCGCGTTCCCAGTAGCCATCGAAGCGGCCGGCCGCGACATAGGCCAGGTCCAGGGCGGCGGAGCCGAAACGGCGCACGCCGGAGACGCGCGGGGCGATCTGGTGAAGCTCTTTCAGGAAGGTGGCTTGGCCCGGCCGGCCCATGAAGGGAATGCCCGTGGCCAGCACCGCCTCGCTCATGTCGCGCCGGGCAGCCACGCGCAGCCGCTTGTCGTTGACGAAGCAGCCCTTGCCCTTCTCAGCCCAGAACAGCTCGTTGGTGATCGGGTTGTAGGTGACGCCCGCGACGATCTGGCCGTCACGCTCCAGCGCCACGGTGCAGGCGAAGTGAGGGATGGCGTGCAAGAAGTTGGTGGTGCCATCGAGCGGGTCGGCGATCCAGGTGTGAGTCTTATCCGTCCCCTCGATCACTCCGCGCTCTTCGCCCAGGAAGCGATAGCCCGGACGCGCGGTGGTCAGGGCGTCGAACAGGACCTGCTCGGCTTTGATGTCAGCGGCCGAGACATAGTCGGCCGGCCCCTTCTTGGAGACCTGCAGCTCGCCAAGCTCGCCGAAGTCACGCGTCAGCCCCTTGGCGGCCTTACGAACGGCGTCGCTCATGACTTTTAGCAGGGCGGTCTGGGTGGACATGTCAATGAACTCGGCTGGGTGGTCGCCAGCGCGCCGAACGACGGCAGGCGGGCGGCGAATTGGGCGCGGAACCTATCGGCGGCGCCCGGCGATATCAAGGCGCAGTCATATCAGCCGGCAGTCTTGCCCCGCTGGGCAAGGCCTGCAGCAATCTCGGCGTTGAAAGCCCCTATGGCGGCTGCGGGGCCTGCCGGATGAGCCCAGACGCCTGACGAGACGGCGATGAAGTCGGCGCCCGCGGTGACCAGGGCGCGGCAGTTGTCGACCGTGAGCCCGCCGATGGCCACGCACGGCGTCTGCATGCTCTCCTGCCAGATGGACAGAATATCCTGCTCGGCGCGCGTCACCGCGTTCTTGGTGGTGGTCTCAAAGAAGGCGCCGAAGGCGACATAGTCCGCACCGGCCTCGGCGGCTTCCATAGCCAGGTGGCGGCTGTCGTGACAGGTGACGCCGACAATCCGATCCGGTCCGACCAGCCGACGCGCTTCATCATAGGAGGCGTCCTCCTGGCCGACATGGACACCGTCGCAGCCCAACCTTGCGGCCAGATCCGGTCGATCGTTCAGGATCAACGCCACATCATGCCTCTGGACGACCGGTAGCAAGGCGGCGACGGCAGCACCGATGGCGTCGTCCGAGACGTCCTTCAGCCGAAGCTGCAATGCGGCGACGTCGCCGCCCTCCAGCGCCTCGGACAAGGTGCGGCCAAAGCCAGCCAGATCGTCGATCCTGGGCGGGGTAATCAGGTAAAGGCGACAGACTGGCGAGCTCACAGCCTGCCGCTAACGGGCTCTGACGCGCCGGTCAAGCAGATGGGGACAATGCGGATCGGGGTCAGGCCGCCGCCCGCCGCCGGACGATCTGCGCGGCCTTCTCGCCGTCGGCGGCGCCGGTGAACTCAGCGGCTATGTCCAGGTAGGCGCGCAGGCGGGTCATGTCGGAAAGCTCATTGGCGCGCAGCAGTTCGAGCAGATCTTCAACGTAATGGTTGAGCCGCGATTGAATCATCTCGGCGACCTTGGCGCGGCTGGCGCCAAAACCATACTGGGCGGCATAGGCTCGAGTGTGATCGAAAAATCCGAGCAGACCCGCCGCCCGCCTCACCATGATCGGGTCGGGGTCGACGCCGAGATTGGGATGACCGCGCATGCCCTTGCCGAACCGCGCCATTTCCAGCGGCAGCGCCTTGTCCAACGCCTTGTCGATCTGACCGAACCGCGTCTCGGCCATCTGGGCCAGCGCCTGCCGCTGCTTAACCACCCGCTGCCCCCAAGGGCCATCTTTCTTCAAATCGATAGACGTTTCGAATTCGGCGATTTCCTGGGCGGCGACATGCAACATCTCGCTGGCCTGAATCCCGGCCGCGCGGCCCTGGTCCGCCTCAAACCCGCGAACCCGCGAAAGCCGTTGTTCGATATCGTCCAGCACGAATTCACCGAACCGGGCGAGCTCGGAGGCGGCGGCGAAGCTGTCCTTCGGACGATCCATCACCGCCGACATTACCCGTAAGATCATCCAGGGCTGCGGCATGTTGGCGAGCAGCATGTCGAACAGGCGCGGTCCGGCGTCCTCCGACAAGTCGCCGGCGTCCTTGTAGGCCAACCTCGCGGCCGCCGACTTTTCCTCGTTCAGGCGGCCCATCCACTCAGGCAGGCGGATAATCGTCTGACGTCCAAGAGGAACAAGATCGAGGAAGCCTGCGAAATCCTGAGGGGCTTCCGGCCCAGTCTGCTCCAGCGTCGCGCGCACCGCAGCGAAGCTGGGCGATGAGCTTCGCAGGCCCGCGCCCGCACAAGCGCAGAGACGGTTATAAATATCGGCGGGCGCGACCTGGTCATCGGGTCCCCGGGACCAGGCGCTCCTGGCGGCCGAGACCATGCCGGGTTGGGTTTCCTCGAGTGCGCTCCAAAGCTGGGCGATCGTTCGGCGCGGGAATCGCACGCAGGTTGAACCGCCGACGCCGCAAAGGGCCGCGATCGGGCCGAACACGGCGCCGCGTACTCTGCGCTCGGCGGCCTCGCGGGCGATTAAGCCATGAACATTGGCCAGGGAACCGCCCTTTTCGGCCTCGTTAGCCAGGGCGACCTCAAGGCGGGCGACAGTTGAATCAGGTACAGCTTTGAACAAGCCACCCAAGAGGCTCGCCTGTTGCTCGGTCAGGCTAGGCATGATCGGTCGACGCGCCTCAATAACGAAGTCTTCAGAATGCCCAAATTGAGTTAAGGCTTTCCGAAGACCGTTAACCCTCCGCTCGGGGCAGCTCCAGCGTCACCATCAGGCCGCCCATGGCGGAATCCGCCAGGGCGACGCCGCCGCCATAAGCGCGGGCCAGCTCATCCACGATGGACAGGCCGAGTCCCGAGCCGGGCTCCGTTTCATCCAGTCGCGCGCCGCGCTTGAGGACCTCCGCGCGCGCTTCGGGTGGAAGGCCAGATCCATTGTCTTCAACCGTCAGCGAAAGCCGGGTCGGCGAGGTCGCGGCAGCGACCACCCGCACCCGGCCACGGCTGTATTTACAGGCATTTTCAAGGACATTGCCGGCCATCTCGAGCAGGTCCTGCCGCTCGCCAAGGAAGCAGAGATCGTCCGGCGCGCGCCAGTCGATCTCCACGTCGCGATCGCGGAAAATGCGCTCCAACGTGAGGGCGAGCTCTTCCAGAATCGGCGCGATCTCGGTGCGTTCTCCCAGCCCTTGGGCGCGAGCGGCGGCGCGGGCGCGACGCAGGTGATGGTCGACATGGTTGCGCATCGCCTCGGCCTGGCGCGTGACCACGTTCGCCAGGGGGCCAGGGTTAAGCTCCGCCTCGCTCAGCATGACCGAGATGGGGGTCTTCAGGGCATGGGCGAGGTTGCCGACGTGAGCACGTTGGCGCTCCACCACTTCCTGATCGTGCTCGACCAGGGCGTTGAGCTCCTCGGCAAGCGGCGTCAGCTCGGAGGGATACCGGCCCTTCAGCCGATCGGCGCGTCCTGTGCGCACGTCGGCGATCTCGCGACGCAGGGCGAACAGGGGCTGCAGGCCGACCCGCACCTGAATCAGGATCGGCAAGATCAAGCCTATGCCCAGGATCAGCAGAAAGACGCCGGTTTCCAGGGCAAATCGGCCCGCGTCCGCTTCCAGGGCCGAGCGGTCCTCCGCGGCCATGAAGATCACCGGCTGCGGACGTCCAGGCAGGCTGACCATCAGCGCCGCCGCCCGCAGCGGCTCGTGCACAGGGCCGACCGTGTCATAGTAGTAGGGCTTGCCGGCCTTGGCCTTCAGTCCAGCCAGGCCGATGTCGGGCCCGCCCAGCTCGCTATCCCAGAGCGAACGCGACCTTGAAAGCGCATGCAGGTTCGCCCCGTTCGGCTCGGCGATTTCCCAGTATTTGCCGGAATAGGCCCGCGTGGCGCGGCTGTCGGTCAGCGGCGGCGCGTCGACCGAGCCATCGGGATCGATGGTGGAGCTGGCGTAGAGCCCGTTGGCGACATCGAACAGGTCGTCGTCGAACCGGCTTACCGCCGCCTGATGGAACAGCGCCGTCTGGGCGATGCCGGCGCCGGCGAGCAGAGGCACGCTCCAGATCGCCGCGAGCACGACCAGGCGCCGGGCAAGCGACCCACGCCAAAGGTCGGACAGGATCACGGGGCGGACAGGGTCACGCGGTCGCCTCACCCTCCAGGGCGATCAGCCGATAGCCGAGGCCGCGCACCGTTTCGATACGATCGGGGCCGATCTTTTTTCGCAGGCGACCGACGAACACCTCGATGGTGTTGGAGTCGCGGTCGAAGTCCTGGTCGTAAAGGTGCTCGACCAGTTCGGTGCGGCCGATCACCCGGCCCTGATGCATCAGCAGATAATGCAGCAGGCGGTACTCCAGCGACGTCAGCCGCAGCGGCTCGCCATTCACCGAGGCCCGCGCGGCGCGGGGGTCGAGCCGCAAGCCGCCACAGGACAGGGTCGCCGCCGCGTGGCCCGCCGACCGCCGCAGCAGCGCGCGCAGCCGAGCCAGCAGCTCCTCGGTATGAAAGGGCTTGGTCAGATAGTCGTCGGCGCCGGCGTCAAAGCCGTTGACCTTGTCGCTCCAGGCGCCGCGAGCGGTCAGGATCAGGACGGGGGTCACCTTGCCGTCGCGCCGCCAGCGCTCCAGCACCGAGACCCCGTCGATTTTTGGCAGACCCAGATCCAGAATGATGGCGTCATAGGGCTCGGTGTCGCCCAGGAAATGGGCTTCCTCGCCATCCGGCGCATGGTCGACCGCATAGTCGGCGTCCGACAGCGCCTGCTTGAGCTGGCGCGACAGATCAGGGTCGTCCTCGGCGAGTAGAATGCGCATACGGCCCCTCCCCTATTGGGCTCTGAGAATCGCGCCCGACAGCGCATCGACGATATAGTCTATGCGGCGGCCGTTCGACGACGCCCAACGTACGCGATAAACCGCCCGTCCGCCCTGCTGTTCGATTCCGGCGTCCAGCTGGTAACCCGGATCGCGGCTGTTGATCTCGCGGATCACCCGGCCCAAGGGCACATAGTGGCCTTCGCGAACGCCTTCACGCGCCTGATTTTGCTGGGCGCCCCAGTCCGCGCCGAGGGAATCGTTGCCGGGCGGCGGCTGAGCCGGCGGCGCGGCGAGCGACGGCTGGCTGGCCAACAGGCCGACGCCGATCAGGATGGCCGCAATCGATCTCATGGCTGCAATCCTAAGCCTTCGGCCTGAACGGAGGCTGAATGCCCTAACGCGCGCCGCGCGCCTTCGATCAAAGGCTAGCCCTTCCGGCGTGGCGTATAGGGGCGCTCGGCGCGCCAGGTCTCGGCGAAGGCTTGCAGTTCCGCATCCGGAGCCTCGGGCAGGACGATCTGGATCTTGGCCAAAAGATCACCCCGCGTATTGGCGCGCCCGGTGGGCAGGCCCCGCCCTTTCAGCCGCAAGGTCTGGCCGCCATTGGCGCCGGCGGGCACGGTCAGGCTTACCGGACCATCGGGCGTCTGCGCCTCGACCTTTGCGCCCAACACAGCATCCGGCACCGACACCGGCAGGTCCATGATCAGGTTATCGCCCTCGCGACGGAAGATCGGGTGGGGCTTGAACGCCAACTCGATGAGGGCGTCGCCCGGCCCGGCGCGACCGGGCGAGCCCTGGCCCTTCAGCCGCAGCATCTGCCCGTCGATGGCGCCCTTGGGGATATTCACATCGATGGTGCGGCCGTCCGAGAAGGCGATCCGCTTGCGGCCGCCCTGGATGGCGTCCTCCAGATCGATCTCGACCTTGGCCCGCACGTCCTGGCCCCGGGCCGGGCCGCCGAAGCCACGGCCACCGCCGCGCCCGCCCAGTATCTCGCCGAAGATATCGTTCAGATCGACGCCTTCGAAGTTGCCGCCAAATCCGCCCTGAGCGCCCGCACCGCCGCGGCCAAAGGGATCGCCACCGCCGCCGTTGAATCCGCGCATGACCTCGCGTCCATCGGCGTCGATCTCACCGCGGTCGAACTTTTTGCGCTTTTCTTCATCGCCAAGGATGTCGAAGGCGGCCGAGACCCGTTTGAAGCGCTCTTCGGCCTTGGCGTTGCCGGGGTTCTTATCGGGGTGCAGTTCCTTGGCCAGCTTGCGAAAGGCCTTGCGCACGTCGTCCGCCTTGGCTCCGCGCGCCACGCCGAGTTCTGTGTAAGGATCCTGCGCCAAGAAACTCGCCTGCTTTCGATCGATGGATGAGGCCCTTCAATTAGGGCGTTCGGCAAAGGGCGCAAGCCTAATTGTTGTAAAAATGCCACAACAAGTGCAACTGAGGCGATCCTATCTCACACCACGTTCAGGCATCAGGTCCGGCGCCTCGAAATCGATAGCGTCCTCGGGGTCCTTCAACGACGCCTCGGAGATGGTCTGGCCGCGGACGCTGACACCAGCACGGTGAACACTCTCCGGATCGCCCGAGATCAGGGGATGCCAGGACGCCAGGCCGCGGCCCTCGTGAAGCCGGCGATAGGCGCAGCTCTTGGGCATCCACAGCAGGTCCTTCACATTGCCGGGCGTCAACTTGATACAATCGGGCACATAGGTTTTGCGGTTGTCGTAATCGGAGCAGCGGCAAAGATCGCCATCGAACAGCTTGCAATGCACCCTGGTCGGGATCACCTCGCCGGTGTCTTCATCCTCGAAGCGAATGAGACAGCAAAGACCGCAACCGTCGCATAGGCTCTCCCATTCGACGGCTGTCATCTGCGACAGGGATTTCGTTTCCCAGAAAGGTCTTTGCGTCATGGCGGTGACACCTTTGAAGCGGCATAAGGCGCCGGCCCGTACGCGCCGACAGTAGACCATCTTGAACGACGACGATTGGATTCTTCCGCCTTCCAAGTCCATCGACTCCGCGAACCGGCCACCGCCGGAGCCGGAGCCGATAGGGCCGCCGTCGTTTGGCCGCGCGCCGCCGCCCAAGCGGCCGAAGAGGGACTGGCGCGAGCTGTTTCGCCATGATCGTGGACTTTGGATATGGGGATCGTTGGCCGCCTTCGCCGCCGTCGTCCTGATCGGCGGCGGTATCTTCGGCGTGATAACCGTCAACCGCTTCATCGACAGCATTCCGCAGATCCCGGACAAGGCCACGTTGATGGTGGTCAACCAGGCGCCGGGCATGACCTTCGAGGACAAGGACGGCAAGGTCTTGGCCACGCGCGGGCCCAAGCATGGCTATGCCGTCAGCCTGTCGGAGCTGCCCACCTATGTGCCCCAGGCCTTCATGGCGGCGGAGGACCGGCGCTTCTATCATCACGGTCCGGTGGACTTCCGCGGCATGGCCCGCGCCGCCTGGGTCAACTGGCGCGCCCACCACACCGTCCAGGGCGGCTCTACCCTGACCCAGCAACTCGCCAAGACCCTGTTCCTCACCCCGGACCAGACGCTCAAGCGCAAGCTGCAGGAGGCGGTGATCGCCGAGCGGCTCGAGAAGGCGATGAGCAAGGATGAGGTGCTGGAGCTCTACCTCAACCGCATCTTCTTCGGCGACAACGCCTATGGCGTCGACGCGGCCTCGCAGACCTATTACGGCAAGCCGGCGCGTGAGCTGAGCCTGCAGGAGGCCGCCCTGCTGGCCGCCCTGCCCAAGGCGCCGACGCGGCTGGCGCTGACCAACGACATGGACGCGGCGCTGCAGCGCTCGCACCTCGTGCTCCACAACATGCGGACCGAGGGCTGGATCACCACCGAGGAAGAACAGGCCGCCCTCGATTCCCCACCTAAGCTCGCGCCGGAAGCCCCCGGCGAGGGCGACTTCGGCTATGTGATCGACATGGCCTCGGCCGAGGCGGTGAAGATCGCCGGCGGCCAGGCGCCGGATCTGGTGGTGCGGCTGTCCATCGACCAGTCCCTGCAGACCCAGGCCCAGGCCATCATTCGCCAGACCATCGCCGCCGAGGGCGCTGGCGCCCACGTCAAACAGGCGGCGCTGGTGCTGCTGGCGCCGGACGGCGCGGTGCGCGCCATGGTCGGCGGGGTCGACCACCATCTGTCGGCCTTCAACCGCGCGGCCCAGGCCCAGCGCCAGCCGGGCTCCTCGTTCAAGCCCTTCGTCTACGCGGCGGCGCTGGAAGCGGGGGTCAAGCCCACCGACATCCGCACCGACAAGCCCGTCCGATTCGGCCTGTGGGCGCCGACCAACTACGAGCCCGGCTATCGCGGCCCGATGACGGTGGCCAACGCCCTGGCGCTGTCGATCAATACCATCGCCGCCCAGCTGGCCAGCGAGGTCGGCACCCCCAAGATCGCGGAAATCGCCCACCGATTCGGCCTGAAAAGCATTCCGGACGACCCAAACCTGTCGGTCGCCCTCGGATCCTACGAGGTCAATCTGCTCGAACTGGCCGGCGGCTATCAGGTGTTTCAGCAGGGCGGCGTGCGCAGCGAGCCCTATCTGATCGACCAGATCGCCACCACGCGGGGCGACGTGCTCTACAGCCATGTCGCTTCGGCCGGCGCACCAGTCTATGACGTCGCCCATGCTGGCGACATGGTTCGAATGATGGAAGGGGTGATCACCCACGGGACCGCGACGAGAGCCGCGTTCGGCCGCCCCGCCGCCGGCAAAACCGGCACCACCCAGAACTGGCGCGACGCCTGGTTCATGGGCTTCACACCCGACTGGATGTGCGGCGTATGGATCGGCAATGACGACAACACGCCGATGAACAAGATCACCGGTGGGGCGATCCCCGCCGAAATCTGGCGCAAGATGATGTTGCTCGCGCATCAGGACATGCCCGTGCGCGACTTCCCCTGGCTGCTGCCTGAAACCCCGACCGACGCCGCTTCGGATGCGCCGGCCTCGGACGAGCCCGCGGCCACGACAGCGATAGACGCGGCGCCCGATCCCAAGGCCAGCTTCTACGACGGTCTCGGCAATGATTTCGCCAACGCCCAGCACGGTCAGCCGCCTGCGAGCGAGCCGCCGCGCAGCCACGACGACACGGACGATAACGCCGATCCGGATATGCCGCCGCCGGCGCGGCCCAATCCCGCCAATCCGCCGGGCCCCCAGCCCTGAGCGCTCGAGCCCCCCTGATCGCCCTGAAGGACGTGCGCCTGGCCGATGGCCCGCGCATGCTGTTCGACGGCGTCGACATGGCGCTTGAGGCCGGCGTGCGCGCCTGCCTGGTCGGCCGCAACGGCGCTGGCAAATCCACCCTGATGCGCATCCTGGCAGGCCAAAACCAGGTCGATGGCGGCGACCGGATTGTGACGCCCGGCGTTCGGGTGGTGCTGCTGGCGCAAGAACCGGTCATCACCGGCGAAACCTTGCTCGACTACGCCAGCGCCGGCGGCGCGGAGGCGCATGAGGCCGAATCGGAGCTGATGCTATTCGGGCTCGACCCGCATCGGACGACCAAGGGATTGTCCGGCGGCGAGACCCGGCGCGTGGCCCTCGCCCGGGCCCTGGCCGAACGACCCGAGGTTCTGTTGCTGGACGAGCCGACCAACCACCTGGACATCTTCGCCATCGAAACGCTGGAGTCCGAGCTGCGCTCGCGCCGGATGGCGATGCTGATGGTCAGTCACGACCGGGCCTTTTTGGAACGCACCACGCAGCGCTGCTTCTGGCTTGAGGACCGACGCATCTGGCGGCTGGACAAGGGTTTCACCGACTTTGACGCCTGGTCCGAGAAGATCGCCGCCGATCAGGTCGAGACCCTGCGCCGACTGAGCAAGGCGATCGAGCGCGAGACCTACTGGTTCCACCGCTCCATCACCGCCCAGCGCACCCGCAACGAGGGCCGTGCGCGCGAACTGAACGCCATGCGCCAGCAGCGCGCGGAACTGATGCGCGATCGCACCGGGTCCATGATCATGGCCGCCCAGTCCGGAGACGCCTCGGGCAAACGCGTGGTCGAGGCGCGCGGCCTATCCAAACAGTTCGGCGATCGGGTGCTGATCAAGGACTTCTCCACCCGCATCCAGCGCGGCGACCGCATCGCCATCGTCGGCCCCAATGGCGCGGGCAAGACCACTCTGGTCAAGCTGCTGCTCGGCGAGATCGAAGCCGACGAGGGTTCGGTGAAGCTGGGCACCAACCTGACCGTCGCCTATGTCGACCAGGCGCGGGACACCCTGAAGGACGACACCACCCTGTGGGATGCGCTGACGCCATTTGGCGGCGACCAGGTCATGGTCCAGGGGGCGCCGAAACATGTAGCGGCCTACGCGCGCGACTTCCTGTTCCAGGATAGCCAGTTGCGCCAGCCGGTCTCCAGCCTGTCCGGCGGCGAACGCAACCGCCTGCTCCTGGCCAAGGCCCTCGCGCAACCGGCGAACCTCTTGGTGCTGGACGAGCCCACCAACGACCTCGACATGGACACCCTCGACCTGCTCGAGGACGTGCTGGGCCGCTATGACGGCACCCTGATCCTCGTCAGTCACGATCGTGACTTCGTCGACCGCCTCGCCACCTCGACCATCGCCCTCGATGGCAAGGGCCGCGCGGCCGAGACGCCCGGGGGCTGGAAGGATTTCATCGAGCAGAACCCAGACTTCTTCGCCTTCCAGACCTCGGCGCCCTCTAAACCCAAAGCCAGTTCCGCGCCACCGCCTCCAGCAGCGCCGAAGAAGGGCGCTAAGCTGTCGTTCAAGGATCAGCACCGCCTCACCGAACTCGAGGCCCTGACGCTCAAGCTGGCGAACGACATCGCCGTGCAGGAGAAGCGGCTGGAGGATCCGGCGCTCTACGCCCGCGACCCGACAGGTTTCGACCGGATCATGAAGGACCTGGACCGGCTGCGCGCCAAGCTCTCCACCGCCGAGGACGAGTGGTTGGCGCTCGAAGAAAAGCGCGAGGCGCTCGCGAACAGCTAGTTCGGCGGGTTGTTGGCCTCGACGAAGTCCACGGTCGCCTTCAGCATCTGCTGGCGCGTTTCGCTGCTGGAAAGCCAGTGGTCTTCGTGGTCCAGCGTAACGACGGTAACCGGCTTGCCGGCTCGCTTCAGGGCGTCCGCCATGATCCGGCTCTGTGCAAACGGCGCCACGGTATCGTCCCGGCCATGGATTAGCAGAACGGGAATATCGACCTTGTCCGCCTGCAGCGCCGGCGAGATGGCGTCCAGCGCCGGGTCCGCCGGCCCGCTGACGTCCATGAAGCGGTCCCAATAGCGCAGCGCCAAATTGTTGGTCCAAATGATGGAGCGATCCTTGGCGTCCTCCAGCAGTCGATGCAGGTCGGCCGGTCCCGCGACCGCCACCGCGCACCGATAGACGCCATGATCGATCGCCGCGCCGGCAAGCGCGGCGTAGCCGCCGTAGCTGGCGCCGACGATGCAGACCCGCTTGGGATCGATGACGCCCTGGCTGGTGAGGTAACGCACGCCATCGGACAGATCGGTCTGCATCTTGCGGCCCCACTGGCCGTAGCCCGCCCGCACGAAGTCAGGCCCATACCCGTCCGAGCCGCGGAAATTCGGCTGCAATACCGCATAGCCCTTCGAAGCCATGGCCTGAGCCCACCAGTCGAAACCGATCTGGTCCCAGCCTTCCGGTCCTCCGTGAGGCAACACGATCAGCGGAAGATTCCGGGCCGCCTTGCCGGGCGGCAGAGTCAGAACGGCCGGAATCTGCAGGCCATCCGTCGCGGCGTAGGTGATCGATCGCACCTCGGCGACATCCGCCGGGGCGACGTCGGAATATTGGTCGCCGATCCAGATAGCCCGATGAGAGGTCAGATCGATCAGCGAATAGGATGACCCATCTTTCGCGCCAAGGACATGAACGAGGAACGCCTTCTGGTCCTGCGAAAGGAAGGCCAACCTGACCGCTTCACCCGGGAAGGCTTTCAGCACACCGTTCCAGCTCGCCTGTTCGGTAGGATCGAAGAAGGTCACTCCGCCGCCTTCCGACGGATAACGAACGCCGCCGACCAGGCGCAGGGTGTTATCGTCGTGAAGCGTCTCAAGGAAGTTTTCGTCCGGCGCTGGACGCCAACTCCCGTCATTCAGCGAGACGGCCTGGACTTCCTCGGGCTTTGAGTGGACCAGAATGGACGTCCCATCGCGGTCATAGCCATCAATCCAGGGAACATCGACGTCGGCGCCGATCGACTTGCTGAGCATCCACTGGCCGTTTCGGCGCAGGTAAAGGCTCCAAAGTCTCTGGCTCGAGTTGTAGCGGGTCTCAGCGAGCGGCTGGCCATCGACGTCTGTCATCCAGCCCCGAGTGTCCTGCTGACCATGCGCGACGACCTGGGTGTCGTTGGTAACGAGGTCGATGCGAACCAGTGACCTGACGTTGGCCACGGCTCGGATCTCGTCGGCCTCAACGAAGATATAGGCCCGCCCGTTGACGATGCGGGCCCAGGGGTAGCTGTCGACCATGTTCCAGATGTTGGGGAAATTCTCGAGCCGTTTCGTCAGCCGGCCGGTCGGAATGTTCAGCGTTTCGAGAAAGTACCATTCGCCGTGGCCGACATGCGTGCCGGATTCACGCTCGTCCACACTGGTTGTGGCGGACGTAGTTATCATCAAATCCTGCGACCCAACCCAGTTCAGGTCGCGAACCTTCACCTTGCCGACCTCGGCGACAATCAAGGGTTTCTGGTCGGATATGCGGACGACGGCGATCGACCTCTGACCATCCGCCGCGGTGTCAACGAAGGCGATGCTGCTCTCATCGGGTGAAATCTTGAGGTCGGCCAAGGACGGCAGCCGGCCGTAGGCTTCCAGCGGCGCCGCCGTCGCCTGCCCGAACCCGCCGCAGGCCAGGGCCGCGACGATCACCCAAATCCGCCCCATCAAATCAACCCCCGATGCACAAACTCGCAACTAGCCTAGCCATGCGGGCGCTGGGCCTCAAGCGGCGCGCTTGGCGAAGCGGCTTGCGCCTCTTAGGTTGCGGCGTCGTTGTTCGGGGAGCGCGCATGACCTTCAGACGCTTGGCCAGCCTTGTTATCGCTGGGACGTTCGTGGCCGCTCTGGCCGCCTGCGCTCCGGCCAAGTCGCCGACGGCCGCCAATGGCCTTACCCCCATCAAGTTCGCCACCGACTGGCATGCCCAGGCCGAGCAGGGCGGATTCTATGAGGCGCTGGCGACGGGCGAGTACAAAAAACGCGGCCTGGACGTAACCATCATCCAAGGCGGCCCGGCGGTGAATGTGCCCCAGCTGCTCGCCACCGGCGCCATCGACATGGGCATCGGCTCTAACAGCTTTGTGGTCCTGAACCTGGCGTCTGCCGGCGTACCCGCCAAGGCGGTGATGGCCTCGATGCAGAGCGACCCGCAGGTGCTTATCGCCCACCCTGACGCCGGCGTCACGACCTTGGCGGACGTCAAGGGCCATCCCGTGCTGCTGGCGGATGAGTCGATCACCGGCTTCTGGGCCTGGCTGAAGGCCAAGTACGGCTTCACCGACGATCAGGTGCGCAAGTACGATTCCTCCGCGCCCTTCCTGGCGGACAAGCGGGCGGTCGAAGAGGGCTATCTGACCAGCGAGCCCTATACGATCGAGAAGACCACCGGGATGAAGCCGACGGTCTTCCTGCTCGCCGACTATGGCTATCCCGGCTATGCGGCGATGGTCCTGGCGACCAACAAAATCATTGCCTCAAATCCGGCGGCGGTGAGGGCCTTCACGGACGCGACGGCGGCAGGATGGAAGTCCTACCTTTACGGCGATCCCAAGCCGGCCGACGCGATTATCCTGAAAGACAATCCGGAGATGACCCAGGACCTCCTGGATCAGGCCAGGGCCAAGATGCGCGACCGAGGGATCGTCCTTTCCGGCGACGCCAAGACTCGGGGGATCGGCGCGATGACCGACACCCGCTGGGCGCAGTTCTTCCAGATGGCCTCAGGCCAGTTGCCGAAGGATTATCCGGCGACGCTGGATTACAGGCGCGCCTACACGCTCCAATTTCTGCCGACGGGGGCGAAGTAGGTCTTGCCGACGCCTATCGCCGAGCTTGCTGGCGTCGAGGTCGACTATCCGCGCGGGAGGGCGCTGGGGCCGTTCGACCTGACCTTGGCCGAGGGGGAGATCGTCGCCCTGGTCGGGCCGTCAGGCTGCGGCAAATCCACGGCGCTGCGGCTGCTGGCGGGACTGGAGCAGCCCACGCGCGGGATCGTGCGGCGCGCATCGGCTCGTGGCGAAACCTCCGTTGTGTTCCAAGCACCGACGCTGATGCCCTGGGCGACGGCCGAGGACAACGTCGCCCTGCCCCTTGAACTAGCGGGCGAAGCCAAGGCGTCGGCGCGGCTAAAGGCGCGCACGGCGCTGGAGCGGGTCAAGCTGCCGGCGATTGAGCGCGCCAAGCCGGCGCAGCTCTCCGGCGGCATGGCCATGCGCGTTTCCCTTGCCAGGGCGCTGGTCACCGACCCACGCCTGCTCCTCCTCGATGAGCCCTTCGCGGCGCTGGATGAAATCACACGCCGCAACCTAGCCGAGGATGTTCATGCCCTCTGGACGCAGACCAGGCCGGCCATCGTCTTTGTCACCCATAATGTCGAAGAGGCGGCCTATATGGCCTGCCGTGTCATCGTTATGACCCGAGGGCCTGGCCGCAGCGCGGGCGAAACAGCCATCGCCGGATCCCTGCCCCGGCCCGAGGGTTTTCGCACCACGCCGGTCTTCCGCGAGGCGGCGGAGGCAATCTCTCGCACTCTCGATGCGGCAATGGCGCCAGCATGAGATCGCTGCAGTCCATCGTCGCGCCGATCGTGCTCACCGCCGTCCTGCTCGCGATCTGGGAGACCGTTTGCCACGTCCTGGCTGTTCCGACCTACCTGTTGCCGACGCCGTCCGAAATCGCCCGCGCAACGGTCGACAACCTGCCGCTGCTGCTGACGTCGGCCTGGAACACCCTGGCCGTCGCCGTGATCGCTTGGGTGCTCGCCAGCCTTTGCGCCGGCGGGATCGCCCTCGTCGTCAGCCTGAACGATCTGCTGGAAGACGCCGTCCGCCCGCTGGCGGTGATGCTGCAGGTGACCCCGATCGTCGCCCTGGCGCCGCTGGTGAACATCTGGGCCGGACTGGATCATCCCGAGCGCGGCGTCATCGCCCTGGCCATGGTCGTCGCCTTCTTTCCCATTTTCTCCGGCGTCCTGACCGGGCTGAAGGCTGTCGATCCGGACCTTGAGCGTTTGTTCGATCTCTATGGCGCCGGCCGGGTGCAGCGCGTGTTTCGTCTGCGCCTACCTGCCGCCCTCCCCTATGTTCTGCAAGGCCACAAGGTGGCCGCCGGCCTGGCCTTGGTGGGCGCGGTAGTGGCGGAGTTTGTGGCCGGTAGCGGCGGCTCCCAGGGCCTGGCCTGGCGCATCATGGAGGCGGAGCATCGCAGCCAGACCGCCAAGATGATGGCCGCGCTGGCGGTCCTGGCCGTTCTCGCGCTCATGCTTTACGCCGCGCTCGAAAGCGCCGAACAGATAATTTTACGGCGTTGGCGCGGGCGTTAGCGGAGGATTAAGCGACGCTGTCTAGGTTGGCGAACCTTGGCTTTTCGGTTTCCTTGAGCATGCGTCGCGCCCTTCCCTTCTTCGCGATGACGGTCATCGCCATGTCCCATGCCGCCATGGCCTGGGCGGGGGATCAGTATGGGTCGCCGCCCAGGCCAGCCCAAGAACAACCCGCGCCGCTTCCGATGCTGACCTGGCCAGGCAAGACCGCCCCCGCGCCGCTCGCCGATGTTCGGGACCCGGCGCCCCCTCAAGCGACGCCGATTCAGGCCACGACAGCGCGCGCCACGCCGACCAGTCTCTACGACGCGCCGCCCGCCCGCTGGCGAACCGACGCTGAACCTCAGGCGCAACCCCAGCCACAGGCCGCTCCGCCCATAGCGGCGGCGTCCGCTGGAAATGGCGTCCCGCCGCATTTCTATTCCGTCGCCCGGCAATACGGCGTCCAGCCCGACCCTGTGCAGCTTTCGTCGCAATTTCTGGCGTCGACACCCGAGGCCGACATGGCCGAACCGCCGCCGCTTCCACCGCCTCATACCGTCGGCCCGCAGTCCGCCAACATGAGCACCGCCGCCGCGACCAACCAGGTGCGCCAAGCCCAGGAAGCCGCTGCTGACGCCGATTCCGCGGCGCTGGGGAACTGATCGAACGATGTCCTCCAAGCTTCACGATCTGATCGACCTGGCCAAGGAGCCGTCCAGCGAGCGCCGGCGCGAGTTGCTGCGTGAGGTCACCAACCTCTTCTTCTCCGGAGATGGCGCGCAGAGCCCCACTGAGCTGGCCATGTTCGACGATGTGATGACCCGGCTGGCCAGCGACATGGAGGAAGAGGTTCGCGCCGAGCTGGCCTCGATGATGGCGGACGCTGCTGTCCCACCGCGCCGCCTGCTGCTCGGCCTGGCCTCCGACGAGTCCGTCGCCGTGGCCGAACCGGTCCTGAGCCGCTCGAACGCCTTGAGCGACGACGATCTGCTCGCGGTCGCCCGCACCCACGGGCAGGACCACCTACGGGCCATCTCAGGGCGCGCCTTCGTGTCCGCGGCCGTCTCCGATGCAATCGTCGAGCTCGCCGACGACGACACGCTCGGCGTCCTTCTGCGCAACCAGAACGCCAGCCTGTCCCGCGAGGCGCATGAGACCGCGGCCGAACGCGCGGCGGCTAACCCCCAACTGCATAGTGCGGTGGTCGATCGCCAGAACCTGCCGCCAGATTTGCTGAACGACCTTTATTTCGTGGTCGAGGCCCGGCTGCGCGACCGCATTCTGGAACGGAACGCCGCGCTCGATCCCGCCGAGCTCGACGCCGCCCTGGCCGCGGGGCGCACCCGGATCGCCTCGCGTGATGGTGCGCTTCCGGCCGACTACGCCATCAGCGACGCGGCGGTTCGCGCCATGCGCGCGAAAGGCCCAATCGAGCCACAGACCTTGGCGGCGCTGCTGCGCAATGGCGAGACCACCAAGTTTCTGGTGGCGCTGGCGCTGGCGGCCGACATCGACTTCCACAGCGCCCAGCGCATTCTGGACCGGCGCGAGCTCGACGCCCTGGCCATCGTTTGCAAGGCGGCGAACTTCGACCGCGCCCTTTTCCTGACCTTCACCCTGCTGATTCTGGATCGGGACGTGGACGCCATGGGTCGTGCGCGCGAATACGGCCAGCTTTATACCGATCTGCCGATGGACGTGGCCAGCCGCACGATCCGCTTCTGGCGTATGCGCCGCCAGACCGGCGATGTCGCCGCAGCCTAGCGGCCAAGTCCGACACGTCGCCACCACAGGTGGTGAATCGAGGTTTCGCCGCCTCATAAGCTTAGCTGTCGTCCTCGATTAAGGTTGTCGACGAGGCGTTAAGTTGTATCGCCATCGCCGGGGGCGCCGCGAATTGTCGCGGAGAAGACCGTTTTCCGTGCAATGCCTGCTCAACCAACGGTTCGACTTGAAACGGCGCGACCAAATGTAACCGCGTCATTAACTTTTCACTGGACCAGTTCGTTAAGGTTGTGTTTACCTTCTCTTCGCCGAATGTTTTGGCCGGAGGGATTGCTTATGGAAAACGTGTTTGTCGCTCAGCGGATTAACTCGAAGCTGCAAGCGACCGAAAAGTCGATCGACGCGGCGATGACCGAAGCCGCCGAATTGCTCACCACCCTCATCGAAGCTCGTCGCGAGCTGAACATGTCGACGGTGGTTGGCGACAAGGAACTGGCCAACCTGACCCAAGCGCTCGTCGCCCTGGACGCCGCTCGTCACTCGACCGTTGAACTGCACAACGGCCTCGGCAAGATGGCCAAGGCGATGCGCATTCCGATCACCGGCGGAACGGTAAAGCCCAGCTTCATCATCGGTGCGGCCGAAGAAACCGTGACGATGCGCGAAGCGTCCTAAGCGCTCGCGTTTCTCAAATATTCATCCCGATAGAGTATCCGCGCCTTACGAAACTGAGGCGCGGATATGGCTTGGGCGATCTACTGGGTGAGCTTCACCGCCACCATCGGGGCAAGCATTTTCGCCGTCGCTAAAGGCGACATTCCTGCGCGATGGGGCGGCCTGCTCAGACTTTCCATATTGATGCTGGAATTCCTGGTTCAGGCGACGCTCCATAGTCATCTGCAGAATAACAATATCTGGATGGCGGTCGACGACCTCGCGGACACGGCCTTCGTTTCGTTCGGTTTCCTCTATCTCGCCTTGCGTTATGCCAGTCCTTGGCTCGCCGGGGCGATGGTCATTCAGGGCACCGCCTTCTACGCCGACCGCGTTTTCCTTGACGTGAATCCGGGCGAGCATCTGTCCTACGCGCTCGAAGAGAATCTCATCGCGATCGGCGTGGCGGTCTGCCTGTTCGTCGCCACGGTATCGGCCATCCGGCAGCGGCAAAAGAAACGCCTCGCCGATGCGGAACGCAGGCAGAAGGACGAGGCGCGGGCGGCGCGTATCGAGGCCTTGCTATCGGACCGCTACAGCGCGGCCGCCTGAGCGAAGTCGTGACGGTCAGGTCGGCTCTTTAAGCCGCTCCAAACCTCGCAGAGCCACGTCGGACAGGCTTCGCAGCCCATGTTCCGTGAAAACGTCCAGCGCGGCTGACAGCGCCACCGCGGCGGAGCGTCTGGCGCGGCTGTCCGGCCCCGTAAGATCCGTTCGCGCTTCATAGAGCCTGGCGAAGTTCAGCTGGCGCACGGCCCATCCCACCGGATCGGCGGAGGGGTTCATCGACACCAGATCGGCGCGCAACGCTGCCTCGGCCGCATCCAATGCTTCGACCTTGCCGCTGAGCTCCGCCTGACGAAGCAGGCAGCTGGCCCGACGATAAAGGGCGTTGGCTCGGTCCAGAACGGCGGGCTGGCGATCGAATACCGACAGCGCCCGATCCAGGCATTTCAACGCCTGATCGAAGGCCGACACCCCATCGCTGACTTCAGCTAGCATTTGCAGCGCGCCGGCCAGAGCCATCTGCGCACGGGCCCAATCCATCGGACTATGGTCGCGACTGACATGCTCCAGCACACTGACAAGATCGTCGACCACCTGCGCGACCACGCCAACGTCGCCCTCAAGATCGCAAAGCGCCGCCCTGACGCCGGCGCGAAGGGTCATCGCCCGAGCCCAGCTCAGAGGTTCGTAGTCGCGGTCGAGGCGCGCCAGAACGAGGTTCAGGCCGTCGAGCGCCATGCGCAGCAGGTGCGGGTCCTTCAGCCGATCACCGCAGGCGGCGAGGAACTCAGCGCGATCCGCACGTGTCTGGGCGGCCATCAGCCGACCAATCGGATGTTTCTTTCCATACGCGTCCAGCGCTTCGGCCGGCGCCTCGAAGCGCCCGGCGACGTCCAGCGCCAGGACGCGGTTGGCCGAGGCCATGGCCGTACGGGCTTCGATCAGGGTGCGGCCGGCGTCGGCCAGCGTTGCGGCGAGGCTCGACTTACCAGGGGTTTGGCCAGAGACCTGAGCCTCGGCGAAGGCGATGTCGGCGGCAGCGTTCAGGCCCTCGTCGCCGAACAGTTCGGCGCCCAGCACGGCGGCCGCGGCCTGTTCGCAACGCGCCCGGGCCCACGATTGCGGGCGGCGATCATGGCCAAAGCCGGCGCAGGCCAATTCACCAGCGGACGCCGATTTGCGTAGGGCGATGGCGTCGCCGGTGCGACGGGCGATTTCGCGCCAGATGGCGGCGGCCTCAAGCTGGCGCGCGGGACGATCCTCCGCGCCAATGCGGGAAGCAGCGACGTCGGCGGCTCGGGCTTCGCTCATGAGCAGATTAAGCTCGAGCAGTTCAAGAAGGCTCGGGTCGCCAGCGACCAGGCCGTCCTTGAGGGATTCCGGCTGGAAGAACCGCTTCAACTCGCGACGGAACTCGAACATACGCACCCGCTCCGGCCCCGCCGGACGCGCCAAATCGGGACGCCAACGCGGGGTTTGGGCTTCATTCAGCAAGGTCGAAGCCGAATTTGTAAAGATGTGTTAACGAATTCAGTTCCCCGCCGGGCCGAAACGCTGGATTTGGCCGCTAGAACAGCACCCTGGGGTTCATGATCCGGTGCGGGTCCAGCGCCAGACGCACGGCGCGCTGAGCCGCCACCTCCACGGGAGATTTGTAGGCCAGCGCCTCCTCGGTCTTCATCGCGCCCAGGCCGTGTTCGGCGGAGATCGACCCGCCCAGAGCCGCGACCCGGTCGTGCACGATCTTGGCGCCGTGGTCCCGGCGGGAGGCGTGAACGGCCTGATCGGCGCCCGCAGCCGCCAGCACGTCGTAGTGGACGTTGCCATCGCCGACATGGCCAAAGGCGGTGATCCGCACGTCCGGCCAGCGCCGATGCAGGTCCGCGGAGGCGGCCTCGATGAAGTCGGCGATCTTGGAGACCGGCACGGACACGTCGTGCTTCCAGGCCGCGCCCTCGGCCTTCTGGCCGGCCGACTGGTTCTCGCGCAGGGCCCAGAAGGCGCTCATCTGCGCCGTCGACTGCGCGACGGCGACGTCCTGGATCAGATCGTCCTCCAACGCTTGGGTCAGCAGCCGTTCCATCGACGCCTCGGCCGCCCCCGGCTCGCCGCTGGCCGCCTCGATCAGCACATACCAGGGATGGGCCTCGGCCAGCGGATCCCGCTGGTTCGGGATATTCTTCAGCACCAGGCTGAATCCCAACCGCGACATCAGCTCGAACGCCTCCAGCGCCCCGCCGGTCTCGGCCTTGGCGCGGGCCAGCAGAGCGATCGCCTGCTTTGGGCTCTTCAGGCCTGCGATCGCCACCGCGCGGGACGGCAGCAGCGGCCGCAGCTTCAGGCTGGCGGCTGTAACGACCCCCAGCGTGCCCTCGGCGCCGATCAGCAGCTGTTTGAGGTCGTAGCCGGTGTTGTCCTTGCGCAGCCGTTTGAGGCCGTTCCAGATCTCGCCGTTGGGCAGCACCACCTCCAGGCCCAGCACCTGTTCGCGCATGGTCCCATAGCGCAGCACCTGCGTACCGCCGGCGTTGGTGGAGATCAGGCCGCCAATGGTGGCCGAGCCTTCGGAGGCGACGGAGAGCGGGAAGCGGCGGCCAGCGGCCTCGGCCGCCTCGTGCACCGCAGCCAAGGTCACGCCGGCCTCGGCGACGATCACATCGTCCATCGGATCCAGATCGCGGATCGCATGCATCCGCTCCAGAGATAAGAGAATTTCCCCCTGCGGGATCTGGCCGCCGACCAGGCCGGTGTTTCCGCCCTGCGGGGTGATGGCCACGCGGCTTTCGGCGCAGAGGCCGACAATGGCGGCGACCTCCGCCACCTCCCGGGGCAGCAACAGCAGAGGCGTCGTCCCGCTCCACCGATCACGCCATTCGACCAGCTTGGGCGCAAGCCGATCCGGATCGGTGCTCCAGCCGCCCTCGCCCACCAGGGATTTCAGGCGCGACAGCACATCGGCGGGGACGGGAATGGTCATGAGCCCAATCTAACGCCGCACCGTCAGCCGACAAAGCCCGCCGCGCGGCGCAGGCGGTCATTGATCGCCTCGCCGATGCCATCTTCGGGAATGGACGCGATGGCGATCGCCGTGGGCCGCTTCGCATCGGCCGCGCGCAGAAAGGCGAACAGGTTGGCGGCGGCCTCACTCAGATCGCCAGCCGGACTAAGGTTCAGATCGCCATCCGCCCCGCCAAAGCCGATCAGCACCTCACCAGGGCCCGCGTCGACCGCATTGATCCGCACAGGCGCGTCCGGCGCATAGTGGTGCGCCAACCGCCCGGGCGAACGCTTGGCGTCGGCCTCGGCATCCGCGAGCGACCCGATCAGCGCCTCGATCTCGGCCCGCGTCACCGCACCCGGCCGTAACAGGCGAGCCGGCCCCTCCAGCAAGGCGACGACAGTGGATTCCAGACCAATGGCGCAGGGTCCGCCATCCAGAGCCTCCGCGACCGAAGGGCCGGTCTCCGCCACCGCGTCGTCGAAGGTCGTGGGGCTTGGCCGCCCTGACCGGTTGGCCGACGGGGCGACAACCGCACCTCCAAAAGCTTCCAGCAACCGCCGAGCCATGGGATGGGCCGGCGCGCGCACGGCCACCGTTTCCAATCCGGCCCGCGCCAGGTCGCAGACCAGGGCGGCATCCTTGAGGGGCAGGACAAGGGTCAGCGGCCCCGGCCAAAAGGCTTCAGCCAATACGCGCGCGCGGTCGTCGAAGTCAGCCAAGCGCTCGGCGCCCCGCTGATCGGCGACGTGTGAAATCAGCGGATTGAAGCGTGGGCGTCCCTTGGCCTCGAAGATCGCCGCGACGGCGCGGGGGTTCGACGCATCGGCGCCGAGGCCATAGACCGTCTCGGTGGGCAGGATAACCAGCTCGCCCCGACGCAGGGCTTCGGCGGCGTCCTCGATACCGGTCAGTGGGCCCGGTGGGCGATCAGGGCGACGTTCACCGTCACCTTGGTGTCCACCACCTCGCCCGTCTTCCACTGGCCCTGTCCCACGCCAAAAGCCGTGCGGTTCAGCACGATCGCCCCATTCATCCTGGCGGTATCACCGCTGATGGCCAGGGTGAAGGGCAAGGTCACCGGCTGCTTGACGCCCCGGATCGTCAGGTCGCCATCCGCCGCATATTTGCCGCCGCCAAGATCGCGAAAATCCCGCGTCACGAACGCAGCCTGGGCGAACTTGCTGGCGGCGAACCAATCGTCGGTGGGAATGGCCTGGTCGCGGTCTGCATCACCCGTTGAAGCGGAGGCCACATTGACCGTCACCACCGCCTTGGAGGCCGCCAGAGCCTTGGGATCGAACACGATCTGTGCGCTCCAGCGGCGGAACGTCCCGTTGAACCCCTGACCGTTCATGGCGCCCTGGAAGGTCAGCTTGGAGGCAGGATCGACGCTCCAGGCCGCGGGCGCGGCGGACGCAGGAGCCGCGAAGGTCAGGCCAAGCGCGGCCAGCGGCGTGAGAGCGAGCAATTTGATCCGGCTGCGCATCACGCGGCCCTCCTTTTCAAGATCGGGATCATGCGCGCGACGACGTCATCGCGGCTGATGAACTGGTGTTTCAGGGCGCCGGCCACATGCAGCACGATCAGCCCATAGGCCAGCTTGCCGAGCAGACCGTGGGCGGCCTCGAACAGATGCTCGGCGCTCTTGGCCTGGTCCGGCGCCATGCTCGCCAGCGGACCTATCGCAGGCCAGGGAATGAAGAACAGCTTGATCGGCAGGATATGATGCAGCGGGCTGGCGGAGCGCATCGCCCATCCCGTCAGGGGCAGGCCGATCATGACCACATAGAAGCCCCAGTGGACGATGGTGGACAATAGTTTCTCCCAGCCGGTCACGTAACCCGGTAGCTTGGGCGGCGGGTTGACCAGCCGCCACGCCAGCCGCGCCACGCTCAGCACCAGCACTGTCAGGCCAACAGACTGGTGCAGGGCGATCGGACTCAGGCGCGCCATGCCGTGCAGGGTGTTGAAATACCAGGCGATGCCGATGTTGCTCAGCAGCAGGACGGCGATGGTCCAATGCAGCGCAATGGCCACATGGCTGTACCGGTCTCTCAAGATCGCCATCCGCATCCTTCTCTAACGCCGCCTGCCAAGCTTATTTGCGAACGAACTCGACCTCGATCAAGAGGCGCACCGTATCGCCCACCAATCCCTCCCAGGCCTTGGAGCCGAAATCGGATCGCTTGATGCTGGTGATCGCGGAAAATCCCATGCGATATCCGCCGATCCCGAACAGCCCCGGACCGCTCCCGTTGAAGGTCACCTCCATCGTGACCGGTCGCGTCACCCCGTTGAGCGTCAGGTCGCCGGACAGGGTCCCGTGACCTGGATCGGTGGGCTGAACGCCGTCCGAGACAAAGGTGATCTGCGGATGCTTGTCCGCTCCCAGGAACTGGCGCGCGAACTGGCGTCCGATCACGTCGTCGCCCACGTCCAGGGAGTTGGCGTCGATGGTCACCTCGATCTTCGACGCCGCCGGGCTGGCCGGATCATAGTCATAGCGGGCGTCGAACCGGTCGAACCGCATGGTGTAGTAGGACAGCCCCATGTGGCTGACCTTGGCCAGCAGGCTGGCATGGGTGTGGTCGAGCACATAGTGGCCGGCGGGGGCGCCGGCGGGGTCTGTGGACGCAGGCTTGGGCTCAGCCGCCATCGCTGGCGACAGGCCGATCAAGGCTAGCGCCAGGGCAAGGCTCAGGGCGTTGCGCGGCATGGACTTCCCTCCAACCGTTTCGAATCCGCCCCCCTGGTAATGTCGCGCATTCTAGTGAATTGGTGTCGCTCGAGAGGCGTAAAGACACGCCTTTGTGAGACGCCTGGGCGTTTGTGAGCCCCAGGTGTGTGAGGAGCTTCCCATGACTTTTCGGGCGCCGGTGCGCGATCTCCTATTCTGCCTGCATCAGATTGTGGACGTCGATCGGTTGATGACCCTAGACGCCTTCACCGATCTGGACGCCGAGACCCTGGCGGCGGTGCTGGATGGCGCCGGGGCGCTGGCGTCGGACGTGCTAGCGCCGCTGAACCGCGGCGGTGACCAGGTCGGGGCGACCTATCAAAACGGCAAGGTCACTGCGGCGCCAGGGTTCGCAGGCGCCTACAAGGCCTTTGCCGACGGCGGTTGGGGCAGCCTCGCCGCCGATCCGGCCTATGGCGGCCAAGGCCTGCCCAAGGTGGTGGAACTGGCGGCCTTCGAGATGATGCACGCTGCCAACATGGCCTTCAGCCTCTGCCCAATGCTCACGGGTGGCGCGATCGAGGCGATCCATGCCCACGGAACCGACCGGCAAAAGACCCTCTTCCTGCCCAAGATGATCGCCGGGACCTGGACCGGCGCCATGAACCTCACTGAGCCTCAGTCGGGATCCGACCTGGGCGGCCTCACCACCCGCGCCGAGCCGGACGGGAACGGCGGCTACAAGCTGTACGGCCAGAAGATCTTCATTACCTGGGGCGACCACGACTGCGCCGAGAACATCATCCACCTGGTGCTGGCCCGCCTGCCCGACGCGCCGCCCGGAAGCCGTGGCGTGTCGCTGTTCCTGGCGCCGAAATACCTGGTCGGCGAAGACGGTGCTCTCGCCAGCCAGAACGACCTGCGGCCGGGCAGCATCGAGCACAAGCTGGGCATCCATGGCTCGCCTACCTGCGTGATGCTCTACGACGGCGCCACGGCGGAGTTGATCGGCCAGCCCAACCAGGGCCTGGCGCACATGTTCACGATGATGAACGCCGCGCGGCTGAATGTCGGCATGGAGGGCGTCGGCATCGCCGAGCGCGCCTACCAGCAGGCCCTCGCCTTCTCGCTCGAACGCCGCCAGGGCCGCTCCGCCTGGACCGGTGAGGTCGGCGCGCCGATCTTCGATCACCCCGACGTGCGGCGGATGCTGGCGGACATGAAGGCGCGCATCGAAGCGGCGCGGGCGATCTGCTTCCTCACCGCCGCCAACGCCGACCTGGCCGCCGCCGCGCCCACCGAAGACGAGCGCCGCGCCGCCAAGCTGCGCGAGGAGGTGCTGACCCCCATCGCCAAGGCCTGGTCCACCGACATCGGCGTCGAGGTCGCCTCCCTCGGCGTGCAGATCCACGGCGGCATGGGCTTTATCGAGGAGACCGGGGCTGCCCAGCACTATCGCGACGCCCGCATCGCCCCGATCTACGAAGGCACGAACGGCATCCAGGCGATCGACCTGGCCGGCCGCAAGCTCGGGCTGGAAGGCGGCGCCGGGGTGCAATCCCTGCTCGCCGACATGCGCACGACAGCTCAGGCGTTGGCCGAGATCGACGCGCTAAAGGCGATAGCCCGCCGCCTGAGCGCGGCGGTCGACGCCGCCGAGGAGGCCACGACATGGCTTTCGCAGAATCGAGGCGGACCTGAAGGCCTTGCCGGCGCGACGGCCTATCTCAAGCTAATGGGTGAAGTTACAGGCGGCTGGCTGCTCGCCAAGGGCGCCTTGGCCGCGGCCAAGGGCCTAGCCCCGGATGTCGCCTATGGCCGCGCGCGTATCGATCTGGCCGCTCACTTCGCCGAGACCGTGCTGGCCCAGGCGCACGGCCAGGTGGCGGGCATCGTCATCGGCGCCGAGGGGCTGTCACGGCTGGACGCCGCCGCCCTCGGCGCCTGATCCGACGCCCAGGCAGTATGCGTGGTTCGATACGCGCTACGCGCTCCTCACCAAACTGACCTTTGTTATTTCCAAAATCGAGTTTGGTGAGGAGGCCGAAGGCCGTCTCGAACCACGCACCTGACGGATCAGATGTGCTCGAGCAGATACTCGGCGGAGGAGACCTTGAACTCGCCGCCTTGTTCGACATTGAGCTGGGTGACGACGCCGTCCTTGGCGATCAGCGAATAGCGCTGCGAGCGTGAGCCCAGGCCGAACTTGGAGCCGTCCATCTCCAGGCCCACGGCCTTGGTGAAGTCGCCATTGCCGTCGGCCAGCATGATCATTTCGCTTTCGACGCCCTGATCCTTGGCCCAGGCCTTCATCACGAAGGCGTCGTTCACCGACAGGCAGGCGATCTGGTCGACGCCCTTGGCCTTCAGCTCGGCGGCGTGCTGCTTGAAGCCCGGCACGTGCTTGGCCGAGCAGGTCGGGGTGAACGCGCCCGGAAGGGCGAACAAGGCGACGGTCTTGCCCGCGAAGATTTCGGCGGTGGTGGTCGCTTGCGGGCCTTCCGGCGTCGCAATCATCAGCGTGGCTTCGGGCAGCTTGTCACCCACTTTGATCGTCATATGCGCTTTCCTTCAGGCTGATTGCGGCGGCGCTAGACATATGGGCTGGGCCGCGTCTCGCCAAGCACCCTTAGGCCTTGAAGTCGCCCAGAGTCGCGTCAATCTTCTGCTTATGAATGATCGTCGCTCCAGCGCGTTCGATTCGACGTCGGGCTCCCTCGCCGGCCGAGCCTTGATCGCCATGCCCGGGATCGGCGATCCCCGGTTCGAGCGGGCGGTGATCTACATCTGCGGCCATACCGCCGATCACGCCTATGGCCTGGTGCTGAACCGTCCGGTGGACGGGCTGACCACGCCCGGCCTGCTGCAGAAGCTGGGCGTCGAATCCGGCATCGAGGTTCCGCCTGATCCGGTCATGTACGGCGGCCCGGTCGAGCAGGAGCGCGGCTTTGTGCTGCACACCGCCGACTATCTGAACACCGACTCCAGCACTCTGGTGGACGAGGGCGTTGCACTCACCGGCACGCGCGACATCCTTGAGGCCATGGCCAGCCATAACCGCCGCCCCCGCCACGCCTTCCTGGCGCTGGGCTATTCCGGCTGGGGCGCTGGCCAACTGGAGCAGGAGTTGCAGCAGAACGTCTGGCTGACCTGCGAGCCCGACGAAGCCCTGCTGTTCGGCCACGACTACGACCACAAATGGTCGATGGCCTTGAACCGCCTGGGGATCGAGGCGCACCAGTTGTCCGGGGACGCCGGCCGCGCCTAGCCGCATCACGCCTTGGCGTGGGTCTCTACCCAGTCGGCGAAGGCGGCCATAAACTTGACCACGAAGTCTTTCGCGCCTGGGTTGACGATCTCGCCCGCCTCATCGAACAAGCTGCCTGCCCCGCCGATATAGGCCTCTGGCTGCTGCATCACCGGCACATCCAGGAACACCAGCGACTGGCGTAGATGATGGTTGGCTCCAAACGCGCCAAGCGCCCCTGGCGAGACGCTGATCACCGCGCCGGGTTTGCCGCCGAAGACGCTCTGGCCGTAGGGACGCGAGCCGACGTCGATGGCGTTCTTCAGCACCCCTGGCACAGACCGGTTGTACTCGGGCGTAACGAACAGCACCGCCTGGGCGGCCTTCATCTTGGTGCGGAAGCTCGTCCAGCCGGCGGGCGCGGCGGCCTCCAAGTCCTCGTCATAGAGGGCCAGATCGCCGATCTCGACGATCTCCAGCTTCAGCGACGGCGGCGCGAGCTTAGCAGCTGCAAGCGCCATCTTGCGATTGAAGGAGGCCTTGCGCAGGCTGCCGACCAGAATGGCGACGGTGTGGGGCGTGGTCATGGGCGAGCGTCCTGTGGTGGGGTGACAACCACCTTAGGCCGCAAACGATCCCGCCTGAACGGCTAACCGCGCGCCTTCAGCGGCGCGGTCCCGTCGACATAGCTTTCGTTGAGATAGACCTCGGCCTCCTGCGCGGACAGGGCCGGCGCGTAGCCGAAGCCCTGGCCATAGTCGCAGCCGATATCCTGCAGCCGCCGCGCCACCTCGGCGTTCTCCACGCCCTCGGCGACGACTTCCAGCGCCAGGTCGCGGCCCAGGTTGACCACCGAACGGACGATCTTGGCGGATCCTTCGTTGGAGCCCATGGTGCGTACGAAATAGCGGTCGATCTTCAGCGTGTCGAACGGCAGCCGGCTCAAATAGGACAGGGACGAGAAGCCGGTGCCGAAGTCGTCCAGCGCCAGGGCCGCGCCGGCGTCGCGCAGCTGATTCAACACCACCGCCGCCCGATCCGGATCGCGCATGATGTCGCTTTCGGTGATCTCCAGCTTGAAAGCGCCCTTGGGCAGGCCGGCGTCGCGGATCAGGCGCCCCACGTCCAGGACCAGGTTGGGCCGGTCGATCTCGCCCACCGACAGATTGACGCTGACGCTGATCTCACCGGCGGCCCGGTGCGCCCTGCGCCAGTCGGCCAGCTGGAAGGCCGCGGCGGCCATCATATGGGCCCCCAGGTCGACCAGCAGCCCCATCTCGGCCAGCAGCGGCAGGAACTCATCCGGCGCGATCACGCCGCGACGGGGGTGGCGCCATCGGGCCAGGGCCTCAAAGCCAGCGATGGCGCCGTTCGAGAGACGCACAACCGGCTGATAGAAGGGCACGATCTCGCCGCGCGAGATGGCGCCGCGCAGATCGGATTCCAGCGCCAGCCGCGAAAGGCCGTCGCTCTCGAGCGACCGACCGTAAGCGGCCGCACCGCCGCGTCCGCCGCCCTTGGCGGACTCCACCGCCAGCTCAGCTCGGCGCAGCAACTCGGACACTACCGGCGCGTCCGCCCCACCCTCGATGCTCACGGCGCCGATCGACAGGGTCGGGAAGATATCGAAACCGGCCACTCGCAGTGGTTGCTCCAAGGCGTCGCGGATGATCTCGTCAGGCCGCTCGACGGCGGCGCACGACAGGACGGCGAACTCATCCTCCCCGACCCGCGCCATCAGCGCCCCTGGTGGGAAGGCCGCGGACAGCCGCGACCCCAGGGCCGCCAGCACCAGGTCGGCCCGTTCGTGACCCAACGCCTCATTCAGGCGGCGCAGCCGGTCAAGGTCGGCTACCACCAGGGTGTGAGTTCCCGACGCCTGCAGACGTTCGCGCGCACGGGCGACGAAGCTGCGGCGATCCAACAGACCCGTCAGCGTATCCAGTTCGGAAGCGGCGAACTTGACCTCGGGCACCACCACCCCAGCAGCGCGCACGCCGTCCTCCAACCAGATGCCGCGCCAGACGCCGATCTCGCCACCGCGCATGCGGACGCGGGCGACAATCTCTTCGCCCGGCGGCTGGACCTTGAGCACCTCTTCGATCAGCGCCCGGTCCTGCGGCAGAGACAGCGCGAGGATGGCGGCCGATGAACATTCCGGCGCCAACGGCGACAGGGCCAAGGCCCGCACCGCGCCGGTGAAGCGCAGGCGATCGAGTTCCGGTTCCCACAGCCATAGCACCACGTCGGCCGCGCCGAGGGATTCAAGGGTTGCGGTGGCGTCCCAGACAAATCGATCTTGGGCTCGAAGCATGTCCCGCGCACAACGCAGGATGGAGGCCCGCGTCCTTAAGCGTTCGAACTCCCGCGCGAGGTCGCGCCAGCCACCAGTCCGAACAGGAGATGATCTCGCCAATCGCCGTTAATTTTCAGATAAGCCGTGGCCCGTCCCTCGATCTGAAAGCCGGCTTTCAGCAGCAAACTGCGAGACGCTTCGTTTTCCGGCAGGCAGGCGGCCTCCAGCCGGTGCAGGCCAAGCCGCCCAAGCCCGAACCCACAGACCGCACGCACGGCCGCCAAGGTGTGCCCCTTGCGGGCGTGGGGCTCGCCGGACCAGTAGCCAATGGACCCCATCTGCGCGACGCCGCGCCGGACATTGGACAGGGTGATGCCACCCACAAGCTCGTGGTCGGTCTTGCGGAAGGTGAGGAAGGAATAGCCGACGCCAAGGTCCATATCGCGCTGATAGGCCATCAATCGTCGGCGGTAGGCGGCTCGCGAAAGGTCATCGGCGGGCCATGTGGGCTCCCAAGGCTGCAGGAAGCCGCGGGAGCGGCGTCGCAGGTCCGACCATGGCGTATAGTCGCTGGCGCGCGGCGGCCGCAGCACAACCCCCTCGCCTTCCAGGCGCAGGCCGATATCCGGCGATATCCAGTCGAGTAGCGCCAACCGTTTGTCTCCTCCACGCCAAACCTAGCGCGGAAAGGCGGCGGGTTCAAAGTCCCCCGAGAAATCCGGTGTTAGCCGAACAGCGCGTCTTCATACGCGCGTCCCGCCCCGGCGGACCGTTTGGGACCTAGGACGGCGCAGGCGCAGGCACGCTCAGCCAGGATACGTTCCCCCACCCGGACGATGTCGTCGGCGGTCACATCATCGATCGACTGCGCCGTCTCGGTGGGGCTGAACAGGCGATCGAACACCAGCACCTGGCCGGCGGCCTGCTCGGCGCGGGCGAGCGCGGATTCGCGGGCCATGAAGGTCGCCGACTTCATCTGCGCCTTGGCTCTGGAGAGTTCGGCCGCGTTCACGCCCTGCGTCATGGCCTTGACCTGACCGGCCGCCACCTTGGCCGCCTCGGTCGCGTCCTCGGCGGAGGTTCCGGCATAGACACCCAGGACGCCAGCGTCGGCGTGGGTGTCGGCATAGGCGTCGATGGCGTAGGCGAGCCCGCGATTCTCCCTCACCTCCTGGAACAGCCGCGACGACATTCCGCCGCCCAGGATCTCGGCGAACAGGCGCAGAGCGAAATAGTCCGGATCGCGCACGCCAAAGGCTGGCAACAGCAGCACCAGATGCGCCTGCTCCAGCGCCTTGGCCTTCGCGGTCTGGCCGCCAACGAAGCGCGCGGGAGCGACCGCTGGCGGTGGGGCTGCGGTCGCGGCGTTGGAAAACAGCGCCTCGGTCAGGCTCAGCAGATCACCTTCGTCCACGGCGCCCGCCGCACCGATGACGATGGCGTCGGGGCCATAGAGGCCGGCGTGGAAGGCTTTGAGGCTCTCGGAGGTTGCGGACGCCACGGTCTTTGGCGCGCCCAGGATGGGTCGCCCTAGCGGCTGGCCGGCAAACGCCTGCGCCTGAGCCAGTTCGAACACCAGGTCGTCGGGCGTATCGGCCGCCTCGGCGATCTCCTGGTTGATGACGGTCTTTTCCCGCTCCAGGTCATCCGCGCGCAGGCTCGGCCGCCAGACCAGGTCGGAGATCACCTCCGCGCCGAGCTTGAGGCCGTCGCTCAGGGCGCGGACCTGATAGCTGGTGCGGTCGTGGCCGGTGGCGGCGTTGATCTGCCCGCCCTCGGCCTCGATCACTTCGACGATGTCCCGCGCCGACCGATCGCCCGCGCCCTTGAACACCATATGCTCCAACAGGTGGGCCCAGCCGGATTGCGCCGGCGTCTCCCACCGCGACCCGCGTCCGACCACCACCGACAGGGCCAGGGTCTCCAATCCCGGCATGGGATCGCACACCACCCGCACGCCGTTGGCCAGGGTATGGATCGTGGGCATGGGGTCAGCCATGCGCGAACTTGCGGATATAGGCCTTCACGGCCTCAAGGTCCGCGGGCATGCGGTCGATCCGCTCCGGCTTGCCCGCCAATCCCTTGGCGGACTGCGGCATGCGTGGCGCGACGCCGGCGGCGGCTTCGACCGCTTCGGGGAACTTGGCCGGATGGGCGGTCGACAGCACCACCATCGGCGTCGTGCGGCGCACGGGGCCGACGCGCAGAGCCGCCGCCACACCCACGGCCGTATGTGGATCGATCAGCTCTCCCGAGCCATTCAGCGTCGCCAGGATGGCCCGGCTGGTGTCGGCCTCGCTGACGCCAGCGCCCACGAACAGTTCACGCATCTTGGCGAAGGCCTTGGGCGGGATGTCGATGGCGCCGTGGTCGGCGAAGGCGCGCATGGCGCGGGCGGTCTCGATCCCCTCGCGATCAACGGCGTCGAAATAGAGCCGCTCGAAGTTGGAGGCGACCTGGATGTCCATCGCCGGGCTCTGGGTCTGGGCCACCGCGCCGCGCGCATAGCGGCCGGTCTCCACGGCCTTGGCCAGGATATCGTTGCTGTTGGTGGCCAGGATGATCCGCTCGATCGGCAGACCCATCCTGGCGGCGACATAGCCGGCGAACCCGTCGCCGAAATTGCCCGAGGGCACGGCGAACGACACCGGCCGGTGCGGCGCGCCCAGAGCGACGGCGGCGGTGAAATAATAGACCACCTGGGCGGCGATCCGCGCCCAGTTGATCGAGTTGACCCCCGACAGGTCCACTGACTGCTGAAAGCCTTGGGCGTTGAACAGGCCTTTGACGATGGCCTGGCAGTCGTCGAACGAGCCATCGATAGCGATGCAGCGGACATTGGCGTCGGCCGCCGTGGTCATGAACCGGCGCTGGACCTCGCTGATCTTGCCATCCGGGAACAGCACCACCAGCCGCACATTGGCGCGGCCACGCAGGGCCTCAACCGCCGCGCCGCCCGTGTCGCCGGACGTGGCGCAGACCACAGTCAGGGTCCGCTGGCGAGCCTGGAGCGCGCGCTCGTACAGACGCGACAGCATCTGCATCGCCACGTCCTTGAACGCCAGCGTGGGGCCGTGGAACAGCTCCAGCAGCCACAGGCCCGAGTCGAGCTGGCGAAGGGGCGTTACGGCCGCATGGGCGAAGCCGGCATAGGCCTCGGTGGTGATCTCCAGCACCTCGGCCGCCGACATGCTGTCGCCAGCGAACCGACCGAGGATGTGAGCGGCGACGTTGGCATAGGGCATGCCGGCGAATCCAGCGATCTCGGCCTGCGACAGCAGCGGCCAGACCTCGGGCACATAAAGTCCGCCATCGGGCGCAAGGCCCGCCAGGACCGCGTCAAGAAAGCCAATCGGCGGGCTCTCCCCGCGCGTGGACACGTAGTTCATCTAGGACTTCAGTCTCTTCCAAAGGCTGGCGAGGTAGACGCCCAGCAGCGACAGGGCAAGCCCGAACCAGGTCAGGGCGTACTGTAGGTGATTATTCGGAATATCGGCGGGAATGGGCGCCGGCGTCGGGCCGAACCCCTGCGGCGCCGGCCGCTCCAGCATCAGGAAGGTTGGCGCGGCGTCCGAAACACCCAGGCTCGCGGCCATGGCGGGGACATCGCGCCAGTACCACAGTCCCTGGCCCGGCATATTCTCAGGCGTTAGGAAGTTGCGGACATCGCCTTTGCGCAATACGCCGACGATGGGCTGCTCCAGCTTGCGCCCCTGCCCCGCCTTAAGGTTCTGAACCTGATCCTGGGCGACGAAGCCCCGGTCGACCAGGATGGTTTTGTAAGCTCCGCCGCTCAGTGCGCACGGCGTAATCAGGCGAAACCCGGCGACTTCGCGCACGGCGTAGAGCTTCAGATAGGGCGTGGTCTCGATGTCGGGGCAGTTGGCCGTCACGCGGACGAAGTCGAGCTCGGTGCTGGCGATCCCGCCGGCGAGGGCCTGCCCTACCGGAATCGGCGCCGCGGCTTCCAGCGCCGCTATCTTGGCCAGCAGCGCTTCCTTCCAGTGCAGCCGCTTCACCTGCCAGACGCCGAGCCCGATCAGGATCGCAATCCCGATCACCGAGGCGATCGTCAGGCCGATGGGGAATTTGCGGACGGGCTGAACGGACACTTGGCTCAATGCTGTTCCCGATTTTGGAGGAAGGTCGCCCGGGGCGGGCCTACTCCTCATCGCTGCGGTGTTGCGACGCCTTGTTGTGGAACTGCATCGCCAGCATCACACCCTTGAAGGGCCGGAGCAGCGCCAGGGTCAGGATCGCGCCGATGGGCAGCCAGGTCACCAGCAGCACCCAGATCGGCGGCTGCAGCGACACCTCGGTAATCAGGATGCCGAAGCAGGCGATGAAGCCCACCACCAGGATGATGAACACCGCCGGCCCGTCGCCGGAGTCAGCCGCACCCAGATCGTAACCACAGGCCTCGCAGCGCGGACTGACCTTCAGAAACCCCTCGAACAGCGGGCCTTCGCCACAGTTGGGACAGCGGCAGAGGATGCCCGCGATGACCGGGTTTATGCCGGCCACGCCGGCCTCACTTAATCCCGGGCAGGATCACGTACAGGAAGGCGAACAGGAACAGCCAGACCACGTCCACGAAGTGCCAGTACCAAGCCGCCGCCTCGAAGCCGAAATGCTTCTGCGGCGTGAAGCCGCCGCCCAGCAGGCGCAGCAGGCAGATGGTCAGGAACAGCGTCCCGATGATCACGTGGAAGCCGTGGAAGCCGGTCGCCATGATGAAGGACGAGCCGTACAGGCCGGAGTTGGCCGCATCCGTGGAGAAGAACATGTGGTCGCGGAAGATCTCGTTGTACTCATAGGCTTGGATCGAGGTGAACAGCAGGCCGAGCAGGACGGTCAGCACAAGACCCCATTTGGCCGCCTTGCGGTCGCCGACCTGGAGCGCGTGGTGAGCCCAGGTGACCGTCGTGCCGGACAGCAGCAGGGTCAGGGTGTTCACCAGCGGCAGGTGGAAGGGTTGCACCACTTCCACGCCTTTGGGCGGCCAGGTCGCCCAGGCCTGGGCGACGCCGTCGAAGTTGCCGACATCCGGGGTCAGGGCGCGGTGGCCATGGAACAGGGACATTTCAAAGAAGACCCAGAACCAGGCCACGAAGAACATCACTTCGGAGGCGATGAACAGGATCATGCCGTAGCGAAGGCCGATGGCGACAACGGGCGTATGATCGCCGGCGTTGGCTTCCTCGACCACATTCTTCCACCAGCCGAACATGGTGTAGAGCACGCCGGCCAGGCCCAGATAGAAGACGACCGGGTTATGCTTCTCCAGGCCGAACAGGCCCTTCATCCAGATCACGCCGCCCACCGCCATGACAAAGGCGGCCAGGGAACCGACCAGAGGCCAGGGACTGGGGTTGACCAGGTGGTAATCGTGTTTGACGGCGTCGCTCGACATCTGGGCTGTCTCAAACCTCGTGGCGAGGAGCGGCCATCCCGCCCCCTTAGAATCTCTTACTGGCTATAGCGCCGCGCCCGGCCATCCGCCAAGGCCTGGATCAGCCTTTTGCAGCGTTTGTCGCTGTCTTGACCGCCGGATAGAAGGTGTAGGACAGGGCGACGTCCGTATACCCCTTGGTATCGGGGTCGCCGGCAAACTGACGATCGACGAAATAGACCACTGGAAAACGGATCGTCGCGTGCGCCGGAATGGTCTGGTCGGTGAAGCAGAAGCACTGCAGCTTGTGGAAATAGGCGCCCGCCTGCTCCGGCGTGACGTTGTAGACGGCGTGACCGGTCTCCGGCTGGTCGGACTTGTTGGTGACCGTGAAGAAGGCCAGGCCGGTGCTGCCGATGTTGATCGTTTGGCTGCCCTGATCCGGCGTGAAGGCCCACGGCAAGCCGCGCACATTGGTGTCGAAGGTGACGGTCAGCTTCTGGGCCAGCGCCGCGCCCGCGGGGCCGGTGGTGGCGCGCGACACCGTGCCGCCAAAGCCAGTTCGCTGGCAGAAGATTCGGTACATCGGCACGGCCGCGAAGCCGGCCGCCGTCATCAGCACCAGAACAGCGACGCAATAAAGGGCGACGCGGCGGTGGCTGCGTTGGCCCCCATTGGGAGGGGGGCTAGAGGTGGGCTGAGTCAGCGACATGTCCGCCAAGGCGCGTGATGGTGACGACGAAGACCAGAATTACGAACGCCGCCAGGGCGACGGCGATGGCGATGCTGCGCATGCGGCGCGCCTTGGCCGCCGCTTCGCTCTCGTGGAAGGGATTGGGCGTGGTCATAAGGTCAGGGCCGGGAGGTGAGCTAGCGCCTCGATCAGCAGCGCGGCGAACATGGCGAAGAGATAGCCGATCGAATAGGCGAACAGGTTCCGCGCGGACTTCACGCCGGTCTTGACCTCATAGAGGCCGCTGGACTGGTTCTCGGTCACATCGCCGGCCTTGCTGAGGGCCAGGATCGCCGCGAGGGCGATGAACACCAGGCCGCCAACGCCCGCGATCGCCAGATAGAGCACACCGCCCAGGCCGGTGAAGGCGGGCGCGACGGCCGCGGCGACCAGAAGGAAGCTGTAGACCAGAATCTGCCGACGGGTGGACTTGGCGCCGCGCACCACCGGCATCATCGGCACGCCGGCCATGGCGTAGTCGCTGGTCGTATAGAGCGACAGCGCCCAGAAGTGCGGCGGGGTCCACAAGAAGATGATGGCGCAGAGCAGCCAGGCGTTCAGCGGCACCGTCCCGGTCGCCGCCGCCCAGCCGATCACTGGCGGCAGGGCGCCGGCAAGGCCGCCAATGACGATGTTCTGCGGCGTCGAGCGCTTCAGCCACATGGTGTAGACCACCGCGTAGAAGACGATGGTGAAGGCGAGCAGCGCCGCCGCGAGCAGGTTGATCGCCAGGATCATGATGGTGACCGCGAACAGGGACAGGGTCACGCCCAGGCCCAGCGCATCGGACGGCTGGACCCGGCCGCTCGGCACCGGCCGATTGCGAGTGCGGCGCATGCGGATGTCGATGTCGGCGTCGTACCACATGTTCAGCGCGCCCGAGGCGCCGGCGCCGATGGCGATGCAGAGTACGGCGACGAAGCCCAGGACGGGGTTCACCGGAACGCGAGCGGCGAGCAGACCGGTGAGCGCGGTGAAGACCACCAGCGACATCACGCGCGGCTTCAACAGCTGGACATAGTCCTGCCAGCGCGCGGGCGCGGCGACGGCGACGCCCGCCGGCGCCAACTCTGGGATCTTTGGCTTGAACATCGGCTCTCGATAGCCCTATCGGCATGGGCGTGTCGATGGCGATCGGCACAGGCGCGTCGATTGCACGCTCTCAAGACAAGAACGGCGTCCCGATCTTCATCGGAACGCCGTGCTGTAGGCTTTGGGTCGGTGAGACCTAGTGGCTGTCGCTGGTGATCACCGGCAGTTCGTTGAACTGGTGGAACGGCGGCGGCGAGGACAGGGTCCATTCCAGCGTCGTGGCGCCCACGCCCCAGGGATTGGCTTCCGCCTTGCGGTGGCGGACGATCGCCTCGATCAGCAGGATGAAGAACACCATCATGCCGACCAGGGTGATGGCGTAGCCCACCGAGGAGACCATGTTCCACTTCGCGAACGCCGCCGGGTAGTCGATGTAGCGGCGCGGCATGCCTTGCAGACCGAGGAAGTGCTGCGGGAAGAAGATGGTGTTGACGCCGATGAACATCAGCCAGAAGTGGGTGGCGCCGAGGAACTCGTTGTACTTCACGCCCCACATCTTCTCGAACCAGTAGTAGAAGCCGGCGAAGATCGAGAACACCGCGCCCAGGCTGAGCACGTAGTGGAAGTGGGCGATCACGTAGTAGGTGTCGTGCAGCGAGTAGTCGATCGCCGCATTGGCCAGCACCACGCCCGTCACGCCGCCGATGGTGAACAGGAAGATGAAGCCGATCGCGAACAGCATCGGCGTCTTGAACTCGATCGAGCCGCCCCACATCGTCGCGATCCAGGAGAAGACCTTCACCCCTGTCGGCACCGCGATGACCATGGTGGCCGCCACGAAATAGGCCTGCAGGTTCACCGGCATGCCCACGGTGTACATGTGGTGAGCCCACACGATGAAGCCGAGGAAGCCGATCGCCACCATGGCGTAGACCATGGCCAGGTAGCCGAACACCGGCTTCTTGGAGAAGGTCGAGACGATGTGGCTGATGATGCCGAAGCCCGGCAGGATCAGGATGTAGACTTCCGGATGGCCGAAGAACCAGAACAGATGCTGGAACATCAGCGGATCGCCGCCGCCGGCCGGGTCGAAGAAGTGGGTGTGGAAGTTACGGTCGGTCAGCAGCATGGTGATCGCGCCCGCCAGAACCGGCAGCGAGAGCAGCAACAGGAAGACGGTGACCAGGATCGACCACACGAACAGCGGCATGCGGTGCAGGGTCATGCCCGGCGCGCGCATGTTGAAGATGGTGGTGATGAAGTTGATGGCGCCCAGGATGGACGAGGCGCCGGCCAAGTGGATCGCCAGGATGGCGAGGTCGAAGGCCGGACCCGGATGTCCCACCGTCGATAGCGGCGGATACATGGTCCAGCCCCCGGCGAAGCCCGGTCCCTGCCCGCCCTCGACGAACATCGAGGTGCACAGCAGGCCGAAGGAGGCGACCAGCAGCCAGAACGAGATATTGTTCATGCGCGGAAAGGCCATGTCCGGCGCGCCGATCATCAGCGGTACGAACCAATTGCCGAACCCGCCGATCATCGCCGGCATGACCATGAAGAAGATCATGATCAGGCCGTGGGCGGTGACCATGGCGTTATAGCCATTGTGGCCCTTGAAGAGGCCCGAACCCAGGATGCCGTGGTCGGTGAAGACCTGGATACCCGGCTGCGCCAGCTCCCAGCGGATGAAACCCGAGAAGGCCCCGCCGATCACGCCCGCCATGATGGCGAACAGGATGTAGAGGGTCCCGATGTCCTTGTGGTTGGTCGACAAGAACCAGCGCGTGAAGAACGGCGGCGTATGGGCGTCGCCATAGCCGTGGTCGTCGTGATCGGTGTGGGAAGCGGCGGTCGCCATTGATCTCTACTCTCTGTCGATCAGCGAAGGACGGCGGCGGCGTTCATCGCCACCTTCTGCGGTGCGGCGGGCGGCGCGGCGGCCGCTGCGGCTGAAGCCGCGGCGGGAGCGCCCGATGCTGCGGGGGCGGAAGACGCCGCCGCAGGAGCCTTGGAAGCCACCCAGGTGTTGAAGTCCGACTGGCTGACGACCTTGATCTCGATCGGCATCTGGTCGTGGTTGACGCCGCAGAGCTGGTCGCACTCGCCGTAATAGGTGCCGACCTTGTCCGCGTTGAACCAGGTCTCGTTGGTGCGGCCGGGCACAGCATCGGTCTTCAGGCCGAAGGCCGGCATCGCCCAGTCGTGGATCACGTCGGCGCCGGTCACCAGGACGCGGACATTCTTATTCACCGGAACCACCAGCGGATTGTCGGTGCCGAGCAGATACGGCTTGCCGGCAGTCTTGGCCGCATCGGCGCTTAGGACATTGGAGGTGTATTCGTCGATCTTCTGGTCGGGGTAGGTGTAGCCCCAGTACCATTGATAGCCGACCACCTTCACCGTCAGGTCCGGCTTGGGCATGCGGTGGTAGTCGAACAGGAACTGGAAGGAGAACACCGCGATCACCAACAGCACCAGCACAGGAATGCCGGTCCAGGCGATTTCCAGGGCGGTGTTATGGGCGAACTTGGCCGGCACCGGGTTCGCCTTCGCATTGAAGCGGAAGACGATGAACAGCAGCAGCCCGGCCACGAACAGCGAGATCACTGTAATGATCGGCAACAGCAGAAAATTGTGGAACCAGATGGCGTGGTACTTCATCGGCGACGCCGCCGGCTGAAGCCCGATCGCACCCGGGGTCGGCTGGCCCAACAGATCGTCGGCGCGCGCCTGCACACTGATCATGGCGCCCAAGGCAGCCAGACCGACCTTGGCGAAAGCGCCTCGCAGTCCCCGCATCAAAAAACCCTCAGCCTTCATATCCAGTAAAGCCCCGCCCCTCTGCCTCGCGGCGTGCATACGCGCTCACGTCCGGCTTGCCAAGACGATTGGCGGCCTTGTTCACTACATGGCCGGCCGTGGTTTCCCAACACGCCGCCAACGCCTATGTTAGGGGCGTAGATCAGCTGTTTTGCCGTTGCCCGTTTTGCTGTTGCCCGTTTTGCTGTTGAGAGTCCGACATGAACGCCCATTCGCCCGCGCCTTCGATTCTGGACGCCGCCGGGGTCGACCCGAATCGCATCCAGAGCGTGCTTGAGGACGCCATCGCCGGCGGCGACGACGGCGAGCTGTTCGTCGAACAGTCGGAAAGCGAATCCTTCATGTTCGACGATGGGCGGCTGAAGTCAGCCTCCTACGACTCCGTCGAAGGCTTTGGCCTTAGGGTCGTGGCGGGTGAGACCGCCGGCTACGCACATGCCTCAGAAATCTCCGAGGCGGCGATCAAGCGCGCGGCCGACGCCGCGGTGCTGGCCAAGCGCGGCTACAGCGGCGTGCAGGCGGAGGGCCCTCGGTCCACCAACGCCAAGCTCTATAATGAGGACAACCCCCTCGCCTCGCCCGCCTTCTCCGACAAGGTCGCCCTGCTGCAGGAGATCGACGCCTTTGCTCGCGCCCGCGATCCGCGCGTGGCCCAGGTCAACGCCTTCCTGGCCGGCGAGCGGCGGACGATCGAGATTCTGCGCGCCGACGGCAAGCTGGTGCGTGACGTGCGCCCCCTGGTGCGGCTGAACGTCTCCATCACCGTCGAGCGCGACGGGCGCCGCGAATCGGGAAGCTCGGGCGCTGGCGGCCGCGCCGGTTTCGAGGCCTGGATCACGCCGGAAGGCTGGCAGGGCCAGGTGGACGCCGCTCTGAAGCAAGCCCTGACCAACCTGGACGCCATCGCCTGCCCCGCCGGGGAAATGGATGTGGTCCTGGGCCCGGGCTGGAACGGCATCCTGCTGCATGAAGCGGTGGGCCATGGCCTGGAAGGCGACTTCAATCGCAAGGGCACCTCGGCCTTCTCCGGCCGGATCGGCGAGCGCGTGGCCGCGCGCGGCGTGACCGTGTTCGACGACGGCTCCCTGGCCGGCCGGCGCGGTTCGCTGACTGTCGACGATGAAGGCACGCCCACCGAACGCTCCATCCTGATCGAGGACGGCATCTTGGTGGGCTATATGCATGACCGGATGAGCGCGCGGCTGATGGGCATGGCTCCCACCGGAAACGGCCGGCGCCAGTCCTTCGCCCACATGCCCATGCCGCGAATGACCAACACCGCCATGATGGGCGGCTCGCACACCCAGGCCGAGATGATCGAATCGACCAAGCGTGGCCTCTACTGCGCCAACTTCGGCGGCGGCCAGGTGGACATCACCAACGGCAAGTTCGTGTTCCAGTGCACCGAGGCCTATCTGATCGAAGACGGCAAGATCACCGCCCCGGTCAAGGGCGCAACCCTGATCGGCGACGGCCCATCGGCCCTGACCCGGGTGACGATGATCGGCGACGACTTCGACTTCGATCCCGGCATCGGCGTCTGCGGCAAGTCCGGCCAGGGCGTGCCCGTGGGCGTCGGCCAGCCGTCGTTGAAGATCACCGGCCTGACCGTGGGCGGCACGGCGGTTTAGCGGTTTCGGTCGGAGACGGTCATGCGCCGCCTCGCTTCCTTCATTCTGATGGCGGCGATGACGGCGCCTTGCATCGCCGACGCTGCCGCCTTGCGCCAACCCGACGTGTCTGAGGTTTGGGGCTCATTCAAAGCCATCTCGTCGGCAATTATCGACCCGCACGTCGTGCAGACCGTCAAGATCGAACGCGCCACGCCGGCCGGCACAATACTCGGTCCCGAGATTTGGGAGGCGGAGCAGATCACTGAAACCAGTCGGGCCGGCGTGCTCACAACTGAACACCATTGGGCCGACAGTCGCTCCTGCCCGGCGCTGATCCCTACGCTCGCCAGTCTGGCCAAGCTGGAGCCGATTACGATCCAGCCCCCCGGCATCGTCCTGCCGGACGGTCGCGATATGCCGCCGGGATGGTCCGCGCGCGATCTACGCTTGCATGATGGCGGTGGAGAGGGGCGAATTTTCGACGGAGGAGACTTCGAGATCGACGCCCCCGGGCGTTGGGCAGCCGCAAGAATGGCGGGGTCGGTGGTGCTTCGCGGCGGAGCCGGCACGCCGGCGGCGATCTGGGTGCAGAGTGCGCTGAGAGCGCTCGCGCCGTGTTGGAGCGCGGCGGCGCCCGGTTAGGCGAACAGTTTGACTCCTGGGCTGGGATTTCACTCCAGCACCGGCTCAAGCATGATGATAGAACATAAGTACGGAGGACCAGCCCATGACGCTTCACAATAGCCAAGACAAAGCCCTGCGCGAGCGCGCGGCGGCGGTGATCCCCGGCGGCATGTATGGCCACCAGTCCGTCGGCCTGCTTCCCGACGACTATCCGCAGTTCTTCGCCAGGGCCGAAGGCGCCCGGCTGTGGGATGCCGACGGCAACGGCTTCATCGACTATATGTGCGCCTATGGTCCCAACCTGTTCGGCTATGGCCATCCCGAGATCAACGCCGCCTTCGTCCGCCAGATGGAGACCGGCGACACCATGACCGGCCCCTCGCCGGTGATGGTCGACCTGGCCGAGACCTTCGTGGGCATGGTCAGCCACGCTGACTGGGCCATGTTCTGCAAGAACGGCACGGACGCGACCTCGATGGCCATGGTCATCGCCCGCGCTCACAAGAAGCGGAAGACCATCGTCCTGGCCAAGGGCGCCTATCACGGCTCCGCCCCCTGGTGCACGCCCCGCCCCGCCGGCACGACGCCGGAGGACAAGGCCAATCAGATCTTCTGCACCTACAACGACATCGCCAGCCTGGAGGAGGCCGTGGCCAAGGCCGGCGACGACCTGGCCGCCATCTTCGCCGCGCCGTTCAAGCACGACGCCTTCAGCGACCAGTCGATGCCCGATCCGGCCTACGCCAGGCGCGCCCGGGAACTGTGCGACCAGACCGGCGCCCTCCTCGTAGTAGACGACGTCCGCGCTGGCCTGCGCGTCGCCCGTGATTGCAGCTGGTCGGTCGTCGGCGTGAAACCGGATCTCTCGACCTGGGGCAAATGCATCGCCAACGGCCATCCGATTTCGGCCCTGATGGGCGCCGACGTCTGCCGCGCGGCCGCGTCCAAGGTCTATGTGACCGGCTCCTACTGGTACCAGGCCGCGCCGATGGCCGCCGCGCTGGAGACCCTGCGGCTGGTGCGCGAGACCGACTACCTGGAGAGGCTGAACAGCCTCGGCGAAAAACTGCGTAGCGGCCTGGACGAGCGCGCCAAGGCGGCTGGCTTCTCGCTGCGCCAGACCGGCCCGGTGACCATGCCGCTGTTCCTGTTCAACGACGACCCCGACATGCGCAAAGGTTTCGCCTGGTCCAGCGCCATGCTGGAGCGGGGCGTCTACATGCACCCGTGGCACAATATGTTTATGTGCGCGGCGATGACCGAGGCCGACATCGACCAGACCCTGAACGCCGCCGAGAGCGCCTTCAAACATCTGGCCGGCGTCGCGCCCAAACTCGAGCCGGTGCCGAAGCTGGCGGCCATGTTCGGCTAGTCAGCGCCCTTCAGCAGCTCAACCTGTTCGGGGTGGTCGACGGCCATCGCGCGGTTCCAGCCGACCACCCCACG
>Ga0302314_10001007_pt1 | contig 52552 bp, 51 predicted proteins | sample III_Palsa_N2_3_FD_200533 | JGI IMG/M metagenome (GOLD analysis project Ga0302314, IMG submission 200533) | Peat permafrost microbial communities from Stordalen Mire near Abisko, Sweden - III_Palsa_N2_3 | ecosystem: Environmental > Terrestrial > Soil > Palsa > Peat permafrost | place: Sweden... | reverse complement strand
TCGCCGGACGCCGAACACGGGACAGCGCCGACGACGAGGGTGTCGGCGCCAGAGGCGGCGGCGGGGCTGGCGGCGGCTGACGGGCTGGTCCCGCCACCTGGGGTTCGGCCGCCCTCGGTCGAACCCCGCCCGCTCCGCGCCCCCTGGCGCGGAGCATCCCCCGGCCCCCCTGGGCCGGGGGCAAGCCCCTTGGAAACTCCATTCCCGGCACCGCCGGGAATGGAGTTTCCAAGGGTATAGCTTGCTCCCCCATGCGAATCATAGGCATCCGCTGAGGTGGGGGGTGTTTCCTGCTTCTGGTCGCGGGCCGTCATGCGGCCGCAGCGGGGGCGGCGCGCAGGGCCAGCAGGACGTCCACGGCAAAATCGGTGGCGTCCTCACCGTCCCGCAAATGGATCACGGGGCTGTCGGCGGTGCGCATGACCAGCCAGCTGCCGTCGCCCTGCAGGCGGGCGGCGGCCAGGTGTCCGTGCCGCAGCAGATACTGCATCAGGAACAGGGCCCTGTAAGGGCCCAGGGGTCGTGGGTTGGCTGTCACGGCGTCCTCCTCGGGTGCGTGGGTACGGGGGTGGGGGCTGCCCGCCGGGGCGGGCAGCCCTTGCTGGGTTGCGCTAGTCCGGCGTGGACTGGCCGGTCTGCAGGATGTCGAGGATCTCTCCGAGGCGGGCGTTGCTGACGGCGTATCCCCTGCGGCGGATGGCCTTGGCGACCACCGCGCGGGTGATCCGGCCCTCCGTCGCGGCAGCCTGGCGGGCGATGACGAGGAGGTCATCCAGCGGAGCCTCCACGATCCGTCCGCCCGGGACCGCCCTGATCGCGTCTGGATCGTCCTCGCTCTGCGCCTCGTCCGGCGCGGATGGCTTGTCGCCGGGTGGGTCCTCGGTGGGCTCAGGAGTCGTCGGCTCGCTGGCTGGTGCCTGCGGGGTGTCGGGGCCGGTCTGCGACGGACCACCGCCGACCGGGTCGTCGTCCGTGTCGGCCGTCCGCGCGGGACCGGCCGGATCCCCGGCCTCCTCGCCGTCAGGCCAGGAGCCCTGCTCGGCGCCGTCCGGGCGCTGGTCCAGCGCCGCGCTCTGGAGCGCTTCGGCGGCTGCGCCGGGTGTGCTGTCGGCCAGCCGCGCCGTCCCGTCGCCGGGCGGCTCCGGCGCCAGCTGGTGGCCGGTCTCGGTTCGCTGGTCGCCCTCGCGCCGTTCGGGCCCGTGCCGTTCGCCGTCCGCAGCTCGCTGGTGGACCGGATCGTCGCCCGATTCCGCAGCGGCGGTCGGCGCCGGGTCGGCGGCCGGCATCCGGGTGGCTTCGGCAGGACCGGCTTCGGCGGCCGGTCCCACGGCGGGTAGTTCCTCCTCAGGGGCCGGGTCCCGCACCCTGCCCCGCTGCTCCGGGAGGAGGCCTGCCGCAGGGGCGTGGTCGCGCGCGGCCGAGGGCGACTGGTCCGGGCCCGGGCGCGGCGCCTCGGCGTTGTCAGCGCCCTGGGCGTGCCGGGTGATCAGGATGTACAGGTGGACCGCGCCGGCCAGCGCGAGCGGGGCCAGCGAGCTGAGGATGGCGACTGCCAGGTTGCTCAGGCGCAGGCCCGTTGCCGGGCCCTGCTGGTTGAGCCGTACCGCGTGCAGGGCGTTGGCCCACACGCTGGCGCTGGTCGCCGAGCCGAACAGCAGCCAGCAGTAGGCGCGTGCGTGCAGGGGGGCGGTGCGCAGCAGCACCAGGGCGCGCACGCTGTAGGCGATGAAGCCGTCGATGACGACCGGGAAGACGTAGGTCAGGGTGCTGCGGACGTGGATGGCGTGGGCGATCTGCCGCAGGGCGTCGTAGGACAGCGCGCAGCCTGCCGCGCCCAGGATGACGATCGCGGTGGCGTCCCAGAAGCTGATCGTGCGTCTTCCGGTCGCGGTGGCGCTCATGCGGCCTTCCCGGTGGAGTGCACGGGCAGCGGGAGGGCGGTGGGCGGGTTGGTTCGGGTGGCGGAGATCACCGGGCTCAGGGCGGCGTGCCACATCGCGTCGCGGTACTTGCGGCGCAGGGCGCGGGCGTGGTGTTCGGTGACCTGGAGGATGGCCGCGAGCTGGGGCACGTCCAGTTCCAGCTCCAGTGCGCGGCGCTGGAGGAGTTCGCGTTCGCGCTCGGACAGGCTCACGTTCCATCCGGCCAGGCGGGCCTCGACCCTGCGCCGGTCGCGGCGCACGTTCTTGGCGTTGCGGTGGAAATCGCGGCGCTCGACCTCGGTCCGCCCGCCCCACACGCCGTAGACCGAGCGGCTGTCGACGGCTGCGTTGTAGCAGACCCGGCGCACCGGGCAGGTCTGCCAGCACACCTGCTTGGCCTGGGCGATCAGGGCGTACTGGTCGTTCTCGGGGAACCACAGGTCCGGTGCGGGGTGGGCGGCGCAGGCGGCGTCACGGCGCCAGGAGTTGTCGCCGACCTCGCGCAGGCTCTCGTGGAGTGGTGCTGTGTGCGTGTGCATCAGGGGTCTCCGGTTTCACCCCGCGCGCGCAGCGGCGCGGCAGGCAGGGCTCGTTCAGCGGTTCAAGAAGATGCCGGGGCGCGGCGGCGCGCCCGCGGTGATCAGGGGGTGCCGTGCGCGGCGAAGCGGCGGTCCGCACCGTCCAGGACGGCCACGTCGCACATCTGCGAGAGCCGCGAGACCACGCGGTCGCCCAGGCGGCGTTCCAGCTCGTCGGTGTCCAGGTTGCTGGTCAGGATCGTCGGCAGCATTTCGTTGTACCGGTAGTTGACCAGCCGGTACAGGTGCTCGTCGGTCCAGGCGTTGCTGGTCGCGGCGCCGAGGTCGTCCAGGATCAGCAGCGGGGTCCGCTTCAGCTTCCCGAACTCCTCCTCGCCGTCGTGGCCCTGGCGCAGCCGCATCGTGGCGTTCAGGTCGGCGGCGGTCGTCGCCCGCCAGCCCAGCCGCACCCCGTCGCCCAGCAGCGAGCGGACCGCTCCGTAGGCCTGGTACGTCTTTCCGGTACCGGTGGGCCCCAGGAGCAGCAGCGAGCGGCTGCGGGCGATGCCCGGCACACCGCCGGGCCCCCGGCGGGCGGCGGCCTTGACCTGACGCAGCCAGTCCTGCACCTGCGGATGGTCGGCGACCGCGTCCTGGTACATCCACGGGATCCGGGCAGCCGCCAGGGTCAGGGCGTCCATGCGCCTGGGCTCGTCCGGCTGCTCGGGGCAGTCGTCCAGGTCGATGCCCTGGCGGCGCAGGATCTCCAGGATCTTGTCCACCGCCTTGCACGCGGGCTGCGGCTCGCGGCGGCCCCTCACCGGGCACCTGCCAGGGCGGGCACCTGGGTGGCGGTGCGCTCGGGCCGGGGCCGGAAGGCGCCGCGGTAGGCGGCGACGTCGGCCGGTCGCGGGCGCAGGGCGTCCGCGTACGCGTCCGGTCTGGTCGGGTTGGTCCAGCCCTGGTGGGTGGTCTTCTTGGGCTGCTGGGCGGCGCGCTGCTGCCACACGCGCCCGTTCACGGCCTCGTCGACCATGTACGGCAGCAGGGCGGGCGACTTGGGGTTGGCCCGGTAGACCTCCAGGCCGGCCAGCACCTGCTCCTCCGGGATGCCCTCGGCGAGCAGGTCCTTGATCTCCTTGCCGAGGCGGGCGCGGACCTTGCGCGACGGCGGCTGCGGGCAGCCCTTGACGTACCAGGCCACCAGTCGGTTGACCACGGTGCCCGCGAGGGTGTCCGCGGCGGGCGCGGCGAAGCCGCCCCCTTTAGGGACAGATCCAGGATCCAGGATCCTAGATCCAGGCCGGAGCGGCTCCGGAGCCCTCCGGAGAGATTCCGGAGACTGGCCCTGACCTGCTATTTCTTCCACTTGTTCGGGTGGCGGGTGCGGGAGGGCGGTCTGGGTGGCGACCGGCTCGAACACCGGCTCCGCAGTCGGGGCCTGCGTGCTCAGAGCCTGCTGCGCCGCGTGCGCCGGGGCGGCGGTGGCCGTCGGCGCCGGGTGGGGGGCCTTGCACTTCGCGCACACCCGCAGGGTGTCGTGCAGGGCGCAGGCGGCGTACCGCGAGGCCGTGGGGTGGCTGATCTTCTGGTGCTCGTCCCAGCCGACCAGGTGGAGGTACTTCTTCTTGTCGCACCCGGTGTAGCGGCAGATCAGCCCCGCCCCGGACAGCTCGTCCAGGTGGTCGGCGACGTCGGCGGGGGTGACCCCGTCGCGCATGCACCACACCTCGCCGTGGATGATCCGGTTGTTGTCCAGGTGCCGGCCCTCGTCGTCGGCCTGGGTCATCAGCCACACGAAGGTCAGCACGGCGGGGATGGAGACGGAGTTGATGCGTTCGTTGAGCGCCATCTCGGGCTTGACGCAGCGGATCCGGGCCACGGCTACCGACCCCCCTCAGCCGAGCGCGCGCTGGGGACCAGCAGGCCGGTGGCCAGGTGGAGGTCGTGGGGCTCGCGCCAGTCCGCGGTCGGGTGGTCGGCGGCGATCCAGCGCGCCAGGACCGGGCGCAGGTGCTCGGCCAGCGGTACGTCGCTGCCGTCGGCCCGAAGTGCCCGGGTGTCGAAGTGGCCCCCGGTGGTGAGGGTCAGCCGCAGGTGGGTGGCTCCCGGAGCCATCGGGCGCAGGCTGGACGCCAGCGCGCCGGGACTGCTCAGGGATGTGACGGCAGCCGGAAGCCCTGTCGGGAATGTGGCAGTATGACTCGGCGCTGTACGCGCGGAGGAGGACATGCAAGACTCCTTGTACGTATGCGCTGCCTGGCCTTACTCGGTCAAGGGGTCGGCCGGGCGGCAGATTATGTGGCTGCGGTCCTTCGGGGCCCGCAGTGAGGCGCTCGGGAGTTCCAGCTCCCGGGCGCCGCTTAGCGTGCGCCGAAGGTGGGTACGCGGATCACAGCGGCACCGGTGGCACGGTCGCTCCTTCTTTAACGGGCTCGCGATTCTTGATCGCGAGCGGACTTGGACCATAGGGGCACGGCCGGGAACCAGCAAGGATGATCTGCGGGTCGCGGTATGACGAGCCGAGGCCACTGGCCGGTCGGCCATCGCCGACACTGGGGGTCCCTTTGCGGTCCCGCAAGATCGAGCCACACACGGGGCTCATCCCCGAGGTCACAGCGCGTTGGGAGACGACGGTGACGCTCAGCCGCTGGCTCGAGCGGTCGGCGGCGGCTGCATTCGCCACCGCACGGCCGTCGCTCTTGCGACCCAGCCCGGTGCCGCTGAATCCCGCGCCGACGCGGTGCATGTCGCCTCTCCCCCTCCTCGCGCGGATGCCCCGCCCGCCGGCACAGCCCCGGGCGGTAGGCACCACCGCCCGGTGGCGGCCGCGACAGGAGCGTACACCGTAGTGTCAATTTTCGTCACCACAGTGTCCTGGGATATAGGCTCCGATCCCAGCCCCCGGCGGCGAACGCGCCCGATGAAACCAGGAGACAGCCAGTGACCCGCGCCTCCGACGACTACAGCATTGCCGCGATCCTCGACGAACTCTTCAAGGGCTTTCGCCCCGGAACCAAGGGACCGGCCTACGAGGAGGTCGCCCAGGTCGCAGGCATCGCTGCCAGCACCGTCAAGCAACTGCGCACAGGTGCTCGCAGCAACCCCACCATGAGCACCATCGATGGTCTGGCGACCTTTTTCAGGGTCCCCCCAGGAGACTTCTTCAAGACCCCCTCGGACGAGCACTCCGCAGACGACAGCACCGTCCAGTACCTGGCCCACCTGGCCCGTGGCCTGTCGCGCGAAAGCCTTTCCATGATCATCCATGTCGTCGAGCAGTCGCGGGCGCTCGAAGGCCTGCCCCCCAATCCAGGAAGCACCCACAGCAACGGCTGACGTCCCGCTGGCGCCGAAAGCCACCCTGTCCACGCTACGCACCACAACAGCCTTCACCCGTTTGACGGCGGGCTTCGAGCCACGCCGTATGACGATCTTGATTTGAGGTAGCCCACCAGGGAGAGGTGGTGCCCGAGCGCTGGACATGGTGGCGTCGCAGGCGCCCGACCGGCTTTCGAAGGGCATGAGTGGCGCCCTTCGCTCGCCCGGCCGCTCCACAGCGACCCCGGCCCGCTGCACGAGCGCGCCCGAACATCCGGACCGCGTCGACCGCAGCGCTGCGGTCGACGCTGGTCGTACCGCAATGGCCGGACTCTATGCAGGAAATCGCGTCGCGTCAAAGGCCATTTACGCCCCGTCACGAGAGCGGAGATTTATAACTCTCGGTGTTTATGAAGCCCGATCAGGTATCTCGCTTACACCCGTTCGGCCCTGGCGAAGCACCCTCAGGTGTGATTCGACTGGGAGCGTGAAAGTTTTAGCTTTGAATCGGCAATTGTATTCCGGTAAGCGAGTTCCGGAACGCCGCCTCCGGCACATCCCTTCCGGCAAACCACTTCCGGTTCCTTCAGTCGAGGGCGGGTTACGCTGGTTGTGTCGAACGTCAGTAGCCCGAAAGTGATCGTTTCTATGCAGAGCAACCGCCGTCGTGGAGACGCGCACACCCCAGCCGAAGAGCTGATGGGACTGGCCGGCCTCCTGCGGGCCTGGCGCACCGCCGCCGGAGAGAAGCTCGGGCTGGGCAAGGCCCTTTCGCAGGCCGAAGTGGCCATGAACGCCGGCATGAGCGAGCGCTGGTACCGGGAACTGGAGTCCGGAGCCACGCCACGGTTGGACCGGTCGAGGATCGAGCGGCTCGCGGAGGCCCTCCACCTGGGAGAAGACGAGCGGCTCACGCTGTACTACTACACCGTGGGCAGCGCCCCGCTGGCACAGAACAACCCGCTTGTGGACACTCCGGCCCGCGCCGCACTCCAGCTGCTCCTCCAGCAGCAGCTCCCGCGACCCGCCTACCTGTCGGACGTCACCTGGAACATCGTCGGCCGCAACCAGGCCATGGAGGAATGGTTCCCCTGGGTCCTGGAGCCGGGAGCAAACCTGATCAAGTGGGGACTCACCTCACCCGAGGCGCGCACGCAACTGGTCGGATGGGACCACCACGCGCGGACCTATCTGGCCATGGTCCGGCAGGCGCTCGCCCAGTTCCCCGGCGACCTGGCGCTTGAGGCCCTACTGGCCGATGTCCGCCGAGACCCGATTGTCGACGGCTTCTGGCACGAGGGGCCCTCGGTCGTCAGCCACCGTGACGGACATCACTTCCGCCTGAATCTGCCGCGCTTCGACTCCGAGATCGACGTGGTGTCGCAGGTCCTCGTGCCCGCCACCTACCCCTCCTTGCGTTTCGTCGTGATCTCCCACCTCGGCTCCGAGCAAGAGCCCAACGCCGCAGCCTGACCGGCCCCCCTTGCCAGCCCCGTTGTCTCAGGAGCCCCATGAACACCAGCGCCCGCTTCCCCAGCCAGCCCTACGGAACCTTGCCCACTCTGGACCACGCAGTCGAGCTAGCCGGCCCCGATGCCCTCCGCTTGTCCGGACTCAGCGAAGAACTCGGGCCCGAACACCAGCTTGTCCTGTCCCCTGAAGCCAGCGCGGTGATCTGGGCCACTCGACAGAAAGACGGCACCTGGGTCGCGCAGGAATTGCCCGCCGAGACCGCGCTCTTGCACCTGCCCGCAGCTTGCGGGGCGAGCGCCTCTGCGGAGTACCGGCGCCTGCTTCGCTGCACCTTTCCGACGCAAGCAGACTCCGCCAATGTGCGCATAGACCACGAACTTCGCCAGCTGAACGCGAAGATCGCGCATCTATCCATACTCAAGGATGAATTGGAGGCATAAGGCTGCCGGTTCGAGGACCTTTGCAGCTCCTGGCCTCCCGCAGTCCTTTCCAGCCGGCGGCAGATCGGGCCACCCTCTTGCGCGGGCCTTGAAATTCTCTGAACAGGCCTCGAATACTGGTCACACTTCGGGATCGCTTTGGTGACAATGGATGATCGCGGAGGGCGTTCATGTCCACGAAGTCCGTGCCCGGTGACGGGCAGCACGGTAAGGGCAGCAAGGACAGTCCCGGCGGTGGGCCCAGCAGAACGAGTGGGCGTTCGCGAAGGAGCTGCACTTGAGGTCCGCTGGCTCTGCGTCGCCGGTGAGCTGGCTCCTGTTCGAGGACGGGCCAGCCTCAGGTCAGCTGATCCGCTGGCCTTGGCCGCTCCCGTGCCGGTCATCGAACCGTGGATGCGCTGACCTGCCCTCGGCTGTCGCCCGCTAGCAGACTGACCGTGGCGATCGCTGGCAGGGGCCCCCGATCTCGTCGGCTGCATCTGCTGGAGGGTGGCTGGCCTCAGTAGTCGACATCGCCCGTGCCCCCGGCGTGCAGGATGCCCCGCAGACCTCCCAGGGCCTGCTCGGCGTCCAGGACGCCGGGCGGGTTGTACCGGTCGGGGCCGGGTTCGAGGTCCTCGATCGTCAGGAATGCGGCGGGCCGCAGTACAGTGTCGCAGGCGGTGAGCAGGTCGGCCATCGGGCCGGCGGCCCGAACCGCGCAGTCGTGAAGCGCGGTCAGGCCGTTGCGGAGCCAAGCGAGTCGGTCGGCTTCGGTGATCTCGTCGGCGCTGCTGATGGTGTCGGGCCAGCTGGCTCGTTGGAACAGCTCCCAGGCAAGATCGCGCTCCGCGTCAGTGAACTCCCAGCGTCGCTGGTTGAGTGCGTCGGCCGCGCGGATGAGAGCTGGTCGGATGGCGTCTCGCAGAGGCGTCGGCGGTCGGTCGCCCGGATCGAGGCGGGCCTTGCCATACGAGAGGCCACCGCCGTCCAGGCACTGGCGGACGACATCGCGCAGCAGCTGCTCGGCGTCGATCATGGGCAGTCGTGGCGTCCATCCGTGCCCGTACGGGCAGGTCAGCAGTGCCGGCTGGCCCCATGCTCCGGCGACGGTCAGACCGCGGTCGGCCGCGCAGACCGGGCAGTACACCTCGTGCTCGGTGGAGCCGCCCGGAAGGGCGAGGCCAGTCAGGTAGAAGTGGGCTCCGGCCATGTGAGCCTGCGGGTAGCGGTGGCAGAGCGTCACCGACAAGCTGCCGGCCCCGTCGTGGGTGATCCGGCTGGTGAGGATGCTCCAGGTCATCGGTGACCGTCCTTCGGGTCCGCTGGTGCAAGCCGGCCAAGTGCCGCTTGCCGAAGCGAAGATGCACCGGTCAACCCCCAGAGATCCCGGGAGATAAGCACGCTGGCGGTCATAGTGGACGATCGTAGTGGCCGGGGACCGTCAACTGGGGGCGTTGCGCGACTCCGCCTGGCGGACGCCAGGGAAGGCCTCACACGCCCGGGTCCCGGGTGACCCTGGCGGTGTGTTCGGCGATGGCTGCCTGCAGGTCGGCCTCGCAGACCACGAGGTGTGTGATGTCCGGGTGAGTCGGACGCTTGCTGACCTCGATCTCCCAGATCCGGACGTGTGGTCCGTCTGGCTCGGGCAGCCCCGACGCGAAGGTGTGCAGAGTGACCTTCCAGGTGCGGCGGTACGGTCGGGGACGGGCTTGCCAGTCGACGGTGGTGCGGTGATGGCGCGTCGCCGCGGCAATGGTGCGGCGCAGCGGCGTCGGGACGATTTCGGGGTTGGCCGCGCGGGCGAGGATCGTGTCCAGTTCCTCGGCACACGAGCGTGCGGGCTCCGTCAGGCGGTTCGAGGGTTCTGCCGAGTGCTGGGGTTGCGTGCTGTCCGGATGTTCGGTGAGCTGGCCGCTGTCGACCTCGACGGCGCCGTCAGTGCCGTCGAGAATGACCTTGTAGACGGCGGGCGGCGCGGTGACCATCCCGGCTTCGCTGTTGTACGTCCAGCGTGCTTGGTGAACGGTGCCGATGCGGTCTTGGTAGGTCCCGGCGGTGACCCGTACTCGCTGCTGGGCGGTGAAGGTGGTCTCGCCGTGGAGGGCGGTCCGCACGACGGCGTGGGCTGCGGGGAGGCAGACCTCGATGGCGGGGTCGGGCGCGGGGACGGCGCCCGGTTCGCGTGGCAGTCCGTCCCACCGCGGATCGCCTCCGATCTCGCCATTGCCCATACCTCCGGGGTGTGGGCCGTCACTGGGCGGGGCGTTCCAGGTGCGGTTCAGCCACCCCCACCGCCGGGACACCGGGTCGCTTCCGGACTGGATGTCCATTCCATAGCGGAGTGACGGGACCAGCTCGTGGCCGCAGTCCGGCAGGATGCCCTCCACGAGTGAGATGGCGTATTCGTCGTCCTGCAGGTAGAACAGCACGGTCCACCAGGAGAAGTCGGCCACTGGCTGCTGGTGGCGTAGGTGGAGGGCGAAGAGGACCATTGCGATGGTGTCCCGGATCGCGATGAACTCCCAGGTCCGCTCGGTGTGCTTCCCCTGGTGGTGGACTGCTTCGGTGGCGGTGGTGGCTCGGCGCACGGCGTCCCGCCAGCCGAGTGCTTGTTGTCTACGGCCCCAGGGGTCGCGCGAGGCCAGTGCCCGCGGTGCGGCGGTGGACATGACGGCGCCCAGGGTGGCCCAGTCGCAGACCGGGTCCGTCATGAGGTCTGAGAGCCGGTAGACCTCCGGGCCGCCGGCCGGGGCCTCTTCCAGCCGGGCCGCCAGTGCGTCGAACTCGCGGTCGTCCAGGAGCAACCCCAGGATGCTGCGCTTGGCGGAGATGAGTGGGCTGTCGTTACGGAACGCCCTGTTTTGTAGCCGGTCGGACTCGATGAGCAGACCGAGTTCACCGACGAGCAGCGGCCAGGCACGGCTGCTGACGCCGTCGCCGCGGCTGCGATGGTGGACGATGGTCGGCAGGCGCAGGAACTCGCGGGTCTTCCCCCGCGCGGCGGCCTCGTTGGGCACGAGCACGACCTGGGTGTCGGTCCACGGCTCTGCACGGCGGTAGACGACGACGCTCAGCAGCCCCGGGTGTGCCAGGACGACGTCCTGACTGGTCGACCGGTCGCGGTGCCGCAGGCGCACGCGCAGGACCCACCACGAGATCCCCTCATCGGCGTCCTCGTCTGCACGGTGGATCCACTCGACGCGGGCCTCCTCCAGCACGGAGCCGGCCTCCCGATGCTCCACCCACCAGCTGCTGTAGGCGTCGGAGCGGGCTACCAGCAGGGGGACCTGGCGGTAGCCGGCGGTGCGTTCGTGTCCCCGGCCGATCCGGGCCAGAACCGCCTCGACAGCGTCGGGCAGTGAGGGCAGCACCGCGCCGCCGTGCTGCCGCGCCCAAGGCGGTGCTGTCCCATCCCCGCTGCCAACGGCAGCCAGGGTGAGGCGGGGACTGTGGTCGCGGGCGTCGAGCCGCCGACCGGGCGTCAACTCGGGCAGGGCCCCGGCGTCCGCGGGTTCCAGCGCAAGGATCTCGTCCGCCCAGGCGGCGGTCGTCTCGACCCACGCCAGCTGCGTGGTGCTCAGCTGACCGCCCCGGGGCGACCGAGCGCTGAGGACGACCAGGCGCCCGGTACCCTCACGCCAGCGTTGCCGGAGCAGCTCGACGGCCTCGTCGTGCCAGGGCGCCGATGCGTCCGGTGCGGCCAGCAGTACGCAGGCAGTCCATGTGGTGGGCAGCGGCTCGCCGGCGTGGACCACAACGAGGTCGTTGTCCCAGTCGGGCAGCTTCTCGACCTCGCCGGGGGCGAGGTCCGCCGTCTCGTACCGGTCGTCGAAGTGGATGCTGAAGGTGCTCGGCACGTCCGTGCAGGTGCGCTGCCCGTCGTCGGTGACCCAGGTGACAGCTCTGAGGGTGCCGGTCCGCCCGGCGTGGATTCCGGTGGTGACCAGGATCTTCGACCACAAGTGCGGGGCGCCGCTGGCCGGCAGCAGAAGCATGTCGACGCTGCGCGTGAGTTCCGCCGCGGCGTGGAGGAAAACGGATGTGCCGGAGGCACGGAAACGCCCGTACACGCTCTCGTTGATCTCGTCGGAGGTCAGGGTTTCCTCCAGCGGGACGCCGTGCTGGGCCTGCAGGGCATGCCAGAGCTGCCAGATCCGCCCCTCCGCCGGGGGCGGCCCGCTGAACGGGCCGTGGTCGCTGTCGTACTCGGCCCGCTGGACCCGCATCAGATCGAGCAGACCGTCCTGGACCGGGCGTGACCAGTCGGTCTGGTACTCCGGACCCGGAATGACCTGCGACAACTCGCTCTGCAACTGCACCAGATCGATCAGGTGGTAGCGCACGGAGCGCAGCGAAAGCCCCTCCGCCCCGCAACCCTCCTGAACAGCGATCAGGTAGTAGATCAGCGTAAGGACATCACGGGAGTTACGGTGGAGGGTACGGAACTCCCTGGCCTTGCTTCGAGCGATCTCCCACTGGTGCTCCCCGCGCGCGCCGGTCATGTTCAGGATCCTACTCAGCGGGTGACCACGCGGGTCCGCAGCACTGCGACCTGGGAGTGTGCGCCCCCTGGGGCGATGAACTCCAGGGCGCCCGAGGCGGGAAGGGCCAGGTCCAGTGGACCGCTCTCCCCGGCTCTGCGCTTTCGCGCGCGGTCCCAGTCGGTCCACGCGCAAAGTGCCGCCGCGGCCCACTGCGGAGTGGTGTCGCCGTCCAGCGCGACCAGGAGATGGTCGCGGCCCAGATCGTTCCGCGCGTCGGGCCGCCGCTTCGCAGCGGCGAGCAGCACCTCGCACCCGCCGGGAGTCGTGCGCACCAGCGCGCAGGAGGACGGGAATCGGGCTCTGGCGTCGCGGATCCAGCCGTCACGGTCACCGTCCTCGACCGGCCCGAGGGCGACGACGTCGGCCAGCTGCCGGTGGCAGTCGGCTGTCGTGTCGGCACCGGCGACCACGGTGGTCAGCACACCGGCGTCCCAGGGGATGTCCAGGTCCTCGGGTTCCCGATCGGGCACAACCCGCAGTCGTACCAGCGGTGCCGCCTCGGCACCGCGGTCCACCACGACGGCCGCCACTCGCGCCACGCCGACCGCCGCGAACAACTGCTTCAAGTCCGGCAGCACCTCGACCCGGCCCCCGCCGCCGGCCGCGACATCGAGCTGCGCGCCCGGCGTCGCTCCGGTCTCCAGGTGCCGCACCAGTGATTTGGCCACCAGGACGAGGGCACCGAATTCGACGGGCACCGGCCCGCTACGGACCAGCGGCACCGAGGGCTGCGTGCCCGTCATACGGCCGACCACCAGGTGGGCCGACCCGCTGCCGCCGGGGCGCGGGATCGTCAGGCCGATCCACCAACCGGCCGAGGCGTGCGTGATGCGGGCCTGGGAGATACCAAAGGACTCCGTACGGACGTCGGCAGACCATTGGGCCTGCGCGGCGATCTCGGCCGCTACTTGGTACGCGTCGTCCACTGGCTGCCCTCCTGAACTGTTCGGCACCCTACCGGTCAGGGGGCACGGGTCGCAGGCGGATCGCTCCCTTGACGGAGCGCGGGCGCGAGCGGCGCGTACCGGCAGGGCCACCTTGTGGCGCGAACCACGGACCGGAAAGCTTGGGGGATGACAACTGCTCGCATCGCACCCGGCCTCGTCCTGGACGACGTCCTGTTCGACGCGGCGCAGGCCGGCGTCGCCGCGCACGTACCCGGCCTCGCACCCCTGACCTGGGCGCGGTTCACCTCACCTGGTGACTGGACGCTGGTGCCGGATGACCGCGGCGACGGCTACAAAGCGGAACTGGTGCTGATCAACACCCGCGAATCGACCGCGAAGGTCAACCTGTGGTTCGCGGCCGACCTGCGCGGCGGACAGCAGTCCACACCCCACTCCCATCCCTGGGCGTTCGACGCGCACGTGCTGCTCGGCGGCTACAGCGAGGACCGCTACACCCCGTCCGCCGACGGCGCGGTGCGCTGCGAACCCGGCGTGGAACACCTGGCCGGCGGCGTCAACTCCGTTCCCCGGGAGGTGTACCACGAGGTGACCGAGATCCATGAGTCGGGCCGGACCCTGACCCTGATGGTGTGCGGACGCGGCGACCGCGGCAGCTGGGGCTACCTGGACCTGGCCACCGGACTGCACCGAGCCGCCGAGCCGGACCCCGGCTTCGGCGAACGGCTCCGCGCCCTCAACCCCCAGCACCGGTGAAGGTCCGAGCATGAGGGAGAACAACCGCGCGAGCACAGGCGGCCTGGACCGGTCCGCGGCCTGGGACCTGTACCTGGCACTGGACCTCCTGGCCGCCTCGCACACCCTGGACCCGCTACCGCACACACCGGACGGCCCCTCAAGTGACCTCGCCTACGCCCAGGCGCGGCTCACCGAGCACCGCGCGGAGCTGGAGGCCACCGACCCTGCCCTCCTCGACCACCTCACCACGCTTCTCAACGAGTGGACCGGCCATCGGGCCGACCGCCTTCTCACGCTGCTGCCGCTGCGCGACGACCTGTCTCGGCGCTGCGGCGGTGTGCTGCCGGACACGCTGCCCCCGGCACCCTGACCGATGTCGGCCGAGGATGCCGGGGCGCCCCGCGCTACGGGCGATGGATCACTGGCGTCTGTTCAGGGGGATCTCGGCTATCTGGTTCCAGGAGATCGCCCAGCCCGCTGTGTCGTCGTGGCGCTGCCGGAAGCAGACGTCGAGGAGGTGGACCCGGTCGATCGTCATGGTCGCGTGGCTGGGGCTGATCCGTCGCAGGGCACTCTGCAACGGGTCGGAGTCCGCGTTGCCCCAGGCGTAGCCGAGGGTCATGTGGGCGCGTCCGCCGTCGTGCTGGAGGGTGCCCGGTCCGCGCACCGAGACCAGGGCCTGCCGGACGCGGTCGCGAAGCGCGTTGATGGCCGGGTCGGGGCCGCTGTCGAGCAGGACCCCGGCCTTGTTGGCGACCGGTGAGCCGAGGAGAGCTTCGATCGGGGCGACATCCGCGAGGTGCTCGTGCAACGCGGTGGTGAGCGTTTGGCGTTCGGTTGGGGAGATCTGGTCGGCGGTGGTGTCGGCGACCATTTCCAGGGTGATGTGCAGCACGGCCGGGTCGTCGATGGTGATCGGGTACGGCTTCATGGCCTGGTGGCAGGCGGTCACCAGAGCGGCGAGGTCGTGGTCGCGGGTCAGGTCCGGGCAGGCGTAGACGTGCAGGACATGGGTGCCGTCCTCCCAGGGCAAGCCCTGGAAGACGGGGTTGAAGCGCCTCATCAGTGGGTCGTCCTTTCCGTTGCGGGGCCGGTCGCGGTGGCCGTGCCCAGGGGGGCGGTGGCGAGGGTGTTCCAGGAGTACAGGCGGCGCCATTCCTGCTGCTGGTCGACCAGGACCGCGTGGGTGACGGTCATGTGGGCCCGCGGTTCGCGCAGGTCCGTGACCAGCGTCCGGGTCAGGGCGTCGGCGTCCCAGGCAGCGTTTGAGTACGCCAGGGAAAGGTGTCCCCACGTGCGGTCGTTGACCTTCGGCATGGCGTCCGCCCCCAGGACCTGAGCGGTGGCGTCGTACAGGGCGCGGTAGAGCCGGTGGAGCTGCTCTTCGGGGTGGAGCGGGCAGATGATGCCGTTGTGGATGCTCTGCGGCGAGCCGATCTCCAGCTCGAACGGTTCGAGGTGGGCCGTCGCCTTCGCGCCGGCGGCGCCGACGGCCTGGGCCTGCTCGGGGTCCAGCGGACCGATCGAGAACAGGGTGGCGTGCAGCCACGGCCCGGGCACGGGTGTGAGTTGCGGGTACTGCGCGAGCAGGGGCTGGTGGGCGGCAGCGAGGCGGTGCACGTCCGTAGCGCCGTCGAACAGCAGGTGCCAGTGAGCGCGTCGTTCACCCTGCGGCCAGTGGTGGGTGGCCCAGAAGTCCCGCATCACGCCTCCATTTTGGTCGGGTCGAACTCGCAGACCACCGGCAGATGATCGGCGGCCTCTTCGGCGGCTGCACTTCGGTGGGTCCGGTAGCTGACAAGGGCCGGGGCGACCGGCCTGGTGGCCAGGATGAGGTCGATGCGGCGCGGGCCCCACGGGTCGGGGTCGCCGCGGCCGTCCTCCCAGTGCCCGACCGTCGCCTCCGGCGGCACTCCCAGATGCGCGGCCGTGTCGACCATGAAGCCGCGCCGCAGCAGGACCTCGCTCTGGCGCCGGTCCGCCAGCTGCCCGCCGCCGATCGTGCCCGCCAGCACCTGGTACTCGAGGTCGTCGTGGTCCTGATCCCGGTACGGCTCCCCGTCGTAGTAGCGCGGCCTGCCGTCCGCACCGAGCACTTTGGCGGCGGACAGGCCGTTGAAGTCCCCGACCACGAAGCCGGGCTTCGCTCCTCCGGTCCTGCGGAAGGCCCCCTTCACCCGCAGCGCCTCGGCCAGGCGCCAGTCACCCCGGAAAGGGTCTCCGTGGTAGGAGGCGACAGTGACCGGTTCGCCCGCGCCGACGTCGAACTGCGCGGTGGTGAAGCCGTGCCAGAAATCGGGGGCGCCGTAGGCGCGGAATCCGCCCGGCACGGCGCCCGCCTTGGACGGGTTCCACAGCAGCGCCGTGTACCAGCCGCGGTGCTCGTTGTTGGCCATGGCGACGGGACCGGGAGAGCCGCCGGTGGTCACTGTGGCGGCGGTGAGGCCGCACTCGTCGGCGAGCTGCTCGATCACCGCGGCAGCGTCCGCCGTCCACTGCGCCTTGTCCCTGGGCTCGCCCTTCTCGTCGGTCTCGTCGACGATGACTTCCTGAATCCCGAGGATGTCCGCACCGATTTCCTTGATCGCGGTCACCCGGGCCTTCCACGAGGCCGTGCCGATGAGGCGGCGGTGGAGCTTGTACGCGTTGAGGTTGCCGATCTTTATGGTGGAGGGCATGTCCAGTTCCTCTGGGTTGACGGGCCTGGGGGTTACGGCAGGCTGATGCGGATGTAGTGCTCGATGGCCAGGATCCGGTTCCTCGCCTCCTCGTCCAGGCGGCTCAGGAGACTGGGCAGGGGGCGATCGCGTCCCAGTTGGCTGCGGTGCGCCAGGATGGCCCGCCACTTGTGCTCCACCCACGGTGTGACGTCCAGCGTTGAGGTCACCTGCTCGTCCGGGACGGACAGGACGGACTTCACCCCGGACAGCAGCGGGCCCAGGTCGCCGACAGCGGATCGGGGGTGCGTGGCAAATTCCACGAAACGGGGCCGCCACGGCGCTCCGGCCTCGGGGTAGAGGTACTCCAGTCCGCTGGCCAGCACCGCGAGCATCGTCACCTGGTGGGTACGCCGGTGGTCGCGGTGCCCGCTAAGGTTTCCCAGGGCGTCGTGGGTGACCACGATGTCGGGCCGGAAGTCGCGCAGATGCGCGACCACTTGTCCGACGGCCTCCTCAAGCGGCGCGTCGCACAGCCGCGGCCGGCCCGGCGCCGACTCGGGGATCCACAGGTCCGCGTAGCCGAGCAGGCGCGGAGCGCCCGCGCCCAGGATGCGCAGGGCATCGCCGAGTTCGGCCGCCCGGTGCGTGCCGGGCGCCCAGGTGGCGGTGACGACCGCGGTCCGGGCACCCTGTGCGGCGTGCTGAGCCAGGCGCCCGCCGGCGAGCAGCGCCTCGTCGTCCGGGTGGCCGAACACCCCCAACAGGGACAGCGGGACTGCCTCGGAAGAGGACAGCGCGAGGTCCCCCGCGCCGGGCTGGGCCCGGTTGAGCTGGACCTGGACGGGCTCGCGATCACTCAGGGCACCGGAGCTCGGGTGGCGGGCCGCTGCGCCGGTTCGGCTCACGCTCCCTCCTGCGTCGAGACGGTGTCGAGGCCTGCGGCGGGTCGGGGCGTCGGGATGGAGCGGCCCGGCCACTGGAACACCATCCGGCAGCGGGCCTTGTCCAGGATGTCGCCCGGGGGCAGGTCGGCGTCGGGTGTCCCCGCGGGGTGGATGGTCATGGCCGGGTCGCCGCTGTGGCGGACGTGCTGGTCCCAGGCGCGGACGCAATCGGCGAACTCCGTCGCGATGGCGTCCTGTTGTGGGCCGTAGGCGTGGATGCGGAACTCCCACCTGCTGTCGGCCGGCGTGGGTGCCTCGACGGTCTTGACGTGCGTCAGGTAGGCGAGGGAACTGCCTCGGACCATCGCGGCGGCCGGGGTGTGCTTCGTCGGCGCGGCCACCAGGTCGCTGTCGGTGGAGGTCAGGCGGCAGAAGCCGGGCAGCGTGGTCGCGGCGTAGAGCTGCAGGCTGGCGAAGGAGTACCCGCCGGGCAGGACGACGCCGGTGGCCAGGTCGTGCCGGCTGGTGCGGAGGGCGTCGTCCAGGCCGGTGACGTCCGGCATGCTGCCGTCCGCCCAGTGCAGCGTGACCGCGCCCTCGGCCAGGGTGGTGGTGGGGGTGGTGCGCGCGGCGGCGCCGCGGTCGCGGACGAATCCGCAGTACGTCCAGTTGCGGGCATGCAGGACCTCGCCGCAGCGCTCAAGGGTGATCGAGCGGGTGTAGCCGTGCATCTCCAGCGGGACGACCAGGTTGCGGCCTTCGGCCAATTGTTCCCGCCAGGCCGGAGCGATGTCCCAGGCGTTGTGCGTTACAACCACCCCGTCGTAGCCGCCGTTGGGGGCGTGGCCGGGCGCTCCGAGGCTGCCGTCGCCCAGGACCGCGGTGACGCGGCCGCTGCCGGCCTCCGCGCACAGCCGCTCGGTGCGGCGGACGACGTAGGGGTCGATGTCGACGGTGACGACCCGGCCGTGCGGGGCGACCAGGTGGGCGGCCAGCTCGGCGTTGTAACCACCGGACCCGACCTCCAGCACGGTCATTCCCGGCTCCAGGTGCAGCTGGGTGAGCATGTCGGCCTGCAGCCAGGCGGCGGAAACGGAACTGACGGCCCGTCCTCCGTCTTCGCGCAGGGTCACGACCGCGAGGTTGTCGTCGTAGGCGGTGGCCAGGGGCGACTCGGGGGTGAAGCGGTGCCGCGGCACCGTCCGCAGCGCCTCCTGCACCCCGGCGCAGGGCGGCGGAGCCCAGTCGGCGGCCACGACCGCGTCGGTCATCCGCTCGCGCAGCCGGGCCGCTTCGACCGGTTCGCCGGGAACGGGCGGCACGGAGGCGGCGAGGGGGTAGGCGTCGATGCGGGGAAGTGCCGGGAGAATGCCGGGCCACACCGCTACCAGGGCCTGAGCGGAGGGGGCGAAGATCGGGCCGAGGGAGGCCAGATCGGACAGGCTGTGCCATTCCCAGCGGGTGAATCGGTGCGGTTCGGGCAGGCCGAGGGTGCCGGTGTGGGCGGTCAGGCGCACCACCGCGGAGATGCGGCGCACGTCCTCGCGGTCGTCGTGCAAGATCGCCAGCACATAGGCGTCCCGTTCCTGCGCGAGGAGCGCTGTCTCTTCGGCGAGCTCGCGGACCGCGCCGGCGGTGATGGACTCGCCGGTCTCCACCCGACCGCCGGGAAGTTCCCACATGCCCCGGGTCGAGCGGCCCAGCAGGACCCGCCCGCACGCGTCGGTGGCCACGACGGCGACGCCGAACACGGCCTGCGGCTGGGGGCGCAACTTCTCCAGGGCGGCGAACGCGACTGCGGGGCCGCGCAGGACGAGTACGGCCAGGCCGTCCACGTCGGTCCGGTCGCACGTGCTGAACCCTTCCGTGAGCACGCTGATCTCGTCCTCGTCCAGGGCGATGCCGGCTCGCTCGGGCGGGGTGTCGGCGGCGAGCGGCGTGATGACGACCAGGGTGCCGCCTTCGTGCAGCCGGGCCGCCAGCGAGCGGAGGACCCGGGTGCGGTGCGCGGCGAAGAACGCCACCGCCAGTCGCACGGTGATCAGGTCGTAGTCGTCGCGCAGCTCCCCGAGGTCGTCGTGGACCACGTCCAGGCACAGCCAGCGCACCTCGGTGCTCCGCTCGCGGGCCCGGTCGATCGCGGCCGGGGCGTAGTCGAGCGCGTCGACGCTGTAGCCCAGGTCGGCCAGCAGGACGGCGAGCTGCCCGGTCCCGCAGCAGACGTCCAGGGCCCGGCCGGCGCCCTGCGGGTCGGCGGTGAGCTCGGCGAGAAGGCGCTGTTCGTGTTCGCCCAGGGGCCGGAAGTCGGTGCCGTCGGCGTAGTGCTGGGACCAATCGTCCCGGGTGGTGACCACAGGGTGCTCCTGATCTTGTCGAACAACGGTGGACGGCCCGATCCGCGGCCCCGGGCCGGTGGTACCTGCCGGGGCCGCGCGGCGGGGGCGGGTCAGGGGGTTCCGAGTGCGCGCAGCCGGGCCAGGGTCCGGTGGGCGCGTTCGAGGACCTCGGGGTCCTCGGGGTGGGTGGGTCCCCAGGCCAGGGCGGAGGCGCAGTCGGCGGCGGCGTGGCCGAGCTCTGCTTCGGCCTCCAACGGGCTCGGGGTCCGGCCGTAGCCGTGGAAGTACGCCTCCCGCAGGGCGGGGTTGCTGGCCCAAGGGCCGTCCTGCAGACGGACCACCTCGCGGCTGGGCATCGCCAGTTCGGTCCGCTCGAAGTCCAGCAGCCCGACGGTGATCTCCGACGTGCCGGGCAGGACGACGATGTTGCGCTCCTGGAGGTCTCCGTGACCCTGGCGGAGCGGCAGCTCGGGGGCGATCGCGTCCAGGCGGGCGCAGTAGGCCAGGAGCAGCTTCCGGTCGGCGGCACCTACCAGTCCCAGGGTGCGGGCGAGGTGGCTGCGGGCGCGTTCGGCGAACCGCGTAGGACGGGCCGCGACAGCAGGTACGCAGTCGTGCAGCCCACGGATCAGTCCGCCCAGGCTGCGGTACGCGCCGAGCTGCTGCTCGGCCGTCAGCCCGGCTTCCAGAAGCGGGGTTCCCGGTAGGGCGGTGAGGACCACCGCGCGGGTGCCGGCGTCGCTGGCCAGCAGCCGCGGTGTGCGACCCTGGCTGAGCCAGGCCACAAAGCTGGTGTATGCGTGGACCTCGCGCTGGTGGAAGTGGTCGTTGAGGTGCCGTTTGGCGAAGACCTGGCCGTCAGACGTGGTGACCTGGAACACCGAGCACTTCCGGGCCTGTGAGCGGTCCACCACGGCCTGCACCGGGCCGGCGACCGACTCGACCAGCGCCGCGAGGTCCGCTGGCAGGGCGTCTGGTCCCAGCACCACCAACTCCGATTCGTGCACGTGGGGAGTGGGTGCCCCCAGCGGGGCGGCCTGACCGGCCGCGTCGGGCTGCGCTGCGGTGGTCGGCCAGCCGTCGAGGGAGAAGGGGTGACCGGCGGCGATGGCGGCCATCGCCGCTGCGGTGTACGGCACGGTGGTACCGGGCATGTCCCCCGGGTCCGCCCAAACGAGTCGCGCGCACTTGCCCGGCTCCCGGTTGTACGGGGCCCCGCTCCACTGCCGCGCGACGAAGAAGACACCTACCCGACCTTCCTTCTCCGGGCTGCTGCGGTGGTGGACCACGTGCACGAACTCCAGGGCGGCGGGATCGATTCCGACGCCGACCTCCTCGTTTGCTTCCCGGGCTGCCCCCTGGGCCATGCTCTCGCCGGCCTCCATGTGACCGGACGGGGGGCACAGGAGCCCGTCGGCGTAGCCGGTGTTGGCGCGCTCCAGCAGCAGGATCCGGCCGTCGGCACGCTGCAGCAGCACGTACAGGTCCACCACGGTGCGGTAGCGGGGTGTGGCACTCATCGGCCGGCTCCCTTCGGGCGGCGGGCGAACAGCACGGTGAAGACCGCGTCCTCGGCCAGGACACCGTCGACCTCGTGGACGGTGAGCAGGTCCCGCGCCTCCTGCCGGAAGTCGGTGTGGCGGTCGCCGAACAGGCCGGGCGCGGCGTACGAGGTGCTATCGAGGTATCCGAGGACACCGTCCACCGTCCATGGGCGGTGGACGGGGACCGTGTGCGCCGTGATCTCGCTGAACGCGGACGCCACCAGCACGTCCCTGTACGGGCGGCGCTCGCCCTGGTAGGTCCCCTGGCTGCCGGCGCGGCGCTCGGTGCCGAGGTGGGACTGGATCAGCGCCCGCAACTCGTCGGTCCAGGCGCTGCGTGCGGTCCACAGGCTGCCGTCTCCCATGATCGCCACGTGCGCATCGGGCGCAGTGACCGCCTCCAGCCGGCGCAGGACCGCGGAGGCGTTCATCCAGTGGAACGAGCGGCAGGCGGCCACCAGGTGCGCCCGGTAGTCCGGGTGCACCGGCGTGAAGTCCTCCGCGGGGCCCAGGTAGGCGCTGAGGGGGATGTCGCCGATCAGCGGCGTCAGCTGGCGCTGGGCCTCGGCGAGCATGCCGGCGTCGACGTCGACGATGTCGATGCGCGACACCCGGGAGTGCAGCGCCAGCCGCACCTGCCCGGTGCCGGAACCCAGGTCCAGCAGCGCCGGCCACGGCACGTCGCGAACGGTGGATGCCAGCAGGGCGCTGACGTCGTCGGGAAGGCCGGGTCGGTACGCCGGGTAGGCGCTCGCGGCGCCCTGGAAGACGGTCACAGTCGCTCCTGGTCATCGAGTTGGTGGGCGGCTTGGGCGCGGGGCAGGGCAGTGCCGCCGGTGGTGGTGTGCTTGCGCACTGGCGGCGGTGGTCCGGCGTCGTCGCCGGCCTGGCGGGCGCGGAAAGGTGCCGCCGCGCAGGCAGCGGGTAGCGCCGGCCCTGCGGCAGCCGGGAGCTCGAGCGGTGTGGGGCTGGCGGTCAGTTGCCGGACCGGGGAGCGCCAGAGCACGGCGAACGGGACCAGCAGGGCGAGCGTGATGGCGGCGAACGTGGCGCGCAGGCCTACGACGGTTCCCAGCACGCCGGCGGCAAGAGCCGCCAGCGGCCTCAGCGCGGACGCCAGCCACGCACCGGCGGCCTGCGCCCGGCCCTGGAGCTCGTCGGTGGCCAGCATCTGGCGCACGCTGCGGATCAGGCCGCCGCTGGCGACCGCGCAGGCGCACTGCACGGCCATCCCCCCACCGATCACCGCGGCGCCGACCGGCCCGGGCGGCGCGAACAGCAGCGGCGTCTGGGCCACGGGTACCAGGAGCAGCGACGCGAGGATGACGGGGCCTGGGCCAAACCGGGCGGCCAGTCGGCGACCCGCCCAGCCGCCGGCGACACCTCCCGAGCCACCCGCGCCCATCACCACCCCCAGTACCTGCGCGGACAGGTGAAGGTCACGAAGGAGGAACAGGCTCCAGATCGCGGCGCTCGCCGACATCGCCGCGGCCGTCGCCGCATTGGACACCACGAACGCCCGTACCAAGGGCGTGCGCCACACGTACGCCAGCCCGGCCCGGATATCGGCGGCCATGCTGGAGCGTTCGCTGCGTGGCGGCGCTAGGGGTTCGGGGACGCGGATGCGCAGCAGCATCACTGCCGACACCAGGTAGGAGACGGCGTCCAGGCACACTGCTCGTGCCCCGCCGAGGATCGCCACCAGCACACCTCCGCAGTTGGTGCCGATCAGGTCGGCGAGGCTGTTGGAGGCCCCCAGCCGGGCGTGGGCCTCCACCAAGCGCTCTCGGCCGACCAGCGCCGGCACGTAGGTGATGGACGCGGTGCTGCCCACCGCCTGCAGCGCGGCGACGAGGAACGTGACCGCATACAACTGCGCCAGCGGTGGGGTTCCGGCGAGCGAGACCGCCGGCAGGGTGAGCATGACCAGGCCGCTGGCCACGTCGGTGACCACGATCAGCGGCTTCTTCGCCACGCGGTCCGCCCACACCCCCGCCGGCAGGGTGAACAACAGCGGCGGCAGGCGCCCGGCCACGGCCAGCCCGGACACCTGGAGGGTGGAGGCGTGCAGCTGCACCGCGGCCAGCACCGGGATCGCGACGGTCGTCACGTCGCTGCCGGTCACGCTCACGGCCTGGCCGATCAGGTAGCTGGCGAAGTCCCGGTCCCGCAGCAGCGACGGCCGCGCCGGCGGCAGGCCGGTGGGTTCGTCGAGGGCCGCCGGGGCGCTCACGGCGCCGCCCGGAGCAGGTCGATAACTTCCTGCGAGGCGCGGACGTCGGCGAACGACCGGTACATCGCGGTCAAGCTGGCGTCGTGGGCCTCGTCGCTGTAGGTGGCGCACCCGTCGCCCACCACGATCACCCGCAATCCGCTGGCGGCGGCGTCGCGCACGGTCGACTCGACGCAGACGCCGGTGGCCATGCCGCACACCACCAGCGTGTCCACCCCGCGCTGCGCCAGCAGCGCCGGCATGGCGCTGGCGCCGGGCCAGAAGGTGCTGTTGCCGCGCTTCTCGGCAATCAGGTCCGCGGGCCCGGTCTGCAGACCCTCGCTCAGCCGCTGGTCGGTTGTTCCCTCGCCGCCGGAGGTCCGGAACAGTTCCACGGTCGCTGGTCCGTAGAACTGCGTCCCCCACGCTCCGGCCGTCTCCGGGACCGCGGGCAGCACCCAGGCCACCGTGCCGCCTGCCTCCCGCATGGCCGTGGCCAACTGCGAGATCCGCGGCACGATCCCGCGCCCAGGCCGGCTGTCCTGACTGAAGAAGTGGACCATATCCACCACCAGCAGCGCGGTCTTGCCCGGGATCAGCTGCTCCCAGGCGTGGCGGCGGCCGCGCCGCTGCTCCATGCGCCGGTACTCCCGCTCGGGAATGCGCCACGGGTGCGGCAGGTCCACCTCGACGCTCTCGCCCGGCCCGCCGGGGGCCGGGGTCGCGGCGGCATCCTCGGCGTCCACGTCGGCCCGACTGGCGGCTAGGGTGCGCACTCGGCGGTCACGGCGCGCTGCCAGAGCGGCGTGGACACGTTCGGCGCGCAGGGTACCCAGCAGCACGCTCAGTTGCTCCGGCGGTGCCCACACGGCGGAGTCAATCTCGTCTTCCTGCAGCGTCAGTGCGGTGCCGTCGACCACGGTGCCGCAATCGAAGTACCACTGGACACCGCCCATGGTCTGAAGGCTCTGGCCGTCACCGGTGACCCAGGACTCGCACAGCAGGTCGCCGACCGGAAGGACGAGGCCGGTCTCCTCCCGCAGCTCTCGGCCCGCGCACTGCGCAGGCGTCTCGTCGGGCTCCAGGACGCCGCCGGGCGGCTGGTGCCACCGGCGGTAGCTCTTGAGGAGCAGGACGCGACCGCTCACGTCGGTCACCACCGCGCAAGCAGCGGCGAACGGCCGCGGCAGGCCAGCGAGGAACGCGTCACGGTCGGTGGGTGCGTGGGAGGCCACTGGTTCTCCTAGGTCGGATCGGAAGTTGCTCTGGCCCTCGGTCACCGCTCACACCCGGGCACCGGCGCCAGCGTGGACACACCGCGCTCCGGCGGTGGGACGGAGGCGGTGCCGACGATCCAGTCGATGACGCGGTCCACGTCCACAGGGGAACTGGTGTCCACACGAAGGACCGGGCCGAGGGCCAGCGGCTCAGCGTGTTGCTCCCAGGTGCGCCACTCGCTGTCACTGGGCAGCGCACCGTGGATCGGGTGCCGTGGCCTGCGCGCCTCCAGGCGGGCGCGGGCCACGGCGGCCGGGACCTGGCACCACACCTCCACCACCCGAAGATGCGGAGAGGTCCCGAGTCCCTCGACGACCAGGTCGCGTACCTCGGAGCGCCAGCTCGACTCCAGTACCGCCCCCGCCGGGGCGGCGGCCAGCAGCGCCCACATCGTGGTGCTGGCGGCGCGTCCCAGCGCCGAGTTCCAGTCCCGTTGGGAGTAGCCGGGGCACGAGCAGCCCAGGACGTCCGCGTGGGTCTCCTTGATCACGTCCTTCGACAGGAGCGGCAGACCCAGCCGCTTCGCGAGCCCGGTGCTCAGCGTCGACTTCCCGGCCCCGGGCAGGCCGTTGACCAGGATCGCCGCGTCCGCGCTCATCGCGCCCGCCCGTCAGCTGCAGCGGCGGCGAGGGCCGCTTCGACCTTGAGGGTGAACCGGTGCCGGTAGCGTCCAGCCAGGTGCCGCGGTAGAACCGCAGGCCCCAGGACCGCGACCGCGCTGCCGGCCACGGCCTGCCCGGCGAAGTCGTGCCCGTCGCGCGCGCCGCGCAGGCACAGGAACAGCCCACCGCGCTCCGGCAGGCGGGAATCGAACTGGAGGGCGCGGACGCGGACATCAGGATCCGGCACTTCGTGGAGGTTGCCTTCGACGACGGCGGCGATCTCGCGGAGCGTCAGCGGGTGCACAAGCAGGGCCTTTCCAGGAGGGGCGCTCACGCGAGAGCACGCAGGAGACACGCGCTGGCAGGGGATCTGACAGCGCAGCGGGGCAGGACGGCAGGGCGAATCAGCCCCGCTCAGCAGCGATGCGCGGGAGTTTCCGGCGGCCGGTGGTCGGTGGTGGCGACGAGCATGGCAGGCCGTCGTCGGCGTGTCCCGGCGTGTCGGGAACGGTGTCACTCGATGGAGCCAATTCCGCCTGCGCCGCCGCGGGTTCACTGGCACACCGCGCCCTGCGATGCGATGCCCAGCCGCTCCCCGCCCTGCCGCAGGTAATCGAACACGGCGCGTGCCCGCGGGCGCTGCGGTTCTCGCGCCGGTCTCCCCGGAGCACCGCGCACCCCCGTCCACCCAACAGGAGAGCATCACCGGATGACGTCGCCGAACCTCCGCCGCGAGCCGCGCAGCCGACCCAGGCGACGGCCGGCTCAGCAGAGCCTCGCGGCGAGGCGGGCAGCCAGGTGAGCCGCAGTCTGCTCGGGATCGCGCCGTACCCCAGAAGGCGCCTGGTCCAACAGTTCCAGCAGCAGCATCGCCAGAAGCCGCGAGTCCTGCGAGATGTCCGGGGCAGTGCCCAGGTCGTCGGCGCCCAACCAGTCAAGGCGGTGGTCCGGCACGAACGCCGGCTCCGGGGCGCGCTCCTCGGCCAGGGCGAGGTAGACGTGGTCGACGTGGACGTGCTCGGCGGCCGTGTGGCCGTCAGCGGACGCCCGCACCCGGCAGGTCCACCACGGTGCAGGCTCGATCGGGTGCGGGAACCCGGGCGGCACCGGTGCGCTCGGGCCTGGAACCAGCAATGCCCTCAGGCCTGTCTCCTCCCCCACCTCTCGGACGGCGGCGTCAGCGACGCTCTCGCCCGGCTCGTGATGGCCGCCAGCGGGCAGCCAGCAGCGGAGTCGGTCGTGCCAGACCAGCCCGACCGTCCAGCCCCCGTCCTGCCAGCGGAGCAGGAATGTGCTCGACGTCAGCTCGATCACCGCAGATCGCATCGCCGTTCATCACCCTTCGCGTTCAGTCCATGGCCGAGCGTTCGCAACGGCGGCCGATCCGATGATGCAGGCCGGGTCCGACACTCGGCCGTCCTCGCAGGCCGCCGTCCTGGATGCCGGCATCCGGCGCGGACGGCACCTGCGGGCCCGAGTCGCTCGATCGAGTGGCCTCGCCCCGCCCCGCCGTCGCAGGGCGACGTTGCTCTCTTGGAGGCCTGCGGCACGCTGGCACACTGGCACCTCCAACGTGCGCCTGCAGCTGAGGAGATGAACCGGTGTCCGATCCTGGAACTCCTGCCCGGACCCGATCGGGCAGCTGCCTGTGCGGTCAGGTCGCCTTCAGCGTCACCGGAGAGCCCGATGACCCCCACATCTGCTGGTGCGTGCACTGCTCGACGCGTGCCGGCAGCCCCTTCATGTGGTGGGTGGGATTCCCCGCTGCAACCCTGAGCTGGACCGGGGAATCCCAGCTGACCTGGTTCGACACCATTCCCGGTGTGACGGCGCGCGGCTTCTGCCGAGCGTGCGGCACCCACCTGGCGGCGCGGGATCACGCGGGCACCGCGACGGTCGGCATCGTCGTGACCGCACTGAAGGACTTCTCGGACCCTGCTCTGGTCCCCACCAACCTCTACCGCCTTCCGCTCGCGGCTGCGTGGCTGGGCCTCGCTGGCACGCAGGCCGCCGACTGACGCTGCCACCTGGCCTCTCCTACGCCCCGGTGGGTGTGGGGCTGGTCTGGGCCGAGGGGCGACGTCCCGGCACGTCGAGCCCCTAGCCTGCCGTGCCGCCATCGGCCGGGCCAGAGGCACGGGAGGCTCATATCGAGGGTCATTCAGCGCCGCCTCTCGGCAGGGGGCAGGCGACGGCAGGCAGTAGCAAATCAGCTCATATCCGGCCTAGTTGCCCTCGGGTTCATCGCCTCCCCTCGGAGATGACCCCCCATATGAGCCAAGGGGGACCTGGACGGCCCGTCCGGGCGGATGTGACGGTGAGGTCGGGGCCGGCGAGAGCCGTGTTTCGCCCCGATTCTCTTCCACTGCCCGGCCCCGGCCTCGTCGTGTGCTGCACCTCGCTGCTTCGACCCGGCGCCCCTGTCCTGCGCGATGAGAGCGAGCGCCTTCGTGACCTCCGCACACCTGCCCCGGCGCCGCCTGGTCGCCGGGTGGGATGAGCACCCCCTCGGCGCCGGTTGCCGGCCCATCGGGGGGCCGGCAACCAACCTGGGCCGCGCCGCGGGCTGGGCCGCCGTGGACGACGACCGCGCGGTCGAAGCCCTCCTGCGTGCCCGCGACGAGGGAGCGACGGTCTTCGACACTGCGGACGTCTTCGGCCTCGGGCACTCCCAACGGCTGCTGAGCCGCATGCTGGCTCAGGTGCCCCGCGGAAGCGTCCGGATCACCAGCACCGTCGGGGCCTTCCGGGGCACCAGCGTCAACGCCTACCGCTCCTTGAACCTGCACAGCCAGGTGGAGCAGAGCCTTGAGAACCTCGGCGTGGAATCGCTGGACGTCCTGACGCTGCACCACACCGACTTCGGCCCACGCGATGAGTTCCTCCCAGAGGCGCGGGAGACGCTGGAGGCCCTGCGCGACCTCGGCAGAGTCAAGGCGCTCGGCATGCGGGCGCCGAACCGGCTGGCGGCCTCTGCGCGCCCATGCGACCGCCACCGGGTCAGCGCGTCCCGGCTCGCCTTCCTTGTCCAGCAGTTCGACCCCAAGGTCATCGTCACCTCCTTCAACCCCCTCAGCCGGACACCCGGGCGCGAGGCCGGAGACTGCGGCGAGGAAGAGGACGTGTTCGACTTCGCCCGCCGTCACGGCGTCGCCACCGTGATCACCGAGCCGCTGGGGCTGGGCCTGCTCACAGGCGAGCACCGTCCGGGCACGGCCTTCGGCCCCGGAGACGTCCGCTCGCGCCTCACCGCGCCGGTCCTGACTGCCGTCGAGCGAGGCCTGTTGCCCCTGCGGAACCGATTCGGCTCCACCGCCCACGACCTGGTGCGGGTCGCCCTCCACTACTGCCTCCGGCGCTGCCCGGACTCGATCGTCCTGGCTGGATTCACCAGTCCACAGCAGGTGGCGGCGAACTACCAGGGCCTTCAGGCCGAGCTGAGCGAAGCGGACCACGAATTCGTCGACGCCGCCTACACGGCCCTGCGCGCCGACCTGGAGGAGGCCAGCCAGCCCCGAGCCAAGGAGACGGCGTCCGTGCCGTGCGTCCACGGCGCAGGTCGGCCCTCCCACGAAGCCGAGGAGCGATGAGGGCCCATGCGGACCACCAAGGGGAAGACGCCGTGAGCCCGGACAGCACCTCCTGGATGGCCTACGCCATCGGCCTCGCACAAAAGCGGCCCGAGCCAGGCCGGCGGGTCGGCGCGGCTCTGGTCTCCGAGCGCGGCCGGCTGATCTGCTCCGCCTTCGACGGCGAAGAGCACGGCGCGTCCTGGCTCCGGACTCTGCGGCGCAAGGTCCGCGAACTCGGAGCCTCCAGCGCGCACAGCCTCTACCTGACGATCAACACCAAGGCGGCGGACGGGTCGTTCGAGCTGGCCGAGCTCCTGGCGGACCTGCGGATCCACACGGTGCACGTCGGTCTGCCGGACCCCGCGCTGACGAGCTACCTCAGCGGCGATCCCGTCACCGGGCGAGGCCACGTGCTCCGCTTCCCCGACCAGCTCCAGCGGCAGATCCTGGCCCAGAACCGGGACCTCTACGCGGCGAGCGAGCAGAGCATCGAGTGCAACCCCCACTACTCCACCCACCGCATCAGCGAAGCCGTCACCACCACGCTTAGGGCGATGGGCTTCGCGCTGACCAAGGACGACGTCAACACCCACCGGGGCAGGACGGCGCTTGCCCAACTCATCTGCCAGCGGTACGGGGCCGAGTACAACGAGGCGGACCGCGCGGTCGGCGACGCTCTCGCTGCGGCGTTCGACGCGAAATACGGCACCTACGACTACGCGTTCGACGCTCGCACCGCCAACACGGGCTGGGCCGACGACTTCATGGCGGTCTACCGGGGGGCGTGCAGCAGGCCCTTGTCCGCCGTCGGCATCCTCAACGTCGGCGTCGGCGCCGGCCACGAAGCGGCGGCCCTGTTCGCTGACTGCCCGCGGATCACCTTCGCCGACATCGCCGAGAGCGGCCTCGCGCACGTACACGGGCGCATGCCCCGTGCGAGGACCGTCGTCTCCAGCGCCGAGGACCTGTCCGTCCTGCCGGACGACAGTTTCGAGTTGTACGTCTCATTGAGGACGTACAACTCGTCATTCTTCGACACCTCCGCAGCGGCCTCGGAGGCGCACAGGGTACTGAAGCCCGGCGCAGTGATTATCGTCTCCGTGGCCAACGGATTTCTGTATACTCAGCGCGGCTGCGTCGTGCCGGGACTGATAATCCCCGGAACTGAATTCGTCGACCTCTATCGTGGAATGGAAACGGCAAACTCGGTCGGCGCGCAGCTTGAGTGCGCTGGATTCAAAGATGTTCGAATGATCCCCACCAGTACCGAGATATACCTGTCGGCGGTCACCGTCTGACGCCCCGCCCGCCCGGTTCGCTGCGCCGCGCCCGTTGCGCGGGAAGGCTCGACCGGGACGGCCGGGGCGTCCGGAAGAAAGACATGGACGGGCAGCGTGAAGGAAGGGCTTCTGCAATGAACGGGCGAACGACGGTTGCCGAGCGCATCCTGCAGTTCAACGAGGGACTCGCGGAGGTGACGCTCGAACTTCCCCCCGGATTCAGGGCCGTCAACCCGTTCACAGGCCCCCACAGGGAACGCGTCCGCGAGGTGACGACCGCGTTCTACCGCCGGTACTACGACGACGACAGGCCCCGCCGGTTGATCCTGGGCAGCTCGCCCGCCCGGCGCGGCACGGCCGTGACCGGGGTCCCGTTCGAAGACGCCAAGCTCCTCGAAAGCGACACGGGAGTCGACGTCTCCGAGGGCTACGCGGTGAGCCGGCCCTCCGCCGGTTTCCTGCACGACGTCATCGCGCGCTACGGGGGCCGGCCGCGGTTCTACGCCGACTTCGTCATGAGCTTCGTGTGCCCGCTCGGCCTGGTGAAGACGAACCCCCAGGGCAGAGAGGCCAACGGCAACTACTACGAGAACAAGGACCTGCTGGAGCTCCTGGAAGGATTCCTCGTGGACGCCCTGGAGCGTCAGCTGGAATTCGGCACTGACACCTCGGTGTGCTACAGCATCGGCAGCGGCGGAAACTTCAAATTCCTCACGAAAGTGAACGAGAAACGGGGCTTCTTCAAGAAGATCGTGCCCTTGGAGCACCCGCGCTTCATCACGCAGTACAACGGCGACAGAAAGGAGGAGTTCGCCGAGAAATACCTCCGTGCTCTGCGCGAAGAAGGCGACTAGCAGCGGCGCTCGCGGCCGGCTCCCCGGCTGAAGGCTCCCTCCGTGACGGATCGAGAAGAAGGAGAACAGCACCGTGGTGTCAGAAGGCAGGATCCTGGTCCACTTCGGCTCGGAACACGTCAGCATCCACCGCCACCAGGGCGGGGCGCTGCACCTGCTCACGAAGGACCCGCTTCCGTTCGGAGCCGGCCTCGACGGTGAGGCGCTGGCGGAGCGCGTCGGCGAGTTCTGCGCCGGGCTCACGGAGTACGCCGAGGCCGTCGACAACACGACCACGCGGGTGCACGCCACCGGGGTCTTCCAGCAGCTCCCGCAGCCGGAAGCGGCCGCGCTGGTCAACAGCGTCTACGTCGACACAGGCCTGTACTTCAACATCGTGGGGCCCGACCTGGAGCGGTTCTACTGGGACACGGCCATGTCCGCCTGCGCTTCGGACGAGATGGTGGAAGGCATGGTCCGGCGGGAGTTCCGGACGGCCGTCGTCTGCGGCAGCTTCCAGCAGTCGCTGGGGCCGATCGAGGGCACCATCGCCCGGCTGCGCGAGAGCGGCACCGAGGTGCTCAGCCCCCGCAGCACCAGGATCAAGCCGGAGACCGAGGGCACCGACTTCATCCTCTTCGACTACCAGGACCAGCTGAAGAACCACCGCGACACCTGGCGACACAAGTACGTGCACATGGAGGCGTTCCGGCAGGCCGACGCAATCATCGTGTGCAACCCGGGTGGCCGCGTCGGAAGCGGCACCGTCTTCGAGCTCGGCTTCATGTCCGCGCTCGGCAAGAGAGTCATCTTCACCGAGGAGCCCCAGGGCGTGTCCGTCTCCTTCCCCTGCGAAGTCGGCCTGGGGGCCTGAGAACACCCTGCCGGGGAGGCTGCCCGCGTCCCGGTGGAAGCAGCCCCGACGGCAGGCCTCCGGCTCGTGCTCTCCGTCCACCCCGAACGGCTTCTCGGCTACGTAGATACGGAAAGGACCCTCGCCGGTGGAACCCATCGACATGATCGACACGGTGCGCGACAGGCTGCGGGAGATCGTGGCCTGCGTCCTGGAGGTGGAGCAGGACGCCATCGAGCCCGGTGCCCTGTTCTACGAGGAACTCGGCATGAGCTCCCTGGAGAAGACCGAGGTCGTGGTCGCGGCCGAGCGTGAGTACGGCCCCCTGTCCACCCAGGAGGCAGCCGCCTTCACCAGCCTGGACGCCGCGGTGGCCGTGCTCGCCGAGCGGGCGAGGACCCGCCAGGACGTCGACCTGATCGACCTCTTGGTGGCCGGCCACCTCGGTGCCGGCCGCGGTGACCGGACCGCCTACCTCGACCCCCAGGCCGGAGAGGTCACCTACGCGAGCCTGCTGGAGGCAGCCCGCGGGTACGCGGGCGCGCTGCGTGCCGCGGGCGTGCCCGGGGGCACTCGCGGCCTGCTGGTCGCCGACGACTCCGTGGCGACCGTGGTCGCCGTACTGGGCTTGTGGTGGCACGGCTGCGTCCCCGTGGTGATCAGCCCGGTCCTCACCGACGAGGAAGTGCGCTACATCGCCGCTGACTGCGCCGCCGCGATGGTGCACCTGGACGCGGCCCCCGCGCGGCAGCGCGCCCTGGAGGAGCTGTTCGCCGCGGCCACCCGGTTCGCTGGCGCGGACGTCCGCGCCGGCCTGGCGACGGCCGAGGCCGGCCCCTCGTCCCAGCCCGAACAGGCCGGACCCGCGGCCGTGTGGAGTGCGGGCGGTGAGGCGCTCGTGCAGTACACCTCCGGCAGTACCGGCATGCCCAAGGGGGTGCGGCACTCGGCGGGCGCGATCGCGGCCATGGCCGACGGCGTCGGCACGGTCCTGGCGCTGACCCCGCGGGACACCGTGCTGTCCAGCGCCCGGATGTCGTTCGGCTTCGGCTTCGGCAGCTCCGTCCTGTGCCCCCTGGCGGCCGGTGCCCGCGTCGCGCTCATCAGCGGCGCCGTCGACGTCCACTCCCTGGCCGCCGCGCTGCAGCTCCACCGGCCCACCGTGCTGTTCGCCGTCCCGCGGCTGTACGCGGCGCTGCTGAACACCGGGAGGGAGCCCGCCCGCGGCACCGTCGACTCCGTGCGGCTGTGCGTGGCGGCGGGCGAGAACCTGCCCGGCCCGCTCAGCGAGCGGATCCGCGCCGCCTTCGGTGCCGAGCTGCTCAACGGCCTCGGCGCGACCGAGGTCCTGTACATCGTCGTCGGCACCCCGCCGGGGAAGGACCGGCCGGGGACCTTCGGCGTGCCGGTGCCCGGGACCACCGCGACCGTCCGCGCGACGGACGGCACGCCCGTCGCCGACGGCGAGCAGGGCCGGCTGCACATCGCCGGCCCGACCGTCGCCCTGGGCTACATCGGCCGGCCGCAGGCCGCAGCGGCGACCTTCGCCGACGGCGGCGCCTACACCGGCGACGTGGTGCGCCGTGCGCCGGACGGCACGTTCACCCACTTGTGCCGCTCCGATGACGTGCTCAACCTGGGCGGCTACAAGGTCGTGCCCAGCGAGATCGAGAGCGTCGTCCGCGGCGTCGACGCAGTCCAGGACTGCGTGGTGGTCGGCGGCCGCGACGCTGACGGCCTGGAGCAGGCCGTGGCGTACCTGGTGGCCCGGCCGGGATCCGACGAGGCCGCGGTGCGGCGCGCGGTGACCGCCGCGATCCGCGGCGCTCTCGCCGCCTACAAGCGCCCCGCCCGCCTGGAGTTCCTCGACCAGCTCCCCACCACCTCCACCGGCAAGGTGGCCGCCTTCGAGCTGAGGAAGGCGGCCACCCGACCGTGACGTGGGACATCACGGGCATGGCGGCCGTCGCCAACATCGGCGCCACCCCCGGGGAGATCTTCGCCGCGCTGTGCGCGGGCCAGGAGAGCCGCACGCCGCTGAAGGCCTTCGACCCGGCCAAGTACCGGGCGGCCTACGCCTACGAGATCGACGACCGACCCGAGGACGGCGACCTGCCGCTGCGCGCCACCCGCTGGCTGACCACCGTCGTCCGCCAGGCCGCCCACGACGCCGGCCTGGGCGAGGACCTGGCCCAGGTGCCCGTGCTGGTCGGCACGACCATGCGCGAGCAGCGCAGCCTCGAACTGTGGTGGCGCGACGGCGCGCAAGTCGCCCTCGAGGACCTGCACTTCGGCACCGCCCTGAAGGCGGCCTTCGGGGCGTGCACCACGTACACCTTCGCCAACGCCTGCTCCGCCTCGCTGTACGCGCTCGGCATGGCCACCGACATGATCGACCTCGGCCTGGCCGACACCGTCATCGTCGCGGGCACCGACGCCGCCACCGAGGGCGGCTTCGGGACCCTCGACCGGGTGCAGAACGACATCCCCGACGCCCTGCGCCCCTTCGACGCCACCCACAAGGGCATGCTGATGGGGGAAGGAGCAGCGGCCGTCGTCGTCCAGCGCACCGGCACCGGCACCGGGCGCGTGCACGCCCGGGTGCGCGGCGTGTCCATGAACTGCGACGCCCACCACGCCACCGCGCCCGACCCCGACGGCATCACCCGAGCAGTGCGGGACGCCTACGCCAGAGCGGGGGTTCGGGCGGGCGACATCGACCTGGTGATGCTCCACGGCAGCGGTACCCCACTCAACGACGAGACGGAGTCGGGCGTCCTGCGCCAGGTCTTCGAGGGAGCGGGCGCCGGTCCGCGGATGACCGCGATCAAGGCGATGACCGGCCACACCATGGGCGGCTCGGGACTGCTCAGCCTGGTGATGGCAGTGATCGCCATGAAGAGCGGGACGGTCCCCCCGGTCCTGGGCCTGGCCAATCCGATCCCCGAGGCCGCCGGACTGGGCCTGGTGCAGGGCCGCCCCGCAGCCGGCGACCTGAGCCTCGCTCAGGTCGACGCGTTCGGCTTCGGAGGGATCAACGCCGTCGCGATCGTGGAGGCAGTCCGATGACCGCGACGAGCACCTGGAGCGGGCCGGATGCCCGGGAGGTCGTCGTCACAGGCATCGGACAGGCGCTGCCCGGCGTCGCAACGCCCGGCGACCTCCTCGGACCGCTGCCGGGGGAGGGCGGCTTCGACCCGGCCACCGGACTGATCGGACGCGAGCTGCGCCACAAGGACCGCGCGTCCCGGCTCGCCCTGCGCGCCGCTGGGTTCGCCCTCCACGACGCCGGTCTGGCCGACACCGACGGCATGTTCACGGGCGCGTCCGGCGCGACCGCCGTCGTGGTGAGCACCAACCTGGGCAATGCGGACAGCGTCTGCGAAGCCGTCGACACCATCGCCACCGCAGGCGTCACGGGCCTCAGCCCCCTGGGGCTGCCCCAGACGTCCAGCAACGTCATCGCCGGCTGGGTGGCCATCCGCTACCGGCTGCGCGGCCCCAACCTGACCGTCAGCAACGGTGTCACGAGCGGTCTGGACGCCGTGGGCTGGGCCCGGAACCTCATCGTCGCCGGCCGCGCCGAGGCCGCCGTCGTCGTCGGCGTCGAACCCGCCAACTACGTGGTGACGAAGATCCTCGGCGACCAGTCCACCGACGCGGCGGTCGCGGTCGTCCTGGAACCCGCAGACGCAGCCGCCTCCCGCGGCGCACGGCCCCGCGCCACCATCACCGGCTACGCACGGACCCGGAACCTCGCCGAGGCACTGGCCTCCACCGGGGCGACCGAGGAAGGCCCCGTCGGACTGTGGCTCACGGACGGGTCGGAAGCCGCCGGGGCGGGCCGTCTGCTCGCAGCCACGCGCCGGGTCGACCTGGAATCCCAGCTGGGCCCGCTGTCCGGTGCACTCGGCGTCCTGCAGTGCGCCGCCGCAGCCGCCCACCTGGACAGCGGCGCAACCGGCAACGTCCTGGCCACCGCCGGAGGCCCCCGCCACGACGCGACGGCCGCCCTGCTGCTGACCCCGCCGCCAGCCCTTCGCCCGTCCACGCAGGAACGAGGACAACAGCCATGACCACCACGAGCGTGACCATCGAAGAGCTCCGCGCCCTGATAGCCGACGTACTGGAGACCGAGCCCGCAGACGTCACCGACGATGCGCACTTCGCTCACGAGCTCGACATCGACTCGCTGCTGATGCTGGAGATCTCCACCCGGGTGAGCGCGTACGGCGTCCCGGACAACGCCGTGGCCGCCAGCGGCGTCACCACCCTCGCCGAGCTGCACGCCTTCCTCACGTTGAAGCTCACCGGCGAGACCTCGCCCTCCCCGCTCATCCGGCCCAGGCCGGTGAGTGACCCAGCGGTGCGCCTGTTCCTGCTCCACCACGCCGGCGGCTCTCACCTGCTTTACCGGGGCTGGGCGGAGCACTTCCCCAAGGACTGGGAACTGTGCCTCCTGGAGGCGCCCGGGCGAGGCAGCCTCCAGGCCCTGCCGCTGATCGACGACTGCGACCTGCTGGTCGACTACTTCCACGCCGCCATCGCACCGCTGCTCGACCGGCCCTTCGGGTTCTTCGGTCACAGCATGGGCGCCCTGATCGCCTACCAGCTCACTCGCCGGCTCATCCGCGAGGAGGAACCGCTCCCCGCATGGCTGGGGGTCTCCGCCTACGGCGCCCCGGGAGGCGACGCCGGCGGCAGCCCTCACCTGATGGCCGACGACGAACTGCGCGCCTGGCTGCGGAGCGGCGGCGGCAGCCCACCGCAGCTCCTCGACAACGACGACGTCTGGAACAAGTTCGCCCCGGTGTTCCGAAGCGACTTCAAACTCGTGGACACCTGGACGCCCCGCAGCCCCGAGCCGCTACCCGTCCCGCTGTCGGCATTCGCGGGCCGGAGCGACACGCTGATCGGCGAGGACCACCTCCTCGCCTGGAAGGCGCTCACGACCGACTTCCGCGGACTCGAGAGGTACGACGGCGGCCACTTCTACCTGCTGGACCACCCGCAGCAGCTCACCGCCGCCATCACGGCCGCGATGCGCTCCGCAGCTCCTTGAGCCCGCTCGCACCGCCGCGCCGCCCGCCAGACGATCAACCCCGACGGAGTACCTGCGCAGGGCGCGGGGGCGAGCCCTCAGGCGTCAGGGTCGACTTCGGGGTGCGTGAACCGCACGGGCCGGCCCAGCGACCGGGCGTAGGCGATCTCGGACCTGGTGCTGTCGCCGATGTAACCGCCGACCACGAGCACCTCATCAGCGAGAAGGATCTTCGACCGGTGCAACTCGTCGAGCCGAATCTTCAGCGCCTCGGCCTCGACCGGATCGGACCAGAGCGCGTGCGGCGACTTCAGGTCGCAGCCCGGCTTGACGACGATCCTCCCGGCCTTGGTCTCCCGCAGATCGGCCTCAGCCATTTCGGCCATGAAACGGGTGGAGCCGCAGATCGCGACGATGCGCGGGAAGTTCAGCTGCGACTTCGCCTCGGCGAGCTTCTCCTCGGGAGTGATCACTTGCGGGGACGACACTGTTCCTCCTGCTGGTGCTGCCCGAGAGATGCTTGCGGCGACGAGTGCGCAGGCGCCCAAGATCGCCTTACGGCGAACCGCGGACACGCCCGAGCCCGCACTCTATGCGACGGACATCCCTGCCCGGTGGTGCTTCGCCAGTCAGCCAGCCGGCCGCAGTCCCGTCCAGCGCACGGCGGCCCTGGTCGCCGTCGCCACGAAGAGCCAGCGTCGCTTCCCGCGGCCGCCGCCTCGAACAGCCGCTTCCTGCGGCATCGCGCCCCGGCCTCGGCCTCGTCCGCCGCTCCCCTGTCGGCAGCCGGTGGCAGCGCCGGTGCGAGCCGAGAGGCTGCCGCCACCCGAACGAGTGAAGAACGACCAGCCGACCGCGTTGACGGAGGCCACCCACCGGGGAGTGCCTCGGCGGCACGCCGGCCCTGGCTCGCCGAGCACGGACAGGACTCCTGCCGGCTGTTGAGGACGCGGCTGGAACCGCGGTGGAGGCGGTCGCCCCACCGGCGCCCCGTGCCTGCGCAGCGCCTGCGCCCGCCCTGATCGTCCCAGCTGCCTGCTGCCCGCCTACTGACCATGACCGCTGTGCATGTCGACGAGGAGATCATGCCCACCGCATCCCATCAGCCTCAGCCGGGCCCCGGCAGCCCCGCTGCCGCCGCCGCGTCTTCCGCCAGCGCGCAGGAGCAGACCGCGGCGATCGCCGAGACGCTGGTGCTCGCGTACGGACTGCACCCGGCGGAAATCACGCGAATCCCGGAAGGCACCGCAACGGACAACTACGCCATCGTGGACCAGACGGGCCGTCAGCACTTCGGCAAGGTCTACCGCACGGACAACTTGGATCTGGAGCTGGCGTCGGTCGAGTTGTCGGAGTACGCCGCCGACGGGGGCGTCCCCACCGCGCGGGCGACCCGCACGCGCGAGCACGAACTCATCGCGACCCACGGGCGCCTGCCGATGTCCCTGTGGTCGTACGTGCCGCACACCGAGACAGCCGAGGGCACCCTGACCGGTGCACGGTGGCCAGCGGTCGGCGCAGCGATGGGCCGCCTCCACAGCCGACTCGCCACCCACCCCGCCGCCGCGCCCGCTCTGGAACCCGGTGCCGCGATCTGCGACATCGCTACTGCCCGAGACCGCTTCGCCAGGCTGATCTTCGCCTACCAGCGCAGGCCCAGCCTGCGGGAGTTCGAGGCTTGGGCGCTGCAGGCAGCGCGTGAGCGGCACGCCGTCCTGGGGGACGTCGAGAGCATCCTCGCTACGCTTCCCCCGCTGACGGTCCAGGTCATGCACGGCGACCTGGCCGGCCCGAACGTCCTGCTGAGGAACGACGACGTCGCCGCGCTCGTGGACTTCGGACCACCCACACCCGGTTACCTCGCCTGGGAACTCATGCGCCTGGGCTGCGACCCCAAGAGCTTCCAGTCCCACGGCGTCGAGAAGTGGCTCACGGGCTACACCGACCTCGCCCTCGCCTATCGAGACGCCAACCCCACGGCGCCTCCGGACGACCTCCTGTCCTCGGTTCGCGTCGGCTGCGCAGCCATGATCTGCTCGGCCTTCCCGCTGTCGGCGCCCGTGGACCGACCCCACCTCGTCGACGCCGCACTCGAGTCCTACGCGAGGGCACGGCACACGGCCGCGCTGACGATTCTGGAGCAGCTGCCTGCCCTGGAGGAGGTCCTGCACGACGCTCTTCGCTGAGCCGAGGACCCTCGCGGCCGACGTGCTCTCCCCGCCCGCGGTCCCGGACAGCGGCCTCGACTGCCCGCACATGCCTGCCGTACCAGCAGGGACTTCAGGGGCGGCTGACGGCGCGGCCGACGCCCGGAGAGCGGAGGCGGCCGCGGAGGGTCGGGGGCGGGGTGGCGATCACTTCGTGAGCAGCTCGACCTGGAGTAGCTCGGCGGAGTCGACGCGGATCGCGGCGATATCGGCGAGCCACTGCATCCACACCGGTTCGATGCCGGGCGCAGCATCAAACTCGGTGTCCGTCACGCGTCCCTGCGCGTAGGCGACAGTACGGTCCGCCAGCTCCTGGAGGGCGTCGGAGGCGATCCAGCGGACGTTCTTCGTCTCGCGCGCGCTCGGGGTGAGGTCGCCGGTGACGGTGGCCTGGTAGACGGTCCAGTCGTGGCCGGTGCCGCGGCCGCCGGGACGGCGGCGGCACCGGTTGTCCCGCCAGCCGCCGGCGACGCGGGTGAGGCTCGTGACCGTGAGGCCGAGTTCTTCTTCGACCTCAGCGCGGCCCGCGTCCTCGGCACTGCCGTGGTCGTCGATGTGCCCGGCGGCCGGCGCCGCGCCGACAGGGAAGGTGGCCCGATCGAACATGAGGTAGCGGCCCCGGCGGTCGGTGATGACAATGCCGACCGAGGTGTTGTCGCACGTCTTCATAGTCTGGCTCCTGACGGGCGCTGAACATCACCGGCGTGCTGTGGCACGTCCGGTTTCACGGTCATTTGAGCCGTGCCGGGCGGCGTCATAGAGCTCCGGTCTCGGGGCGCGGGGCGAAGCCCAGCGTTGGGACGGCGTGCGGTCCGCACAGCGGTCGCAGCATCCGGGGGAAGAGGACCTCTTGAACGAACATCTCCTGGATGAACTGCACCTGCGCCCGCAGCAGATGCGACACGCTCCCCGCGGCGGCGAGGTCCTTGCGGCCCACCGCGACATGAATGTGCGGGGCGAGGGCGTCGTTCTCCGGGCTCCAGGCGAGCGTGGCCGCGCCGACAGCCTCCACCGTGTGCAGGACCGTCTCCTCCCACACAGGAGCTTCCGGGTCCTCCAGCGGGCCGTCCATCCCCACCAGCGTCACGTGCCGGAACCCACCGAGGAACATCGGGATGATCGCCTGCCGGATCCCCATCTCGGCGCAGAACCCGGTCAGCTCCGCGACGAAGTCGTCGCCGTCGTCGAAAGCCAGCGCGAAGCTGCGCCCCATCGTCAGTTCCGCGTGCCGCATCAGCCACGTCCCTGCGGGGTCGTCCCGGCGGGAGCGAAGGCGGCGACGACCGCAGCGCGGTCCGCGCCGCTGCGCAGCAGGACCGTCAGCAGCAGGCGGGCCTTGTAGGGGTCAAGGTGGCCGACTCCGACCAGGCCGCGGTCCAGGAGGTCCTTCTCCGAGCCGTCGAAGCCGTACGCGTGCGTGAGGGTGGTGCCGCCGCCGGTTCGGGAGGCGAGGACGACCGGGATCCGCCGGGCGGCCTCCTGGAGGACGGGCACCCAGGCGGCGGGTACGTGGCCGACTCCGAAACCGGCGATGACCATGCCGTCGACCCGGTCGAGGATCGGCGCCAGCAGCGTGCCGTCGTCGCCGAGGCAGGCGCAGTACAGCCCGACGCGGGCCGCGCGGGTCAGCTCAACCTGGAGAGGGAGTGGCTTGTGCGCAGGGACCGCAAGGAGCCGCAGACGCCCTTCGGCCACGGTGCCCAGGGGGCCGGTGTCGGGCGCGGCGAACGCGTTCGTGCTGGTGCTGTGGATCTTGCGGACCCTCGCAGCATCGAAGACCTGGTCGTTGAAGACGACCAGGACGCCCAGACCCCAGGCGCCGGGGCTCGCCGCGACGGTGACCGAGGCGAGGAGGTTCGCCGGCCCGTCGGCTCCGGCCAGGTAAGGGGCGCGCATCGCGCCGGTGACGACCAAGGGCGTCTTCCCCGTGTACAGCAGGCTCAGCAGGTAGGACGTCTCCTCAAGGGTGTCGGTCCCCTGGGCTACGACGAAGCCGTCGAAGTCGCCCTTCCCGTCCATGGCCCGAAGTTGGGCGGCCAGCTCCTCGATCTCGTCAAACGTCAGGGAGGCACCGGGCTTGGTCGTGAACGACCGCGTCTGGACGGCGATGCCGGTGGAGGCCAGCCGCGGAACGGCTGCGGCCAGGTCCTCCGCGCTCAGCGTGGGCTTCGCCGCGCCGTCCGCGGTGGTCGGTGTCATGGTGATGGTGCCGCCGAGGCTGATCACGAGCACCGTGGGCGGCGGGGAGCTTTCGTTCGTCAACGTGGTCCTCGGATCGCGTGTGGAGCAGGGCGAGTTGAGCCTAACGGCCGTCACCGGAGTTCCCCAGCCTGCCGAGGAAGTGCAGGGTCTGGTCCAGTGCCCGGAGCGTCAGGAGGCGGCTGCGGGGACGCAGCATGCCGGTGAGCCCCTCCTCGGCCAGGCCCCGGCACCGGTCTGCCAGCCAGGTCCAGTCCAGGTCGAGGTAGTCGGCCAGCGCCCGCAGCCGTGCCGCCGGCGTCGGCCCGTCGACCGCGCTGTGGGCCCGTACGTGGCCGATCACCTCCCGGTAGGGGGCGACCTCCCGGCGCGCGCTGGTGGTGGCGACCCGCCAGACGGACTCCCCGCGTACCCAGTTCGCCAAGATGGCCTGGTTGCGCGTCAGGACGAACCCCTCGACGTCCTGGTACTCCCGCTCCGCGGTCAGCCACACCTTGACCCCGTACATCTCCATCATCGCGATCGTGAGGAACAGGAGGATTCGCTCATACGTCTCGCTGGAGCGGACGACGGGCTCGGGGACGCAGAACGCGCGACCGAGCGCGCTCCCCGGTCCCGCGAAGCGATCGGCGACGTTCCGCAGGTACTCGTGCTTGTGCCTGAACATTATGGGGGTCGTTCATCCTGTCCGTTGTCCATGTCCCGGCTGGCACGACCCTTCCCGCGCAAGAGCCCGCACCGGTGACCGGTACGGGCTCTCACTGCTCTTCTTGCTACTTAGCGTGACTCCATACAGGAGGGTCCCCGCGCTACTGAGGCAAGCCAACCCGGCGAACGGTCACTTCCGGGAGCCACTGGCTGGGCAGGGCCTGATGCCGAGACAACAGCGATGCAACCAAAGGTCTCGCACTCTCTGGTTGCTGTCCCCCGGTCTGGGCGCGAACAGCGTCCCAGGCACGAAGGACTTGATCGGCGACCTCCTGCAAGACCTGGGGTGTCACGAGGAAGACAGGCTTGTCCGCGACCCAATCCCCCACCTTGGCTACGTCGGCCTGTGAAGTAGCCAAGAGCGTGATCGACCCGTCCGGTACCAGCCGGCCGGTCTGGGCGGCGGCATAGCTGAGGTGGCCGCATGCCTCGCGAATGTCCCGGACGGGGACTTCCTTGTCGGCTGCGACTTCCGACTTGGCCTCGACGGCAACCCACCAGTGGTCTCCGAACATCCACACAGAATCGGGTTGAGCTTCTTCACCCGAACGGGGCAGCACATCCGCGCCCAGAATCCGTCCCAGGGCGTCCAGCCCGGCCTCGAAGGGCCTGTGATCAGTTTGTGTCAGCCCGTCACGAAGAGTCTTCTCCTCGGCTGCGTAGTTCTTGGCGGACGTGCGCGTCGGGCTGTTCGTGACTGCGTCGATGACCCAGGCGTCCAGAGGGCAATGCCACTTAGCTTAAGTTGATCTTGATGGGTTTCGGGTCGTTCGGCTAGGTTGCTGACTGTGGATCAGTCTGCTGTCGTCGTGCCTTCGGGGTGTCTGCCCGATTGGATCTCCTTCGGTGTGCTTGCCGCGTCGGTACCGCGTGATGTGGTGGATGACGCGGTCGCGGCGCACGGGCGTGGGGCGAGGCGTTCGGACGGGAAGCTGCCGCCGCACGTGGTGCTGTACTTCGCGATGGCGATGGCCCTGTTCGCTGAGGGTGACTACGAGGAGGTCATGGCCCAGCTGACTGACTCGCTGGCACGGTTGGGATGTTGGGACGGGGGGTGGACGGCGCCGACCAGCGGCGGGATCACCCAGGCGCGGGCCCGGCTGGGCTGGGAGGTGGTCGCGGAGGTCTTCGGGCAGGTCGCGCGCCCGGTCGCCGATCCGCTGACGCGCGGGGCCTGGCTGGGCGGGCTGCGACTGGTGAGCGTCGACGGCTGCGAGTGGGACGTACCCGACAGCAGGACCAACGCGGCCGAGTTCGGCTACCCCGGCACGAACGGCGTCGGCGCGTTTCCCAAGGCCCGCATGGTCGGCCTGGTGGAGACCGGCTCCGGGGCGTTCCTGGCCGCGCGGATCGGCGCGGTACGCGGGGCCGGCAGCGGCGAGCAGTCCCTGGCCCGCCGGCTGTACCCGCTGCTGGAGCAGGACATGCTGCTGCTGGCCGACCGCAACTTCTACTCCTTCGCCGACTGGTGCCAGGCCGCCGACACCGGGGCCCAGTTGCTGTGGCGCATGGAAGCGAACCTGCGCCTGCCCTGCCTGCAGGCGCTGCCCGACGGCTCCTACCTGTCCGTCGTGATCGACAGCGCGGTCAAGGGAGCCGCACGCGCCCGCCTGCTGCAGGCCGCCGCCGACGGCGAGCCCCTGGACCCGCAGCGGGCCCGCAGCGTGCGTGTGGTCGAATACGAGGTCCCCGACCGCGGCACCGCGGCGACGCGCGAACTGATCTGCCTGGCCACCACGCTCACCGACCCCACCCGTGCCCCGGCCCAGGACCTCGCCTGGGCCTACCACCGGCGCTGGGAACACGAACTGGCCAACGGCCAGCTCAAAACCGTGCTGCGCGGGCCTGGCCGAATCCTGCGCTCCAAGAGCCCCGACATGGTCCGCCAGGAGATCTACGGCTACCTGCTCACCCACTACGCCCTGTCCGCACTGATCTGCCGAGCCGCCACCGAGGCCGACATCGACCCCGACCGCGTCAAGGTCACCCGCACCGTCCGCATCGTGCGCCGCCGGATCGACGATCCCGCGGCCTTTTCCCCCTGAACACCGGGACAGCCTGATACGCGACACCATGCTCGACATCACCCACCCACGCAACCTCAACCCACCACGACGCCACCGCAGTTACCCACGCACCCTCAAACGCCTCCGACGAAGCAGCTACCGCGTCAAACGCCCCGCCGACACCGGTACCCGCCACACCGGCCCACCCACCATCCACCTCGTCAACCTCCCCCGGACAACCCCAGCACCACCATGATCAACTTAAGCTAAGTGGCATTGGTCCAGAGGGTCCTCGATCGGTCCAGCAATCGACGTTGTCGAGGCGAGCAGTTGGGCTGCGTTGGTGGTGATATCACGGAGCCACTGCGTTCCTCCGGCGGCCGTACGGGCATCAGCGAAGTGCTTGTCTGCCAGGTCCTTCCAATGTGATTGGCCGTCACTGCGAAACGCGATCACAGCCCAGGAGGCAAGCATGTACTGCCACAGTGCCTGGTAGCGGCGGATCTCGGGGGTGCCGGGGAGAGCCTCAACTACCTTCTTCGCCTGATCCACAGCGCGCGACCAGTCGCCCTGCCATGCGGCGTTGATGGCGCTGACCTCGAACTGGACGGCATTGCTCAGGTGCTCGGTACCAGGCAGCGCGATGCGCGGGGTTTCGTCACGAGCAGCCCGGATTTGCCGATTCGCCCCCTGCCACTCCTCGTCCTGACCGCGAAAATGCTGGAGATTTTCCAAGACCTCGACCTTGGACACGTCCGAGTACTCCAGCCCGAAAGTGATCTCAGCACGCAGTTCCGGGAACATGGCGCTTCGGTGCTCCTGCAGCATGCAGAACTCCCGCAGGTCGCGGCCAAGCATCAGTACAGCCGCATAGTCGGCGCTGTTGCGGGTGGCACGGCCAGCGCCTTGGGTGATCCGCGTGCGGATGCGCTCGTTGAGCACTACGTGCGCGCCAAGGCTTTGGTACAGAAATCTCTCTTGGAGGTGAGCGCCGTTCGGACTGCCAGCAAGCACCACCAGACGGCAAGCATGGTCTGGGAGGTCGATACCGTCATATCGGTTCGCCAAGGCCAAGACCCCGGTAAAAGCCGATAGAAAGTGTTCTGCGGCGTCATCGGACTCGTCTGCCTGCCAGCAGGCCATCTCGGCCGGCTTGACCGCCGCAACCAAGCGGTCACGCGCTCGCTTGTTTGGGGCGAGTAGAACCGCCTTGTTGAAGGTCGTGATCTGGTCCCGGACAAATTCAGGGACGGCCTCTTCGTCAAGTCCTTTTACCAGATCTGGGAAGACGAAGAACCGACGTCCCGTCCCTTGGTTCTCCCAGTTGGCGGGAGCCTTGATCCGGGCAATCTTCTTCCGGCCGAAGGCGCGCTCAAGTTCCCCTCCGTCACCCAGGGTCGCCGAAAGATACACGCGCTGCGCGAGTACTTCGAAGGCCGGGTGCGAAGCAGTTGGGGAGATGAGCGGACGAAGAAGAATTTCCTCGCTGCTGGCGAAGATAAGGCAGGCCGAGAGCCCTTCAGAGAGCATTGCGTAGCTGAAGTGCGCCTGATTGGAGAGACGCCTCTGAGCGTCAGCAGCCTCCAGGACGTGTTCCAAATCCGGGACCGCAGCCGCCGTCTCCGCCATTCCCGCAAGGTAAGTGGTACCTGCGGTCCGATGCCTGAGGCGTCTGACTACAGCTGTACTCAGAGCCCGGTGATCGGCTAGGACCTGGAGAAGTTCATCATATACAGCTTCACTGCGGTAGATCGACAAACTCCAGGTCGACGCAACAGCTCCTTCTGCGGCATGGGCGTCATCGAGTACAAGAGCCTGCGGACGCAGGTGCGGGTTACTGTTGAACAGCGCATTGTAGGTAGCAAAGGCGACCGCGTTCCCCTGGCTGAAGCTCCATTCATCAGAAGGCTCCCATTGTGTGTGAGAGCCCGTCAGGTCGACTGCGGGAATCCCATACAACCGCGCTTGCCTGGCTGCTTGCTGGGCGAGTTGACGGGTAGGCGTCAGGTAGGCGACCCGCTCCCGCTTGCTCTGCCGACGCCACTCCGCCACCAAGCAACCCACGAGCGTCTTCCCCGCCCCGGTAGGCAGTTCTATGGCCACGTCCGTGCTAGTGATGTGCTTGTCCGCATAGACCCGGAGCACGTCAGCCTGCCGGGACCATAGTTCACGTGGCGCCCCTGGCAAGTGGGTCAGCGCAGGATAGAGAGCCTCCGGGTTCGCGGGCACCGGGACAGCGGAACTGTTCTTGTTGAATGCCACGCCGACAGAACATCACAATACTGACCAGTAGCCCTGCACTTCCGAGGATTGGAGGGGCAGCCCAGCCCTCCGGACCGACTCCGTGTGGGCCGTCGCAGCATCTGTGACACAGAATTAAGTATTCTGTGTCACAACTGGGTTGCCGGGCCCCGGGGAGTCCAGGAAGCGTCGCCGCCGACTGGGGTGCGACTCGGCAACGTTCTGTGTCACATCGCTGGGGTGGGTGCTTCATGTCCGTGACTCCGCTGCCGAGGTCGGCTCCAGGGATGCCGCTCGGGGAGGCGGTGGCCCGGTTCCTCGACCGGTTCCGCGAGGAGCCGGGCACCCGTGTGACGTACGCGGAGACGCTGGAGTGGCTCCTCACCTCAACGGGTGACGGCTTCGCGGTCGCCGAGTTGACGCCGGAGGTCTATGAGGCGGTGATGGAACGGTGGGACGAGCGGGCCGCGTCGACGTGGAACAAGCACCTGTCGGCCCTGCGGTCGTTCGCTGCCTACGCCCAGCGGCAGGACTGGCTCGTCTCGGACCCGTCGCGTCGGCTGGAGCGGCGCAAGGTCACCCGCAGCCGCGACAAGGCGATTCCCCGGGCCCGGCTGGAACGGCTGTTCGGCGACGACCGGTTCGCGCTGCGGGAGCGGGTGCTGTGGCGGATGACGTACGAGACGTGCGGCCGGGCCGAGGAGCTGTTGCTGCTGGACGTGCCGGCTCTCGACTTGGAGTTCCGGCGGGGCCGGGTGGTCGAGAAGGGCGGTGACAGTGCCTACGTGCACTGGGAGACGCCGACCGCTCGGCTGCTGCCCCGGCTGCTGGCGGGGCGGACGACCGGGCCGGTGTTCCTGGCGGACCGCCGGGCGCCGGCGTCGGGTGTCCGGGTTCCGGCCGCCGGGGACGTGGACCCCAGTACGGGTCGGGGCCGGTTGTCCTACCCGCGTGCGGAGTACCTGTTCAAGGGGGCGTCGAAGCTGCACGACCCGCACGGAGAGGGCTGGACGCTTCACCAACTGCGGCACTCCGGATTGAAGCACCTGGCGGAGAAGGGCCGTAGCGCGCCGGAGCTGCAGGCGAAGTCCCGGCACAAGCACCTGGCCACGCTGGGGCTGTACGTGAGGCTGGGCGAGGAGACGTCGGCCCGGGTCACCGCTGAGAACGACGAGTACAACCGGCGGGGCCGCAGGCGCTGATCGCGCGCCGTCCGGCTCGGTCTGTTGATCATCGCGCTGTCTCTGCTGGTCTCCCCTTGGCCGTGCGGAGGGCCTTGCCCGGACGGGGCAGCCGGTACAGTCCGCGCATGGGTGATGCGTTCCTGACGGAGGACGACAGCGACGCTTGCTGGATCTGTCCGGCGCTGCGGCTGCCTGCCGGTCAGTTCGATGTGTACGAGAGGCCGACCCGTCAGTGCCCGTTCGACCCGGCAACCGGCTTCCGGTACGCCGGGGACATCCCGGTGTGCGTCCACCCGTACAAGGTCGGCCTGCCGCCGGGGCGCTACGCCAGCGCCGGGACAGCCTTGCCGAACCCCACCCCGCACCCAGCGGCACAGGAGCGCCCAGCGGCACAGTCGGAGCCGGTGCGCGCGTATCCGGGGCCAGCGCCGCGGCCCGCGGCTGTGCCGCAGGCCGACGACGCCTCGATCATGGCCGGGGCCAGGCCCGCTGTCCCGGACGAGCTGCTGTCGTGGATGCGCGGCCTGGTGGCCGACGCAGCCCCCGACGACCTCGCCGACACCCTCGGGCAGGCCGAGGAGGCCGCCCTGCTCAGATTCAGCGCGGAGTCAGTCGTCGAGGCACTGCGCCAGGTTCTCGGCGGAGCCTAGGCCGCCGCGAACGAGATGGAGTGCTCCCGTCCGGCGCGGCCCATGCCGATGCTCTCGTACTTCTCGGCGAGGATGCCGACCCGGCGGTCGACCTCGTCCTTGGGGAGCCAGTACCGCGCAGGAGGCTCGCCCCACGCGAGGCGGTAGGCCCGGTGGGTGAAGTCGCCGTCCGTGAAGTCCGTGTGCTCCTGGTCGGTCTGGTGGATGACCGAGACCCCGATGCGGGCGGTGATGCGGGCGAACAGCTGCGGCTGCGCGATCATGGCGTGCGTCATCTCGTCGACCGGCACGGCGACGGGCACCTCGGCCAGGTTCTCGTCCCCGGTCAGCGCGTACACCGCCGCCTTGAGCGCGAGCGCGCGCAGGCCCTCGGTGAACAGGGGGGCCTTGTCGGAGTCCAGGTTCCACTGGTCGATGACGGGGAAGCCGGTGAAGCACTGCCAGTCGCTGGAGTACTCCATGGTCGCGGCCTGGAACGCCGCGAACTCCTCGTCGCTCTCGATGGCGTCCAGGATCTGCTTCGCGCGCCCGGCGACCTCGGCCGGGGTGGGCATCGTGCTGGTGCTCATCGTGGTTCTCCTTCGCTTGCGGTCCTGCCCGCCGGCGGGAGTGCCGGCGGGACGTATATGGCGGGGCGGCGGGCCCGTGGGGGATGAGTTGACGGCTACCGCCGCCCCGCTTCCTCCGCTCACCGGTCCTTCGTCAGGCACGGTCGCGGGGCCTATGGGGAGGGGCGGGGAATCACAGGGGGTCGGGCGGCGGCCGGTGCGGCGCGGACACCGGCGCCGGACCAGACAGGGCCGCCGGGGTGCAGGGGACAGGTTCACGGGCGGTGAGGGCGAGCCGGGCCAAGAGCGCGGCCGACAGCCCGGTCCAGGCGGTGCCCAACGCGATCATCACGGGGTCGGGCCCCGCGTGGCGTCCGCTCACCGCAGCGGCCCCGCGCCGGGCAGGCCGCCCCAGGCCCCGCGCCGGGCCACGACGCTCAGCGCGTCGCAGTCCTTGGGGGGCCGCTCACGGCCGCCGTGGAGGGGACGGACCACCGGCTGGCCGTTGCGCAGGTCGGTGACGACCAGCTCCGCGCCGTCCGGCTCCTCCTTGACCAGGTCGCCGATCTGCGGGCGGGGCGCGGTGGTCATGCCGCCCCCTGTAAGCCGGTGGTGGCCGGAGCCAGGGCGCCGGCGGTCGACTCCCACTCCACGCCGCCGCCGACCGGCCGCAACCACACCTTGTCCCGGTCCTTCTTCGCGGTCGGGGCCTGTGGGTAGAGCGGCCCCATGTGCTGGACCTCGCCGACACGGGCGCTGGCGGTGTCCAGGGCCACCGCGCCGGGTTTGATCCACGTCGGCCTGGGCCGGGCGGACGGGGTGGCTGCGGGGCGACGTGGTCGGGCGGGGCGCGGTGTGGGCACAGCGCTTCTCCTGGTGGGAGGCATGAAAGGTCGGGGGAGCCGCCCACATCCGGGCCGGGCTTCCGTATCCGGCCCGTCACCCTGGGCGACACTTCGACCGTAGGGTTCGCCGCTCAGGCCCCTCAACGAATTTGCAGCGTTTTGCAGGAATGCGCGCCGGTTCCTAAGATCCTGACGAAGGAAAGACTCGAACCTACTCGTTGGTAGGGCTCAGGGGCTGGTTCGCCGGCACCTGAGGGCTGCAGCGCTTGGGAGGCGGGACTTGCCAGGAGGAGCCGAGGGTAGCGGGCGAGCGAGTTGGCGTAGGCCGTCAGCGCCGAACTCCGTAGCCACGTCAGTGCTCTTCGCCGCAATACAGTTCAGATCCAAGTGGGACATACTCGTCTGCTATGGCAGCAGTCAGCGGCTCAGTCCAGATCCGCCCGGTGCGCGTCGCCCTCGCGGTGGCCCCCAACATGGAAGCGCTGCGGTGCGCGGTTCAGCTCGCCACCTCAGCTTGGGGCGGCATGTACTACCCATTGGTCTCCACCGACGACTTCGATGTCGCCCGGGAGCTGGCGCGCATCAGCGCGAGCGACGTCATCGTCCCCGTTGACGCAGGCGCGGGCACCTACTCGGACGCCGGACGTGACCTCGCGAAGCTGCCCGGCTTTGGTTGGGGGGCCGGCGGGACTTGGGGACCGTTCGAGCCTCCGACCCCACACCTCAGTTCCCGCCTTCTCGGTCCTGAGGCCAACCTCCAAAGCTCGAGTGCTCCCCGCTCCCGCCCGGTGTGGTTGTCGAACGATCCGCTGGCTGCTCTGTACTGCGTATGGTTCGGCGAGTACGGGGATTCGGCATACGAGAATGGCTTGCAGGCCACGTTCGATGCCGAGACAGTGCTCAAAACCTTGGCCCTCGGCATACCATTCCCGTCGCCGAATGATTCGATTTCGCCATTGGCGCTCACAGCCTTGAATATCGAATACGCCGGATTGCACAGCGAGACCGGCATTGTCGTAGTCGATCCGGATAACCCGAAAGACCTCATTAGATTGTGGAACTTGCGGGCACTGGGCAACCACGTATTCCCTTGGCCAATCGGCCATGAAGCCTCATTCATCAAGGCATGCCAAGACTGGGTGCGGGCGGCCAAGGAATCTGGCCGGATCCATAGATGGGTACGCGGGGGCGACGGTTCAGGATTCGACTGCATCTCGGTATGGACACCGCCGAATAGCGACGCATCCACACCTGCCGCATTCGAAGAGATCGCGCGAGCTGAAAACCTCGAAGTCCACCATGGGATAGACATTTTCAGCGTTCCACCCCGCTCAAGGGAAAGCCATCCACTAGCGACCGCATACCGCCGGAGATTCTCGCTAACAATCCCTGACGGCGAATACAGTGTTGCAGTGCCGCTTCCGACTGCCCCTTTCTCCTTGCAAGGAGACATCGATGAGCCGGATCGCATCGTCGTTGCTCAGATAAGCATCCTGCAAGAGTCAGGACTTGGCTCCGGCAAGACCTTCGCTGTGCCCAACGCTCGCAAAATCAGCCCGCTACTTAGCTCTTGGGTGAACTATCCTGAGGTCTTTTGCCGCCCCGCCGGCGAAGGGCTCGCCATGGGAGTGAGCGCCAGTGCGGAACAGGCTTATATCCGGGCGGTGCCGACAGAGGCCATTATCGAAAAAATTCTCGAAGGCTCAAAATGGACGACGTCGCGTAGTCCAAGCGGGAGATTTGCGACCCAGCTGATCGAGCTTTTGGGCGGGCCGCGTAGCACTGCGGGAAACCAGCCTGCGGTACGGTGGGTTCTTGATACCGCCGCCCGATCCCCTCACGGCCATCTCATCCCCGTGCTGATTGATTCCGCCAAGAAGGCTCAAGGCGACTGGCCCAACAGAATCTTCAGCAGGGATGAGGCCAACCGCGATTACCCCGCAGGCGTCGTGCGTTATTTGCTTGCGCGAAAGCTCCTGCGTCCGGTACTGCCCGTGGAATGTCCTGAGTGTGCGACAAAAGGTTACCTGACACCGGAAAGCCTTGCGACGGACTATTCCTGTGATATGTGCGGCAAAGTGAACCCACTGGGCTTTATTCTCGCCTTGAAAAATAGCGCGCCTTGGCATTATAAGACCGCCAGTACTCTGACCGCCGAGCAGATCGCCGAGACGATGCCGATCATGGCCACCGTCAATGTCCTGCACGCACTCTTTGGGGCAGTCGGCGGAGGTAGTGAAATTCCTTACGTACTTGGACTGAAAGTTAGGGAAGGAAAGGCGTGGGAGTGCGAGGTGGACCTCGTGCTACTCGCGAACAATCGGGGCGCCCCAGTAGTGATCATCGGGGAAGTTAAAAGCTATCGCGATCCCATCTCCGCGACCGATCTTGCCAACCTGAGCAAGGTGCAGCAATATTTTCGATCCGAGGGGATTGAGTGCATCATCCTGGCCGCAACACTGCGCGAAAAGTTCGAAGGTGACGAACTTCAGGCGCTTAGAAACGCATGCACACAATCTCCTGGGCGACCCCTGGATCGATTCGCTAGCCTCCGCCCGACGCTACCCATAGTTCTCACCGCTAGGGATCTGTCTGCGCCAGAGCACACCGAGCACCATCCCACAAGATGGGGGGTATATGACGCCCTTGAGCGCGCCGAAGCGAGCTGCCGACGCAACCTCGGACTATCCGACATGGATTACGTCGGCGACATCGGCGGCAGCAATTGGAGGCTGTCATGGACCGAGGAGTCAGGATCTGCGGATTAACGATGCCACATCGGGAATACGCGGCAAGTCGGCCTCATCCGCGGCTCGGCTGTAGCTCCTAGTACTACAGCCGGTGGTTTTACGGTGAGTGAGCGCGGGCGGTTCGGGTGCGGTAGTGGCTGTGGCGGGCGCGGGTTTGGTGGCGGGTGCGCCAGCGGTGCCAGTGCATGGTCAGCCAGGTGCGGGCGGTGCGCACTGGTGCCTGGACGATGCGGTCGTACAGGCGGCGGATCTCGTTCACGGTCGGGGGTCGACTGT
>Ga0302314_10001006_pt1 | contig 52554 bp, 54 predicted proteins | sample III_Palsa_N2_3_FD_200533 | JGI IMG/M metagenome (GOLD analysis project Ga0302314, IMG submission 200533) | Peat permafrost microbial communities from Stordalen Mire near Abisko, Sweden - III_Palsa_N2_3 | ecosystem: Environmental > Terrestrial > Soil > Palsa > Peat permafrost | place: Sweden... | reverse complement strand
TGCGCTGTTGCTGAATCTGGCATTCGCCGGTTGCACCCCCGGCAGAACCACTGGTAGGGCTGCGCCTGCCAGGCGAGGAGAACGACCCGACCTCAGCCGGACAACTGTGCGCTGCGCTGTGCCCCGGTCTCGTCCGCTCCGCCTTCGATGTGGAATTTAACCGTGGGTCCGGTGGCTGCTCTACTGGTGTTGAATTCTGCATCCGGAGTTAATCTCCGCTTCCGTGGCGTCCGCGCACGGTGGAATTCCACATCCGCCGCGTGCCCAGCCCGGCCGCTCAACTGATCAACGAACGAGCGGCCCAACCGGTTCCCGGATCTGACACCTCATCGGGGAACCCGGGTGATCGCCGATTCGTTGATCAAGTAGGTGGAGCAGGCCGGATCCGGTACTCGATGTTGAATTTCGCCTCAGCCCGGTAGCCGCCAGGTTCACGGTGGAATTCCGCAGCGACGGACCGGGGTTTGGAGGCCGGGTCGAGCGCAGCGCGATAGTTCTCCTTGAGGTCGGGTCGTTCTCCTCGCCTGGCAGGCGCAGCCCTACCAGTGGTTCTGCCGGGGGCGCAACCGGCGAATATCGAATTCAGCATCCACGAATACTGACGCCGGTTGCACCCCCGGCAGGTTCACTGGTCGCCTCCGGTGCCAGGCGAGGAGAACGACCCGACCGGCGACAGCCACCACCACCCCACCACAGACCAAACAGCAAGCTGACGAACATGCCGTCGCTTCTCTGAGCCGGCCCGCCGGAGGCGAATTTGACCTTGACTTTCCATCAACCACCAGACGTACGGAGCCGACGCGACGTCACCAACAAAACAGAGCACGCGTAGAGGACGACCGGAGGAAGGGCGAGGAGAACGCCGACGAAGGCAGGCCTCCGTACGAGGTCCGGCATGGAGCGGAGCGTAATGCCGGAACGTAGGAAGGCCGACCACCACCCGCAACCCGAACCCACAGACACAACGGCAAAAGGCCCGGCACCGCGATCGAGGTCGCGGTGCCGGGCCTTGGTGCGAAGAGCGAGCGGTCAGGCCTGGTTGACGATTTCGTAGATGCCCCAGCCGATCGCCGCCAGGATGACGGCGAAGCAGAGCACCGCGAAGGCGCGGGCGGCGAGGTTGGCCTGCGCCGCCGAACCCGCCGTGCCGTCCGGGGACTCCGCGGCGACGGTCGCGGGGGAGCCCGGCTCCAGCACGCGCAGGCCGATCGCGAACAGGGCGGGCAGCCCTGCGCCGAGCAGCACGCCGAAGACGATGATCTTCCAGAGTGCGTCGAGGTTGATCCAGGAGGAGCTCATCTTGTCCGTCCTCTCTTAGGCCGTGCCCGCGGCGAGGCCCGCCGGGCCGTGGCCGACCGCGCCGGTCCACTCGTTGTTGACGTTGTTCGGGTTGACCGAGGTGCCGCGGGAGCGCAGGTAGAACCCGGTGGCCGCGGCGGCGAGCACCACGAAGATCACCGAGACGCCGGCCGTCCCGCCGATGCCGTTCGCCGCCTTGAAGGCCAGCGCGCCGACGATCGCCGCGGACGGCAGCGTGAACACCCAGGCGGTGGCCATCCGGCCGGCCAGGCCCCAGCGCACCTCGGACCTCTTGCCGATGCCCGAGCCGAGGATCGAGCCGGTGGCCACGTGCGTGGTGGACAGCGAGTAGCCGAAGCTGCTGGAGAGCAGGATCACTGCGGCCGAGGCCGACTCGGCGGCCATGCCCTGCGGCGACTCGATCTCGGTCAGGCCCTTGCCCAGGGTCCGGATGACCCGCCAGCCGCCGATGTAGGTGCCGAGGCTGATCGCCAGCGCGCAGCAGACGATGACCCAGGCCGGGGCCTTGCTCCCGGCGTGCAGCGTGCCGTTGGCGATCAGCGCCAGGGTGATCACGCCCATCGTCTTCTGCGCGTCGTTGGTGCCGTGTGCGAGCGAGACCATCGAGGCCGAGCCGATCTGCCCGAACCTGAAGCCCTTGCCGCGCGACTCGTCCGACATGTTCCGGGCGATCCGGTAGACGAGGTAGGTGCCGAGCGCCGCGACGCCGCCCGCGATGACGGGGGAGAGCACGGCCGGGAGGATGACTTTGGAGACCACGCCGTGCCACTGCACCGCGTGCCCGCCCGCCGCGGCGATCGTCGAGCCGATGACGCCGCCGATCAGGGCATGCGAGGAGCTCGACGGGATGCCGAGGTACCAGGTCGCGAGGTTCCACAGGATGCCGCCGACCAGGCCGGCGAAGACCACGGTCGGGGTCACCAGGTGTGTTTCGACCAGGCCGCTGGCGATGGTCGCCGCGACGGCGGTGGAGAGGAATGCGCCCACCAGGTTGAGAACCCCGGACAGGGCGACGGCGACCCGGGGTGGCAGCGCACCGGTGGCGATGGACGTGGCCATCGCGTTTCCGGTGTCATGGAAACCGTTGGTGAAATCGAAGCCCAGCGCCGTCACGACTACCAGCGCCATCAGGGTGTCATTGCTGGTCACATCGCGAAGGTATCCACGAGTGGTCTGTACCGAAACCCCGGTTCGCCAGATACCACCCAGTTGTCACCTGCCGTTTTCCTGCGGGCCGCCGTCGGGGCGCGCAGTCCCGGCGGCGGCGCGTGGACGATCTAGAGCGTCGCCTCCGGGTTCACCTGAGAGCTGCTCACGCCGTAGCCGTCGATCGACCATTTGGCCAGGATCTTCGCGTACTCCCCGTCGGCGATGAGCTTGTTGACGGCCTCGGCGAGGATCTTCGCCAGCGGCGAGCCCTTCGCGGTGACGAAGCCGACCGGCGTGGAGCTGATCTGGCTCAGGAACTTCACGTCGGCGACGTGCGAGGCGTCGTACTTGAGGCTGAGCGTCGGGCCGAAGTAGACGTCGATGTGCCCGTTGGCCAGCCCGAGCCAGATCGCGGCGTTGTCGGAGAAGTACTGCACCGTGTACGGCGTCTTGCCCGCTGCCGCGCACTTCCCGGCGTTCTTCTGCAGGATCGTCTGGAAGGTGGTGCCCGCGCCGGTGCCGATGGTCAGGCCGCACAGCTGGGTGATGTCGCTCACCGAGTTCAGGGTGCTGTCGCTCGGCGCGAGCAGCGACTGTCCGTCGGTCAGGTAGGTGGCGAAGTCGACGACCTTCTCGCGGGCCGACGTGACACCGAAGTTGTCCTGGCCGACCGCGAACTTCCCGTTCTGCACGCCCGGGATGATCGTGGCGAAGGTGCCGTTCTGCACGCTCCAGGTGATGCCGAGCAGCTTCGCGATCGCGTTGCGCAGGTCCACGTCGGCCCCGATGTTCACGCCCGACGAGCTCTGGCCCACATGCGGGAGCCCGGTCAGGCCGGGGGAGTACGTCGTGCCGAGGGCCAGCCCGCCGGCCGCGCTCGGGTCGGCGGCGAGCAGTGCCGAGTGCAGGCTCGCGTCCTCGGCCACGCCCGAGACCACGTCCTGGGTCGGATAGCTGTCGGACGAGGTCGTGGCACTGATCGCGGCGGAGTTCGTCGTCGTGGCGGAAGAACTGCAGGCGGCCAGCAGGCTTATCGAGGCCACGGCGACAGCGGCTATCCGGGCGGCGCGAAATGACATGGGAATGTGTCCTTTGCTGGTGCGTAAGGGCCTGAACGGGGGTCGGGTAAGTTAAAGGACTGCTTCGAGGAACGCGCGGGTGCGCTCGTGGGTCGCGGAGTTCAGCACGTCCTCGGGACGGCCCGTTTCGAGCACGCGTCCGCCGTCGATGAACACGACGTTGTCCGCGACCTCGCGCGCGAAGCCGATCTCGTGCGTCACCACGATCATCGACATGCCGCTGAGCGCGAGGTCCTTCACCACGCGCAGCACCTCGCCGACGAGTTCCGGGTCGAGCGCGCTGGTCGGCTCGTCGAACAGCAGCAGGTCCGGTTTGAGCGCGAGCGCCCGCGCGATGGCGACGCGCTGCTGCTGTCCGCCCGAGAGCTGCTTGGGGTAGGCCCCCTCCCGGCCCGCCAGGCCGACCCGTTCGAGCAGTTCACGCGCCGTCGCCGCCGCTTCCCGCCTGCTCGCGCGCCGCAGCGCGACCGGCGCCTCGACCAGGTTCTCCAGCACGGTCAGGTGCGGAAACAGGTTGAACTGCTGGAACACCATCCCGATCCGGGCACGCTGCCGGGTGAGTTCGCGCGAAGGCAGCTCCTGCAGCCGCTTGACCTTGCCCTGAGAGGTGGCGACGGGCCGGTAGCCGATCAGGTCGCCGTCGAGTTCGACGAAGCCGCCGTCCGGCTTCTCCAGATGGTTGATGCAGCGCAGCAGCGTGCTCTTGCCCGAGCCGGACGGGCCCAGCAGGACCGTGACGCTGCCGCGCTGAACATCCAGGTCGATGCCGTGCAGCACGGCGTGCGAGCCGAAACTCTTGCGCAGCCCGCGTATCCGCAGCAGGGGACCGGCGTCGGTTTGCGTCACGTCAGATCAACCCCCTTGACCGTCGCCGTGCCGCGCGTCCCGCGCGAGTAGTACCGCTCGACGTAGTACTGGCCGATCGACAGCAGCGTCGTCAAGATCACATACCAGAGTGTCGCGACCAGCAGCAGCGGCACGATCTGGAAATCGGCGTTGTAGATCAGCTGGACCGAATAGAGCAGGTCCACCACCGCGATCACGCTGACCAGCGAGGTCGACTTCAGCGTGCCGATCAACAGGTTCCCGGTCGCCGGCACGATCGCGGGCATCGCCTGCGGCAGCACGATCCGCCGGAACGTGCGCAGCCGGCCGAGGCCGAGCGACTTCGCCGCCTCGGACTGGCCGCGATCCACCGACAGGATGCCGCCGCGCACGATCTCCGAGGAGAACGCGGCCACGTCCAGCGTCAGCGTGACGAACGCGGCGAGCTCGCCGGAGAACAGGTGCGCGGTGTCGGTCGTGCCGAAGGACGGACCGAACGGGATGCCGAAGGACAGCCGCGGGTAGAGCGAGGCGAGTTCGTACCAGAACAGCAGCTGGACCAGTACCGGAACCGAGCGGAGCAGCCAGACGAAGCCGAACGCGAACGAGCGCGGGAGCGAGCTGCCCCACAGCCTGACGTACGCCACGCCGACGCCGAGCACGAACCCGGCGGACATCGTCGCGGCGGTCAGCCAGAGCGTGAGCTCGAGACCGCCGATCACGGAGGAGGAGGTGAAGTACTGGCCGACCACGTTCCACTGGAAGCGGGCGTTGGTCAGCAGCGAGTGCACGAGCATGGCCGCGAGCAGCAGCGTGATCGCGGCGGAGATCCAGCGGCCCGGACGAGGCGGCGCCGCGAGGCGCGCGTCGAGCAGGTCCGCGTCGGAATACGACATGGAGTGGCCCCGGGGTGGTGGGTTTTTGAATACTGCGGAAAACGCGGGAATAAACGACACGGCGGCCGTGTTGTTGGGTAGTTCTGAGAAGGTGGAAAAGGCTGAGAAGCTCAGCTACACAGGGCGCTGTTGACGCGCAGGAGGTCCACGTGCCGCCGGGCCGCGAGCAGGCCGGTGAAGCGTCCGCCGCCCCCGTTACACTGCTGCTGCACGCTTCTCACCTCGCCTCTCATCTCGAAGCCGCTGATCGGATACGACTCCGATTGACGATAAGGACGGGCTCGACGGGGTGTCAAGTGCGTACCAGGGACCACCGTGCGGACGTTGATTGACAGTTCTCGGTTTCGGTGTCTAACTTCAATAGCGGAGGGTTTTTCCCGCACGGGTTCGATCGGTACGAAAAGGGTGGAGGCGCGCCGTGCAGTTGACGAAGGACCGCGAGTCCCGCCCGGCGGCGCCGATCACGCCCCGCCTGGTCATCCGGCGGCACGTCGACTTCGCCCGCGTCAGCAGCGCGCTGTGTAGCTGAGTCCGAGCCGCTCCGCCTCGGGTATCGACCGAGGTCCCGCGGCTCGGATCCGTCACCGATCCCCGTCCGCCTCCCTCGCCGCGGGCAGCGCGCCGCGCTGCCCGCCGCACGAAGTGAGGAGTGTCATGACCGAGAACTCCGTGAATCAGACATCGAATCAGACCTCGGCGAGAGCCGTGCGCGCCGGCGTCGTCGTGGGCAATCCCAAGCCCGCCTCGCGCACCTTCCAGGCCGCCGTGCACCTCGCCGAGCAGCTCACCGGCGCCGCCCCCGAACTGGCCGTCGACCTCGCCGCCTTCGGCTCCGGCCTGCTGGACTGGTCGGACACCGAGGTCGGCGAGGCGGTCGAGGCCGTGCGCGGCCTCGACCTGGTGATCTTCGCCAGCCCGACGTATAAGGCCTCATACACCGGCCTGCTGAAGGTCTTCCTCGACCGCTTCCCTTCGAACGGGCTCGACGGCGTGGTCGCCGTGCCGCTGATGCTGGGTGCCGGACCCGGCCACCAGCTCGCCCCCGAGGTCTTCCTCAAGCCGGTGCTCGCCGAGCTCGGCGCCATCCTGCCGACCCGCGCGCTCTACGTGCTCGACAGCGCGTACGAGGACCCGGCCGCGTACGAAGCGTGGCTCGCCGCGTCCCGCAGCCGGATTGCCGCGTCGGTCGCCGCGAGTAAGGCATGAGCGTGACTGCTGAGCTCGACGTGGATCCGAGTACGCTGCGCCGCGTCCTGGCCGCTTTCCCCACCGGCGTCACGGCTCTGGCCGCGCTCGTGGACGGCGAGCCGGTCGGCATCGCCGCGAACTCGTTCACCTCGGTCTCGCTCGACCCGCCGCTCGTCTCGGTCTGCGTGGCGACCACCTCGACCACCTGGCCGATCCTGCGCCGGGCCGGCCGGATCGGCGTCAGCGTGCTGAGCCACGAGCAGGAGGCGGCCAGCCGCAGCCTGGCCTCGCGCGGCATCGACCGCTTCGCCGGACTGTCCTGGCACGCCACCGAGGACGGCGCGGTCCTGCTGGACGGCGCGAGCGCCTGGTTCGACTGCTCCGCCGAGCGCGAGATCCGCGCGGGCGACCACGAGATCGTGCTGCTGAACGTGCACGGCCTCGGCACCGACCCGCAGACCCCGCCACTGGTCTTCCACGGCAGCCGGTACCGGCGCCTCGCGGCCTGAACCCTTCTTCGAAAGCTGCCCGCCATGTCTGTTCGACAGATCCATCTGGCCGCGGCGCTCGACGGCGCCGGCTGGCACCCGGCCGCCTGGCGCGAGCCCGAGGCCGTCTCCGCGATCGAGCTGTTCGGCCCGCGCTACTGGCTCGACCAGGTGCGACGCGCCGAGTCCGGACTGCTGGACTTCGTCACCATCGAGGACGGATTCCCGCTCGAACCCGGCGCCCTGCCACGCCTCGACGCCTCGCTGATCGCGGCCCGTGTCGCGCCGTTGACCAGCCACATCGGCATCGTGCCGACCATCACGACGACGCACACCGAACCCTTCCACGTCTCTAAGACCATTGCGACGCTCGACTACGCGAGCACCGGCCGCGCCGGCTGGCGGGTCCAGGTCGGCGCGCGTGCGGCGGAGGCCGCTCTCTTCGGCCGACGCGAACTGCCGCGGCTCAGCATCGAGGACCTCGGGACCCCCGAGGGCCAGGCGCTCATCGGCGAACTGTTCGACGAGGCGGCCGACCACGTGGAGGTCGTGCGCCGGCTCTGGGACAGCTGGGAGGACGGCGCCGAGATCCGCGACGCGGCGACCGGCCGCTTCGTCGACCGGGAAAAGCTGCACTACATCGACTTCTCCGGATCCCGGTTCAGCGTGCGCGGGCCCTCGATCACGCCGCGTTCGCCGCAGGGGCAGCCGCTCGTCGTCGCCCTCGCGCACCAGAGCATCCCCTACGCGTTCGCCGCGCGATCCGCCGACGTCGCGCTCGTCACCCCGCACGACGTGGACGCCATCGCGGGCATCGTCGCCGAGATCCGCGCGGCGCAGGCCGAGGCCGGACGCGCCGACGAGCGGCTGCTGATCTTCGGCGAGTTCGTGGTCTTCCTCGACGAGAACCCGGCCGAGGCCATCGCCCGCAAGGAGCGGCTGGACGAGGCCGCCGGCGCGCCGTACCGCTCGGACGCCCCGGTGTTCGCCGGATCGCCGGGCGCGCTGGCCGACCAGCTCGAGGCGTGGGCCGAGGCCGGGCTCGACGGATTCCGGCTGCGGCCGGGCTCCGTGCCGCACGACCTCGACGCCGTCACCCGGCAACTCGTACCGCAGTTGCAGGCCAGGGGGTTGTTCCGGCGCGAGTACGAAGCCGACACGCTGCGCGGGCTGCTCGGCTTCGAGCGCCCCGCGAACCGGTACGCGCCCGCGATCGCCGCCTGAAGGAGAGCACGAGAATGCCTGCCAACCGGCTGAAGCAGATCCACCTCGCCGCGCACTTCCCCGGCGTGAACAACACCACCGTCTGGAGCGACCCGCGCTCCGGCAGCCACATCGAGTTCGACTCCTTCCGCCGCTTCGCGCAGATCGCCGAGCGCGCCAAGTTCGACTTCCTGTTCCTGGCCGAGGGACTGCGGCTGCGCGAGCAGAACGGGCTGATCTACGACCTCGACGTCGTCGGCCGCCCGGACACCTTCACCGTGCTGGCGGCGCTCGCCGCCGTCACCGAGCGGCTCGGGCTCGCGGGCACCATCAACTCGACCTTCAACGAGCCCTACGAGGTGGCCCGGCAGTTCGCCACGCTCGACCACCTCTCCGAGGGCCGGGCCGCGTGGAACGTCGTGACCTCCTGGGACGCGTTCACCGGCGAGAACTTCCGGCGCGGCGGCTACCTGCCGCAGGACCAGCGCTACGAGCGGGCCCGCAGCTTCCTGCACGCGACCCGGACGCTGTTCGACTCCTGGCACGGCGACGAGATCGAGGGCGACAAGGCGAGCGGCGCCTTCTTCGCCGAGCCGAAGCCCGGCGCGTTCTCCATCCACGACGCGTTCTTCGACATCGAAGGCCAGTTCAACGTGCCGCGCTCGCCGCAGGGCCGACCGGTGATCTTCCAGGCCGGAGACTCGGACGCGGGTCGCGACTTCGCCGCCGCCGAGGCCGACGCGATCTTCAGCAGGCACGGCACCAAGGACGCGGGCCAGGCCTTCTACGCCGACGTCAAGGCGCGCATGGCCAAGTTCGGCCGGGACCGCGACCAGCTCAAGGTGCTGCCCGCGGCCACGTTCATCCTCGCCGACACCGACGCCGAGGCACACGAGCTCGCCGACCTCGTCCGGCACCAGCAGGTCAGCGGCCAGACCGCGATCCGCTTCCTGGAGCAGGTCTGGAACCGCGACCTGAGCGGCTACGACCCGGACGGGCCGCTGCCCGAGATCGACCCGGACCTCGGCGAGCACACCATCGCGCGCGGCCGTGCCAGCGTGCGGATGAACCGGGACCCGCTGGCCGTCGCGAACGAGTACCGCGCGCTGGCCGAGGCCAAGGGCTACTCGGTCCGCGAGCTGATCGTGAACGTGACGAGCCGTCAGAACTTCATCGGTTCGCCGCGCACGATCGCCGAGACGATCAACGAATACGTGCAGGCCGACGCGTCGGACGGGTTCATTCTCGTTCCGCACATCACGCCGGACGGGCTGGCGGAGTTCGCGGACAAGGTCGTGCCGCTGCTGCAGGAGAAGGGCGTGTTCCGTACCGAGTACGAGGGCACGACCCTGCGCGAGCATCTCGGCCTGAGGCGGTTCGGGTCGTGAAATTCATCGCCATCAGCCTGATCATCCACACGCCGCACCCCGTCACCGGCGAGACGAAGTCGACCGCCGAGCGCTTCCGCGAACTGGTCGACAACGCGATCCTCGCCGACGACCTCGGCTTCGACGGCTTCGGTGTGGGGGAGCGGCACGAGCGGCCGTTCATCTCCTCCTCGCCGCCGGTCGTGCTCAGCCACCTGGCGGCCCTGACCAGGAATATCCGGCTGTTCACGGCGGTCACCACGCTCAGCCTGCTCGACCCCGTGCGCGCGTATGAGGACTATGCGACGCTCGACCATCTGTCCAACGGCCGCCTCGACCTGATCATCGGCAAGGGCAACGGCGCGGCGCAACGCGAGCTGTTCCACGTCACCACCGACGACCAGTGGGACCGGAACATCGAGAGCTACGAGCTGTTCCGCAGGCTCTGGCGCGAGGACAAGGTCACCTGGTCGGGCGAGTTCCGGCCCGAGCTCAAGGACGCGGAGACCTGGCCGCGTCCGCTGCAGCAGCCGATCCGGGTGTGGCACGGCAGCGCCACGAGCAAACTGTCGGTCGACCTGGCTGCCCGCTACGGCGAACCGCTGTTCTCGGCGAACGTCACCAACCCGATCGAGCCGTACGCCGAACTCGTTCGCCACTACCGGGAACGCTGGGAGCACTACGGCCACGATCAGGCGCTGGCCACCGTCGGCGCGGGCTCCGCGGGCTTCTTCACCCGCAAGCGCTCGCAGGACGCGTTGAACGAGTACCGGCCGGTGTTCGAGGCCAACCTGCGCTTCCAGCACAAGATCGGGCTGCCGATCGTCTTCGAGACCTTCGAGGACTACGCGGAGCGCAGTTCGGCGCTGATCGGCAGCCCGCAGCAGATCATCGAGAAGGTGCACAAGTACCACGAACAGCTCGGCCACAGCGTGCTGCACCTGCACGCCGACGCCGGCGGGCTCAGCCGGCGGCAGCACGTCGAGTCGCTCCAGCTGTTCCAGTCCGACATCGCCCCGGTGCTGCGCCGGGAGATCCCCGACCCGCCGTTCCCGTGGGCGCCGGTCCTGCCGGCCGAACAACCAGTATCGGAGGACGCTGAGGTATGAGCGAGCAGAGAACCCCCCTGGCGATCCTCGACCTCGTTCCGATCAGCACCGGTTCGAGCGCGCCGCAGGCCCTGCGCAACAGCATCGACCTGGCCAGGCGCGCCGAGGAGTACGGCTACGCGCGGTACTGGTTCGCCGAGCACCACCTCAACCCGGGTGTCGCCGGCACCTCCCCGGCCGTCGTCATCGCGCTCGTCGCGGGGGCGACCGAGCGCATCCGGCTCGGCGCGGGCGCGGTCCAGTTGGGCCATCGCACGGCACTGTCGACGGTCGAGGAGTTCGGCCTGCTCGACGCGCTCTACCCGGGCCGGATCGACCTGGGTCTCGGCCGCTCCCCCGGACGAGGGAAGGCCGGCCCCGGCGGCACGTCCCCCAAACCGCCCAACCGCGAGGCGTTCACGACCTCGAACGGCCTATTGATCCCACCGGGGTTCGACTTTACGAAGGTGCTGGGCTCACCGAGGTTCGGCCTTCAGCGCGACCTGCTCCAGCAGCCGAAGGCCGAGGCGCAGAACTACACCGAGCAGATCGGCGACATCCTCGCCCTGCTGCGCGGCACGTACGCGACCGCCGAGGGAGTCGAGGCGCACGTCGTCCCGGGCGAAGGCGCGGAACTCGAACTCTGGATCCTCGGCAGCAGCGCGGGCGAGAGCGCCAACGTCGCCGGTGCCAACGGACTGCGCTTCGCCTCGAACTACCACGTCAGCCCGTCCAGCGTGCTCGAAGCCGTGGAAGGCTACCGTGCGGCGTTCCAGCCGTCCGAGCACGCCGAAGGACTCGCGAAGCCCTACGTCAGCGTGTCGGCCGACGTGGTCGTCGCAGAGGACGAACACAAGGCGCGGGAGCTCGCGGCGGGCTACGGCCCGTGGGTGCGCAGCATTCGCGTGGCCGAGGGCGCGATCCAGTTCCCGACGCCGGAGGAAGTCGCCGCCTACGTCTGGCCGACCGGCGGGCGCGAACTGGTCGAGGACCGCGTGCAAACGCAGTTCGTCGGCACGGCGAAGCAGGTCGCGGACCGTCTCGAGGTCCTGCGCGACGCGACCGGAGCGGACGAGCTGATCGTCACCACGATCACGCACGACCACGCCGACCGCGTCCGCTCCTTCGAACTGCTCGCCGAGGAGTGGGCCACGCGTTGAGTGCCCGGCTACGCGCTATGCGTCGAGTTCTTTGACGAACGGGTGGACGGCGTAGCCGCGGTTCGCGGCGCCGCGGTCCGGCAGTTCCGTGTACCCGGCCGCGAGGTAGAGCCCGACGGTCTCGGGCTGGCTGGGTCCCGTCGTGAGGAAGACCTGCCGGTAGCCGAGCTCCGCCGATCGCCGCTCCAGTTCGCGCAGCACGCGTCGGCCGAGCCCGCGCCGCCGGTGCTCGGCGTGCGTCCAGATCCGCTTGAACTCCGCGGTGGGCCGGTCGGGGAAATCGGCGTCGAGGATGCCCTTGCCGGCGAGTTCGTGGTCGAAGGCGCGCAGCGCGCCGCCCGCCACCGTCTGGCCGTCCTCGACCAGCAACAGCAGCGCGCCGCCGTGCTCCTCGGTGAACAGCCGGTTGGGATGCCGATCGAACTCTCTCACCGCATTCGGTCCGTACCGCGAGGTGTACTCGTGCAGCAGTCCCTCGAGCAGCGGGGTGACGGCGGGATCCTCCGGCCGCGCCGTGGTCACCGACATCGAATCCTGACCGGCCATGGTGCTTCTCCGTGTTCTTCGAAAACGGCGTGGGAACGAAGATGTGCAACTCGAGGGGTCGCGCGAAAATTCCCGGGGCTCGCGTGTTACGTTCGTGAAAACCGCCGTGGACTGTTCCCGGGTTTTCTTGACCGAACCGATTTCCTTTCGGATAATAACCCCATGACTACGCCCACCCCGCTGGTGGCGCGCCTCCATGTGGATCTGATGCGCGTCGTCGCATCCAGCTGTCGCTGACCGGACGGCACTCGTTTTATCACCGCGCCTTCACTTTCCTTGGCTCGCCTTTACCAAATCTCAGCACCCTGTTATGCTCAGCAAAATTCCCCTTCCAGTTAACACTTTTGTCCACGCTCTTGGAGTATCCCCGTGTCTTCGACGATACAGTCGCGGCAACCTGTCGAATCCGCCGCGTAACCATTGGCCGCCGAGGAGAAGCGGCAGCGGCACGACCTCGGCTTCTGGAGCCTGACCGCCACCGCCTTCGGCGGCATCATCGGCTCCGGCTGGCTGTTCGGCACCTCCTGCGGCGCGCAGATCGCCGGCTCCTCGGCCGCTGGTCTCCTGGGTCCTCGCCGGTCTCGCCGTCACGCTCGTCGCCCTGGTCCTGGTCGAACTCGGCGCCACTCGGCCCGAGGCGGGCGGCAGCGTGCGCTGGCCGCTGTACGCCAACGGCCGCCTCGTCGGCACGACCGTCGGCTGGTTCACGCTGCTGTCCCTCGCGAGCAACACCGAGGTGCTCGCGGTCCTGCAGTACGCCGCGCACTACTGGCCGTGGCTCTTCCACGGCAACTCCCTCTCCGTCGGCGGGATCCTGGTCGCCGCCGGGCTGCTCGCCGTGCTCACGGTCGTCAACTGGTACGGCATCAGGCTCTTCGCGCCGTTCGGACAGCTGGCGCTGCTGCTGAACCTGGGCTGGCTGGCCAGCGTCCTGTACGCGGAGGCGGTGCTCTCCCCGTCCGGCTCGCAGTTCGTCGGCATCGCCGAGGCCAGCCGCACCACGTACGCGCTGGCCAAGAACCGGCTGCTGCCCAAGTACTTCCTCAAGGTGGACGGCGGCTCCGGCGTGCCGCGCCGGGCCCTGGTGCTCAACTACCTGGCCGGACTCCTGGTGCTGATCCCGCTGCACAGCTGGATCGCCGTGGTCTCGGTGATCGGCGACGTGTTCCTGCTCAGCTACGCGATCTCTTCCGTCGCCGCCGGCACCTTCCGCGCCGCCGCCCCGACCGGCCTGGCCGGCTGGGTCCCCGGCATCAAGTGGATCGCCCCGGCGAGCTTCCTGGTGTCCACCGAGATCATCTACTGGTCCGGCTGGAGCCAGATCAAGTGGGCGCTGCCGTTCACCCTGATCGGCGTGATCGTCTTTGCGGCGGTCCGCACGAAGAACCGCCCGCTGATACAGGAGCTGCGCACCGGCGCCTGGCTGGCGCTCTACATCGTCGGCCTGATCATCTTCTCGTACGTCGGCAGCACCGACTTCGGCGGCAACGCCAGCATCGCAGCCCCCTGGGACTCGATCATCGTCGGAGTGCTCTCCCTGGCGCTCTACGTGTGGGCGGTGCGGGAGGGCAAGCAGCACATCGAGCGCACGGCCAGCCTCGACGTGGACGATTCCCCGGTCGTCTCCGAGGCGCTGTCGCTGATCGCGCAGGGAAGACCGCCTAGAACTTCGTCGGCGGTGGCACGTAGGAGGGCCACCGCCGACGTTGTACGCTGACCCCGCGACGAGGCAAACAGCCGGACCCTGAGATAGAGAACGCCAGGTCAGTAAGCGACATGACTCTGCATCAGCTCAGCACCACCGAGTTCAGCACCGTGGCCCCGAACTCGGTCCTGGTGGCCGTGGACCTCTCCCGCACCTCGCTGCGCGCGGCCGACTACGCGGCGGGCCTCGCCCGGCGGAGCGGCGTCGGGGTGGTCGGCGTCTACGTGCGGCATCACAACGCGCTGCTGCTGAGCGCACCCGGGCTGTCGGTCTACGCGCAGTCCGCTGAGACCGACCTCGCCGAGGAGGCGGGGCAGTACGTGGCGGACAGCGCAGCGCGGCTCGGCACCTCGTGCGCGTTCACGGTCCTCGACGGCTCACCGGTCCACGCCATCCGCCGCCTCGCCCGCGAACTGCAGGTATCCGCCCTGGTCGTCGGCGCCTCCGAGGGCTGGGCCCACCGCCGCTTCGGCTCCCTCGCCGTCCGCCTCGCCCGCACCGCCCCCTGTCCGGTCATCATCGTGCCCTGATCAGCTGGCTCAGCGACCCGAGGTGCCACTGACGACCGGGTGCATCTGCAGGTCCGTGCACATGTCGGCCGGCGGGTCGAAGCGGGTGTAGACGGTCGTGTTGGGCGGCGTGATCTCCAGGTAGCCGCCCACCATGCCGGCGCAGTTCGCCGCGTTGGGAGTCTGCCCGGACGGATCCGTGTCCGCGTCCCATTCCAGCAGCGCGGACACGGTGCCGCCGGGGGAGAGGCTGACCGTGCTGACGGTCGTCGCGCCGCCCTCGTAGCCGGCCAGCGTGCGCTGGGCGTTGATGAAGGGCGAGTAGTTCGCCATGCCGCTGTTGGTGACGGTGGCTCCCGGGTAGCCGATGAGCGTGCAGGTGCTCGATCCGGTGTTGGTGAACAGCAGCACGAGGCTGCGGTGGGTCGCGCCCGAGTCCTCGCTACCCAGCTTGACGGTGACCTGGCCGGTCGCGCACGCGTTGGTACCGGCGCCGGCGTTCGCCGCGGATCCGCCGCTGCCCGTGGTGGCAGCGGTAGCGGAGGCGCCCGCACTCGTCGTCACACCGCTTCCGGCGGAGGTGGACGCGGTGGCGGCGGCAGTCGTGCCGGCCGAGGCCGAGGACTGCGCCGTCGTGCTCTGCGTCGCGCCGCCGCTGGTCGTCGAGGACGAGCCCGCGGTGCAGCCGCTCAGTGCCGCCGTGGCGCCCAACGCGAGCGAGCCGGCGGCGATCGCCTGAATGAATACCCGACCGTTCATGGAGATCAGCCAGCTCTCAGTGCTCGTGGGTCTCAAGGATAGGATTTGCGCGCGCTTCGTCAAAGGAGACGTGCCGGTCGGCGAACGGTTGGTTACTTTCCGATGAAGCCGAGCGCGGGCAGCGTCGCCGAGACGGGATGCGGAAGAATGGGGATCATGCAGCAGGACAGCTCACAGCCCCCGGTGGACGAGACCGCATTCAAGCCGGCGGGCGAGGCCAATTCGCGCGACGAACGACCGCAGTACGTGATGCCGCTGGTCGTGCGGTTGGAGCGGGACGCGATGCCGCAGCGTACGGACGCACTGGAGACGGCCGCGCGTGCCGTGCTGACGCTGCTCTCCGATCCGCGTGTCACCGGTGAGGAAGGTGAGTGGGCCGCCGCGGTCGACGCGTGGCAGGACGGCCGCATCCGCAAGGTGGTGCGCCGGGCCCGCGGCGCCGAGTGGCGGCGTGCCGAGGCCTTACCCGGGATCACCCTGACGGGGCGCACGGCCGAGGTGCGCGTCTACCCGCCGGTCCCGCTCGATGCCTGGCCGAAGGGCCTGGCCAGGCTCCAGGTCTCGGGCACCGACTTCGGCGACGACGCGCCACCCGCCGCGCCGGAGCCGGGTGCGGCGGTGATCTGGATGAACCCGGACGTGGAGATGTCCGCGGGCAAGTCGATGGCCCAGGCCGGACACGCGGCGCAGCTCGGCTGGTGGCGGATGGACCCGGAGCGGGCGGCCAAGTGGGCCGCGGACGGGTTCCCGCTCAGCGTGCGCACGGCCGCGCCCGAACGCTGGGCCGAACTCGCCGCGTCCGACCTGCCGATGGTCCGCGACGCCGGATTCACCGAGGTCGAGCCGGGGACGGCGACGGCCATCGCGGAACTGGAACGCTGAGCACGCGCTACCAGCTGTGTCGCGGACCTCGAGCGCTGACCGTGACTCACCGGCTGTATCGCGGTACTCGACCGCTGACCACGCCCTGCCAGCTGTGTCGCGGACCTCGAGCGCTGACCGCAACCTACTGGCCCACTGCCCTACCTGCTGTCCGGCTCCACCGCGATCCGCCCCGACCTCATCGCCGCCTGCATCGCCGCGTAGTCCCGCTCGTTCTGGTCGGCGTAGGCCGTCGAGAAGTCGGCGATCGCGTGCGCGAAAGTCGTGTCGTCGCCGAGGTAGGCGGCGATGGCCGCGCGGTCGCCCGAGCGTGCGTGGGCGCGGGCCAGCGTCCAGCCGCACAGGCGGCCGTAGTCTGACAAGCCTCCGGCCGTCATGTCCTCGATGGCGGCCGAGCCCTTCCAGTCGGCGAGCTGCCGCACGTAGAAGTCGCGCCGCCGGCCGTCGATGCCCTCGGCCGACTGCCAGCCGAGGAAGATGTCGCTGGCCGCCTGCATCAGCCGCTGTCCCTCGACGACCCGCCGACCCTGGCACTCGGCGTCGGCGCCGTCAGGCCTGATCCCGCCGTACTCCGCGATCACCGACTGCTGGGCCTCCTTGACCTGCAGGAACAGTGGATCTTCGGTGTCCCGGCCGTACAGCAGCGCGATCCAGCAGCGGGTGCCGACGCTGCCGACGCCGACCACCTTGCGCGCCATGTCCACGTAGTCGAACTTGTCCAGCAGGATCCGGCGATCCGCCTGCAGGGTCTTGCGATAGCCGCCGAGCACCGCGCGCATCTCGTCCTCGAACGCGGCGCGCTCGTCGGGCGGCAGCAGGTCCCGCAGCGGCATCACGAGGGGCGGATCGGCGACGATGTGGCGTTCCCCGTCCACCAGCTGCGTCAGCTTGCCCATCGCCCGGCGGCTGTTGCGCGTGCGCGCCTTGGCGATGGACTTGTCCACCGACTTGCGTCGCGCCTTCTTGAGCTGGTCCTTGAGCGTGTCCTTGATCTCGGCCACGTCGGCCTGCGCGTACCAGACGTCGAGTTCGTGCATCCCGGCGAACCCGGCCATCGCGCCCTGATACGAGCGGACCATCGCCAGCTGGATCGCGCGTCGGTGCTTGCGGCCCTGGTCGTTGGCCCGCGCCGCGATCTCCAGGCTCGCCGCGAGCCGCTTGACGTCCCACTCCCACGGCCCGGGATGGGTCTCGTCGAAGTCGTTGAGATCGAACACGAGGCGGCGCTCGGGCGAGGCGAACAGGCCGAAGTTCGACAGGTGCGCGTCGCCGCACAGCTGCACCCGCAGGCCGGAGTCGGGCGTCCCGGCCAGGTCGGTCGCCATGACCGCGGCGGCCCCGCGATAGAAGGCGAAGGGGGAGGCGAGCATCCGGCCGTGCCGGATCGGCACCAGTTCGGGTACCCGGTCGACGGCCTGCCGCTCCAGGATCGCGACCGGATCGCGCTGCGCGACGTGCGCCGGGATTTCGGCCTGCGTAGCGGGCGGCGTCACCTCCCGGGCGAGAACTCCCAGCTCAGCCGACGTACGAACCGTGGTGTCCGGCATGGTTCCGCTGCCTCCCGTCGCCTTGATCATCCGAAGTCGCGCTCGCAGCCCCGCGAAGAGGGCTTCTCGCCATCCTCTTCCGGAACGCCGCTCGTGGCCACCTTGCGGTCGCTCGGGGAGGATGGAGTTGCGCCGAACGAGTTGCTGTCGGCAAGACTGCTGGTGCAGACGGCGTTCGCCGCGACGATTGTGAGGATCGCGAGCCAAGAGAGGAAGTCGAGCCGCTGGCCGAGCGCGAACATCCCGATGAGCGCGGCGAACACGGGATTCACACTCATGAAGGTGCCGAAGCGGTGCGCGGGGACGCGGCGCAGCGCCTTGAGGTCCATCGCGTAGGGCAGCGCCGAGGAGAGCGCGCCGGCCGCCGCCGCGCAGGCCAGCGCCTTGGCCGTGGGGTGGTGGTGCAGGAGCAGGACGATTCCGAGAGGGACGTACAGCGTCGCGGAGACGGCGGACGCGGCGGCCGACGCCTGCGCTCCCGGGAGCAGCCTGCCCGCCGAGCGGTTGAGCAGGATGTAGCAGCCCCAGCAGACGGCGGCGAGCAGCCCGAGCCCGATGCCCGCGTAGTCGGTGCTCGCCTGCGGACGCATCAGCACGGCCACGGCCGCCGCCGCGGCGATCGCGCAGGCCAGGTCACGTCGGCGCCGTGATCCGGCCAGCGCGACTGTCAGCGGACCGAGGAACTCGAGTGTCACCGCGAGCCCGAGGCCGAGCCGCTGGATCGCCGTGTAGAGCGTGAGATTCATCGTCGCGAACACGATTGCGAGCGCGAAGATTATCCGCCACTGCTCTGCCGTGAACGCGCGCAGCCTCGGCCGCCCGATCGGCAGCAGCACGACGGCCGCGACCCACTGCCGGATCGCGACGACCAGCGCCGGGCCGAGCGTGGGGAAGGCGAGGGACGCGATCGCCGCGCCCGACTGGTTGGACAGCGCGGCGCTGACCATCAGGCCGACACCGGAGGCCGACGTAGCGTTGAAGGTCGCCTGCGCGTCTGCCGCCGGTATCTCGGCGCTCGGCACGGAAGTCTGTATCGCCATACCAGCAGAATCCGCCGCCAGGAGCTATACGTAAAATGCATCCAAGCCGCGCTCTATACGCTAGACGCATGCAAGGGCAACTGGAGCTGAAGCACCTTCGCTGCCTGGTCGCGATCGTGGACACCGGCAGCTTCACGGACGCGGCGATCGAGCTCGGCGTGTCTCAGGCTGCTGTTTCGCGCACGCTGCTCGCGCTCGAGGGCATCCTCGGCGTGCAACTGCTGCACCGGACCAGCCGCTCCGTCACCGCGACGACGGCCGGGGTGCAGGTGCTCGCGCGTGCCCGGCACCTGCTCGCGGACGCCGACGACCTCGTGCGTGATGCGGCGACCGGCCACACGCGACTGCGGATCGGACACGCTTGGGGCGCGATGGGACGGCACACAGCCGAGTTCCAGCGGCGTTGGCACGAGCGCTACCCCGACATCGAGCTGTACCTGATCAGGCACAACACCGCGACCGGCGGGCTGGCCGAAGGGCTGTGCGATCTGGCCGTGGTGCGTACGGCGGTGGACGAGCGGCGCTATGACCAGGCCGTCGTGGGCCACGAGCCGCGCTACGTGGCCATAGCATCGGACGACGCGTGGGCCCGGCGCCGATCGATCGGCCTGGAGGAGATCCGTGAACGCGTACTCATCCTCGATCGTCGTACCGGTACTACTCATGCGGGGCTATGGTCGGACAGCGATCGGCCCCGAATGGAGTACACGAAGGACATCGACGACTGGCTGACCGCGATCGCCGGCGGCCGGTACGTCGGCGTGACCCCGCAGGCCACGATCGGGCAGTACCAGCGCGAGGGCATCGTCTTCCGGCCGCTGCGCAACGCCGAACCGGTGCCGGTGCGCTTCATCTGGCGCAGACACGACCCGCACCCGGCCACGCACGCGGCCGTGGCGCTGCTCGCGGACCTCTACCGCGAGAAGCGCTGACCGCGCTGGACGTTCGGCGTAGCCTGCTGGCTCAATAGGTGGCGATAGGTGGGCGACGATGAGCACGACGATGAGTACGAAGGAGGGACCGGTGGGGATCGATCGCGCGGGCGGCGGCGTGCGGACACCCGGGACCCGCGGTCGGCAGGCCGCCGGGACCCGGGAGGCGATCATGGCGACGGCCGAACAGCTGTTCGCCGAGCACGGCGTGGCGTTCGTCTCCAGTCGGCAGATCAGCGAGGCCGCCGGGCAGGGCAACAATGCGGCGGTCGGCTACCATTTCGGCACGAAGCCCGACCTGATCCGGGCGATCGTGCGCCGACATGACGAGGCGATAGAGCAGTTCAGACGGCAGATGGTGGACTGGGTCCGGGCGGAGGGCACGGATGCGGGCACTGATACCGGCACCGTGCGCGCGTGGGTCGAGTGCCTCGTCCGCCCGCTGACGGATCATCTCGCCGCCGCGGGCCACACCTCCTGGTACGCGCGTTTCTCGCTGCAGGTGAGCACGGATCCGGTGCTGCGCGAGATCGTCACCGAGGAGGTGCTGGCCGCACCCTCGCTCGGCCGCATCTCCGAGGGACTGCGTCCCGGCCTCGCCTCGCTGCCGCCGCTGGTGCGCGCCGAGCGCGAGGACATGGTCAGGAACCTGATCCTGCACACCTGCGCCGAACGCGAGCGAGCCCTGGCCGCCTCGGTCGACGGGCCGCGACCGGCCTGGGAGCGGACCGCCGGAATGTTGGTGGACGCCATCACCGGACTGCTGCTCGCCCCCGCGTCCGAGCTGCGAACCCTGACGTAAACCTCACAGTCCGACCATCCGGCCGAAGTCTGACAGTTGGCTGACTTGCCGTTTGAGCTGGGGCTTCGTCGGGCCGAGAGACGGTTTCGGTCAGGGCTCTGCGAATAATTTAAGTCGGACGCTTGACTTAACGCTACCGGCCGGAGTTGACTGCCCACGGAACGACAACCCGCCCGAGGAGGCATCGTGGAGCAGATCGACGAGGGCACGGCCCTCGCCTATCCCTTCGGCGGTCCCACCGCCCTTGAACCGCCCGCCGAGTGGACCGAGCTGCGCGGCAGCTGCCCGATCGCCCGCATCAAACTGCCCAGCGGCGACGAGGCGAAGCTGCTGACCCGGTACGCCGACGTCAAGTCCGTCCTGTCCGACGACCGGTTCAGCAGGCTGCTGAGCGCTCCCGACGCCGCGCGGATCGTGGACAGCGAGTCCGGCGGCGTGTTCAACGACGCGATGTCCACGGTGATCCCGCAGTCGGGACCCGGACACCTGCGCTGGCGCCGGCAGATCACCCGCTGGTTCGCCGCGAAGCGGATGATGCGCCTGCGTCCGGCGATCGAGGGGATGGCCGAGGAGCTGATCGACGCGATGGTGGCCGAGGGCTGCCCCTTCGATCCGCCGCCGCAGCTGCGCGAGATCCAGGAGCAGGCCCCGATCACCAAGGTGCGGCTCTGGAATGGGGACACCCCCTGGCTGGTCACCGGCTACGCCGAACAGCGGCAGCTGCTCGGCGACCCGCGGGTGAGCTCTGACATGGGAAGGCCCGGCTTCCCCCGGCTCGTCCCCACGGCCCCGAACGCTCCGGCCAATCCGGGCCTGAGTTTCATCAGCATGGACGACCCGGACCACGCCCGGCTGCGGCGCATGGTCACCTCGCAGTTCGCGATCAAGCGGATCGAGTCGATGCGTCCGGCCGTGCAGCGGATCGTCGACGACCTGATCGACGAGTTGCTCGCCGGACCCAAGCCGGTCGACCTGGTCGAGGCCTTCGCGCTGCCGGTGCCCTCGCTGGTGATCTGCGAGCTGCTCGGCGTGCCCTACTCCGACCACGGCTTCTTCCAGGACAACAGCAAGGTCCTGATCAGGCGCTCGATCGATCCGGAGGTGCGGGCGGCGGCGAGCGCCCGGCTGCGCTGGTACCTGAACGACCTGCTCGAGGAGAAGACCCGGGAGCCCAAGGACGACCTGCTCTCCCAGCTCACGGGGCGTATCGCGTCCGGCGAGCTGACCCAGGACGAAGCCGTGCAGATGGGCGTGCTGATGCTTATCGCCGGGCACGAGACGACCGCGAACATGATCGCGCTCGGCACCTTCGCCCTACTGGAGCACTCCGAGCAGCTCGACCGGCTGCGCGACACCGACGACCCCAAGCTCGTCGCGCACGCGGTGGACGAACTGCTGCGCTACCTCAACATCACGCACAGCGGACGCATGCGGATGGTCGTCGAGGACATCGAGATCGCGGGGCACACGCTGCGCGCCGGCGACGGCGTGATCATGGCGAACGACATCGGCAACCGGGACCCCGCGGCGTTCGACGACCCGTACCGGCTGGACATCGGCCGCGAGGCGCGGCACCACGTCGCGTTCGGCTTCGGCGTGCACCAGTGCCTCGGCCAGCCGCTCGCGCGGCTCGAACTTCAGGCCGTGTACGGCACGCTCTACCGGCGCATCCCGACGCTCCGGCTGGCGGCCTCGTCGGCGGACGTCCCGCTCAAGCACGACGGCTTCGTCTACGGCGTCTATGAACTGCCGGTGACCTGGTAGATCCGCATAGCCGGGCCTCAGCCTTGGCGCCGGTCACGGCCGGGGCCAAGGCTTCCCGCTGATCCGCTCGATGTCCGCGTTGAACCGGCGCATGTACCCGGCGAACGCGGCGACGTCCTCGGCCGGCCAGTCGTCGAGCAGCTTCTGCAGGCTCGCGATCATCTCGCCGCGGGCCAGCTCAAGCCGACGCCGTCCCTCGCGGGTGACCTGGAACTTGCGGGCCATGCCGCCCGCCGGATCCGGAATGCGGTCCACCAGGCCCTCGCGCAGCAGCGCGGCGGTCTGCCGGTTGAGCGTCGAGTGGTCGAGATCGAAGGCGTCGCTGAGCTCGCCGATCGACATCGGCCCCTGCACGGTCAACCGGCTGAGCAGGATGTACGCGCTGCGCTCGAGGTTGCCGGTGGTGTGCTTGGCCCGAGCGGTCATGTGCACGTGCCGCCCGAGCAGCATGCTCTCGTACTCGAAATCGCTCAAGTCCGTGGGCTCATCCATCGTCCGACCGTTCCGCCTCGATCCCGCCGCGCGCGACCTCTCGCCGCGCGCAGGGACCATCGTATGCCTCGGTACGGTCAGCCTTTGTCCGCCTTGAGATGACGCGCGATCAGGGCGTACGTCTCGAGCGCCTTCGTGTCGTCGGTGCCGTCGTAGCCGTGGTCCGCTCCGGCCACGTCGTGGTACTCGACCAGCGCGTTCACCGCGTCGAGCCGCTCGGCGTAGCGCATGCCCTCATCGCGCAGCAGATCGAGTTCCGCGGTGATGACGAGCGCCGGGGCGATGCCGGAGAGGTCCGCCGTGTCCGAACGGTGCGCGGGGGAGACGAGCGGGTCGGTCCGTCGGCTTTCATCGGGCACGTACGCGCCGTCGAAGACATCGCCCATCCATGGACGAAGCGCCGGTTTGGCCGCCGCGGTCCTTTTATCCCGGATATCCGTGGCCAGATCCAGCGGCGGATAGTGCAGCACCTGGAGCCGGATCGGCGGGCCGGACCGGTCCAGGGCCTGCCGGGCCACGGCCGCGGCCAGGCCGCCGCCCGCGCTCTGCCCGCCGATCGACAGCCGCCCGGCGTCCCAGCCGAATTGCTCGGAGTGCTCCGCGATCCAGGCCACGACGTCGTACGTCTGGCGGGTCGGCTCCGGGAACGGATGCTGCGGCGCGACCGCGTAGTCCACGTTGACGACCACGACGCCGGCCTCCGCCGCGAGGTAGCGGCACAGCGGATCGTCAAGTTCCGTGAACGGCATGACGTATCCGCCGCCGTGGAAATTGACGTGTACCGGGACCGGCTCCGAACCGGTCCCGGCGGCCGGCGCGTAGACCACGGCGCGAGCCGGGATCACGGAGGTCGGGATCGTCAGCTCGTGCTTGTTCGCCGGGTACTGCGGAAACCGGTCGTACGGGGCGAGCCGGGAACCGGCCTTTTTCTGGCCGAGCGCGCCGAGACGCTGCAGGGTCCGGGCCGCGATCGCGGCCGCCGTCGGGCGGGCCAAAATGCTCATGATTCTTGATAGTCCCTGCGAGTGCTAGTCGTCCAGGGTGACGACCACCTTGTCCGCCGCGCCCGGGCGGGGTCAGGGCGAGCTCGAAGGCGCGGGCTACCTCGGTGTAGGGCACCTGGTGGCTGATGATCCGCGCGAAGCGCTCCTGGTGCTCGACCAGTTGCGGCGTGACCTCGAAGATCTCGGTCGGGTAGCCCTGCGAGGCCACGAGGGTGAGTTCGCTGCGCAGCATGCCGCCGAGGTCCACCTTGTCAGAGGGCTTCTGCACCGCGACCATCACGAGCTTCGCGCGCCACTTCGCGCTGGCGACGGTCGTGTTGATGACGGCGGGCACGCCGGCCGCGTCGATGTAGATGTCGGTGCCCGGACGCGGCTGGCCGAGGGCGTTCGCGCTCTGCCCGTGCAACTCCGTCAGCCGGGCGGCGACGTCCTCGGTGGCCGAGTTGATCACCGCGTCCGCGCCGACTCCCGCGGTCTGTACGGACTTCATCTCGGTGCTCATGGCGGTGGGCCCTCCTGGGATGGTGGAACGAGATCCAAAATTGCTTGACTTAGGCAAGTATCTGCTAGCATGGCAGACATGTCCGCCACATCTGCCGCGGCCGTGCCGGTTCCGACGGAGATCGTCGAGATCGAGGTGGCCCTCAGTGAGATCGCGTACCTCGCCAGCCGCGCGCGCCAGCACGAGCGGCTGATGGCCGTCGCCGGCCTCTCGCTCGATCGTTCCGCGTCCGCCCTGCTGCGCCACCTCGGCATGGCCGAACCCATCCGCGCCAGCGAGCTGGCCACCCGGCTCGCCGTCGAGGCCTCGCACGTCACCCGGCAGGTCCAGCAACTGGAGAAGTCCGGCTACCTTACCCGGGTCCCCGACCCGGACGATCGTCGGGCGCAGCTGATCCAGCTGACCGACGAGGGCCGCAGGACGGTCGCCCGCATCCGCGCGGTCGGCTGCCTCGGCATGCAGCAGGTGCTCGGCGAGTGGCCGCGCGAGGACCTGAGCCGGCTCGCGGCGCTCTTCCGCCGGATGGTCGACGACTTCGTCGCCCACGCCGAGGACGAGATCGCCTTCGAGCTGCCCGACCCGACGACCGACTGAGCCAGCGGACGGCTCGGCCGACCGGAGCGTCCCGACGGAACCCACCCGAACGGATTCGATAGGCCTGGCACATGCAACGGAGCAATGGGAGTAATCAGAGTACTGCGAGCGGTGCGGAGCGGCCGGGCCTGCCCAGAGGCGACGGCCAGCGCATCCTGGTAGCCGTGCAGGACCCGGGCGAGTCAGAGCTGCTCACCACCACCCTGGATCTCGCGGGCTACCGCTACGCCACCGCGTGCGATGCCGCCGAGCTGATGGCCCGGTTCGCACCGCACGTCTTCGACCTCGTCATAGTGGACGTCGCTCTGCCCGGCCTCGCGCAGTCGGGCCGCGGCAGGCGCGTGCCCCCGGCCGAGCGTCCCCCGACGCTCTTCGTCACCGCGCACGAGTCCCTTCCGACCGTGGTGGAGGAGCTGGGCATCGGCACGGTCGACTACGTCACCAAGCCGATCCGCATCGCCGAAGTCCTCGCACGTACCAAGGTCCTGCTACGCGGCCGAGACCGCGGCGGTGAGCCCGCCCAGCGCGACTCCGCCCCTACTACGCCGACCTGGTCCTCGACGACGCCACCTGCCTGGCCCGCCGCGGCGACGTCGTCCTCGACCTCACGCCCGCCGAATCCCGCCTGTTGCGCCACCTGCTGGTGAACGCGGAGCGCGTGCTGTCGAAGGAGCAGATCAGCAGGCACGTCTGGGGCGAGATCCGCGGCGACAACGCCATCGAGCAGCTCGTCTCGCGCCTGCGGCGAAAGGTGGACCACCGAGAGCCCGCCCTGATCCGAACCCGCCGAGGCTTCGGCTGCCGGCTGGGCCGCCCATGACCTGTGTCACGTCAGGGTTCTGTCAGGAAACTGACCGGGCCCCGTCAGGCCGTTCTGGTTGGCTGTGACCGCCTTCCCGGCCGGGCGGCCTCGATCCGCCCACCCGATTAGAACGACAGAAGACTGAGGTAAGAACCATGCGAGTCGAACTGGACGAGCCGAAGTGCGTCGCCTCGGGGCAGTGCGTGATGGCCGCCCCGGACGTGTTCGATCAGCGCGAGGAGGACGGCGTCGCCTTCCTGCTGACCGAGGAGCCTGAGGAGGCGCGGCTTGGCGACGTGCGCGAGGCCGTGGCGATCTGCCCGGCGGCGGCGATCCGGCTGCTCGAGTCGTGAGCCCGGCGATCGGGCGGGTGCTCGTCGTCGGGGCCTGATCCGGACGGTCACGCGTCGGCCGGCAGCGGTTCGCCGGTCTCCAGGAGCGTCTTCAGGCTCGCCACCACGTTCGGCCAGCCGTGGCTGACCATCTCGGCCAGGCTCGATCCGGGCTCGAAGCCGTCGTGCACGACGGTGAGCTTCACGACCTGCGCGGTCTCCTCGATCGTGAAGGTGACCTTCGAGCGGGCCTCGCCGGACAGCCGGGCGAGCGTGTCGTCGTCCCAGCCGAAGCGCTTGGCGAGCTCCGGGGTGACGGCGTGCCAGGTGTAGGAGAGCCGGGTGTAGGGCTCGGCCTCCAGCACGACCTGCTCCGGGTCGCTGATCAGCACGCCGTGGTTGTCCCAGGTCATCGGCGAGCCGACGGTCCAGTCCGTGGTGAACTCCGTGGCCCAGTAGCGGCGGGTGAAGGCGGGCTCGGTCAGCGCCTGCCAGAGCTTTTGCGGGGTGGTGCGGATGTAGGTGGTGTAAACGAAGGTCGGTGCGTCCATCGGGGTCTCCTCCAAGGCGAGTTTCAGGTCCGCCAGGGCTTGGACCCTGGCCCGGTCGTAGCGGCTGATCCACCGGTGGGCGATCTCGTGCACGGGTGCGGCGTTGAGGTAGTGCCACTTCTCGCGCCCGTGCCGCACGCTGGCGACGAGCCCGGCCTCCTCGAGCACCGCGAGGTGCTTGCTGACGGACTGCCTGGTCATGTCGAGTCCGGCGCACAGTTCGCGCAGCGTCTGCCCGTTGCGGGCGTTGAGCGAGTCGAGCAGCGCGCGCCGGCTCGGATCGGCCAGTGCCTTGAACACCTCGTCCATGCCCGCCCTCGCACCCGGTTTGCCACTATCGATATGCAGCCTTTCGGCTGCCTTTAACTTAGGCAGCCGGGAGGCTGCATGTCAAGAGGTGCGGCTGCGAGGTGTCGGCGGCCTGTCCCCGTAGGACTACATCTATTTGTTGCCGACGACGTCCGGAAATGCCCGGCGTCGCCGCAGGTCGGAGGGCGGTTCCGGGAGCCGATTCTTTTCCTTGACGCGGCAGGTTTCGCAGAGTTCACTTCTCGCCGAGAGAACGCTCTCCGAGTTCTTTCGCTCATATGAGGGCACGGGCATGCCGTGCCTCGGGAAGGCGGGCGACAGTGAGGCAGAGATCGGCGATACCCGGGACGCGGCGGAGGGTGGCGCGGCTGCCACGGCTGCTGGCCGCCGTGGCTGCGGCGGTGGGGCTCGCGTGCACGCCCGCGCTGGCTCCGGCGGCGTCGGCGAGCACCGGGTCCGCGACCGCGTCCACGGCGGCGGGTTCGAGTACGTCGTCGACCGTGGCGCCGTCCACCACCGGCGGGGCTCTCGGGCCGAACGTGTACGTGTTCAGCCCGTCCATGGCGCAGAGCACGATCCAGGCCACGCTGGACGCGATCGCCGCGCAGCAGGTGCCCAACCAGTTCGGCACCGAGCGGTACGCGCTGCTGTTCGAGCCGGGCACCTACGGCTCGACCGCCGATCCGCTCGTCTTCCAGGTCGGCTACTACACGAGCGTGGCCGGGCTCGGGCAGAACCCGTCCGACACGACGATCGTCGGGCAGGTGGACACCTTCAACCAGTGCACCGACGGCGTCCAGACCCAGTGCTACGCGCTGGAGAACTTCTGGCGCTCGCTCTCCAACCTCAGCATCACCGCGGCGGGCGGCTCCGGCTGCACGGCGAACACCGAGTTCTGGGCGGTCTCCCAGGCCGCGCCGATGCGCCGGGTCGAGGTCGACGGCAACGTCACTCTGATGGACTACTGCGACGGCTCGCCGGACTACGCCAGCGGCGGCTTCATCGCGGACTCCTCATTCACCGGCGGCACCGTCGTCAACGGATCGCAGCAGCAGTACATCACCAGGAACAGCGACCTCGACGGCTGGTCGAACGGCGTGTGGAACCAGGTGTTCTGCGGCGACCCGGGCGCCCCGGCGCAGAGCTTCGCCTCGAACTCCGGCGACTCCGGCGGCCCCGCCCCGTACACGACGCTCGCCACCTGCCCGACGACGCGTGAGGAGCCGTACCTCTACACCGACTCCGCCGGGAACTACCAGGTCTTCGTCCCCTCGGTCCAGACGAACTCGAGCGGGCCGAGCTGGGCGAACGGCAGCACTCCCGGCTACTCGCTGCCGCTGAGCAAGTTCTTCATCGTCCTGCAGTCGACGACCGTCGCGCAGATCAACGCCGCGCTGCTGCGTGGCAAGGATCTGCTGTACACGCCCGGCGTCTACGACGTTCCGAGCACGATCCACGTCCTGTGGCCGGACACGAAGATCGTCGGCCTCGGCTTCCCGACGCTGATCCCGACGTACGGCAACGTCACCATGGACACCACTCCCGTCCCGGGCATCAACATCTCCGGCCTGATCTTCGACGCCGGACCGATCACCTCCCCGGCGCTGCTCGACCTGTCCGGTCTGCCCGGCCTGGCCGGTCTCAAGGCCTACACCTCCGACCCGACGAGCATCGACGACGTCTTCTTCCGCGTCGGCGGAGCGACCGCCGGTTCAGTCAAGACCGCATTCGTGGACGACGCGAGCGACTCGATCATCGACGACGTCTGGAGCTGGCGGGCCGACCACGGCGCGGGCGCCGGCACGTGGACGGGCGACACCGCCGACACCGGCGCGCGGATCGGCGGCGACGACGTGACCGCGTACGGCCTGGCGGTCGAGCACTATCAGAAATATGAGACGGTCTGGACCGGCCAGCACGGCACGGTGATCTTCTTCCAGAACGAGAACCCGTACGAGGTCCCGGACCAGGCCGCGTGGATGGCGAGCCCGACCCAGGACGGCTACCCGGCCTTCTACATCCCCCGGAACGTCACCTCGTTCCAGGGCTACGGCATGGGCATCTACTCGTACTTCGACCAGGGCGTGCCGATCGAGAACGCCATGGCCTTCCAGGTCCCGGACTCACCCGGCGTGCAGTTCCACGACCTGCTCACCGTGTTCCTCAACGGCTCCGGCGGCATCCAGTCGGTGATCAACGGGACCGGCGCGGCGGTGTCCTCCACCTTCGGCGGCCCGAGCGACGTGGTGTCGTACCCGTGAAGTGACACGAGGTGAATCGCGGCGGCATCGGCGGCTTCGAAGGTCAGCCGCCGATGCGGTCGCGGTCCGCGGCCAGGGAGTAGCGGTGCTCGGGGCGTCCGGTGGCGCCGTACTTCAGCTGCAGGCGGACGACGCCGTGCTGGGCCAGGTAGCTGAGATACCGCTGGGCCGTGGGTCGGCTGACGCCGACCTGCTCGGCGACTTCGGCCGCTGACACGTCGGCTCCCGCGCCGCGTACAGCGTTGCGGACGAGTTCGAGGGTGGGCGCCGAGTGGCCCTTCGGCGGTGGCGGCTCCGCCGGCAGCGCGGCCGGGCCGCGCAGCAGGCCGAAGAGCGCGTCGACCTCGGACTGGTCGGCCTCCTGGTCCTGGCCGAGCGCGGCCATCCGGGTGCGCAGGTCGCGGTAGGAGATGAGGCGGTCGCGCAGGGCCTGGTAACCGAACGGCTTGACCAGATAGTGCACCGCCCCCACCTGCATCGCGGCCCGCACCGTGCTCACGTCGCGGGCCGCCGTGATGATGATGAAGTCAGGGTGCTCATGCCGCTCCGCGAAGCCGCGGGCCACGCCGATGCCGTCGCCGTCCGGGAGGTACACGTCCATCAGCACGAGGTCCGGCTTGAGCTCGTCCATCACGGCCATCGCGTGCTCGGCGCCGTGGGCCACGCCCGCCACCTCGAAGCCGTCTGTCCGCTCGACGAACGCGGCGTGGATCCGGGCCACCCGGAAGTCGTCGTCCACGACGAGGGTGCGGATGGGGGCGTTGATCACACCGGTCGCACTCATGCGATGACCTTTCCTGCCAGGGCCGAGACCTGCGTCGGCGTCTCGACCTCCGTCGGGATGCGCACCGTGAAGACGGCGCCGACTCCGCCGCCGACCTCGATGTGGCCGCCGAGCCGTTGGACCAGGCGGTGGACGAGCGCGAGGCCCAGGCCGCGACGCAACGTGCCGGACGCGGGCTTGGTCGAGAAGCCGTCCAGGAAGATCGAATCACGGACCGCGTCCGGGATGCCGGGGCCGTTGTCGCGAACCTCGACCGTGATGAAGTCCTCGTCCTCGACCAGCGAGAACGTGACCTTGCCAGGGCCCTGATCCGCGGAGCGCGTCCCGCCGGCCGCGTCGAGGGCGTTGTCGATCAGGTTGCCGAGGATCGTCGTCAACGCCTGCGATTTAACCGGCACGTCGCCGAGCCACGAGTCCTCGCCCAGCTCAAGCTCGATGCCGCGCTCGACCGCGACCGCCGCCTTCGCCACGATCAGGCCGACGATCAGCGGGCTGGCGATCCGGGTCCGCAGGGACTCGGCGAAACCGGCCTCCGCGCCGCGCAGGTCCGTCAGATAGTGCAGCGCCTCCTCGGATTCGCCCAGTTCGAGCAGCCCGGCGACGGTGTGCATCCGGTTCGCGAACTCGTGCTGCTGCGCCCGCAGCGCATCTGTCAGACCCTTGACGCTGTCGAGTTCCCTCAGCAGCCCGGCCAGCTCCGTGCGGTCCCGGAGAGTGACGACCGAGCCGTGCGGCCGACCCGCGAGGACCACCGGCATCCGGTTGACCGTCAGGCAGTATTCGTCCGTCAGCACCACCTCGTCCTTGCCGACGATCGCGCCCGACAGCACGTCACGCAGCCGGCCGGGCGGCACGACGTCCTCGATCCAACTGCCGATCCCGCTCGCGCCGATGCCGAGCAGCCGCCGGGCCTCGTCGTTGACCATCGTGATCCGGCTCGCGCGATCGAAGGCGATCATGCCCTCGCGAATGCCGTGCAGCACCGCCTCGCGCTCGTGCAGCAGCTTCGCGATCTCCTCTAGCTCCAGGCCGAACGTGCGTTTCTTGAGCCGATGCGCGAGCAGCCAGGACGCCCCGGCGCCGATCAGCAGCGCCACCGCGAACCAGATCGCGTACGCGGGGAGCACCGACCACAGCGCGGTCGTGACCGAGCTCTCCAGGATGCCGACCGAGATCTCGCCGACCACCCTCGTGTTGCTGTTCGGCGCGTAGAGCGGCGCCTTGCCGTTCGCGGAGCGGCCGAGGCTGCCTGGGTCGATGCCCATGTGCGGCTGGCCGTCCGCCGTCACGATGGGCTCGCTGACCTTCTGGCCGATCAGCGCGGGATTCGGGTGCGAGTGCCGCACCCGGTTCATATCGATGACCACGACGTAGGACGCGCCGGTGTTGTGCTGGATGCCCGACGCGATCTGCTGGACGAGGTTCCCGCACGGCTTGGCGCCCGGAGTGAGGCATTCGCGGATCTCGCTGACGGCGCTCGCCGACTGCGCGATCGCGAGCGCGCGCTGCTCGTACTGCAGGTCGAGCTGGGCGCTCTCCTCGCGGGCGAACAACGCGAAGCCCACCAGGATCGTCGCGACCAGGATCGCCACCTGGCCGACGAAGATCTGACTGGAGAGCCGTCGCATGCGTCGTCGCATGTTCCGGATTCTGGGAGCATTCCGCGGTCCACGGCAAGCATTGTCGGGAAATGCGTTCAAGCTGTTATCCGGGCCCATTCGTGAACTCAATGCACAAAACCCCGACAGAACGCGGAAAACGCGGGTTAAGGCCGAAAGAGAGACCCCGCGCGCCGTGCTGCCTAGCGTGTGCCTTCCCCGATCAATGGAGAGAAGGAGGCGGTCCGCGATGGTGGCAGCGCAGCCAGCGCCCGGTGCGCCGGGAGCCCGGATCGAGATATCCGGAGTGACGAAACGGTTCCTCACCCCGAGCGGCGATGTGTTCACCGCGATCAAGGACGTCGATTTCGAGGTGGAGCCCGGGCAGTTCTGCGCGGTCGTCGGCCCGACCGGATGCGGAAAGTCCACGACGCTGAGCCTGGTCTCCGGACTCGACAAGCCCAGCGAGGGCGAGGTGCGCGTCGCAGGGCGGAAGGTGGAGGGCATCGCCGACGGCGTGAGCTTCATGTTCCAGGCCGACGCGCTGCTGCCGTGGAAGACCGTCCTCGGCAACGTCGCGCTGGGGCCGAGCTTCCGCGGCGTACGCAAACGCGAGGCGGAGACGACGGCCCGCGACTGGCTGCGCCGGGTCGGCCTGGCCGGCTTCGAGGACCGGCATCCGCACCAACTGTCCGGCGGCATGCGCAAGCGGGTCGCGATGGCCGCCGCGCTGATCAACGAGCCGCGGATCCTGCTGATGGACGAGCCCTTCGGTGCCCTCGACGTGCAGACGAAGGCGATCATGCAGTCCGAGCTGATCGGTCTCTGGGAGCAGTTGCGCCCCTCGGTGCTGTTCATCACGCACGACCTCGAGGAGGCGGTCGCGCTCGCGGACCGCGTCGTCGTGATGACCTCGGGGCCCGGCACGGTCAAGGGGGTCTTCGACATCGACCTGCCCCGGCCGCGCGGCCAGATCCAGGACATCCGCTTCCAGCCGGCATTCCTCGAGCTGCACCGGCAGATCTGGGAGTCGCTGCGCGAGGAAGTCGAGACCGCATACGCCCGCACCACAGGAGTCTCCGCATGAGCCAGAACCTTGTCGTGGCCGACGCCGTACCGTCCGCCGCCAAGAAGTTCCGCAATCCCGGCCGCCGCGTGGCCCGGGTCCGCCGCCTGAAGCTGCTGGCCGCCCAGATCCTGCTCGCGGTGATCCTGATCGGCGCCTGGCAGCTGCTGACGACGTGGAAGGTCGTCGACCCGTTCTTCTTCGGCCAGCCCAGCGGCATCGCGAAGCAGCTCGGCGACTACTTCACCCAGGGCTCGCAGGCGACCGAGTTCGGCTCCTACTGGACGCAGATCGAGACGACGCTCCGCGAGGCGGTGCTCGGCTTCCTGCTCGGCACCGTGGCCGGCATCGTGTTCGGCGTGGCGCTGGGCCAGAGCCGCTTCCTGGCCGGCGTGATCGGCCCGTACATCAAGATCTTCAACGCGATCCCGCGGATCGTGCTCGGCTCGATCTTCCTCGTCGCGTTCGGCCTCGGCCAGACGCCGAAGATCCTGCTGGCGGCGGTGCTGGTGTTCTTCGTGGTCTTCTTCAACGCCTTCCAGGGCGTGCGCGAGGTGGACCGCAACATCCTGAACAACGCCCGGGTGCTCGGCGCGTCCCCGCTGCGCATCGTCAAGGACGTCACCGTGCCCTCCGCGCTGACGTGGATCATCGCGAGCCTGCACACGGCCTTCGGCTTCGCGATCGTCGGCGCGCTGGTCGGCGAGGTGCTCGGCGCGCAGAGCGGGCTCGGCCTGGTCATCACCACCGCGCAGAACCAGTTCAACCCGGACGGCGTGTTCGCCACGATGATCGTCATCGCGGTGATCACCCTGTTCGCCGAGTTCCTGCTCACCCGCCTCGAGCGGCGCCTGCTGTCCTGGCGCCCGCCGTCCCCGTCCGAGGCCGCGGCCATCTGACCGCCGCTTCGCTCCACATCCCGTAAGTCAACGAAGACACGGAAGGGCTCAACCATGCTCAAGAAGACAGCCGTCGGCGCCGTCGCCGCCTCCCTGGTGCTCGCCGGCGGACTGGCCGCCTGTTCGAGTTCGACCAGCTCCGGCTCGAGTTCGATGCCGACGGTCACGCTCATGGTCGGCGGCATCGACAAGCAGATCTACCTGCCGTACGAACTCGCCCAGCAGCTCGGCTACTACAAGAAGTACGGCGTCAACATGGTGCTGAGCACCGAAGTCAACGGCGGGATCGGCGCCGAGGACGCGATGGCCGCCGGGCAGGTGGACATGGCCGGAGCGTGGTACATCCACACGATCGACTTCCAGGTCAAGGGCAAGGCGGTCGAGGACATCGTGAACCTGTCCGGCGCACCGGGCGAGCGCGAGATGTGCGCCACCGGCAGCGGGATCAAGTCGGCCGCGCAGTGGGCCGGCAAGAACCTCGGCGTGACCGACCTGGGCTCGGGCACGGACGAGCTGACCCAGCTGCTGGCCAGCAAGTCCGGCCTGTCGACGAGCCAGTACAGCCGGATCGGCGTGAACGACGGAGCGACCGCCATCGCCGCGCTCAAGTCCGGCAAGGTCGCCTGCCTGATGACGACCCAGCCGACGGTGCTGCAGATCGAGCAGCAGGGCCTCGGCTACTCGGCGATCGACCTGGCCACCGCCTCCGGCGCCACCGCGGCCATCGGTGGCACCTGGCCCTCGGCCGGCGTGCTCGCCCGCTCCGACTGGGTCAGCGCGAACCCGAAGGCGGCCCAGGACGTCGTCGACGCGCTGGTGGCGACGATGCACTGGATCGCGACGCACTCGGCCGCCGACATCGCGAGCGAGCTGCCGCAGTCCTACACGCAGAGCAACGGCTTCACCAAGGCCGAGTACATCACGGCCCTGACTCAGGACAAGGCCCAGTTCATGCCGGACGGGATCATGCCGGCCGGCGGCCCCGAGACGGTCATGGCGACGGAGAAGGCGATCGGCGTCAACACGTCCTCGGTCAAGCTGTCCGCCACCTTCACCAACACCTTCGCGCTCGCCGCGAACAAGCTCGAGGGCTACCCGACGACGACCACGCCGGAGCCCGCGAACGGCTGACGCGGCGTCAGGCCACGTACATCCCCACCGGCGGCCCGCTCGTTCCGCGGCGGCTGTCGGTGGGGTTTGTCAGTGTGGCGAGGCGCCCGACTCAGCCGGAGCCGGTGAAGTACCGCGAGGTGAACCGGTGGATCTGATCCGCCGGGATGGAGGCGATGCACAGGAATCTGTCCTGCGGGCCGAGGTGCCGGGCGAAGTGCTCGTTCACCCTCGGATCGGCGCAGTTCAGTCTTTCCCGGTAGAGCGCGGGAACCCGTACCGCGTTCCTGACCACGCCCGTCGCGGGCTCGAACTCGCAGCCGGGGGAGATTCGCCCGCTCAGCTCCGCCGCGAGCCGGGCCAGGTCGCTCTCCCCGTCCGGGCGGTCGATCTCGGGGTAGATCGTCACTCCCGGAAACCGCTTCAGCAGCCGCAGCGACGCGTACATGCGCGGGCTGCGCGTCTTGGCGGCGAGCGTCCGGAAATCCTCGAGGCCGTCCGGGTAGCCCGCGCGCAGGCGGTGCGACCAACTCGCGGTGAACGCACCGTGCCGACGGTACCGCTCGCCGACGAACTGGGCGGTGATGTGGGTCAGTCGCGAGCCGTCGGACAGGGCCAGCCGCTGGGTCGCCAGCAGGCCGACGGCTTCACCGGAGGCCTGCGCCACGGAGACGGTGATGTCGCTCGCCTCGGTCAGCAGCTCAGGATGGGCCTGCAAAAGGTCACCGATCGCTACCCGTGGAAGCGCCGTGGCCAGCCCCCGAGCCAGCCAGGCGATCCGGTCGCCGGTGAGCTCCTGCGGAGCCACGCTCCGCGTCGTCACCGGCCCTTCGTCCCCGTCGTCCGGCTGATCTCCGGTGCTGAACATGGGGCCTCCGTGGGCACGCTTGGTAGAAGTCGGCGATCGGCGCGCCGGGAATGCGGCCGGCTCTCTTTCGTACGGATCAAGGGCGGCGTTGGATTCCGCTCGTCAACTCGCCCGCTGCTCACCCTCACCTGCGCGGATGCGGGGGCGTCCAGATGTCAGCGAGTGCCCAGGCTGTATTCATGATCTTCTCATCCGGCGCTGGCATCTTTGGCGTCACGGATCGATAACATCCCTTGACGGAGACATCCATGGACGCAGAAGGCGCCGCACGCTCCGTGCGGCACGGCAGGGCGCGAACGGCCACGATCACCGCGATCGTCGCCGCCAGCGGCATCGCGGGGTCGATCGCCGTGGCGGCCACCGTCCCCAAGGCCACGCACAGCTCCACCAGCAGCACGTCCTCCTCGACCAAGTCGACGAAGAGCTCCGGCAGCTCCACCGACACGCTGACCTCCTCCTCGTCCACGCCGACGGCCAGCAGCAGCTCGAGCTCCACCACCTCGAGCAGTTCCAGTTCCTCCGGCTCGACCTCGTCCAGTTCCGGCTCCTCAAGCTCGAACAGCGGATCCAGCTCGTCCTCCGGCAGCAGCGATGCGAACTCAGGGAGCTCATGATGACCATTCAGACCGCACCCCTCGCCCCGGCCGCCACGGAATGGCGGGCCCTGGGCTGCTCCGTCCGACTTGTGGTCGCCGACCCGGCCAAGCTCGCGCTGTGCCGCACCCGGCTCACCGCCTGGCTCGACGCGGTGGACGGCGCGTGCAGCCGCTTCCGGCCCGACTCGGAGATCTCCGCGATCTCCCGCGTCGAGGGCCCGGTGGAGATCAGCCCGCTGCTCGCCGACGCGCTGGCCGCCGCGATCCGCGCGGCCCGGCTCACCGACGGCCTGGTCGACCCGACGGTCGGCGCCGCGATGGCCGCCGTCGGCTACGACCGGGACTTCGAGCTGATCGAGCCGGACGGCGCCCCGATCCGGGTGACGCTGCGGCCGGTGCCGGGCTGGCATCTGATCGACCTCGAGCGTCCCGAGGACGAGACGGCGGGACCCAGCATCCTGCGGATGCGCGAGGGGATCACGCTCGACCTCGGCGCCACCGCCAAGGCCTGGGCCGCCGACAGCGCCGCCGCCGAACTGGCCAAGATCGCCGACTGCGGCGTGCTGGTCGCGCTCGGCGGGGACATCGCCGTCGGCGGGATGCCGCCGCTGCGCGAGGACGGCGAGCGCTTCTGGCGGATCACCGTCCGGAACCGCACCGACGCGCGCACCGGCCTCGGCGAGAGCCCCGAGCTGCCCGAGTCCCCGGCCGACCTCGGCCCGGAGGCCGAGATCAGCATCACCGACGGCGGCCTGGCCACCTCCGGCACCTCCTCGCGGCGCTGGCTGCGCGGCGGCGACCTGCTGCACCACATCCTCGACCCGCGCACCGGCCTGCCGGCCGCGACCCCCTGGCGCACCGTCAGCGTGGCCGCGGGCAACTGCCTCGACGCCAACACCGCGTCCACCGCCGCGATGCTGCTCGGCGCCAAGGCCCCGGCCTGGCTCACCGCGCACGGACTGCCCGCGCGGCTGGTCCCGGAGGACGGCGGCCCGATCGTCTACACGCCGGGCTGGCCGGTGGACGCCGAGGTCTCGACCCTGCCCGCGGCGGGCCGAGCGGCATGAACTCCTCAGTACTCTGGTACGCCTCGCAGGCGACCGGAATCGTGAGCCTGGTGCTGTACACGATCGTGATGCTGCTCGGCATCACGGTCGCGGGCCAGGGCGCGCTGCCCGGCCTGCCGAAGTTCAGCGTCGTGGCGCTGCACCGCTCGATATCCCTGCTGTCCATCGCGTTCCTCGCCGTGCACATCGGCACGGCGCTGCTCGACAGCTACGTGAACATCTCGCTGGTCTCCACGGTGGTCCCGTTCGCCTCGTCCTACGAGCCGCTGTGGATCGGACTCGGCGCGGTGGCCGTGGACCTGATGATCGCGCTCGTCGTCACCAGCCTGCTGCGCGGCCGGATCAGCCCTCGGTTCTGGCGCGCGGTGCACTGGCTCGCCTACGCCTTCTGGCCGGTCGCGATCGCGCACACCATCGGCCTCGGCGCGGGCAAGGGCGAGCTGATCAGCGGTTGGGGCCTGTGGCTGACTATCACGTGTGTAGTAGCGGTCGCCGCCGCCCTGGTCTGGCGCATCCTCGTCCAGCTCGAGCGCTCGCGTCGCACTCCGGCCCAGGTCCTTCAGACGACGAGGAGCGAAGTACGCGCATGACAGCCATCGATAACGGCATCGACAGCGGCATCAATCGTGGCATCGACTACGGCGTTCGGGAGGCCGCGGTGCAGCAGCAGACTCAGGACAACGGCGTGCTGCCGTCGCGTCCACTCGGTTTCGCGGACCACCGCGCGTACTACGGGCCGCTGCCCGCGCCGGACCGGCTGCCGCTCGGCGAGCTCACCGCGAAGCTCGGCCACGCCGGGCTGCGCGGCCGGGGCGGAGCCGGGTTCCCGCTCTACCGCAAGATCGTCTCGGTCTCCGGCGCGGCGCGTGCCCGCAAGATCGCCCCGACGGTCGTCGCCAACGGCTGCGAGGGCGAGCCGGCCAGCCACAAGGACAAGCACCTGCTCTGGCTCGCGCCGCACCTCGTGCTCGACGGCCTGGTGCTGCTCGGCCGCGAGCTGCGGGCGATCCGCGCGGTGCTGGCGATCGAGGCGGGCGCGCCGAACGGCAAGGGCGACCTCGTCCGCCGGGTGCGCGAGGCCGTGAACGAGCGCGACGTGCGCCAGGACGGCGTGCGCATCGAACTCGTGGAGGTGCCGGGCCGGTTCATCGCGGGCGAATCCGCCGCGCTGGTCTCGACCCTCAACGGCGGCCCGGGGCTGCCGGGCTACAGCGAGCACTCGGTGCGCGAACGCGGCGTCGGCAATACCCCGACGCTGGTGCAGAACGTTGAGACGCTCGCGCAGGTCGGGCTGATCGCGCGGTACGGAGCCGACTGGTTCCGCGACTACGGCACCGCCGCCGAGCCGGGACCGCAGCTGTTCACGGTCTACGCCGGCCGCAACCGCCCCCGCGTCGTGCAAGCCGCCGCGGGCACGCCGCTCTGGCCGCTGATCGCCGATGCGGATCCGGTCGACGCCGTGCTCATCGGCGGGTATCACGGCTCGTGGATCCCCGCCCCGCTGGCCAGACACGCCCGGCTGACCGAAGCAGAGCTCGACGTCCCCCTGGGCGCCGGCCTGATCGCCGCGTTGCCCGCGGAACGCTGCGGCCTGGCCGAGACCGCCCACATCGTGCGCTACCTGGCACTCGAATCGGCGGGCCAGTGCGGCCCCTGCCTCAACGGCCTACCCCGCATCGCCGCCGCGCTCGAGCAGCTGGCCGACCCGCACCACGCGTCCCGTGACCAGAGCCTGCTCGAGAACCTGGAGCGCTGGTCCGGCATGGTCGAGGGCCGAGGCCTGTGCAACCACCCCGACGGCAGCGTACGGCTCGTCCGCAGCGCCCTGACCGTCTTCAGCACCGAGGTCGCGGCCCACCGCGCGGGCGTCTGCACCGGCGGCGACCGCCGCCCCCTGCTCCCCGCCCCGCTCCGCGACCACGCCGGCGTCTGACTTAGAGCGGAAGGTGTAGACGACCATGGACAAGAGAATCTCGACAGAACTGACGGTGGACTGGTCCGCCTGCAAGGGCCACGGCCTGTGCGCCGAACTGCTCCCTGACCACATCACCCTCGACGACTGGGGCTACCCGATCGTCTCGGGCCCGGTCTCCGCCGCCGCGGCCAAACGCGCCCGCCGAGCGGTCGCGGACTGCCCGGCCCTAGCGCTCAAGCTGCGGGCGGCGGCGCGCGAGACTCAGTCCTCGTAGACCGGCGGCTGCGCGGCGGCGAGGGCGGCCTTGATGCCCTGGGGGTTCCGGGTCGGGATGACCCAGGTCATGGTGTCGCTCAGGTAGATGTCGTTGGCCACGTGTGAGCCGAGTTTGCCCTTCGGCGGCCGGGTCGCCTGGAACGAGGCGCGCTGGGTCTCGACCTCGATCACCAGAACGGCCCCGGTGAGGACGTCGATGAACCGGCCCGGAGCCCAGGCGGCAGTGCGCAAGGAGTACCACCATTCTTGGTGGTACTCGTTAGGCCCGGGACCGAAGCCGGTCGACATGGCCTTGAGCTCGCGCCGATCGGTCAATACCTTGATGCGTTTCACGCCCTCCCATTCGCAGGAGTAGACGTGCATTGCCCTGGTGAATCCCTGGATCGGCTTGTCGCGCGGACGAACGCGGCTGCGCCCCTCCTCAGCGGCCTGGACCCCGCCGATCCGGATGCCCTGCTGGTCCATCCGGATTCCCAGCGGCAGCACGCAGATGAGGGACGTGACCTGGATCAAGCCGATGAGCAGCAGAGGCAGGATCAGTATTATCACCGCCCCGATGCTCCCGAGGACCGCCGCCAGCACGATCCCGAGGCCGAAGACCGTCCACGTCGTGACGGGGATCGGCCACCGCTTCGGGTCCTTGGCCGAGCCGTTCTCCGCGTATTCGGGGTAGCGGACGTTCGGCTTCGGCGGCTCGTTGAGGCGCGGGTCCACAATCACGGGAATCTCCGTATGACGTTGTGCAGGTGGTCGGCCAGCGTGCTCTGATCGTAGTCGCCCAGCACCTCCGCCGCGCCGGGCTCCCCGACCGACACTCGGGCCCGGTAGTCGTCTCTCTGGACGGATACCCGCAACCGGGACAGCGCACGACCTTCCGGATGGTGGTACACGTCGACCTGCCGCACCGCTCCGTGCGCGGGGAGGAACGCCCACTCGGCCAGCAGAGCGGCGGCCTTCGGCGTGCCGGCCAACGCGTAGTCGTAAACCTTGCCGAGATCGGCCAGGTCCGGCGCTGTGGGTTCGGTCGGAGGCTGCTCGCGGCGCATCTCCACCACAGCGGCCCGTAGCGGCTCAGCGCTCGTCCCGAGTCCGTAGACCCGAGGCCCGGTGATCGCGGTCGCGGCGACGCTGGACACGGCCAGCCATACCGGTCGGGCACGGGCGCCGAGGATCATGACCAACGCCGGGTGCAGCCGGTAACGAGTAGCGGCCCGTTCACCGTATCCGCGTGAAGGCTCACGACTGAGCAGCCTGCGCCGGGCGAGTTGCGCCAGCGCCTCGCTACCGAGTTCCTTGCGAGCCTGGCCGGTAAGCGCAGCCCAGGTACCGAGAGTGGACTCGTCGAACATCGCCTGCCGATGCCCGCCGAACAGGCACAGGTCCACCGCGAGGAGGCTGGGCAGCGGGGCGAGTCCGGCGTGATCCGCCGTCGCGAGCAGTCGTTCGGCCTCCTCGACGTCCGCACGCCGCAAGTCGCGGGTCAGGTCTTCGAGCATCACAACCAACTCGTCACGTCGGAGACGAGGTGCGTCGCCTGGTGCCCGACCCAGCTCGCGGCCTTCTCCGCGCCGTGCGAGATACCGGCCCAGTGGTGGACCACGTAGTCCCCGCCGAGGTACAGCCCGGTGGCGACGTCGGCCACCATCACGACCTCGCCGACGACCGGCACCTCGTCCAGGGCGTTGGCGCCGGCCAGTCCGGCGACGAACGAGGACCCGGCAGCGGTGGACGTGACCAGGCTCGTGGTCACCGCGAGGCCGTTGACGACCGCGGCGCCGCGGTCCACCCAGCCCAGCGCGCCGCCGTCCTCCGGCTTCCAGACGGTGCCAGCGTCGCCGATGATGCTGAGCACGCCCATGCCGCGGCCGACCCATTCGAACTTGCCGAGTATGCTCTCGGCCGACTCCAGCCACTGATCACCGAAGGCCGCCGCGGCGTCGGTCTTCGCGCCCCAGCGGGCGAAGGCCTCGGCCACGTCGTCCCAGGAGGCCTCGCCGCGGTCCGCCTCGAGGGCCACCTTGTTGACGTCCTCGTAGAACTCGTCGTTCAGCTTCGGCAGGTCCTTGACGAAGTCCTTGGCGTCGTCCCTGCCTTCGTCCAGGTTCTTCATCACGGTCTGTTCCCAGGCCAGACCCCCGCCAAGGTCCCAGGGAAGGTGCACCTTCTCGATCCACTGGCGGACCGGCTCGGTCGCCTCCATGACCTTGTCGAGGTCGTCCTTCGCCTTGTTGATCGCCTCGACCGCCTCATTCGCCGCCGCGTTCGCGGCGCTGGCGGCACTCGCCGCGGCCTGCTCCGCTGAATTCTGCAGAGCCTGGGCCTCGGCCTGGGCGGCCTGGTTCGCGGAGTTGACGGCGCTTTCCACCGCGTGCTGCGCCGAGGACAGACCTCCGGCATAGGCGCGTATCGCGGCGGCGACCTGGTGCAGGGGAGCAGCCAGGTTGCCGACGCTGGTGGCCGTGTCGTTGCAGAACGCGGTGTAGCCGGTGGCGGCGTCGCCGGTCCATTCGGCCTGCTGGCATATGCCGATCGTCGTGCGGCCGACGGTTGTGCCGAGGGCGGTCACGTCGTTGGCGTGCTGGTCCAGCTGCTCGGCCAGGCTCAGCAGCGCGGCGGCGTCGCCGGACGGGGCCGAGACGGTGACCGCGGCGGAACCGCCGCCCGCGGCTTCGGCCCTCATCGTGCGGCCCCCGCTCCGGCCTTGTTGAGCGACTGCGTGTTGCGGTCCTCGGTCTGCTGGTAGCTGCGCGCGTTGTCGCCGAGGGTCTCGCTGATGTGGCCCAGCAGGGCCAGCACGTCGAGGATGCGCGCCGAGCAGGTGCCGTCCACGTTCGCCAGCGCGTTGGCCAGGTTCTCGTTGCCCGCCGCGTTCACCAGCGAGGCGAAGGTTCCGGTGAGCGCGTTCGATATCGACTCGGCCTGGTCGCTCACGCCCTGCACCAGCTTCGCGCCGTTCGCCAGTTCGGTCGCATTGACCTGATAGCCACCAGCCATCGCGTACCCCCAATAATTACCCGTTGGAGACGCACGTCCCTAGGGTGCGTCACGGGTCGTGAGGCTAACAGACGTCGATGTGGCGTCGCATGCGGCGCAGTACGGCGTGTCGCGGCGAGTCCCGATCGTTATCCGTTCAGCAGCGGCACGCTCGTCGGGTCGTCGAGCACGGTTTCGCAGCCGTAGCGCAGCGCGCCCTGCAGGGTGGCGTCCTCGCCGAGCAGGTCGGTGCTCAGGATCGGCTCGTCGGTGGGGGTGACGGCGCGCCGGCCGGCGAGGTGGCGCAGGATGTTCGGGACCAGCCAGTCCGACCAGGCCGCCAGGTGCCCGCCGAGGACGACGCGCTCGGGGTCGGCGACGCGCGAGACGGCGGTGAGCGCCGTGGCCAGAGCCCTGGCCCCGGTCTCGAGCGCGCGCACCGCCGCGGGGTCGGCGGCGCGCAGCCTCCGGTCGAATTCGGCCCGGCCGGACTCGAGATCCGGGCCGTGGTCCGCCGGGTCCATGCCCGCCGCGGTCAGTAGGGCTCTGAGACCCAGGTAGGTGACCAGGCAGCCGTGGTCGCCGCACTTGCAGGGCGGCCCGTCGAAGGAGACCGGGATGTGGCCGAACTCGCCGGCCATCCCGTGCCCGCCGGTCTGCACCGAGCCGTCTACGACGAGGCCGCCGCCGATTCCCGTGCTCATCATGCGCAGGTAGGCGAAGACGCGCGGGACGGATCCGGTGCGGTCCACCAGCGCGCGGTACTCGGCGAACGCGCCCATGTTCGCCTCATTGACCACGCTGATCGGGCAGCGCGCGTCCGCGGCCTCGGCTCGGACCATGGCCCGCAGGTCGACGCGGCGCCAGCCGAGCAGGATCGAGTCGGCCACGATCTGCTGCCGATCACCGTGCTCGAGCTGACCTGCGGAGTGCTCGGCGACCTGTTCGGGCGCAAGAGACTGCTGATGGGCGGCGCGTTCCTGCTCGCGGTCGGTGAACTGATCTCCGGCACGGCCCCGGCCTCCAACGTGCACGTGCTGTGGATCGGCCAGATCGTCGCGGGCATCGGCTGCGCCGCGCTCTTCCCGACCACGCTCGCGATGCTGGTCGCGGGCGAGAGCTCGCACGTCAAGCGGGCCCGGATGATCGCGATCTGGGCCGCGATCCTGTCCACCGGCAACTTCATCGCCCCGCTGCTCGGCGGCATCAGCGCGACGTACTTCAACTGGCGCATCGCGTTCTTCGTCGTGCTGGTCCTCGCCCTCGGCGACATGGTGATCACCTACTTCACCGCGCAGGACTCGCGTTCGCCGCAGGGCCGTTCGCTCGACCCGGCCGGCCAGACCACGATCGGCCTCGGCCTGTTCGCGCTGCTGTTCGCCGTGATCCAGGGCTCCTCGGACGGTTGGGGCAACCCGATGGTGGTCACCGCCTTCATCGCCTCGGCCGTGCTCATCGTCGCGTTCATCCTCGTCGAACTGCGGGTGCCGAACCCGCTGCTGCGCCTTGACCTGTTCCGCAACCGCAACTTCGCGCTGGCCTCCGCGGTCACCGTAGTCGGCATGTTCGCCTTCCTCGGTACCGCCTACGCCATCAGCATCCGGATGGGCCCGATCCAGGGCCAGTCCTCGATGCGCACCGCGGTCGCGTTCCTGCTTCTCAGCGGCCTGACGATCTTCCTGCTGCCGCTCACGCACAAGCTGATGGCCACGCTGGCCCCGAAGTGGGTGCTCGGCCTCGGCTTCACGCTGATGGCCGCGGGCGACATCTGGGCCGGGCAGCTGCCGATCGCCGACTCCACGCTGACCGCGATCATCCTGCCGATGGGCCTGGTCGGCGTCGGCTTCAGCTTCGCAGTCTCCGCGGTGACCGCGACCGTGGTGGAGACCGTCCCGCACAGCCTGGCCGGCATGGCGAGCGCCACCACCAGCATGCTGCGCGACTTCGGCTTCACCCTCGGCCCGGCCGTGATCGGCGCCATCGCCACCGCCAAGGCCGTCAGCCTGTTCAACTCCTCGCTGGCCAGCTCCGGGCTCGGCGCCGCCGACCTGGGCAAGGCGCACGCGATCCTCGCGGCGGGCGGCCCGATCGCCGTGCTGCACGCCGATCCGACCGTCGCCGGGATCGCCGCCAAGGCGCTCGGCAGCGCCTACGGCCTCGGCTTCACCGTCGCCGGACTCGCCGCGCTGGTCTGCGCGATCGTCACGGTGACGCTGCTGCGCGGCTCGGCCGACGAGACCGCGGAGATCGAGGCCCCGGTCGAGACGGCCGCCGCGTAGTCCGAAGACCCCCAAGACGGCCCGGTCCCGGTCGTCTGAACGATCCGGGACCGGGCGGCTTTCCCGGCCCGCGGCAACGGGCCTGGGATGGCTCCTCCTGCTCAGTGCTGTGCATACAAGGAGAACCCTTGACTACTTTACCTACGCTTGACCAACTGCGCCGCTCCCGCCGCAGGCCGCTGCTCGCGGTCCTAGCCGCGGCGCTCATGCTGGCCGCGGGCGGGTGGGCCGGCGGCTCCGCAGCCGCGAGCTCCGGCTCGACGACCGCGAGTTCGACGGGGATCACGCCGGCGATCAGCTGCTCCGACGCGAGCAGCATCAACCTGCTGGCTCTGTCCGGGGCCAACACCGAGATCACCTCGGCGACCTCGGTCGCGGCGGCCTCGAACCCGTCCGGCGACTGGGCCGCGTGCGAGGTCCAGGGCATCATCGCCCCGGAAACGCACTTCACCCTCTACCTGCCCACCAGCACCTACGCGGGCGAGTACCTCCAGGAGGGGTGCGGCGGCGGCTGCGGCAGCGTGAACGTCGGCACGCCGACCGCCGCCGCGGGCTGCACCCAGTCGACCGACGGCGACTTCGCCGTCGCCGCCGACGACGAGGGCCACGAGGGCGCCGGCTTCGCCGTGATGGCCTTCCAGGATCCGGAAATGCGGGCCGTGTTCGGCTACGAGTCGGAGCACCAGCTCGCGCTGGTGTCCAAGGCGGTCATCAAGGCCTTCTACGGCACCGCCCCGGCCGACTCGTACTACGACGGCTGCTCCGACGGCGGCCGTGAGGCGCTGATCGAGGCGCAGCGCTACCCGACGGACTTCAACGGCATCATCGCCGGGTCGCCCGCTTCGATCCAGACCGAGCTGAACGCCTTCGAAGAGGCCTGGAACGCCCAGGCGAACACCGGAGCCGACGGCACGGCCATCCTCACCTCGGCCGACCTGACGCCGCTGCACAACGACGTCCTCGAGGCCTGCGGCGGGTCCGACGCCGTGTCCCTCGGCTACCTGTCCGACCCGCTGGCCTGCGACTGGCAGCCGAGCAGCATCGAGTGCAAGTCCGGACAGACCTCCACGTCGACGGACTTCTGCCTGACGGCCGCTCAGGTCGAGACCGTGAACAAGCTCTACGACGGCGTCCGGGACTCCAGCGGCCAGCTGCTCTACCCGGGCTACGAGCTGCGCGGCTCCGAGCTGAACTGGGCCGGCTGGATCGTGCCGAACGGCACCCAGGAGTCCAGGGCCACCGACGCCAACATCGCCACCACCGCGTGGGAGAGCTGGATCACGCCGACCGGCACCTTCGACGGCACCGCGTCCTACATGGACGTGAAGTTCACGAAGGCCGAGTTCGACAAGGTGACCGCGGCGAACGACGGCGAGCTCGACGCGACCGACCCGAACCTCACGGCGTTCGAGAAGGCCGGCGGCAAACTGATCCTGTGGGCCGGCTACGCCGACCCGGCGATCAACCCGGCCGGCACCATCTCGTACTACCAGTCCGTGGTGAAGACCATGGGCGGCCTCGGCGCCACCGAGCAGTTCGCCAAGCTGTTCCTGCTGCCCGGCGTCGCGCACTGCGGCGGCGGCCAGGGGCCGAACAACTTCGACGCGCTGACCGCGATCACCGACTGGGTGACCAAGGGCTCCTCGCCGAGCAGCCTGACCGCCACGTCGACGAACAGCAGCGGCACGGTGACCGCCTCGCTGCCGATCTACGCCTACCCGAACATCGCGGTGGACACGACCGGCGGCTCGATCCTCGAAGCCTCCAGCTACACCCCCGAGGTCTCCAAGGCCGAGGAGAACCTGAATATCCAGTGGCTGGGCAGTTTCCGCTCCGGGTACGAGACGGTCAGCGGCTGGGTCAACGGCCAGTGGGTCACCCGACCGGCCGGGCTGAACTGAGACCGGTGAAGATGCGCGCCCACCTGCTGCGCCTCTCCGGCCAGCAGGTGGGTTACGGGCCGATGGAGCGGCTCGACGCTCAGATCGACAGCACTGAAAAGCACGGATACGGAGTAGGGGAACACCATGACTGAGGCTGGGACGACGCACAAGGGCGCGCTGCTCGTCGTGAGCGCGCACGCGGGCGACTTCGTCTGGCGGTCCGGCGGCGCGATCGCGCTGGCCGCCGAGCGCGGGCAGCGGGCCAAGGTGGTCTGCCTGTCCTACGGCGAGCGCGGCGAGTCCGCGAAGGCCTGGCTGGCCGGCAAGACGCTGCAGGAGATCAAGGCGATCCGCCAAGCCGAGGCCGAGGCCGCGGCCGAGGCGCTCGGCGCGGAGATCGAGTTCTTCGACGCCGGGGACTACCCGCTGCTGGAAAGCCACGAGATCGTCGACCGTCTTGTGCTGGTCTACCGCGAACTGCAGCCCGCGGTCGTGCTCACCCACACCCTCGTCGACCCGTACAACGGCGACCACCCGGCCGCCGCGCGGATGGCCCTGCAGGCGCGGATTCTGGCTCAGGCCATCGGTTACGAGGCTCCCGGCGAGCCGCTGGGCGCGCCGCCGGTCTTCTCCTTCGAGCCGCACCAGAGCGAGCAGTGCGACTTCAAGCCGAACCTGCTGCTCGACGTCACCTCGGTGTGGGACCGCAAGGAGAAGGCGATGCAGTGCCTGCCCGCGCAGCAGCACATGTGGGAGTACTACACCGACCTCGGCAAGCGCCGCGGGGTCCAGCTCAAGCGCAATGCGGGCCCGAACCTGGGTCTGGCGCACGACACGCGGGCCGAGGCCTTCTTCCGGCACTTCCCGCAGACCACCCAGGAGCTGTCATGAATCGCGTCATCGTCACCGGCGTGCCGCGTCCGCCGCTCGCCCAGCTCGACGAACTCGCGGGCTTCGGCGTCGCCACCGTGCACGAGGCGCTCGGCCGGGTCGGGTATCTGGGCCCTGAGCTGCGCCCGATCCAGCAGGGCGCGCGGATCGCCGGCAGCGTGGTCACCGCGCTGGTCTGGCCGGGCGACAACCTGATGATCCACGCCGCGGTCGAGCAGTGCGCGCCTGGTGACATCCTCGTCGTCGCGCCGACCTCGCCGTGCACGGACGGGTATTTCGGCGAGCTGCTCGCCACGTCGTTGGCCGCGCACGGAGTTCGTGGCCTGATCATCGACGCGGGCGTGCGCGACACGGCCGAACTGCGCGAGATGGGCTTCCCGGTCTGGTCGCGGCACGTCAGCGCGCAGGGCACGGTCAAGGCCACCGCGGGCGCGGTCAACGTCCCGGTCGCCATCGGCGGCCAGACGATCCGGCCCGGCGCCGCTATCCTCGCCGACGACGACGGCGTGATGACGCTGCCCGCGCGCGACCTTCCGCGCGCGATCGAGGCTTCGAAAGCGCGAGAGGCCAAGGAGCAGGCGACGCGCGGGGCGCTAGCGTCGGGGGAGTTGGGCCTCGACCGGTACAACCTGCGCGCGCTGCTCAAGGACCTGGGCGTCGAGTACGTGACGTACGAGGAACACCATGAATGAGACCGATGGCATCCCCTGCATCCTGATGCGCGGCGGCACATCTAAGGGTGCTTACTTCCTCGCCGACGACCTGCCGCACGACGTGGCCGAGCGCGACGACGTCATCATGCGGGTGATGGGCACCCCCGATCCGCGGCAGATCGACGGCATCGGCGGCGCGCACCCGCTGACCAGCAAGGTCGCCGTCGTGAGCCCGTCGGCGCGGGACGACGCGGACGTCGACTACCTCTTCCTGCAGGTCGGCGTCGCAGAGGCCTTCGTCACCGACAAGCAGAACTGCGGCAACCTGCTCGCCGGCGTCGGCCCCTTCGCCGTCGAGCGCGGGCTGGTCGAGGCGGCGGGGGAGCGTACCAGCGTACGAATTCACCTGGTCAACACCGGCGAGTCGGCCACCGCTACGTTCTCGGTCCGCGACGGCCGCGCCGACTACGCCGAACCCATCCTGCTGTCCTTCGCCGCCCCGACGGGGAAGGCGTTGCTGCCCACCGGAAACCTGGTGGACGAACTCGACGGCATCCAGGCCACGTGCATCGACAGCGGCATGCCGAGCGTCGTGCTTCGCGCCGCCGACCTCGGCGTCAGCGGATATGAGAGCCCTGCCGAGCTTGAGGCGAACGAGCAGCTCACCGTGCGCATCGCCCGGATCCGCGAGGACGCCGTCCGGCTGATGGGCCTCGGCGCCGCCCCCTCGCTGCCGAAGATCTCGCTGCTCGCCTCGCCGCGCGACGGCGGCACTGTGAGCACCCGGACCTTCATCCCGGTGCGCGTGCACGAGGCGATCGGCGTGCTCGGGGCGGTCAGCGTGGCCACCGCGCTGCTGCTGCCCGGGGCCGTCGGCGCGGAACTGGCCCGGTCGCCCAAGGAGACCGGTGCTCCGCTGCGCCTCGAACACCCCACCGGCTCGGTAGACGTGTCGGTAGAGCTCGACCCCGAGGCACCCGCGGACCGGCCGCGCACCCTCAGCGCCGGGCTGGTGCGCACCGCACGAAAGCTCTTCGAGGGCACCGTTTTCCCCCGCCCCACCACGTAGGACCGAACGAAGAACAGGAACGAGCGCTCATGACTACGTCCCCCTTCCACGAGGTCGCGCACCTCGGCCACGTCGAGCTGCTCACCCCCGAACTCGAGGCGAGCCGGCAGTTCTTCACCGAGGTCATGGGCCTGCGCGAGTGCGCTCGCGAGGGCGACTCCGTGTACCTGCGCACGTATGACGACTACGAGCACCACAGCCTGATCCTCACCGGCCACGACACCTCCGGCATCCGCACCAGTGCTCTGCGCACCTGGAGCGCCGAGGCCCTCAAGCGGCGCGTCGCGGCGATCGAGGACGCCGGCCACGGCATCGGCTGGCGCGACGGGAGGTTCGGCATCGGCCAGACCTACGCCTTCCGCGACCCCGACGGCCACGAGTTCGAGCTCTACTGGGAGTCGGAGCACTACCGGGCCCCGGAGGCCTCCCGTCCAGCGCTGAAGAACCAGGCTGAGGCCAAGCCCGCGTACGGCGTCGGAGTCAGGCGCCTGGACCACGTCAACTACCTCGCGGCCGAGGTCGAGGCCAACGGCATCTTCCAGCATGAGATCCTCGGCGCCCGCACCAGCGAGCAGATCCGCCTGAACGACGGCCGAATCGCGGCCCAGTGGCACCACTTCGGCAACAAGTCATACGACCTCGTCTACACGGAGGACTGGACCGGCAGCCGAGGCCGCCTGCACCACATCGCGTTCGCCACCGACACCCGCGAGGAGATCCTGCGCGCCGCCGACCTCTTCCTCGACGCAGGGGTCTTCATCGAGACCGGACCGCACAAGCACGCGATCCAGCAGACGTTCTTCCTGTACGTCTACGAGCCCGGCGGCAACCGCATCGAGCTGTGCAACCCCGTCTCCCGGCTGCTGCTCGCGCCCGACTGGGAGACGATCACCTGGACCGAGAGCGAGCGGGCGAAGGGCCAGGCTTGGGGTCTGAAGACCATCGAGTCCTTCCACACGCACGGCACCCCGCCGATCGAGCCGTAGCGATCATCCTGTTCGGGCGCCGCCTGGCGCTCAGCCGGTGAGATCGTCGAGGAAGGCGTTGCCGTGGACGCGGGCGGGGTCGAGGGCGGCGAGGGTCGCGAGGGCGGTGGACCAGCCGTCGTCCGATGCGTGTCCGGCCTGGACCGCGGCGGGGATGGTGTTGCGCAGAAACGTTGAGTTCGTCCACGCGCCGTCACCGCTGTACGCCCAGCCCTTCGACCACTCGGGATGCAGCGTGGCGGTGGGACCGTTGAACTCGCCGAGTAGGAACTGCTCGAAGCCTTCGTAGAACTCTGTCGCGCTCGGCGTGCCCGGCAGGGTGAGGACGTCGAGCCAGACGGCCACGTCGTAGTCGCGGTCCGGCCGGGGTCGAACCGCGGAGAGGATCGGCTCCCGCGCCCCCGGGATCGCGCAGTCTGCGGGGTCGTCGAGCCCTGTGACGCGGACCTCCCACGGGCCGTTGACCGGGAAGTTTCCGTCGTCCTGATACGTGGCGATCGCGGACTTCAGGTACGCGTAGGTCTTCGAGACGACCTCCTGGATGTTCTCGCGCCTGGTCAGCACGGCGTATCCGTTCGCCGTCACGCGCAGGGTGGTCGGGCGCACGTACAGCTGGGTGTTCTTCGCCCAGCCCCACAGGTCCGCGCTGTCCGTCGCGAGCAGCCCGGCGGTGACCGTGCCGGCCACGACCTGGGCGTAGAGCGGCGTGGCCCACGTGTCGCCGGTGATGATCAGCTTGAGTAGGTCGGAGGCCGCCGACGGGACCTCGTCGGAGAACGGGTAGTTGAACGGCGTGTAGGTCTCCCGCGAGGTGGCCGGCTTCTCCGGGGCGACGCTCCAGAGCTTGAGCCACGGCGACTGCGTGTAGGGGAACCAGATCGTCTCGACCCGGCCGCACTGCTCGACGTACGCCGCGAAACTCTCCTCGCCCGCCTGCTCCGGCGGCGCGAACAGCGTGTCGGCGGTGACGTCGGTGCGGCTGACGCAGCGCACCCGTTCGTTCTCCGCCACCCGCAGCGTGGCGCTGACCAGCAGGGCCCGACCGAGGTGGACGAGCAGCGCGCTCATCTCGGCGTCCCCGCGAGCGAAGTTGCGCGCTACGTAAGCATCCTGCGACTCGTCCCAGACGATCGCGGTGAGCTCGGTGATCAGGTTGCTGACGGTCCCGAAGGTCTGGCCGGGCACGGTCGCCTGGCCCGCGACCGGAACGGCCGTGCCGTGGCCGTCGACCGCCAGGACGCCGCCGAGCGAGAGGTCGCCGGGGGCGGGGCACGCGGCGAGGCCGTAGCCGTGGTCCTCGAGCTCGGTGAGCAGCTGGGTCATGGTGACGCCGGTCTGCGCGGTCACCAGCGCGCCGTGCGCGTCCCAGCCGACCTCGACGGATGTCAGGTGCTGGGTCAGGTCGATCAGAATGCTGTCCTGCCCGCCGCGGTCGGTGATCGTCAGCGGCGACCAGCCGTGCCGCATGCCCGCCGGGCGCACCCGCAGGCCTCTGCTCCGGGCCCAGTTGACCACCGAGACCGCCTGCTCGACCGAGCGCGGCGCGCAGGTGAGCACGTCGTCCGCCTGGATCTCGCCGGACCAGTTGCGATACGCCTGGGTATAGCTCTCCACCTCCGGCGGCACATCGGCGTCCGCGGCGGCCGGGATCCGGAAGGCGGTTTGCCAGCCGAGCGCGGCCAGGCCCGAGGCGGCGGCCGCGCGCAGCACGGTGCGCCGCGGCAGAGCGGTCGGAAAGTGAGAGTTCTGCGATGTGGGCATGGTTCCAGCGTCGTCGCCCGGCTTCCGCCGCTGCAGGGGGTTGTGTGCGTATTCACGCGAACGGGTGAATTGGGCGGCAATCGCGGGACGGGCCGAGGGATCATGGTCAGTGCGGGCGCGTTCGCCTGTGCGCGGGAGCTCCTCCTCCCGCGCTTTCCCACTCCCGACCACGAAGGCGGATCCGATGCACGACGAGACGACCGGTTTCTGGGCGGTCGCGCTGGGCGCGGCCACGGCCTCGGGAACCTGGGAGGGCTTCCGGATCAGCCCGGTCCGCCGCACCGCCGAGCTGCGCGTGGACGGCGCGCTCACGGTCGGCGCGGAGCAGCGGTCCACGACCGGCGACTACGCCCTCGTCCTGTCCCGCCCCGGCGTTGGCCGCGACCGCGTGCTCGTCGCCGGGAAGGGCGGCACGATCGAGTTCGGACACGACGTCGTCGAGGTTCTCAGCCGACAGGACGCGGCGGACGGGTTCGCCGAACTCTGGCTCACCGACCTGGCCTCCGGCGCGATGAGCGAGCGCTGCGAACTCCCGAGGGCTCCCCGGGGAATGTAGGCGTATTGCGATGGTGCTCTCCATGCCCATCCTGCTCAGCACGGTCTTCTCCCAGCGGTTACAAGATTTTCCGGTAGGCCCCGGGAGGTACCGCCGACGTAATACGCCACGGTAGGGTGCGCCCTGGGCGAACGTGCCCGACCGGAGCGAGAGGGAGAAAGCGCCGTGGCTGACCGTATCCGTTGGGGCATCGTCGGGACCGGCGGGATCGCCTCGAAGTTCGCCGAG